>ERZ1106923.68-NODE-68-length-49645-cov-17.877213_pt1 | contig 49645 bp, 61 predicted proteins | sample MGYA00403657_ERZ1106923 | MGnify/ENA primary metagenome ERZ1106923 (study PRJEB35170, sample SAMEA104062425) | human gut metagenome | biome: human gut; feature: human-associated habitat; material: faeces | place: Denmark | collected 2012-06-19 ...
AGCAACAAGGACTCGCTGTACAGTCAGTTGGTGGAGAAGTCGAGAGAGGTGGAGTAGTCTTTTATCGTTTGGTGTTTGTTTGGATGAGATGGTGATGGGTTGGCGTCCGTCTCCGAATCCGATTTGTATACTCCTTTTCATGCGAATGACACTGCTTGGAATAAAACGCGATCCCAATTGATTCTTCACTCTCCTCAACAACGGAATGGAGCTGCGCGACTTCGAGTTTGCCTTGTTTATTAAGGACAAGTCGACAAATCCGGACGAACTACAGAATCGGAAGGCTCTCTTTCAAGGTACGCACTGTGGACCATCTCATCACGGTAGGCGAGACGTGCGATCTGTATGTGCTGATGCGGCGAAGAGACAAAGCCAAGTCTCTCCCCAATTGGGAAATGTGGATCCAAACCATCCACGTGATGCTCTTCTTGGTGTAGGTGTTCCTATACTTCATGATGTGTAGTCCAGATGACCGAAACAGCGACATCACGGTCAAACGGTTCACGAAGCCACTCATTTACAAGGATTTGTTACTGTCCGCTGTCTTTCGCGACGTCCTAAGTACGGATGAAGGGAAGAGTATCCCTCCTCCTCCCCTGTGAGCGTAGACATCCCCTCCTGGCTCTCCATTTCGCTGCGGGACGGACTCTTCGACTGCTTCTACAAGTGCTCTCTCTCCATCCGGCTTTCTGAATCCAGCCTGGAGTATCACTCGCTTCTCGAAGGAGAGGAGGCGGGAAGCTTCCTTCTTCAAGCCATTATCAAGCTGTGTCCAAACCACTTCGTATATGCGACGGAAGGAGGTGATGTGTAGTCGACGCACCATCTCTCCAATCAGATCCAGAGTCTCCCCGCATTCCCTCCCTTTTCCTACGTCGACAGTCCCTTGTGCAAGCAGCTCACCGCGCTTGCACTTCTTCCCGACAACTCCAACAATGCCGTAATCGTGTGTTCGTCGGTTGATTATAGGACCACACGTCCCTCACCCTCCCCATCGCTCTTCAGAACCCTCTTCTCCTGCATGCAGGGGGTCAGAACGGGGACATCCAACTCACCGTAATCAATTCGCTCGCTCTTTCCCCTTAGTTTGAAAATCGCGGAAATGCAGAGATCACCCTCAAGTCCTTCTCCAGCTACATCACCAACGTTGCTTTCGACGACGCTGCGGCTCCCGCCAAAGATGTGATGGTTGTATTCCCGGTATGGGTTTGGAGGGGCGTTTCATTGAAGAGTGAGTTGTCAAAGCAGACGCCAACCATTCTGAACGATGTCCACGTGACCTCCACGTCGTTCCAGGCCCCCATGTCGCTGAAGGAGAAGGAAAGAAAGGAGATTCAGGTAATTGCGCGATGCTGCCTGAACGGAAGATACACGTGGAGTACACGCAGAACGACGCCTCCTCCTCGATGGACACGGCGCAGACGGAGTGTTGCGAGTGTATCGTGTTCATGCACGTGTGCGTGGAGTGGGAGCACCCCGCCGCCTACTACCCCGTGCAACAGGAATATGAGTGGTACCCCACCGAGTGAGTCATGCGTAGTATTCAAGTGCGGCTGCACCCCAAGCCACAGCTGGAGGTGCAGTACCGAGTGAGCGATGCGCTGAAGCTGCTTCAGATGAATCGTGTTGTGATTGACGTGCTGAATCGGGGCAGTCACACGCACAGTCGTGTTTCATATCCTTGTGAAGCGGCAAGAAGTATCCTTCATGCGCACGGTCCGAATTGCCTCTTCAGAAGATGTGATTTGCAATTGCGCGAATGGATTCATCGAGGAGTTGCTGTCGCATGTTGGAGAGTTGCAATCGAATCACCCATAGTCACAAACCTCCTTTTCGGTGTTGTTGGCGCCCCAAATCCCTGGGAGAGTGACGTTGCCCACAATCACCTGCGTGGACGAGAAGGAGCGACCCATTCCCACTGCGTACCAAGTACAGACCGTGGACGTTGCTCCAATGTAATAGTGCACTGTTTCCTTTAACAAACGCGGCAATGAAACTCAGGAGCAGTAGTGCCTTCGAATCCGCTCTTTCAACTTATCATAATACAAAATCTCATCCGCCGAAAAGCCCCGTGCATCGCCCAGAAAGACGTCCAGACAATTGCAAAAGCGATCCACAACTTCAGCCGTGGGGCGGAAAAATAGGTCGGTGGGCTCACTATTCTCGTCGAGCACAGGCGAGAAGGGAGGGGGGTTCATGAATGATGCTTCCGGTCCACAGGAGCCAATCGGATTCGAGTGCTCTCTCCCGACCGAAAGTGGATTGGGGAGAAACGACGACGACGGAGGGAAGAGGGACGATTCGGGGTAGAAACCGTGATTAAACAGGTAATCTCGGAACGAGGCGTCGCGCAGACACTCGAAGACAGAACTAACGCCGTTGATGAAAGGAAGATTCTCAAGATGGAGATAGCCCTCTGCAGAGAGATGGTCTTCTTGCCGGATTGAAAAGAGCGAGTAAAAGTGATTCAGAACAGACTCGTATTCCTCTTGCGCTGCCCTAGATGTCGATTCCCTGTCGCCCTTCACCGTTCCCGTCAAAACGAGTTTGCTTTCGGCAATACACTCCACGAGGAAGGAATCCGGCATTTCCTTCCAGGCGCGCTCCAGTAATGGATAGCAATCATCAATCGAGAGGAGTCGCTTGTAACCGCGGTGGTTGACCTGCATCGACAGCAGCTTCTGCAAGAAGAGAGACCTATCTGTAACGCAAAGGAAACGGTAATACCGATACCGAAGCTTCAGCACCCTACAAATGATCTCTTTGAACGGAGAACAGAGAGCAAAGTGCGGAACGAATGCAAGACGCAGAGAGCGAAGAGTGATCTCTCCAATCTCAGGCGAAGCGAACAGAACGCGTTGCTCCTTATCCGTTTCGTTCACCGATTGAATGAGTCCCTCCACGTTGTCGAACAGAAGAAGGTGGGACGAATCAACCACATGGTCCAGCCACAGCAGTAAGCGCAGCAGTGCCCCTGCCTCCGTGTCCTTGCGTGAACGTTGCACTCCTCCCTTCTGTCTCTTCTTCAGCTTCTCAATTCTCCAATTGTCGTCGGGATCGGTCGTGAAGGAAGAGCCGAACACAAAGGGCGGGGTTCGGAAAGTCCCGTCTCCAGAATACACGACATAGCAACAGAGCTGCTCACAGTACAGCTGGTGAGTTGAGCTCCGGTTGCAGCAAAAAGGCAGGTATGGAATGCAACGATACAGCAGGGAAAAGGAATCCAGAAACAGAACGGAAGACTGGGAATTCGCGGAGAGAGGGAACTCGAGATTCCCAAGCGACTGCATTCCCATACCCATTGCGTATCCGTTCCACAGTCCGGACGCTTTCAGTTGGGGGTTGTTCTCCAGCACTTGCTCCACATCCGGCAACGAGAGCGATTCGGTGCTCATATCGCGCAATCTGAATTCCCCGATACAGATCGCATGAAGGCACTCCTTCGATAAGCTGAAGCCGAGAGAAAACGCCACACTTAACGAATCCAGCACTGCGCTCGTGATAACACTTGTCTGGGTTCCGAGCTTGGACAATCCGCGGATCGTCTTCGACTTCTTCCAACAGTAGATGATATCGGAGACAGTACTCAATCGCACGTTCTGATTCCATTCCTGAGAGAAGTGGTTTGCGATTACATGGTAGGGTTGGTGATACTTTTCCCAGTAGTCCACAATCTCCAGCTTCTGGCTTGAGGACAGTTTCAGGTACTTGGTCTTCCCCATGGAACTGATCCCCGAGTTTGGAGTGCGATGGAAAGAGGAATCTGGAAAACGAGTGGAGTCGCATTCAGAATGAAACACAAGGAAAATATGAAATAGATTACGCTCTCTTGGTGGCACTCGACGACTTGGAGAAATAGAAACCAATACCCGGAATCACACGAAGCATGCTGTTCAGGACGTTCTTCATCATCAGCGCCTTCGGATCGTTCAGATCCAACGAGAATTTGGCATTGTTACCGTACACTACACATCACCTCCGAGTCGTTCCGAATACCAAGAACCTGGTACACGAAGGCAATGATGATGAACGCAAACAGGACGACGCAGCAGATATCCAACAGGATCAGCAACAAACTCAGAATGATACCTTATCGTGAGTTCTCGTCGGAATGGCTACACAAACTGTCCGTAAATCCGATGAGCATCAAAACAGAGGTGATAATGCTCAGAGCAAACGCAATCGCTCCAGCAGAAGAGCAAAGGGTCCACATCTCAATCTGTACATAATACAGTTAAGCCAGATCCACTTTCTTGAAGAAAAAACCGCACACGGCGAAGAACACGGTTGCCACTCTGAAGAACATGGTAACTCTGCACAGCTCTACTCATCAGTAAGAAATCCAAGGCAAACTCCCAGGAAGACTGAAGTCAAAGTCCTTGATATCCTACAGTTTACCCAAAACAGAAATGCATGCGTTTGAATACTCGGCCGATACGGACTGCAGCCATCCCGAGACGATAAAGGCAGCCATGACAAAGAGAAGGATTCCTCCAAGAAGAGCTCGGTTCTTCTTGGATGGTCGTAGATAATAGCTCATCTCATCAAAGTCTTCCATTGTGACGAATAATGCAGAAACATGCGAAACGAATGGAGCGCGAGGATTGCAATCGTGGGGGGTGTGGGATTCTGGATTGTGTGCTTGGGACGCTCTAGAGAAGGATACGGATTCCATTTTGTTGTGGATGGGGTCATTCCATTGCATATCTGTCAGAATGAACACGAAAAGCCACCCATCAAAGCAAGCACACAAACGACAGCACTCCTATCCCAACAAACAGACGAAAGCGGATGAAATGTCTCAAACTTGTAGTACTTCAATCCGTTCTGCTGATGATACAACTCAAAGCAGGAAGAGTGAAAACAGAAGGGTTTGTTACACTGCAGGCACATGTACCGCGTTCTCTTGCTCGACTTGGATCCCCGCGGCGAGCACACAGAGCAGTGCCTCCGCAACACTCCCGACTTCGCGCGACGCCCCTCTACAAGAATGTGGACGTTGCCGTCGAATATATACGAAACGGGCACGTGGTTGAGCCACTGCACACTCGAAACCACCAGACACCCGTAATCGGCTGGCGACAACGCCGACTTCGCCACCTTCTTCTGCTGACAGTACAGCTCATACCCGGCGTTTAACAGCAGCTGTGTGACGTACCACAACACCATGTCCTCCTGACGCTCCGTCCCTCGAATCGCCGTCCACTCCGCGCCCTGTTTCTCGTTCAGTGAAACGCCCATACTACGCAGGGACGCCAGAACCTGCTGCGGACTCTCGTGCGCCACCAGTCCCTGAAGATAGGTCGACAGCACGTGCTTCGCGTCGATCTCCTCGGAAAGCGGGAAGACAGATTCCGCCGTACGCGAGGGAAGGGAGTAGGAATCTAGCGTCTCCATCAGAGAAGTGATGTCCGGGAAAAACAGAGTGCGCTTGATCTGGGCCCGCCGGTCGCGCGACAGAACCGCGGTGAAGCACGCCTGGCTCTTCGGACTGTCTGAGGGTTGATCCGATGGCTCGTTGGGACAAGCCGACGGATAGTGCAGTAGCGACGCACTGTACTGCAGAAACTCCATCGGCGAAACGTCTGTCCACTTCTTGGAGTGTCTGCGCTCTAGGAGTGAGAGCGCGAACGGAGTGTCACTCTCAGTGATCTTCGCGTCCGGTTGGTCTGGAAGAGAACCGAAGAGGTGGAAGTCCATCGAGTCGCCCGGGCGAGTCATGGCTTCCTCGAAGGGCAGGACTGGGATGTTGGCAGGAGGTGGCACTGGGGATGAGGACGCTGTGAGGTGGAAGTGCTAGCGATCAGTGATGCAACGAACACGAACGGAAGTGTCGTTTGCGTCAATCTTCTCTTCCACTTGGGAAGAAGGATCGACCGAAACCAAATAGGGCATGGCGGGAACTGACTCGCCCTTGCTCTGAAGATCGTCATGAAGGACTGGAGAGTCTCTCCTCCTTCTCTTGTCCCGCGATCTAGTCATTACCAAACGAGAGCGAATCAACATTTGCAAACGACGAACAGGAGTGACTCCCTCCTTCATACACTGGTCGTGGTAGTAATTCGCGTACTGGACGACGTACTGAAAGAAAGGAGCGGCAAATCGAACGAAACAAGCCAATGCCAAAGCGTAGTCGGTGTTCTCCTTCACGCAGAAATCGGTCCCAGAGATTGTACGCGGTGTAACAAGCGTGTAGTTCACTTGCTCTGTGAGAATGGGTGAGGGAAACGAGGAATCGGCAATGACAGACTGCATCCCTTCTACAAATCAATCACTACGCTCGCAGGGACGTCTCTTCTCCTCCCCAAGCGGTTCGAGCCCGAGGCAATCCTCCCTCGATTCCTTTTCGTTCTTATCGCCGCCCTCGCTTCGCTGGGAGTAGTCCTACACGATGCAAAAAAGAAACAAGCGATACGCGTTTGTGGCTCGACTGCATAGACAAAAAGTAACTTCCCACGCCGGGAATCGAACCCGGATCGGCAGGGTGAGAGCCTGCTATCCTAACCGATTAGACTACATGGGATCTGTTTTCCACCCAAACCGAGTCTTTATCAGAGTCTATGCTGATGTGAAGGGCGCTTCTTATTACGGTGGAACACCTCCAACACAAATAAAGCATGTCCAACAAACAACCCAAACTAAAAAAAGGAAGAAATGGACTCGGCGGAGTGGCGAGGATTCTGAAGGATCTCCATGTTCTTCCACGTCGAGTCGTAGAAGGAGGCGTAGATGTTCCTCAAGCTCTTCAGGTACAGCTTCAGCGAGTAAAACTGAGACTCGTCAATCTCCACAACCGCTTGGATGTGGTCGCGGATGTCGCAGAAGCGGACCATGTACGCGACAGCCTCTCCGCGAATGCGATAATAGGAAGCGATGTTGTCCACGATGATCTTCAGTTGATCCTGAGCGTCGCTTAACGCATCGATGCTGTCCTTCTGCACGGAGACGCCAAAGTTGTTGCCGTCTTCCACACGAGGCAGTTTGAGAATAATCCACATCTGCATGGCGTTGAAAATGGGAATGGCGTCATTCACCTCCTTCTTGAGATACTCGATGAGTCTCATGAGGTTCTAGGAATTACCACGCAATCAGAAAGCCACCCTGTTGATCGGGAACTGGTCCGCTTTGGGGAAGTAGAGCACAGGAACATCTGCCTCTTTTGAAGCACCCTCCTTGTCGCGGGATATGTCACTGCAATCTGTAACGTTCGCTTCTCTCCATTTGGCAAACAGCTTGTCCGTCTTCTTGTAGTACTTGGAAAGCTTCTTATTCACATCCTTCACGTATTTATCGGTTTCCGCTTCGTCAATACAGATTTCTTTCCGCACCTTCTCAAGCGGCAAGTGGAACAGAGGCTCATTCTACAGGTCACTCACCAGGCAGAGCAATTCCTACGTTTATGAACTCTGTCAACTCCCTTATCTTTTCTGGAACCCTCTTCATGAACATGTCTCGCCCTTCGTTCATCAAGTCGTCATTTATCTTCTTTACACTCTCTTTGAGCTCTGTATTCTCTCTCGCAGCATCTTCAGTCGTCTTCTGTCGTTTGTCCACAGGCGCCGATTGCGTTGTCGTTTCGTCCTCCTGTTTGCTTCTCTTGCTGCCTTTCTTGCTTGTCTTCTTCCCTGTCATCTTTCCTTAACAAGAGAGTGATAATCTGTGAATGAGCGATGACGCTCCCACAACAAGGAGTGGGTGAATGTGCGTATTGTCAATAGGTATGGTTGAGAGCACATAGTCGGGACAATGTCGGTCATGCATCCAGGGAAGCGAATCCACAGTCAAAAAGTCATTATTGTGTTATGTCATAGTGGAGCGTGTGTATTCCGATGTTTGTGAAACCCTTCCATGAGTTGTGAGGTGTGCACATCGTTTGACCCAGAGACGAAGTCATCCAGCCACTGACACAGATGTGGCCTTCTGATGGAAAGATAGCGATTCACATCATTGAAGGGTGTTGCGGCGATGTGCAAGCCCATAATCTCCATACGTCTTGAGACAACCACCATCCTTCCAATGACCCACTCACTCTCAAAGCCCTCATAATCGATAACTGAATCACATCCCTTCAAAACAACTAGACAACTCCAACAAACACACCACTTCCACATATTCTCCGTCGGCACCAACATATTCTGCGAAGGCATCGTTCTGCGACGCTCACGCACCTCCTCCTCGCGCGAGCGCTGCTCCGACGGCACCCGCTGCAAGCGCTCCTTCCTGGGCGACTTCACATCTCTTCTCCTCGGCGGGATGAAGAAGCTCGTCTTGCCCTCGTCACTGTCGTACTCGTAGATCTCTCTGTTAGCGGTCACGGGCATCTCGTCGTCGTCGTCCGAGTACTCCACGCTCTGCGACGGCAGAAGCGACGTGTTCGCGTCGCTCTCCGTCAAACACACCTCACTGTCGCCGCTCTGCGTGAACTCGCCATAGCGCACGAAGCTGTCACGGTCGTTGCGCTTGCGGTACAGGTAGTCCAGCATGGAGGAGTCTTGCGAACTGCTCTCCTTCGCCCTCAAATCACTCACCAACTCCTGCAGCGACGCCGTCTATACATCACTGGGCGATGACGCCAATACCGTGTCCAGAATGTCGATTCCAGTCGTTAGGAATTGGGTCATACACACCTTGGGACAGCTCTTCAGACGAGACAACGACTCCGGGTTCTACCCTTCACACGCCTCCTCTTTCATACCTGGATGTAGTACTGACGCAGCTTCTCCATCTCCTTCACCGTGTACTTCTGACGGTCCTCCTCGTACTGCTTGGTCGTCTTGTAGACATCTGTGCATCACCACCACTCATTTGAGTTACGCTTTGGAGGGAAGAGTTTGAAACGCAGCGACACGAGAACCAGTCTCCTAACAATCAATCGCCCCCACGACCCCAACAATTTGCCGAACAGGAACTTCAAGATCTCTAGCAGAAGCATCACGGCGAGGAACTGCACGACGGAACCCAGCACGGAGGGCGATGAGGTGGCAATCAGAGAAAGCGAGATGAACACGAGGCCCCAGCGCACCACCTCGAACAGCGACGTGTGATTCACCGTGGGCGAGTTGAAGATCTTCAGACGCACCAGCCCGATGCCGATGAACCCGAACACGGCGGCGTAGCTACGGGTCAGCGGCGTGTGGTTGCGAGTACATCAGGACGAGGCGGTAGTGCTCCAGGCACAGCTCCCACACCCAGTGGATGGCCGAGCGGCGGAACAGCGCAGAGATGCCCAGGGAGTAGACGACGGCGACGGTGCCCATGGCGGCGTTGCTGGCTTGCATGCTAGCGATCACGAGGACGGATGATCATCACCGCTTCATCACGTAGAAGAGGATCAGCAGCAGGCCGATCACCGCGGACAGCGACGCAGCGGTGATATAATAGAAGGACTTGGATCGGCTGAGCCTAGAGTCAAGGAATGCCACAAGGAGGACTTGGAGGACAGCTCGAGGAGAACAACACCGATCATGAGACGAACGATGCAGTAGGCGTCAAACGCTAGGGGTTAGAGGAACATAGCACACCCACCCGTGAATGCGTACATGTTGATGCTCATATCGCCCTGCGTCACCCTCCTCGACGAGGAGATGTTCAGGGACGTCGTGAAATAGGGAGAAATGAACACCTGCACTGTGTTCTCCGCCTTGTGCTGGATTCTGTCGTAAAACGCATTCGTGTTGTACCCGCTCTTTCTGCGAATCAAATCAGACATCATCACCCACCCCGTCGCCAAGCCATACAGATAGGTCAACAAACGGACCCACGAGCTATCCGGACTGTCGATGACGTAGTTCGGGATGCCCTGCTCCGACGTTATGTTCACGACAAGCATGTTCCACATGTCCACGGGGCTGTGCGACCCCTGAAGCTTGATGATCTGCCACTCGTTCGGGTGCAACTACACGTGAGGGGTGGCAGCGAGGTTTACGCTCAGATGGAAGGAATTCACTTCCACCTCACTTCCCGCTTCATTTTCCGTCGCGCAAAGAGAGCAAAGAATCAGTGCTAGCAATAGGCTACGTGCGCTCATCTGGAAGAAGATTGTTTGAATTGGTTTTGGCGCTTCCCGCATGTTCCGCGCTCTTCTCTTGCATCCCTCATTTCATTTTTCAATAGAACGCGAACTGTTGTGACTCCCCAACTCTCTCTTCTCTCTCCCTTTGGAATAACGAGCTTCCCTCTTCCTTCCGCTTCTCTTCATCCCCTCTTCACCTCCCTTCCGTTCAAAACGAAGGCCTTTTTCCACTGATATAGCAAGGAGGCCATTTGCGAGTAAAGCCTTTTTAGCTCAGTTGGTAGAGCACCCGCCTTGTAAGCGGAAGGTCCTGGGTTCGATTCCCAGAGGGGGCATCTCTTTTCCCACATAGAGTATCATTCGGAATGAACCCGCTTTCTTTTAGCAGGGCGGTGAAGAACTCCTGTGTGGTTTTGAAATCTTCGCGTTGGATTGCGCGTGACTTCTCTTCTCTCATCGCGTGCCGTTCTCTCGTCCGACCCGTAATTCGCGGATACGCTCCTCTCCGGAAAGCAATTCCGGCAGCGGCGCATCGCGGGTTCTCCTCTTCCGGGTCTTCCTTTAACCTGCCGACGCGAACCTTCACCTTTTTCGTCCTTTCATCCGCGGGTATTATCGGAGGTTTCTACGTGATTTCCTATTCGCTGCGCGTGCGATTTGGGGTTTGGAGTGAGAGTGTAGCAATCGAACGTGTACAAGGCAACGGCCGATCTCGTCGAGCGATGCCCCACCGTTATTGACTTGGTGGGCGAGCCCATGGAGCGAAAGGGCATGGTGAAGGGAAAGATGGCGAGCGGAGTGGCAGACATGCGCTTCACGGTCAAGGGACCCAAGGGACAGGTCGAAATCGCGCTGAGGGGAACGCTGCGAGAGGGAAGCAAGACGGAGTACGACTTGGAGACCATCACGGCGCGGACGCGCTCGAAGGAGGAGGAGAAGTTCATTCCTCTGTACGAGAACGGGGCTCCTGTCGTTGCCTTCCTGGATCGTTCTTCCAGCGGTGAGGTTGCGGCAAGTACTGAAGGGACTGAAGCAAGTGACAAGAAGGACGCTGCTACGACGGACGCGGCGAAGCCTCAGCAGAATGGATTCCTGCTGAACAAGCCGTGGTACTACCGCGTGGGACTGGCGGTCGCCGCGGGTGCGGTGATGGGCATCGTCCTCTCGCTGATGATTATGAGCTCGCGCCAGGGCCCGAAGAGCAGTTCCGCGTACCAGAGTCTGATGGTGCTGCTGCGCGAGAACAAGATCGCGCAGGACGTGCTGGGCGACAACGTGAGTGCCGTGGCGGCGAATTCAGTGTAGATCAAGACGATGGGCAAGATGACGGGACAGAGCGAGGAGAACTGGGCGAACTTCTCCATCAAGATGGGCGGGAAGAAGGGAAATGCGACCGTGAACTGCCAGGCCTTCCGCCAGGGCGACAGCTGGCGATTCACCGTGGTGTCGCTGGACACCTCCAACGGCCGCGTCTATTTATGCAAATAGCCTGTTTGTTCGAGGAAACAAGGGAACAAGAAGCGGCAATAGGATCGGAAAACTAGATCTTGGCATAGGGCACAGACTTCATCACGTTGCGAGGCTTCTTTCCACCTCTCACACCGCTACGCTTATTCGCCTTCTTCTTATCGCTCATCACCTTCACCACCGCGACGATGACGATCAGCACCACCACCACCAGCAACAAGCCAAGCACAATGAACGTCGTCTTCGACATACACATACCAATCGTCGGACCCCACTCCGGCTCGTTCTTGCCCATCTTGCAGGCGCGCGTCACCTTGCCGAAGTTGCCGCTGACCTGAGTGCAGTCGTACACGAAGGTCTCGCCCACCGCCGTCGGCTTGAACATCTCGCCGTCCGCCTTGCACTGGCCCAGCACGATCTTCAGCTGGAACGTGCCCTGCGTCGAGCCCATCTCGTTGAACGCCGTCACCGTGTACGTCGTGATCGTCGTCGACACGTTGCGCGCCGCGCCCTCCACCGCGCCCGTCTGCTTGTTCAGCGTCAGGCCCTCCGGCAGCAGCGGCTGGATTTCGTAGCCGTCCACCAGACCGTAGATCTTCGGCTTCAGGTCCTTCGGCGTCGCGCCCACGTAGACCTCGTACATCGTCTTCTCGTACGCCAGGTTCTTCGGCGGGAACTTCTTGCACATCGTCGTGTCGACGTCGCCCAGCTTGCCGTTGCGGCACTCTCTGAAGGAGTAGCCGTCGTAGAAGTCCGGACACGGACCCACCGACTTCTCGCCCTCGCCCGTCATCGGATACTGACCCACGCCCGGACACGTGCGCGAGTTGTCGTACGCGCAGTAGTACAGCTCCACCTCCGTCAGCGTGAAGCCCGTGGGGTGCAGCACGTTGATGAAGTCGAAGCGCAGCTCGTTGTAGCCCATCAGACCGTTCGGCACCTTCTGCGCGTAGTAGCTGCGGCTCGGGATTGTCACCAGCTTCGCCGTGTCGAACGTCGTGTACACCTCGCTGTCCGCCTTCTTCGCGTACGCGTTCCACGACACCTCGCCGTTGTTCACGTCCGTGTGGAGGCGGTACTGGTTGAACAGCACGCCCTCTCTGTTCTCGTACACCAGGCGGAAGTAGTCGCCCTCCGTCCAGTCCCAGCTCAGGTAGTAGAACGGCGACTCGTCGATCAGACCGTACGCCGACGTGCCCGACAGCGCGTTGCTCGCCTCGTACGTCGACGGGTCGTTGCGCAGCAGCGCGCAGTCGCCCATGCCCAGGATCGCGAAGCCATCGAACGGGTTGTCCGTGGACGCCGCGTCGCTCTTGTAGCGGTGCACCTCGAACGCCAGCACGTTCTTGCCCGTCACGCCGCCGCGCAGCTGCAGCGGAATGGAGAACTCCATGTAGCTGTAGCCCGGGTGGCTCTCCTCCGACGTCGTCTTCGAGTCGTAGTCCGTGCCCATGTTCACGCGGTACACGCGCTGGCCGTTCAGGTAGCCCACGATACCGCCGTTGAAGCGCGCCGCCGCGTTCAGCACCGTGAACTTGTTGATGTCGGGGATCTCGAAGGTGTGACGCAGGTACACCGTCGCGCCGTCGTATGTGCCGCAGCCGCCGCCCGTCACCGTCTCCCACTTGGAGTCGTCGAACGAGGGCGAGTTCCAGTTCTTGCCCGCCGAACCCTTGGAGAGCTTCCAGGCCGGACTCTGCGTCGGGATCATCTGGTAGGTGGAGATGGTGCGCGTCACCACGGAGGGCTTGGAGTCCGTCGCCGGCACGGAGCCCATCGCGATCGGGAAGCCCTTGGAGGTCTGGATCTTGAAGCCGGCGGGCGCCGTCCAGCCGTCGCCCCAGCTGTCCGCGAACTTGAAGGTGTACACGCCGTTGTCGAAGCAGAAGTACTTGTACTCGCGGCTGTTGCGCGCCTCCAGCTCCTTGCGCTCGAAAATGGGCGTGCCCTCGATGCTCTCGCCCTCGTACACGGCCCACGAGCACTCGTTGGGGTAGTAGTCCGACAGCACGATGACCTCGATCATCACCTTGTCGCACGTGATGATCGACAGCGTCAGCGTCTTGGAGGAGTCCGTGCCGTCCAGCTTCTTCGCTGTGATCGTGTAGGGCGTGGGGTCCATCTTCTGCACGCTCTCGCCGCGGATCACACCCGTCACGTAGTCCAGCGTCAGCCACGCGGGCAGCGCGGGCGTCACGGTGAACTTGGAGTAGTAGTCGCAGTTGGGCACCAGGTCCGACAGACCCACGCTCAGGTAACCCACAGGGGAGCCGACGTAGTCCAGCTCGGGCATATCGCGGTTGAGCGAGTCGCTGAGGAAGACGAGCTGAAGGATGTTGACGGTGCAGTCCGAGGTGTCCTGCGCCGCGATCTGGTAGAAGCGGTAGCGGTTGTAGGGCTTCAGGTTGTTCACCCACACCTCCTTCGCCTGCGCCTCCTTCCACCACGCCGCCGACGTGATCGTGTCCAGCGTCGTCCAGTCGTCGTCCTCGTCGTTCATCGCCTGCAGCTTCCACGCGTACGGCGACGCCTTGTCCTTCTCGTTGCTGTTGATGATGATGTACTTCGAGATCCATTCGCGACGGTCGTTGTTGAACTGGATCTGGATGTAGCGGTCGCTCGAGCACGACGTCGACGCGTACACCGTCGCACTCGACAGGTCGAACAGGTACGCCGTCGACACCTCCGTGTCCGTCGCCGACACCGAGAAGTCCGCAATGCGGCTCACCGCATCGCGTCCGAAGAGGCGCAGCGACAGGTCGAACGCGGCGGTCTTCTGCGTCGCCAGACGCGCCACCAGCAGCACCGTGATGGTGTTCTCGCCCTTCACGATCACGCTCTTCGCGGCCGTCTCGCCCTGCGCGGGGATGACCTCAGGCAGCGAGATGCGACGGTACGACGGCGACGGGTAGCCCACGGAGGAGTACGTCTCGTTGGTGGGCGCGCCCTCCACGCCGCGGCGGAAAACCTCGATGCCGTTGATCACGATGATGCAGCCGTAAGAGTAGCGCAGTTCAATCTCGTAGCCGCTGCCCACAGGGTCCTCGGCGAGCGAGAACTTCTTCTTGTACAGCTGGAGCTGGTTGGTGGACTCGGGGAACTCGCCCATCTTCTTCTTCTCCCAGCTGTCGGGGATGGTGTTGCTGTCCCAGTCCGCCGGTACGTCGCCCATCAGGAACGACCACTCCTCGCCGCGCTTGATGCTCTCGCCCAGGTTGATGGTGATGGAGGGTCCGTAGCCCGCCATGATGTCGTACTTCCAGTGCGTCACCGTCACCACGTCCGTGCCGTGCACGATGTTGATGTTGATGTAGCTGTCCGCCGCCCACGCCGTGCCCGTCGTGTGGTCCACCGACAGCTCGTACAGACCGCCGTCGATGCAGTAGCGGTTCTTGATCGTCGCCGACGCCTTCTGCACCGTGTTCTTGTACACGCGCTCCACCGTCGTGCCCTCCAGCGAGCGCAGCCAGTGCGTCTCGTAGATGTAGTCGCTGGCGCCGTACGTGCGCGAAATCTCGATGACCGTCTTGGGGCAGTCCGTCACCGTCAGCGTGAAGGTGGCCGTGGTCTCGAAGGGCTGCTTCGCCGTCACCGTGTACGTCTGGTGGTCCACCGCCACGCGGGGAATGCCCTGGATGACGCAGGAGGAGAAGGTGATCGACATGCCCGAGGGCAGGCTGGGCGACACGGAGCACTGCACGAAGCCGTCGTAACGGGGCTTGATCACCACGGTGTCCACGAAGGTGCTCGCCTCGACCTCGGTCTGAGTCAGCTCCATCGCCGTGGGCACGGACACGCGGCAGGTCAGGTAGCCCATCTCGAAGAAGCGCAGCGAGGTGGAGCCCGTCTTGGTGATCTGCATGCGGATGCGCTGGTAGATCTTGTCGTTCACCACCAGGTTGAAGTAGTTCCAGCCGTTGTTGTCGTACTCCACGTCCGTCTTCGACAGCAGCAGCGTGCTCTGCGAGTCCTCCGTGTGCTTGTAGCCGCGCAGCGTGAACGACGAGGGCGCGTACGAGCGGTAGCTGCTCGTGTGGATGGCGAAGCCGTTCACCTGCGGGATCCAGTTGCTCCACGCCAGGTCGACCCACTGGTAGTACGAGTTCTCCGACCACGAGGTGGAGGTGTCCAGATCGAACACCGAGGGAGCGAGGTTCGACTCCGTCTCCGTCTTGCGGCTCGACGAGGTCACGGTGAAACTCTCGTAGCTCTGGTAGCAGCCTGCGGGTGAGGGATCGAACACGGACGTACTGGTGCCGACGTCGGCCAGGTAGGGCGCCAAGAAGCTGGCGAGCGTCATGGTGTGCGAGGAGGTGTTGTCCTCGTAGTGGTACTCCATGGCGACCACGCTCTGCTCGCCCTCGATCTCCAGACCGTTACGGATGATGCTGTGGTGACTCAGCGAGTCGTACTTGCCGGAGCACTTCGTGTCCGCCGTCACAGCGCCACTACCCGTTAATGAATGAAGGGATCGCCCACTCGGCCATGTTGTCTCTGAAGACTTCCTTGCCGTTCATGTAGATGATGATACCGTACTGCTGGTAGAACGTGAACTCGTAAGCGGCCATTCCGGAAACACCCGTGAACTTCTGACGCAGGTAGATGGTACCCGAGTTCGTGATCGTTCTGTCACCAACCTGGGATCTCCAGCTCGAATCGCTGAAACCATACTCCATCCAGTTGCTGGCGGGAGTGTTCTTCGCCGAGATCTTCCACGTCGAGTCCGTGGCAATGGGGTACATCACTACGCCGTCAAGCAACGGACGAAGGACCAACGAGAGAAATCGTGGGTCTCCTGCTCCTTCTCCGTCATCACGCCGATGTACAGCAGCTGGCCATCGGGTCCGACGATACGGATGTAGGCGCCGGGACTCCAGGCATCATTGGCCCTATGGGGTGGGAAATCCACGGAAACAGGCTTACGAATCGAACATCTTCAGCGTGTAGATACCGTCCGACTCGATGGGGATGCAGTGGTAGAAATTACGCACGGCATTGTTCGTAAAGGTATCGCTGGTCGCAAGAAGCGCGTTGTTGTGGAGGATCTTATACGACTCTTCGTAACCGTAGTACTTTGTCTTCTTCTCCACACGGATCTGGTATTCATCGCTCTTGCATGCCAAAGCGACAAACGACACTACAGCGGTCATGTTATCCAAAACGGCGCTCACGTAACGCAATTAGCACAACAAATCTCGCTTGCATTATTGAATATGAGAATCATGACCTCCATCTATGGGCGTTTCGTCGGTGTCTGGATAAGTTTCGTGCCTCCAATCGAATTGTGCACTCACGCACCGCTTTCTGAAAACGAAGGGAGAAGAATTGCTGTTGTTCCGCGCACAGAAATAGATGCTGGGCGCTGAGAGGGAGGGGAAGGAGGTGGTTTCGGGAGGACTTCCACTCGCAATGTTCCACGAAAGGGGTTGTGTCTCCTTGTCAGGCGTGCTCCAAACGAACGGAAGTGGATTTGGGTTTGTATTCCCTCCTCCTCCTATCCTGTGCTCTACAATCCGAATCCATTCATTTCCCTCATATGATTCCAATCGACCCAGGGGTTCCCATCCCTCCTTACTCTTCTTCATCGCCGATTTCGTAATGAATGTGCTGAATCGCTTTCGTTATGAACGACGTATCCATTCCAGAAGAATCGCCTTCGAGGGTTGTGATGCCAAGACACGCTAGAAGCACGCACATTCTGCTTCAATTGCATTCCTCGATCCGATCTGAAGGTGTGGATACACTTCCTCCACTCATCCCTCATGAATCGAAGTCGATGATTTCATCACTTCACACGTCTCTACTCGCATGAGACACTCCCTTGACACAAGCAACAAAGTCTCACGTGCTCACTGATTGTCTATGCAGAATGGGATCTACGTGCAGCAATTACAGCCTGAGCAATCGGGAGTCGAAACGAGTGCTCTGTGACGCGGGAGACGATCTTCCCGAATTGGAAAACACTATTGGTACTGGCACGGATCTTCATCACGGAATGACGAATAGAGACGTACAACAGCAAGGACAGCTATCCGAAGGAAGAGCGGAGACATGAGACTCTTCCGTACAAGAAGAAATCGGCACGGGATCAATTGTTTGTGCACTCAGTCGGAGTGAACCATAGCTGGAGTGTTGAGAGCGCGGGCAGCGTCAGTGAGCGTTTCCAGGCGAAGACGCTCAAACGGGATTTCAAGACAAGCGAAGTGATACGGGCACCGCTCGGCATGGATAGGAACATGTATTTTCGTCGAAGAGCACTGACAAACAGATGGATCTACGAGAAGGCGCTCTTCTACCTCGAGGAATGCAGGCTGCTCTTTGAATCGTACTCATTGCGTTCATGCCTCACTCGAAGGATCAGCGACCATTGCACTCCTCAGACGTGCCCGGAAATGACTGCAGGACCTCACTACACCTATCTCTGGACGGACGAAATGCACCGTGACCCCATTTCCGTATCACTACTCCTTTCGTGTAACCGTAGTTGCCCGCCTGCAACTACATTTCAAACACGTTCATCTGGATCGAGAACACCGTTTCGGGAGAGGATTTCAGCGGAGTCGCGTAGATGTCTCCTGCTCGCCTCACGTCGTAGAGATGGCCGCTTTCCGGACGACTTCCTGGACGTGATGAAGATTGCGTTCAAGAAGCTCTTCCGCGTGTACGCTCACGTGTATCATCACCACCTGAGCGAGTTTGTGAGGGACAACGCTGAGGTGTATTTGAACACGTCGTTTAAGTATTTTGGACTCTTTGTCCGCGAGTATAACCTCATCTCCATGAAAGAGGAGGCGCCTCTGCGTAAACTCCTCCAGAGGTGCTTCTGAACGTACTGAATGAGGTGTAGACTGATTGGAGATGAAATCAAGGAGTCTGATGATTCTAGCTTGTCATCGGACTCTCCTGCAAAGTCATAGTGCTAGTTGATTCGTTGCTCTTTTAGTTGCTGATTGTGTTTGTTCTGTGTCCTCCTTCGCATCGCTAGTGCTGGAGTTCACCTCTTGCAGTTGTGGGCTGCTTCTCTTGTTCAGCTCCCCTGTCTGCACTCTCTGTCACTGCGGTTTCCATCCACCCCCCACATTCCCCATCACGTTGTCCCAAAATAGGGACCTATTTTCGCACCCTCTTTGCGCTTCAAAAGATGGAGAAGCCAGCGATCTCTCAGTTTGCGAAGTTGATGCTTGGGGTCGTCGGGCTATTTGTGTTATATCTCCTACTCGACGCGACCTATTTCTTCTCTTTTGTCGGTTTGAGTCCCAATCCCTCGCGGTACTCGAAAATTCAGTATCCCCCGCAGCCTCCCGTAGGGCCAACGCCGAATCAGAGTCACAACTAGAAGAAGAGCAACTACGACTTTTCTGTAATCACTCAATCAAGGTTTGGCGTTTTGTATCATCTCATTACGTGTAGTTTTGAGCGCGTTTTCTTTTTACCCTACTGGGTCGATCGTTGGAGAGGGTACGCGGTTTTACTCATTCTGACACGGATAGACCCTTTGTCGCGGCTTTTTTCATCCCGATTTACAGCCGGCAGTCGTTTGAGAATTACTTAAAGTCTTACGACCTGCCCAGTCGTTTTACCATCATCACATACTACTCGCAGCAGGAGAAGCCCTACCCCATCAACAAGTTGCGTAACATTGCAATTTCATTCGTTCACACGTCTCACTTCTGGGTTGCCGACATGGATATGTGGTCGTCGAGTGCGCTCTGTCTCCGCCTCTCACCTCTAGCGGAACTCTACCAAACACTCATCAGTCTCCCCTCCTCCTATCTTAAGGAGCCGAAGAATGTTTGCATCGTTCCCGCGTGGGACTTCCCGCTCGAGCCCAGCGACCAGTGCAACACCTTCGAGAGCTGCATCGAGCGCATCTACAAGCTGCTTCCCCGCACCAAGCAGGACCTTCGTCGCTGTGTGGAAGAGCGTTTTTGCTTCCGTTTCCGCGAGTCCTCGAACACTCACGTCCCTGCCGCTGTCTGGCGTCACGAGTAGAACTACCACCTCGACAACTGGTTTGACCTGCCCAGCGACACCTACGTCACGGAATTGCCGTGCATGTTCAATGATGTTCAGGAGCCCTACGTCTTCGTGAAGCGCTCGGAGTTCCTTCCTCGTTTTGATGAGCGCTTCGTGGACTACGGCAAGAACAAGGTCCAGTTCGTTTCCCACTTGAGAATGCTGGGCTTCAAGTACTATGTGCTATCCCAAAGTTTTGCTGTGGACGTTCCCCATCCAAGGTAGGCGTGAGGAGAAGCGGTCACGTGTAGATCGAAGATTTCCGTCGACTGGCTTGTGGAGGGCTCCACCACCAACTGGAAGACCCGAATGCATATTGCCTACGACGAATTCCGCGAGGAGGTGCTGAAGCAAACCGAACAACTGACCATTCAAACCCCGCTGTGTAGCAACTAGCATGTGCCATCTCGTGTTTGTGGAACAAGGAAAGGGAGCGATTACAATGAAATGGACACAATACGTTGCATACTACACACAATTCTCAAGGTGGCTCACGCCGTGGTACTTCTGCGGGATCGATCGCCGGATGGAGCGGATGAGCTTGGAGGAAACGCCAGAAGCGCCATACAGTCGGGATCCGTGAGCACCCATCTCGTCGACGTCTCTACACGCTCACTTCCACGAACGAACACCACTTGTAGTCCTTCACGTCGATGAACCAGCCCTGAGAAAGAACACTGAAACGGAAGCCAGAATAGCGCAGCTCCATGATCCACTCCACATCCAACTCCGTGCTCTGGATTATGCGCTCATCGAAGGGAGGCAATTCTGGAGACCGCTTCACCAGCACGATGCTAGAGTTCAACCTTGGGATTGCGACATACGGATCCATATTCTCCGCATCCCAACAGTGAAGCGGTGTGGTGTAATTGCCGGGATACAGCGAGAACCACTCAGGGAATCGGAGCGGATCCACCTCCTTGCTTGCCGAACACGCCTTCCAGCGAGAGCACGACTTGAGCTGCATCTTGTTGATGGATGCGAAGAACGAGTATCTACGTCTTACAACAACCCTCCGCCGTTCACTTCGGTTCACAGTCGTACCACGTCTCGCAGGGCACTGTGCGGTACTCCATGTGGAAGCGAGGAATGATCACGGCTTGGAGCGGATCCTTCAACACGCTGTCCGGAATGGACAGAAACGATTCGTATAAGTGGACTACGCGTTACACGCGACGAGAAGCTCGACGAGAAGGAATGAGCGTGGGGAAGGAGAAGAGCACATGGCTCGTATCGCACTTCTGCAACGCCTGATTGCGAATCTTGTTGATGGAAACGGAGTGCAAGTCGGACACAACGATCGGAAGAATCGACACGCGGGATGGATACATCGCGTTCTGCACGTACGAGGTGAAGACATCCTGGTCTTCTGCCAGAAGGGGAGTGGGAACGACGATCGCCCTAGTGTTGACTGAGGAGCGCTCCATTACTTTGGCCACGCCACGATGTGGTAGTTGATGTACATGATCATGTCCATTCTACTCGTGACACCCAAAGCAAAAGACGACGGCGATGGAATCACCAGCGATACGGAAAACGGAGTTTTGTACGGAGGCGTAGATGACTGTTCATTACAGAAATGGACTGGAAGAACCTGGACGGGGACCGAGGACTGCGTTCCCTTTACGTGCTTGAATCCGAAGGATCTCACAAAGAACAGTTGACTACGCGGTGAGTAAATACCCTTTTCCGCACAAGAGGATCACGAGACAAGCAGAGAGTCCGATGAGAGCGTTGGAGGATAGCAACTGCGTTATCGTCACCATACTGCCTTCCTAGTCACGGATTCCAGGGAACGGCGTCCAGCGAGAAAGGGAATGAGCACCCATTGGTTTCCAAGCGGGATGCAAACACCCATTGGCTTCCAAATGGGACACAAACACCCATTTTTCACTAAATGAGATACAAACAAACAACCCACAACACACATACAAGACAAACATCTATCTATGCACAGCCTGCTTCCAGCGACTCCAGCGCCCTCTTCTTCTCCTCCACCAGACTCAACGCCTGCTTCTTCTGCTCATCGTACCGCTTCTTCAGCTTCGCCTTCGAGCTGTCGATCATCGTTCTCTCGCACACGCTCGGCGCCTTCGCTTCCGCATCCGCCGGCGAATACTACGCATTACACCCCTCTCCCTCTCCTACTCCCTTGTTGATCAGCACCTTCTTCACGTCTTCGATCTTCATCATCCCCTTCTCCGACCGGCACCACACCTTGAATTTCGCCGCGAATCGCTCCTCCTCCAGCTGGATCTCCTGCTCCAGTTTCTTGTCCAGCGACTCGGAGTACTCCATCGCCTCCTGCAACTCGTCTCTTGCTTTCCTACCAACTCAACATCATCATCAGCTCCGACTGAACCTCGTCGCTCCTCAGCGTCTTCGTCGCAGACAGCGGTGGCGGCGACGAGCGCAGCGTGGCGTGCTTCTTCAGCGTCTCCACCGGCGGCAGCGAAGTCGGCGGCAGCGGTGGCGGCAATCTCAGTGTCGACGTGGCGGACGACACACTGTGCGGCGGCAACGTCGAGGTGTCCATATCCTGCGGCGAGTACGACGGCGAAGACGGCGCGTAGGAAGGCGACGAAGGAGCGTACGAGGGCGAAGGAGCGTAAGAAGGCGAAGGCGCACCGCCGACGGACATACGAGGCATCACGACCTCCGTCGAGTGACCGATCACTCCCGCGGCCACCGCTTTGTCGATGTACTCCTCCAGCACGCTCACCGCCTTGTCCACCGTTCCCGCCTCGGAGAAGCACTCCTTCCGGAACACGTCGGCGAGCGACACGACCATCTGCGCGATGGGCGCCAGCTTGTAGTCGGACGGGTTGCTCTCCACCAGGTCGGCGACGATGGCGAGGCAGGACTTGTTCTCGCGGTTGAGGAGATAGGGGTCGGCGTGGTGCTGGATGAGGTAGCTGGCGCAGTCCATGCTGCCGTGGATGCACGCGAGAATGAACGGCGTGATGCCGTCGCGCGTCGTGATGTTCGCGTCCACGTCGAAGGGACACAGCATCTCCAGAATCGGCAGCGAACAGTTGCGGATGGCGATGTGCATCGGGAACAAGCCCTCGTCGTTCCACACGCGCAGATACGCGCCCTGGTTGACCAGGTACGCCACGATGTCCTCGTCGTTGTTTGACACTGCGATGTGCAACGCCGTGTTGTGGTTCGCACTCGTGATGTCCAGCTCCGCGTGGTGCTCGCACAGCGCCGTCACCAGCAGCAGGTTTCGCATCTCCACCGCGCGGATCAGCGGCGTGCAGCGCTCGTAGTCGCGCGTCAGCACCACCGTCGGGTCCGACTCCAGCAGCATCAGCGCCGCGTTCTCCGTCGTCTTCCCGCCGCGGATCGCCATGTGCAGCGCCGACTCCGCGCCGCCCTCGGGCGAGTCCTTGCACAACACCTTGATGTCGGGCTGGTAGGAGAGGAGCATCGTGAGCAATTCCGTGATCTGCTGGGCGGACAGGCTGCACAGCGCGAGACTCTTGTAGTCGCCGCGCGCCACCTTGATCAGCACGTGACACGGCGTCAGGCCGTAGCGGTTGACAGAGTTGACGTTGCTGCCCGACTGCATGATGTGCAGTGAGTGGTCATAATAGCCCAGCTTCAGCGCGAGGTGCAGCGGCGTGTCCAGGTCCTTCTCGTTCATCTCGTTGATGAAGCTGGACACGTCCTCGCGCGATAATAATAACTCCACGCACGAGTCCAGGTGGTGCATGAGTGCCAGATGGATGGGCAGGTTGCCCTCCGAGTCGCGCGACAGCAGGTACACGCCCTTCTCGATCAGCATGTTCGCCAGCTTCGCCATGCCTCGCTTGATCGCCTGGTGGATGCACAGATCGCGCTCGCAGTGAGGCATGCACCAGTTCACGCCCAGAATGCCCGCGTTGGCGCCCTCCGTCAGAATCGCGCACGCCAGGTCCTCGTCACACGCCTTGATCGCCAGCGTCAGCACGGAGTCGCCGGCACAGTCCACTTGATCGAGCGTGCCGAAGTGGCAGCAGTTGAGAATGTATCGCGCCACGGTGGAGAGTCCCGCCTTGATCGCGAGGTGGAGGATGCTGTTGCGGTAGCGGTCGTAGTGCAGGTTGATGGAGAGCGGCAGCATGCGGAACAGCAGGTCAATCTTGCCCATGAGGAGCGTGATCTGCACGGGGTTCTGCGAGGACCGGTTGCAGATCGACAGGTTCGACGACGGGTAGATCAGCGTCGCGATCTTCACCTTGCAGTCGTCGTCCGTCAGCGGCGACAGCAGCGCCATCGTCAACGCGATGTCGTTGCCCTCCGTGGGGTCGTTGAGCAGCGACTGCGAGGCGGTGCTGTCGTACAGACGCTGCACGCCCTCGAACACGCCGAAGTAGCACATGAATTGCATCAGGTTGTAGTTCAGACCGTCGTCGCTCTTCAGAGAGAGGGAAATGTTGTTCTTCTCCATGAACGACAGAATGTCCAGCGGCGGCAGCACGTGGTCCTGCACCACGAACTGCCAGCGCAGGATGCAGTTGGCACGTGCGCCCTGACCCACCAGCCAATCAGCGAGCGAGAAGCGCTTGTGCTGCAGGAGGTAGTACAGCAGCGGGCGCGGGTCCTCGCGGCTGTAGCACGCGTTCTTGTTCGCGATCCCCGACTGGATGAGGCTACGTGTGAGCGCGGATGATCATCGATACAATTTGAAGCGCTTCTCGTCGATCTTGCCGGAAGACGCCATCTGCAGCACGATGAGGGAGGCAATGCGCTTCATCCAATCCCTAGGACTCACTCCCACGATCATGCGCCTACTGTCGAGACACGTCGTCGTCCACGGCCAGAATCGTATCGCCCTCGCCCGTGTGGATCACGAACAAAATGTGGTTCTTCTCGTTCGGCTACGCCATTACCCACCGCACACAGCACGCACAAGGGACTCGAGAGAGACAATATCGTCCAGGTATATGTTCAGCGCCACCTTCTCACGCGTGTCCTTCTCGTAGATGGTCAATGCCGTCTAGCCATGAGAGCAGGACGTGACAACCACCTTATCCAGCACGCAGTAGCGAACGCTGAAGGACGAACCGAAGAGGGACTTTTGCTACAGTTCAAATTTCAAACGAGACCACTACTCCGCGCTTGATGAAACCCTCCTTCAGAGGAATGAAATCGTAGTCACTGTAGTTGATGGTCACCAAATTGGGCGCAACGAACGGAGTGACTACAAGTGACGCGGAAGCCCCAAATCCTGCTCTTGGTCTCCTCCTCTGGGAATATGGGACTCGACTTGATCGGAAAATCAGGGAAAGGCACCCTACGGGTGAGGAACACGCCCGCTCTGTCTACGAAGAAAGCAGGGTGTTCAAGAACTGATCTCCGGAAATCGCGTTGCCCCCACCAGCAAAGAACAGGGATATCACGGAATCAGACGGGACCATTCCATTGTGGAGTCTCTATTATGAAAACCCACAGCCACCACGCACCGTGATCAGTCGTTTTACTGCATCGCGATCGAGATCAGAGCAGTTGTTGCTGCTCATGAACTCTTGTGTTTCCTTCTGGAAAAAGGTCTTCGTGTTCCTCCCAGGTGCAAACGGATACATGTCGCCTGACTCGCCCTTATTTGTCGATTTCTGTGACGAGTCGACAGACGGGAGTTTCATTGGTTCGGTTATTTGGGCGAAATGAGTTCACGAGGTCCTCTTGTGCTGCGCACTGCGCCGCGTCGACCTGTGGTGCCGCTTGCTGCGAATCCAACAATTGACCTGATTGTCCATCCTCCCCCAATCCCTCCCATTCGCAAGTGTGTGTCGATTTAAGCGTGAGCGTTTCTTGTATCGATCCCATTCAAAGGATTGAGATTATGGACAAGAGGAGCCCGATTTGCGTCGTTTCATGCGGAATTCACTCTCAAATTAGGGACTATATAGTCGACCCGGACCGATTCGTATCATCGCCTCAAACCAATTCGCTCCATAATAATCAGGCTTACAATGTCTTTTGTCAACCCTGCTGAACACGACGAGGTCGTTTGCTCCCTTGCTTGCCTCATTCTCGCCGACGCCGGTGTGCAAGTCAATACCGAGAACATCGAGAAGGTTGACGATTCTTTTCCTGTTTCTAACGTGCTAGCTCCTCAAGGCCACCAACAACACTGTTGAGCCCTACTGGCCCCTGCTGTTCGCCAAGTACCTGAGTGAGAAGGACCTGTGCGAGCTGATCATGAAGCCCAGCTGCGGTGCTGCTGCCCCTGTCGGTACGTCCTGTTTATGCGTGGAATAACCCTCTAGCTGCTGCTGCCGGTGCTGCTGCTCCCGCTGAGGAGGAGAAGAAGGAGGAGAAGAAGGAGGAAGAGGAAGAGGAGGAAGATGTGGATATGAGCGGAGGTGGTCTCTTCGGTGGCGATGATGACGACTGGTAAACAATTTGTCAAAGTACCATTGAAGCCGTTTAGCGCTGTTTGTTGGGCACACGATTTCGAGCGGGAAGGGGTTCATTCTGATGGGATGTGGATTGGGGTTGTTTTGAGTGGGGATTTGAAAAGGGAGGAAATAGAATTTGAAATGGATTCCACTCGCCTTCAAGGAAGAAGAATGCCGAGATGGAACAAACACGAGCCAAATACGCTTCTATGTTACAACTGAAATTAGAGAACTCATCATCAAGCATTGAACTCCTTCAGTACCAACTACACCCTCACACACCCCAAATGCTCACTACCTCGGCTGCTTCTTTGAAATGGTCACTCGTCACAACGGGCTCCTTGTTTGCTGCGGCCAATTCCTCTGCTCGCTTGGTGAGTCGCTTTATGAAGAGGATGTAGTCCAAATAGACCTACAGATCACTCGCAATGCAGAATTCTCACCGCAGTGACGGCTCCGTCGGTGATACGAAGGGAACTGTGGTTCTTGCTCAACACCTTCTTGATTTGCTGCTTCGGAGTTTTGGGCATCCTGGAAACGCGATACTACCAAATCGGATTTGAAACCAACTCAAAACTGACCAACCGATATGTCGAGTGTTGAGACCGAAGACAGCGGCGATGATCTGTTGCGTTCCCGATTCGCTCTGAGTCCTAGTTGCTTCTCAAACCTGTTCAATCAGCGATCAAGAACTCCGTCGATTGGGAAGTCGCCGGACTCTCTTCCGAGGAGTCCTCTGCTCGATCGCATCAAACACATCCAAAACCAGCAGAGCCTCTTGGAGTCCTTCACCAAGGAAGAAAACGCGATTCACGAGTCCCTTTCTGTAGTTCCTGCTATGCATGCTTCACTTGTAGCAAGACATATTGGACTCGCCTCCTCTCATTGGGCAGTTCGTGTTCAACTCCTTTGAATTCAAGTTTAAACCCATTTCTCTCCCTCTCTTCTCGGAGAACGACATCCGCGATAATGACTTGCTGAAGGAGCTGAAGGAGTACTTTGATGCGTGCTTTTCTGGCATGATCCTATTCTCCTCCTCATGTATAGAGACGCCTCTGCTGTTTTACAAGGACGTACTCCTCACAGACCTGGTCATGGAGATCGATTCGGTTCACCGGCTTCCTCCCTCAATGTACGCGTTGCTCTACGCGGTAGCAACGTCGTCGAGAGATGAACTGTCTTCCATCCGGGCAAATGAGGTGTTGTTGGGGTTGATGACGAGACACGCTTCCTCTCTTGCGGAGTTCAAGCAGTGCATTCCGTCGGCAACAGAGCTGTGCGATTTGTGGAACTATTACGGTTTGATTCTCTTCTTTCGTTCATCGTAGGCTATGCTGCGGAAGGAGCGATCGACATGAACTTGCTGTTGCAGGCGCATCCCGAATTGAGAAACCAGATCCTTCCCGACGGCTCGATTCGCTCTTCTCTGTACTCCTCCTTCCCTCTCATACAATTTCGCAATTATCTCCAAGTCCTGCTGTTCTGTCTCACCGTGCTGCAGAATGATAAGTCTATCTCCCGTTCGCAGCGTGATTCGTAGCTTCTTCTTCTCGGATGAGCAGCTGCAGTTCCTCTTGGAGCGCTGTCTTCTCGTGCTGCTGGAGCCAAGAACCTTTTCCCTGTATGATCTGTTTTGCTCCATTCTTGCCGCCATTGTCACAATCATGAAGAACCGCAAGCTGTATGCTATTCCTTTTGCGTGTAAACAGTAGGAAGATGCGTCCTACCCTTGAGAAGGTGTTGTCTCCCGCCATGATTCGCGATGTCTCCTGTCTCGGGATCCTTCTCCTCCGTCTGCCCCTGATGAACCCAACGCTTGAAGTCCTTCGCTCGGTGGCTTCCTGTATCATACTCACTCGGTTAATGAAATGGACCTATTTCTTGCAACAAACCCCTCTGCTACACGACAAAGAGTGCCTCGTCGTCGCTAACATCGTCACTCTCCTCCTCCTCCACTTCCTTCTTGGATGGCGCCTCCTTCTTTCTCCGTTTGCTCTTCTTTGCGGAGAACAAGTCTTCGTCCTTTGCAAATTGATTTGCCTGCATGTGCACTCGATTCGCGTACTTGGTGGTTAATGACGACTTCACCTTTCCAGGAATGGAATCGTACGGCGACTTTCCCTCTCCCAACGAATAGCCGTTCAGGCCCTCGACCAAATCCTCCTTTGTGATTCCATACTCGTCCATTCGACGAATGCACTCATTCACGTCGCCCTCTCGCAGCGGCGCGAGGAAATAGGAGTTCAACACTTCGGCGTACTCCTGGATCACGCTCATCTTCGATCCCGTGATGTGGTCCTTCAGGTGCGTCGTCAGCTCCGTCATGCAACGCAGGTTCTTTCGCGTCTTCGACAACTTCCCAAAATACCTACCATTTCAGCCATCGCTCCTCCCCTACGCCGGGAACTTCGTGAACACGTAACTCCCCGCAGCCGCGTCCGCCGCTCGAATGGTCAGACACGCCACCGACGGGAGCAAACCCCAGTTCTACGCCTCACATACGCCCTTCACACCTCACGTTGTCGCGGAAGAGGAGGCTCTGTGTGCGCTCCATGTCGCACAGACAGTCCGCCGCCTCCACCATCGCCTCCAGCGCGTGCTCCTCCGTGTAGTGCTTGCTCCGGATGGAGTCCAAGTAGTTTTGCTACGGTGGAGCCCCCGTACAACCGATACCTCCAACACCAGCGGCGTCAGCGAGTAGTCGTCGAAGAACAGCGTGTAGCGCTGAGAGAAGGAGTACTTGGCGCCGCCCACGAGCAGCTGCTTGGCGATCTCGAAGCCCGTTTGGTTCAGCAGCTACGGTGAACAGGACCCACAGTCGCTACCATGTCCTTGGAGAACGCGGGAAGAAGCGATTGCGCGGGGTCGCAGGAGGGCAGCGAGACGACGAACTGCAGTCGGTTCAGGCACTACACGTAACGCCTCTCGCCCGCGCCCACCTGACGAATGTCACCGTTCGTCGCCGTCGCCAGGTCGGTCAGAGCGCCCTTCTCCACCGCGATTCCCTCCTGCTTGCAGATGTACATCAGGCGGTTGGCGATCTCGCTTCTACGACTTACGCTTCGTTCCTTCGCCCACGCCGAGGGACGCGCGAACACCAGGTCGTAGCACTTCGTCGCCAGCGTGCGCACCTTCGGCGACTCGCGGTCGTTGCAGATGCAGACGATGGGAATCAGCGTCTTCTGGATCAGGCGAATCAGTTCCTGCACGCCGCCGCGGTCGCCAGCACTCATCCCATCCACCTCGTCCATAATGACCAGCTGCTTCGACCGGTTCAGCGTTCTGTGAGTGATTCCCCTCACGTGGACTCACTGGTTATGGATGCACGTGCTCAGCGCCTCGCGCACGCACGCCATGCTTCTCTTCTCGCTCGCGTTCAGCTCGATCACCTCGTAACCACACTCCTTCGCCACCAGGTGCGCGCATGTCGTCTTTCCTATTCCTGGGGGCCCCGAGAGCAGTGCCGCTCTCGCCTCCGGGTTCTGTCGGTTGTGCTGCACCACGATGGTCTCTACGCCTCACGCCCTCGCCCCAGCCACACGATGCACCACCACCTCCTCCCACTGCGACAGCCACACGCGCAGCTGTTCGATGACGGCCCCGTTCCCGATCAGCTCTGCCAGCCGCGTTGGCGCGTACTTCGTGGTGAACAGGCGAGAAGGACTGTCGTTGCGGTCCCCCATAATCGACTCCTCGCGGTCCATCGCTTCCGCCTCCTCTCGCTTCATCTCCTCCTTCTGCGCCGCTTCGCTCAGAGCACTCGCCTCGGGATTGCTGTCTCGAATCATCTTCAGCAACGCATCCTCGTTGATGATTTTCACCTTCTTCTGCTGCGCCGCCTTGTACTTCGATCCCTCAGTGATCGGCCGACCATCCTCCATTTCAAATCCTGCCACGAGATACTGCGTTTTGCCGCTCACCGCAGAACGAATGATCCCCCCGTATTGGGTGATGAGCTCCGTCGTCTCATCGCGCGTCAAGCTCTCGTTCAGTCCCGTGAGGACGAAGATCACTCCCGACAAACAGTCCTTCTTTCCGATCGGAATCGGTTTGCTGCCATGTTTTGGCGGATCGCGCTCCTCTCCCAACCACTTGGGTCGGTATCCTCCTGCAACTTTGCGCTTCACAACAGACACTTCTTTTGGCTCTTCCTTCGTTTTGGTCGTCTTCGTCTCCTTCTTGGCTCTTGTTGTCCGCGTTTTCTTTTTCGGCGTCTCTTCTTCGTCGCTGTCTACGATAAACGACTTCATATCATCATCCTTGGATGCGCGCTTCACACTTCTCTTCGGGCCATTCCCCTTCTTTTGAACACGAGTTGATGCCAGTGCCGGACTACAATCCTCCGAATCGTCATCATCACTACCACATCGTTAGTGTCCTCTCACACTGTTCGCAACACCTTACATGACTCTTCTCGGCCTTCTTGAACCTCCTTTCGACCCTGTTGGCATTCTGTCGAGATACAGCAGTCAAGCTAGCACGCTCACCAAACACGCACAATGCACTACCGATTGCGATGAAAAGGAGGGTTCACGCAAGAATCATGTGACTCTCTCGTTCTCCCTCCTATTCATGCATTCTGCTCCAGAGAGGGAATAGAGCGAATCCCAGAGCAAAACTCGCCTCCCCTTGGACAACACTGTTTTCTTCCCATGGCAGCAGAGGGTCTTAAAACCGAGGTGTCTACCGATATTCTTCTTGTCCAGAGCGGAGAGGAAGGAAGAAGCGGAGTTCTCTTTGTCGTGGGTGTTGCGTGGCGATTCCTCACTCTCTCAGGAAGATATCAATGCCTTTTGCAAGGAGCAGAGAATCAACATCCCGACATTCTATACAGTTTGTGAAGTGCTGCAAAAGTGGGCCGTTTGGCTAGGAGAGTGCTGATTGTAGGCGTTTTAGCACCATGATGGCCAACGTGGGATCCACAAGAGATTTACTACTCACAAGCGTCTCCAAAATCAAGGAGGAGATTAAGGTGCTGGAAATGCTCATTCAGAAGAGGGTTGGCTGCTCATCGAACGGAGTGAGGTGTAGGACGAGGAAGAGCAGGTCAAGAACATGTTCAATATGGCTCCTCTTCTCTTTGTGGATGCGACGATTCCGCCCCGGAATAAATGCTACGTGAAGCTGAGTGTATGTCATCGTCCCATCCGTACCCCCTAGACAACCGTCATTGTGGAGATGACTCTTGACGAGGCGCTGACGTTCTCGAAGGACAAGCTGGAGCGCCTGAAGAAGAACGAGGTAAGGTATTATCACCAGAGTCATGCGTAGGAGTCATTCACGAAGCAGTACAACTTCCTAAGAGATCAGATGACCGTTTTGACACTTAACATGAACCGTGCCTATGCGTACATTCAAACCGAAGTAGTCGTCTCGTCTTGTCCTCATGGGTAGTACGCGAACCAGAAGGCGGCTTCAAAGTAGTGCGGGGGATTATTCTATTCGCTGTTTGTTTCACTCGCTTCTCACAATTCATCTCCATCTCCCGCCGGACAGATGAGTCAGAGGGAGAAGATTGAAAACTGCATGATCCACCAAAAGGAACGACTCAATGACCAGTTGCAGTCGTTGTACACAGTACTGCACGGATTGCGTTTTCACCGCCTAGTTGGTATCGAGATACCACGCTCTCACCGGAATCAATCCCATCTCCGGACAAGTAGGCATTGGAGATCGACGCCACCTGTAGAAATCCATTTCATTTCGTGATATAGCAGACAAGGAAATACACTTCATCACAACCGCAGTGCGGGATCCGCGAGTCTACCCGATTCTTGCCTTTGAGCAGCGTCTCTTGCTCTGCTTGGATAAGCGAAAGGGGACGATTGAATCCGTGGAAGGAGCGCGAGCGTTCATGACCCTCTTGAAAGAGACAAGGGCGGTAGGCGTCTATTTCCCTTTTCAATGTAGATCGGAGATCGTCTGCTACTCATCGAGGTACTAAAAGGAACACACAACAGCGATGTGCTGGATACCTGTTACAAGAACGGTCTTCTGGCCGTTCTGCTGCGCTACTTGGAAGAGAACTGTGACATCATCACCAACTACGACTACATCCTGTCTCTCCTGTCCCTCCTCTCCTCCATTCCTCTCCCCTCCCCGCCCTTGTCCCTGTCTTCAACCGTCCTGAGCGAGTATACACACTGCGGAGATCCAGGTATGCTGTACTGCTTCTCCTTTCACCCTAGACATCGAGGATTACGCTGTGGCAGTGGAAGACCACTGGAAGTGGGTTGTTTCTTGCACCAAACAAGGCATTGTATACTAGCTGAGAATGCTCAGAGGGTGGGCCTCCGTGTTGTAAACCTTCTTGGTCAAATCGACGATCTTCTCGTCCTTGAAGAGGAGATACGCGTACTTCGTTGTCTCGGCAAAGAAGAAACTCTCCTCTCGATCGTCCTGGGCCGAAGGTCTCCGCACATCTGACAGATGCGCGTATCCGTACTTCGTGCGACAATTCCTCTCGATGTTGCTCCACATCACCCAGCCCCACTCTCTATCCCTCACGCTCCATCCACTTCCCTACCTGACGATGGGATCCCCCGTAATCTGGTACACGTAGTACATCGTCTCCAGCGCCTCCGGTCGCAGAATGTAGTTGGTCCCGCGTCCCGACACCACGGGGATCCGACCCTCCATGCGCATGCCCTCGCCGCTCACGCCCGTCGCCGTCGACACGTACATCTGGTAACACGTGTACCTACCCCTCACGACATCACACAACTCCTACGCCAGCGCCTTCGCGTTCGCCATGTCGCGCTCCGCCGTCTTGGGATTCACGCCGTGGAAGACGCCCAGCGCCAGCATGCCTCCGATGAAGCAGGTGAGATGACCCATCTCCTGCGTCACAGGACCGATGCCCTGCTGCTCGCCCACGAACAGCAGTCCACCGCCGCCTCGCTTCATCAGGCGTCTTGTGATGCCCTCCACGCCCTCGACGTACGCCTTGCGAATGCTCTGTCCATCATCTCACCACCGCACGCTCACCTCGTCCTTCTTTCCGCCCTGAATCCACACCTTCAGCAGGTACTCGTAGTACGAGTCCGCGTACGCGCCAGCGCTGTAACTCGAGCCCTTGCCCTCGCCCGTCGCCACGTTCAGCAGCGTGGGCAGCAGACCCTCCGACGTCGCCACGCGTCTCAGCGAACGGTAGATCTTCTCCGCCGCCTCCTTAAATCGCGGGTCCTCCGAGTACTTGCTCAGGTACCTAACCGTCACCAGCGTCGCCAGCGACTACTGGAACTCCAGCGCGTTGGAGGTGGCGTCAGCCAGAATGGCGGTGTCGTGACCCACCCACGACGGCGACGACGCGTGACCCGAGTGCAGGTTCACCAGCGTCTACAGGTGAAGTGCGACTCACACACCCACGCGTGGATAGCCACTCGGCGTGTTGAACGCGGGGAGCAGGCGCGAGCCAATATCCAACGCCTTGTCCAAAAACATCCTTCTTTTCGTCAGGTCGTACGCACTCAGCAATCCGCCCACCACGCGAATGTTCGTCTCAAACACCGAGTACGCCCGGTTCAAGTCGAAGTTGCTCTTCTTCTCCACCCACTCCGCCGCCTTCTCGAACTCCTTGTGCAACCCCAAGATTTCCAGGGTGTCGATGCCGTCCAACAACGACATCCCAATCCCACTCCAGTTCTCGTTGCGACCGCCCGAAATCGGCTTCACCTCGTCCGAACCCCAGGCGAAACGACTGTATCTACCCATCACGAGAGAACGAAACGCCCACCCCGCCCAGGCGAAGCAGTGACTGTCGCGCACGAACTTCGCACGATACTCGTTCAGATAATGATAGTCGTTGTACAGAGTCTCCGGCACCGTGTTGCTGAAACGCCCTGCCTTGAGCGCCGTCTCCTCCGCGTTGAGAAGTGAGTCGATGAACGTCTTCAGCGCGCCCTGCGGCGGCGGGATCGCTTGCGGCGGCGTCATCACACACATGGTGTCCGTCTCTGGTGGCGGCGCGGGGTACGCGATGTCACGCAGGTGTCCCTGCGGTCGTGGGCTGAACGGCGCACGGTTGACATACGCGGTCAGCAGAGGTGACGTGAACTGCCTCGCAGAAGGCGTGTCTGCTCGGGTCTCGCCACGTGCCTCCATCTCCGCACGCGCTGCTGCCTCCGCCGCCTCGCCCGCCGTCTGCTGGCGCTGTCGCACGGTCGATTCCTGCTTGTCGAACTCTCTCTCCACTTCGGGCGGCGCGGTGGTGGTTTCGTGCACCTTGGGCGCGGACTCGGAGCGGAGCAGCAGCTGCAGGTAGAAGAGGGATGTGAGTGCGTTCGGTAGTTCTTGATTGTTATAGAGCATGTCGTTCTGCTTGGAGTCGAGCGGTGTGGCGGACACCTAATTGTGAGAGACGAGGAAACAAACGCACATTCACGCTGTAGATGCGACCGTAGAAGTGGTAACGGCTGGAAGGCGAGGCTCCGATGTAGAGATGGCGCGAATCGGAGAGATGCCGAGTGATGGCGCGGATTGTGATCAGCTTTCCGTTGACAAATACTCTCATTGTGGATCTGGCGCTGGGATCCTCGCTGGGAAGCGACTTCGAGAAGACGAGAAGAAGATGGTTCCACTGATTCTTTCTAGGCGTAAGGGAGCGCATCCTGCTGTACAAAACAGCAGCACCTGTGAGAATTTCCAACTCGTTGTTATTCTCGTTCGATCTCCACACAACACGAAGCTTACTAGAGATCATTCCGAATCAATACCCTCACTTTGAGCCCACGTTCAGGTAGACTGCAAAACCGTTGCAGGCGCTTCCATCAGAACACACAATGTCACGATTGCCGACAATGAACATATCGTTCGCCGGAACCGATTGCGGGAGGAAGAACCACAAGCTGATCTAGCAATTACTGGAAGGGAGGAGGAAGATACGCTCCCTGTTTCTCCATCCACAAAGGACGAAGACTTATATCCATTGTATCCGTTCAGCTCCAGTCCTGCATCCGGTCTACACATAATACACAAAGAGTGCTATCAACGCTGGGGAAAACGGACCTGTCTGAGGATTTGACTGCGCTCTCAGCGTATTTCCAATCACATCGGAGACGACTCTCGATGCCTTTCTACAACTCATCTCTTCGCCCGATTCCGTACCCAGCACCCTGGAATGTTTTGTTCATGCTCAATTTCGATATATATCCGAGCGACAGGCCCAGGGAGATTAGCGCAACCGCCAGAAACGAAGCGAGGACGTAGCGGAAGCAACGCGCTCTCTTTCCTGCCTTCCTGCGATTGTCCGCTCTCGGATACCCCGTGTTCAACTTTGCAACGACCATGCAATCCCCGGAAGAGTGGTAATGGCAACAAACAGAGAGCACATATCTTATATACCCGTATCCGCGTTGTCAAAATCAGGCAGCTCCGTGAAGTAATCGCTCCGCTCGTCCACGAAGCGCGAGCGCACACTCTTCAGCGCACTGCTGTCCTTCGCTCCCTCCGCCGTCGTATTCAGGCCCAGCAGGATCGAGCTGTCCGGGCCGATGTAGTTCTTCGTCTGCTTCTTCATGCGGTTGGCAAGATCGAACAATCGTCGGCTCAAGAACGGCTTGTTCTTATCGTTGATCGTGACCAGGTACGGAGACAAGCTGTCCAGCGCCGCGCCGCAAACAAGGCACTTCTCCCTCTGGTAGTACGCCAACAGCGACGACCACATATCGTCACACTTCAACGTGTTGGGATCCCCCACAAGCACAATACCGTACTTCGCGCGCGTCAGCGCCACGTTCAGGCGGCGATAGTCGGTCAGGAAGCCGAGCACGCCCATGGAGTTGGACCGGACGCACGAGAACACGATGTAGTCCTTCTCTCTGCCCTGGAACTCGTCCACGCTCGCCACCTCCACCATCTTGAACTGGTCGTCCGCCTTCGAGGAGTGTCGGTTGAACATCTGCATGAACAGTGATCGTTGACTGTCATACGGAGTGATCACGCCGATGCGGCTGCCCTGCACGCCGCACGCGAACAGCCGCGCCACCACCGCCTCCACGTAGTTCGCCTCCACGCGGTTCTGGAGACTGCGACCCGACGACCCAGGGTCCTCCGACCCCGACGCAGCCCAGAACATCATGGGCTTGTCGCTGCGCGGCCAGGGGAAGTTGAAGTTGCGCGTTCGCTCGGAGGCGTGAATGCCGTTCTGCAGCGCGCCATCGTAGAAGGCGTTGGAGGAGAACTCGGAGAGCGCGGGGTGCATGCGGTACTGCACGTTCAGACGATACGGCATGATGTCCAGCGAGAGCAGACGCTCGAACAGGCTGATGTTGAAGCCCGCGCGACGCGCCTGCTGGTTGAGGATCACCGGTCCCAGCTGGAGGTGGTCGCCCACGAGGATGAGGCGCTTGCACCCGCTGACGATGGGGATCAGACACTCGGGCTCGCGCGCCTGCGTCGCCTCGTCGATCAGCACGTTCTCGAAGGTGAAGCCGTACAGTCGCGGGTCCATGGCGCAGGAGCAGGTGCAACACACCACGTCGCAGTAGGTCAGCAGCGCCTTCTCCGCGACACCGAGGTACTTATTGTACATACGCGTGTCCGTCGGGTTCAGCTGTCCAGTGGTCTAGTCATCAGCCACCTCCACCTCGCCCACCTGCAGCATGCGGTTCAGCCGACTCAGCTCGCTGCCCTCGCCGCCCACGTACAGCGCCATGTTGTGCAGGCAGATGTTCTCCACCAGGCTGCTCACGCTCTCGCGCGACCGCGCCACCACGCGCACCACGTTCACGCCGATGTTGTGCAGCTTGTACGCCAGGTTGTCCACCGCCACGTTGCTCGGTGCGCACACCAGCACGCGCTGGTGGTAGTTCTTTACCAGATGGTACACAATGGCTGCCGAGGTGACTACCACTCAACACTCCACCACACACTCACTCGTCTTGCCCGTGCCCGGAGGACCCTGGATCAGCGTCAGCTCGTTCTGCAGCGCCGCGCGCACCGCCACCGACTGCGAGTTGTTCAGCTCGGGCTGTCCGGGGATGGCGAGCGAGCGGATCGGCAGCGCGGGGAACGGGTGTGCGTCGGCCTTGTTCCCCATAAGGCAGTTGTACAGGTAGTCCGACATACAGTCGTCGCTGAACAGCTCGTTCGCCGCCCTCCGCATGCGCTCGAACGTGATCCCCACCCACGAGAACGTGATGCGGTAGCCGTTCGTCTGGCCCAGAGGAAGATCGCCGGTATCATTGACTTGGACGCGAACTTCGTTGTCCTTTATGAAAATCACCTTCGCTTCGAAGGAGATTTCCTCCTGTGTGTTCAAAAGCGAGATAGGGAGGTGCAATTGGAGCAATTGCCCCACGTTCATCCGATAACGGGAGTCGAACACGTCCGTGTGAAAGATCGCGATTTTGGTTTTGCCGATGCCGTTTTCCCAGCGAAGGTTCACGGATTCGATGCACTTCACGTCGTTGTCCTCCTTGTCGCTCTCCATTTCCGCGTTGATGATGGGAATGAAGATGCGGTTGTACTCCTTCGCCGTGCCGAAGGAAGAGGGAATGGGCTCCAGCTCATTCTCGCGCTTCAGGTCCATCGCGTACACGTCGTCCAGCGTCGCTTCGGGGTTCTTCTTCCACACGTTTTCCAGAGCGCGGATCTCCTCTCTGCTGATCTTCAGCGTATTCCGATCCTTGCTGATCGAATCGTCCAGCAGGAAGGACGCCACGTGCTTGTCCTTCACGATGTGGCTCCACGTGTCCGCGTCCCAACCGATCTCCTTCAAACGCGGCTTGTCCAAACACTGGTCGCGACAGATAATAGAGAAGAAGCCCTTGTCGGACTGGATGGTTCCCAGGTTGAAAATGTTGGTGTGAGCGGGATTGTTGAAGCAGCAGATGGGGGAGTCTCCGTACTCCTTCTGAAGACCATTGGGGTGCAGGCGGATCGATTTGTGGTCGCTGTAGATCAAGTGCTGAATAATGTGAGAGCCATCTTTGCAGTACGAGTTGCAGAACCACTTCTTGCACACCATGCACTGCGCCACCGCGTTTACGTCGTCGTTTTGGCAGTAGGCACAAGCCCATTCCGGCAACACCCGCTCTTCCTCTGGCTCCTCTTCATACACCTCCTCTCCAGAATCCGCACTCCCTTCCTCAGGAGACTCGTCCTCGAAGTACATGTCCTCCTCGTCTTCACTTGGATCACCCTCGCCTCTGTTCTCGTATCCTCTGTTCATAGGTTCCGAAGAGTTCATTCTCCAGGTGTTTTGTGCCTTATCTGCGATGAGCGATGGAGCCGCTCCAATCTTCCGATCCCCGTTATCGCTGAAAGAGGCGGCAAAAGCAACGAGATTCGGAAGATTGGATGTGTATTTGAGATAATCTCGACGCATCCATCGTTGGGACCCAAGAGAAACAAACACAATTGGATTCACACCATGGACTACTACCATGCATGGGAGTGTGAAATATCCACAAACGATCTGTCCTTTCGCCTCTGCCAGCTGAGTGTCATCTACATGAGTGGTTGTCTCTACGTGGACGACGTGTATCTGGTACCGATTCGCGATGTGGTCGTGCAGAGCGAGGAAAAGGATGATTGGTTTGGCTCTGAAAGGCGTGTCATGATCTAGCGGGTGTCGACTGACCGATTCGAACTCCGTTTTGCTGTGCAGGCTGCGTTTCCAGACAACGCAGGATCTTGAGACGTTCCAGAATGCCCTCAAGGACTATATGCTGACGGTGGACGCGGAAGACGAGGAAAATGGAACGGTCGCCAAAACGCCATCGCGTCAAAAAGACAAGGGACAGTATCAACTGAAGACTCCCAACACAACCCATTTCGCGAGTTTCATCATCTATCGCACATGCAACGTATCTCTATTTGGCGGGGTCCATCGTAGTACATGTATATCGTTGCAAAGTGTGGAGATGGGGAGGACGCCTACCGAATCCTGAAGGTGGAGTTGACAACGGATTTGGCGTTCGACGCTCCGCTCTCGGAAATCCTCTTTGACGACAATCGCGTATACTCGAAGCGAGACCTCCAAATCCTGCTTTCGACGGTCCATAATGGAAACAAGGCGTAACTGCGTTCGAATCCCTTCATGAACAGGACGGGAGGGCTCATTCGCGTGTGCTCAGCCAAGGCGATTCTCGGCTTCGTCCGCTTCACTCGCTACTACTACATCGTGGTTGCCACCGAAACCAAGCCGGAAGGAGTGCTAATGGGGCACATCGTCTACTCGATCACCGTTTGGCCTGAAATTTGTATTCATGAAGTAGAACTACGATGTGATTCCCCTATTTGTGGGCAATTCCTCAAAAGGCTTCTTCCGTAACATCATGTCCTTCAAGAGCGACTCTGACGTTTTCGCTCCACTGTTTGCGTGACTCCTAGGAGCAGGAAGAAAAAGCGCTGGCTCTCTTCACGATGACGGACCTCACGCGCGACTTCTTCTTCTGCTACGACTACCCGCTCTCCTTCTGCGTCCAGCACAACGTCATGGCAGTGGCGCAAGGAATCGACCTCACGGAGCAGTCCATGTTCGTGTGGAACTCCTACCTCCTGCGCGAGTTCCGCTCCCTCGTGTCGCCGTCGTGGTTCGTCTCGATCATCAACGGCGTGTTCCTCCAGCAGCGCTGCATCGAGCACGAGAAGTCCTTCCAACTCACCCTCATCGCGCGACGCAGTCGGTAAGAGTGGATGAATGACTGTGACGTCCAGTGAGTACGCGGGTCCACGTTATCTGAAGCGCGGCGTGAACGACGATGGGTACGTGGCGAACGAGGTGGAGGTGGAGACCGTAATCGAGGACGAAGAGGGCCATATTTGCAGTCACGTCCAGGTCCGCGGATCGATTCCCGGTTACTGGAAACAGGACGTGAGTGTGGCTGTCCCCAGACCGCCGATTCAGATCGTGAAATACGACCCGTTGTACCGAACCTTCCAGAAACACTGCAGTATTCTGCTGAACCGCTACTCCGCCCCGATTCAAGTGCTGGACCTGGTGAAGGAGAAGGAGAAGCACCCGCGGGAATCCATCGTCTGCGAGCTCCTGCGCGAGAGCTGTCGCTGCGTGAACAAGCGACTCCCCGCGGGAATGAAGATCGTGTACTGGCACACCGACTTCGCCGACGTCGCCAAGCGGTCGAGGTGGTTCGTTTGCCTCTGCTTTGACGCGTAGCACGGAGAACCCCCTGCTGCACGACATCCTGCTTCGCTACGCGCGCATCTCGCTGGAGTGAGTGTGAGTGGCTGTGCTGACGGCTAGCGCCACCTCCTTCTTCTCCACCTACATCGCTCCCGAGGTGCGCCAGCGCCTCCAGAAGGACGAACAGAACGCGGAAGAGTCGGGCGACGTCCCAGCCGCCTTCAAGGAAGCCCTGATGACGAGCAGCCACCTGGAGCAGCACGGTGTGTTGCGGTCGAATTGCATTGACTGTCTGGACCGCACGAACGTGGCGCAGTTCTTCCTCTCCTACACCGTGGTGTATCGCATGCTGTTCGCGCTGGGCATCGAGTTCGCCGCCACCACGCCCGACACCTCGCTGCTTCAGCAGATCCTCGTCGAAATGTGAGTACGGAGGCGGCGTGTGACGCGCAGGTACAAGGAACTCGGCGACATCATTTCCCTCCAATACGGCGGGAGTAACGCCCACGACAAGATCGAGACAACCCGCGGGAACAGCAAGAACAAGAAGGAGATCTTCACGACGATTCTCCGCCACTACAGCAACACCTTCACCGACAGAGTCAAACAGGAGAGTCTCAATATGTTCCTTGGCGTCGTGCGACCCTTCACGCAGCTGCGGCTCGCCTCCGATTACTACCTCCACAACACGGGTTACAAGACCGATCTGGCGCTGCCCACCACACTGACCGCAAAGTGGTGGCTGACGCCGCTGCTGCAGTTCGAGGAGTCCATTCACAAGGACGTCAGACGAACCCTCCTCCAGTCCAACCAGCACGTGTTCTGTCCCTCGTGTCGCAAGCCGCCCGTCCTGAAGGACTCGCTTCTCTGCGCGTACTGTGGCGGGCTGCTGCGACGCGACGCGCCTCCGCTCGACCCCGAGACCTTCTACTCGTACCAGCTCCGCCACCAGGGACTGATTTGGGAGGAGTTCCTGGAAGACGAAAAGTGGGCGTGCTTGTGGAATGTGAGGATTAGTCACGGTTTCTGTGAGATCGACAAGATCATGGAATTGCCCTGTTTCCAGCCTCATTACCTCACTCCCGTAAATCTCCCCGATTTCTGTCATTCCTAGATTATGGAGGGAAACGAAGCCTCCGCGTCCACCTCGAAACCGAAGCTGTGGGAGAATTGGAACACGCGAACGCAGAGCACGGTGCAGTACGTGGGCTACGAGAACCAGAAGGAGGTGAAGGCGGAGGATGACGATGACGAGGACATGGACCAAACCCCGAACACGGAGCGAAGCTCGCTGAAGAGTCGTTTGGCGCCGTCGCTGCAGAGCAGCTACATGGAGGACGACGAGGAAATGCACCGACTGATCGAGCAGGAGGAAGAGATGATCAAGGAGAGCGGGAAGGAGGTGGAGGGCTCGAGGCGGCAGAGCGTGCGCGCGAGCACCAACATCGATTCGTTCTTCCGCGCGAAGGAGAACACGAATCAGTTCTGTGTGTTCCAGAGCAAGAACAACACGTCGCTTCGCGACATGATGTGAGACGTGTGGAATGGAGTTGAGTGTAGGTTGTACGAGGAGTACCACTCCTTCCACGACGTGCTGGCGAACACGGCGATGCAGCCCATCGAGGAGTATCCGTGCAAGGACAGAGAGAGTTTGGAGGACTACTTGGGCTCTGCACGGATGGACGAGGGCGTGGACCCGGTGAGTTGTTACCAGCAACAACACGAGATGCAGGGACTGTATCGCATTCAGATCAACGGCGAGGGTTGGAGAAGGAGGTGGGCGTGAGCAATAGAGTATGACCGCGACACGAGTTCTTGCGTGTTAGTGAAACCGCACCACGAGAAGAGGGAAGAGAAGAACATCGAGAACTACTTGAATATGAAATAGCGGTGGTTTGTTCAAGAAACACACAACGAATCCAAGCCCAACTTCTGTAGTTTATCTTGTTCTGCGTGCTCCACCGACTCCATAAGACGCAACACACACTCACTAGTTCTAAACCTCTTCCTCCATCTCTCACTCATTCGCGCTCTCCACGTCCGTCCTACACCGCTCCCACACGTCGCGTCGCGCCATCGCCACACTCACCAGCTGCTTGGTTCGCAGGAGCACCAGCAACAACACCAGACTCCAGTTCACCAGACCGCCCTTCATCACGCGGTCCAACAGAAACCTACTTCTCACCACACTCACTCGCTCTCACGTCATCTCACTCTCTGAAACGCCCTCCGCGTTCACGGGTTCGCTCACCATCTCGTCCTCGCGTAGGCTCATCTCCCACCCACACGCCTCCAACACCTCGTGCAACGCCGTCGCGTAGTTGGACATGTCACAACACTCCGTCTCCGTGAACACCCACGAAAACTCCACTGCGTGCAATAGGGACAGTAAGGGTCGGATCTGTACCCTATTCAGCAGTCCCAGCACGATGCGGCTCAAAACTCGATCTACGCGAAGATTTTCCGGAATGCCTTTTCCCGCCTCTTTATGCCGCTCTTCCTACGAATGAAACTCCCGCCCTTGGCACACCTCCATGATCAGGAAACGATACACGTCCGCCAGTTGGGAGAAATACCCGCGGATCACCACCACCACCAGGAGTTGGAGCGCGCAGGTGTGAGCGACGCAATCCTCCTCCTTCTCCGTCATCACGCCCGCGTACGCGTCAAGGATCCACGCGCACTCGCCCTCCACGAACTCCTTCCACTGCGCCAACGCCACGGCGTTACATTGGAGTGTGGCCCCCTCGTTCCACTGATCGCCGATGGAGCAGGCGAGGCCCTGCAGGATGCTCACCGTGGTGGTGGCGTACTCCATGTCGTCGCTGAGCAGGAAGGAGTGGAAGAGGTGACACACCTCGCCGCAGTTCTTTATCGTGAACGGCCACATCGAGCGTTCTTGCTTGCGCAGACAGCGCACCAGCAGATGCGAGAAGAAGGGGAGATGCGACAGCAGTTGGAACGTCGCCGTCAAAAACGGGGGATCCCCGCTGTTCAGCGCGTAGTGGAGAAGGTACTCCAGCGACCCGTCCAGCCCGAAGGGGTTTCGTTTCACGGCGATTTCGAGGATGCCCAGCGCCACCATGTTCTGCCGTGCTTTGAGCAACGCGCAGAGAAGGAGGTGGAAGACGCAGGAGGAGACGGGTTGGAGGGAAGTGTTGGAGGCGTGGAGCTGGTGACGCATGCAGCAGAAAGAGAAGGTTTTGTAGGAGTACCCCAACACCTGACTCTCCGACTGTGAAAGGACCCGCCAAGACGACGGCGCGGACTCGAGGGAGGGAAACCAAGCCTAGACAAAAAAGGCGGGAAAAGTGGAATACGGTTTGGTAGTTGCCGGTGAGGAAGAGAAGGTAGTCGGGGATGACGTACGCGGTCTGGATGGTGGTGGCATCCCTCCGATTTGAAACGACGATCTGGTGGACGCGTTCAGAGATCATATGGTTATCAATGTCTTCGGTAAGATGAATGAGCCAGAGCGAGCGGTTCTGCAGCCACACGAGGAGGTCTGTGCACTCCACTTCCTCGACGTCTCCCTTGTCGGTTTCGATGGTTCGCGTGGTGGTGATGCTCATGGCGTAATGAATCGCTGACGGCAGATGCACCTCCTCCTTGGTTGAGAACGTCACGGGCAGGTGTGTGATGGAGTAAGAGTTTAGATCGACTACTTCTCACACTCATTGCGCATCATCACCCGTGTTCGCGTAACTGAAGATATAGTACGTGCCCTGCGTCGTCATGCACAGAAACGTGTCCACCTCTCGATCGATGCAGCGAATGTGCACAAACTCCCGACTGGACGAAAACCGCGGGAGAAGCCGCGCCAACGACGGACGAAACTCCCTCTGGGGAAGGTTGAACTTCAACTCGATCTCCTGAATCGCTTCGGTCGCCGCGAAGTGCGCCGTGTTGAACGCGTATATTGTGGCCCCCACGTTTTCGCTGGTACGTGGTGACGCGGCAAGAAGGACCACCGTGTCTGACAGCCACGTCGCCGCGGTGATGTAGGAATCCTGCCGATTATTGGAATTCCAAAAGAAGCACCGAAAAGAGGGACTGAGCCACCGTCCACTTGGCGCGGCTGGCGTGGAAGACGAAGACGGAGAAGGGCGTGAAGAGCAGGACGTTGGAGTTGGAGGGAGAAACCGCCATTCCCAAAATGGTCTCTCCTTTTGCCATGAGGGAGGAGGGAAAGGGATAGACGGAGGGAAGGAGGGAAGCCGCCATGCTGGGATGGTGGGAAATGTGAACGAGGCAGTTTGTGGAATACCCGAAATAGGAGGGATTCTCTCTACGAATGAGTCGAGCGCGGAGCAGGATACGAGGCGTAGATGAGGTCGGGGAACACGCAGAAGCGTTGGCAGAGCAATCGGCTGTCGCGGCAGAAGATGTGATTGTTCTGGTGGATCACTTGGTCGTACGGGATGTTGAACAACAACGACGTTCCCATCATGTTGAAGCAGCAGCAGCTCACTTCCAGCGCCATCTCGATCTCGCTGTCGTCAATCGCGGACATCGGCGACTCCTCCTTCGACTGCGCCGAATTGTACAGCGACGGACTGTATCCGTTGTACGAGTACAGAATCGTGCCCTCGATCGTCCACACCATGACTCCCTGGTACTTGAGTCCTAATGCGACGATGGGCTGTCCCGGACACCACGCGATCGTGGTGATCGTGTCGTAGACCAGCAGAGGCGAGGGCACGAGCTGCGGATACTGCCGGATGTCAATGACGTTGATGCTCTTCGACGCGAAGGAGGCGTCGATATTCGCCGCGATGGAGAACACTTCGACAGAGAGTCTCGAGGACACAATCGCCAGGTAAGGCAACCCAGCGGCGAAGGCCATTTGTCTGATTCCGTCATTGAGGGTGGGATGGATGAGCGTGGCGTTTGTTGGGAGGACGGACGTTGGAGGAGTGTAGAGAAGGAGACAGTCTCCCGTATCCAGCGCCAGCGCAAGACACGACAGATCCGAACACGAAGCAATGAACACGGGACGCGCCCCTGCAAGAGAGGGGTGAGACTTCGCTAGTTGCTCAGGGATGAACTTGGTGAAGGGACAGCCGACGACTTCTCCGTTCCAGTTGAGCTCGGATATGTTGCCGCTGTCGTTCAGGATGAGAATGCGCTGATAAAGGGGACACACGGACATGGGGAAACCGTATTGATCGATTGCGATGGAACAGATGCGCTCGATCCGCGTCTTGTCGTACTGCTGCAATAGACAAAGATCTTCGTAGGCGTCATTGAACGATTGCCGGCTCTGTCGAATTCGGTAGAAATCCGCAATGCCCTCGGAGCGAATCACAACGATCTGATCGCTTTCGTCGTTCCAGACCACGAAAACTCGGTTCAAGAGGGCTTTGCTGTACCCGGTTGGGCGATTCTGCGGCGTGCTCGCCAACAGAACGTACTCCGACTGCGCCGACCAGATTTGAACCGAATTCGTGGATACTGCCGCGAGCATCGTCCCGTCGGGCGACAGCTCCAGGCAGCGGTAGTTCGATTTTTGCGGAACGCTGAATTCCACAAAGCGATCGAATGGAGTGATCATGAAACAAAGACTGAATCCCACAAACACAGCTACAAACCTAATCTAACAGCACTTCTTCTTCCCCTTCTTCTCGCTCGTCACGGTGTCCGTGGAGATCTGGATCGTCTGCTTTCCAGTGGGAATCGCGGCCGCCAATCCCTTCGTTCCCTGCACCTGGTTGGAGGCGGACTGCTTGTAGATCTCTACGCCTCACTCGCGTGCGTAATCCTCACCCTTCAGGATGGTCTCGAACGCCGTCGTGATGCCCGTAGCGTCGTACGCGGACGTCTCGATGAAGGCCATGTTGTGCTTTTCGGCGAAGGCAATGGCTTCGTCGGACTCGATTACGCGCTGATTCGCAAGATCGCACTTGTTTCCGACCTGTGGGTAAGCACGAGGGAAAGCGGGTACCAGCATAATGACGACGTTGCTGTCGGAGTGCTGCGTCAGCTCGGACAGCCACTCCTCCACATCCTCAAACGAGGGGCGCGCCGTGATATCGTACACGATGAGAGCGCCGACAGCGCCGCGATAGTACCTAGACGTGGGGAAGGACTGACTCGCCTACGCACTGGTGATGGCGCGATATCTTTCCTGGCCCGCTACGAATAAGATCCAGCACGGATAGCAAACCGGTATCCCAAATCTGCGCTTTGATCACCTTGTTGTCGATCGTGACACACTTTGAAGCAAACTCCACGCCCACGGTCGCCTTGGAGTCGATGTTGAATTCGTCTTTCGTATATCTGGAGAGAATGTTGGTTTTCCCAACGCTCGAATCACCAATCAGCACGACTAACGCATCAGACGCGGATTCAGAGCCCACTTTTGAAGAGGTAATCGTAATGATCGTCAATACTCGGAGCAGCCATTCCAATCGATCTGTTTTTGTTGAGCAAGTTAGATTGGGAATCGCGGGAATCCGGGGATTGTGGGGGCACGGGGCGCTCTCTTCTTCTTCGTCAAAAAGACGGTAGACAATGCAGCGTATCGAAGAGCAAAAGACGAGGACCACGTCTGTGCCGATAAAGAGAACGACGTGAGAAAAGAGTGCGAAGAGTTGACTTTTAGCGACCCCATTGTGACGGGAAGTGCCGTATTTGCGCTCAAATATAAAGACGGTGTCATGATGTGCACCGACACACTGGGTTTGCCGTTGTGCGTGGGGCTGAGGAAGTAGCTTCGTATGGCAGCATGTCGATGTTCAAGAACGCCCAGAGAATGCACATCCTGAGCAACAACGTGATCCTCGGCTTCGACGGAGAATACAGCGACTTCATGTACATTGTCGAAGAGTTGGAGAAGATGCTGTACGGGCAGCTGCGTTTCTCTCACTGCATAGCGAGGAGTCGGAGTTCGTGGAGGACAATTCCACGCTCACCGCTGCTGCGACGTTCAACTTCCTTCGTGCCTGGCTCTATAATATGCGTACAAAAATGGAACCCCTGTGGAACACAATCGTTGTCATCGGACTGGAGGGCGAGAAGCCGTAGGTGTTGTGAGATTTCGTAGTGGGCGCTAAGCGAGCTGTTAGCGCCCGTGCTCATGATTCCCATATATTGTTGGTCTAAGTGGAGCGAGGCAAGCGCTCTCTCCCGTTTCCGTCAACGCATACTCACCGTTTGTAGGTTCCTCGGGATTGTAGATAAATTGGGAAGCGCCTACGAGGAGGAGTTCACTTCCACCTCGTTCGGTCTGTACTTCTGCCTCCCTCTGATGCGTTCTCTATATCGCGAGAACATGACGGAGGAGGAGGCGCGCGCGGTGCTGGAGGAGTGCGCGCGTGTCGGCTACTACAGAAACTGTCTCGCCACGAACCGTGTATGGCATGGAGAGGGTGCGTCAGGCGTAGATTCAGCTCGCCAAGGTGACACGCGAGGGGTGCGTGATCAGCGACTCCTACATACTCGACACGAAGTGGCCTGTTTAACTGCTGTGATCCATGGGGTGTGTTTGTTACAAGAAGCGCCATTCCGCTCAGCCAGCTTTCGTTATATAGTCTTCATACGGACTTCTGTAGTGCGCTCTCCAGGAGTAGTAGTGACTGCTGAATTTCCACGAGTAGTAGAATTCGATGACTTCCTTCGTTGTCTTGGTTTTGATCGCCTTACTAATCTGGTAGAAGTCCTTACCGTACACGGATATCGCCGCCTCGAATACGACCACCTCGTGCGGATTCCACTTCTCCAGCGGACTTAGCGGCACCAGCTCGGAGTTCACCTGGCCCAGGAGGCGCGCTCTATTGTACAGGTACTAGCGATGAGGATTCGAAGAAGAGCGTACGAGTTGGGTGTCATGCAATCCGTGCGCGATCGGACTCCGCTTATTGTAAATCGAATTCACACAGGACAGGTAGTCCTCCATCTGCTGGATCGCTTGACAAGGCCGGTGGCTCCTTCCCTTCTTTGTCATTGTCTTCAGGAAGTGAATCTTCTCCCAGGGCTTGTCCGGCGATTCTGGAAGTGAGCGCAACCAGCCACGCATACCGATCGGCAGATAGCAGTCGATGCAGTAATCCTCTCCCGTCTTCTCCTTCTTTTCGCGTTTCTCGCGCTTTTCGACCTCCTTATGCTCCTGCTTCTCTTTCTTCTCCACCACCTTCTTCGGCGTCTTGGGATGGGCTTTTGACTCATGGTACGTGTCCGTATCGTCCGCGTCCGCGTCCGCCTTCTCTTTCTTCTTGCTCGCCTTCTTCTTCTGCTTCCTCGCGCTCCTCCTGCTCGACTCGCTGTCATCGGACAGATCCTTCCCTTTCATTTCCATGAGTTTCTTCTTTGTCATATAGGAGCGTCTGCATTGTTCAGAGAAATCAACAATCCCAACTTGGGTAAGGAGGAAACCTTTGGAGGCTTCACATACATATTGATACGGAGTGCCTTCAGCATCTCATACTCGACCGTGTCGTCAAAACAACTACAGGATTAGACTCGCCATTCGCACTCACGAAACGGTGCCCGCGTTCCGGCCCACGTTGCGAATGTACGTGAGCACGTCTATCAGTTTCGCTACACATCATCGCAAACGGCGCGTGTGTTACAGACATCCCTTTCCTTTTGAATATCGGTCATGGGCTGCTCCGCTTGAGTTGTGTCTTCTGGAGGATTCAGAGTCGGGAGTGGTGGACAAACAGGAAACGGAATAGTGATGATTCCTATCAAGCAGCGGATTGTGGAAGCCGCTCTAGTGCTATTGCTTCCTGTCTCTCTGCACTGCCATCTACGACGATTGCCGAGAACAAGTGGAGATGGAGGGTGAGATAGAACTGTGGGATGTATCATCTCTATCGACTGCGTTGCACGAGAGTGTGACGGAGAGCGTTACGGAGAGAGAAACGGTTTTGAGCGCCATTCCGTTATCCATCCCTTCTTTCCTCTCTCCCATCCTACGATTCGTTAAAGAGAACGACCGATCACGCGCTTTGTGGGAATGGCAGGTGGAGCGCGCAAACAGGGATAACAGTTCCCATCGGAGCGACTTTGTGTAACAAGCATAATGCACGGAACGGACGGGCAGAAACGCCTTCCATTCCGGCCTCGTGCTGATAACGGGGAGTATCGCTGCACTCTCCATTTCTGTAACTTTGGGAAAAGGGTACGCCGAATCGCCAAAGAGCGGACGAGATTTGGAAACACTGCCCTATCCACCTCGACTTCTCCCGAAGCAGGAACGAAACAAGGTGAGGGTGCGGATCCGCAACCAAGATAATGGATAGTGCTCGCGGACAGGTCAATTGCCGAGGTTTTTGCTGGTGGGTTTCCCCGTTTCTACCCTTTGGTTCCAAGCATATTCCTTTTTCTTTGTAATTGGTATATTCGAATGTTCACACGTGGACTTGTTGCTGCTTCGTCTAATGCTTTCACTAGCTCTGTATTTTGGCAAGTACAGGAGGGTGATGTGTAGATGCTGAGAATGGCCCCCAAGACTGTGGGTGCTGTCAGAAATCTCAACATTCACGAGTGGCAGAGCAAGGAACTCATTCAGAAGTAGCACAGACGCGCTCGTCGTCACGTTTAGGTACGGAGGCAGAGCGCAGTCCGGAGAAGTCGCTTACTCTCCTGAGAGATCGAAGGCTATTGCTGAGGAACTTTGGAATCAGTGTAGGACCCTTCCCTGCCTTGCTGACGATCCTAGTCCCTGGT
>ERZ1106923.69-NODE-69-length-48781-cov-17.253417_pt1 | contig 48781 bp, 20 predicted proteins | sample MGYA00403657_ERZ1106923 | MGnify/ENA primary metagenome ERZ1106923 (study PRJEB35170, sample SAMEA104062425) | human gut metagenome | biome: human gut; feature: human-associated habitat; material: faeces | place: Denmark | collected 2012-06-19 ...
AGAAGGAATCGTGGAGGGAATGGTTGGTACCCAGGGGTTCCATTTCGGGCGTTTCACTCTCTCTGTTTGTCTCCATTTCTCCGCTATCACGCGATTCACAACAAACACAATGGTGCAGGAATGCCTTACGCACGAGCCTTCATCGATCTTCCCTTGTTCTTTCTCGCGGGACGATAATCCTCCTCTTCCTCCTCGTCGGACACGTACTGCTTTCTCTTGGGCTTGCGACGGGGCTCCTCCTCTTCGTCGGAGACGGGCGTGTGCATTCTCGCCGAGCTGTAATCCTCTCTCTCATCCTCCGAGGGAAGGTTGCCGGCAGGCACGAAGCTGCTGCTGTTGTTCAGCTGGTGCAGACCTCCCTTCTTGGTGGGGTTCTTACGGATGTTCAGGTAGAAAACCACGAGAGCGGCGAAGAGCAGCACGAAGATCACCAGGAGAATCAGAAGCACCACGACCACACCGTTCATCGAGCTGTACTTCTTCACCTTGTACGAGCTCGTGTCCACCTGCGTCTTCACGCTCGAGAACTCGGAGGCAGCGCCCTTCAGCGCCGTGTCGTACTTGCCGCTGCTCACGTAGGACTCCAGCGCCGACTTCACCGCATCCACGTTGGTGGACACGACGTCCAGACGGAAGGTGGCGACCACGCCCTCAGCACTCAGCACGAAGTCGCCGGAAGACGTAGACTGCAGAACCACCTGGTTGCTGGCAACGCCCTGGCTCTGAAGACCCTCGGCGAACTGCACACGCATCATCTCCTCCAGGAACGGCGTCAGCGTCGCCTTCGTGATGCCGGAGAACTACACGTCAGAAGCACAACGCACACTCACCTTCACGTTGAAGCGAATGAAGGAGTGGCCCTCGCTGGGCTTCGTCTTCTCGGGCGTCGTCATACACATGCTCACGTCCACGGCGCTCCACTTCGGGTCGCGGTCCGTCTTCGTGCCGCACGTGCGCGTGCGCACACCGCTCTGTCCGCTGCAGTACAGGTAGGCGACCACGCCGCGCTCCGTCTCGGACCACTCGCCGTCGGCGGCGCACGTGGGCACGTAGACGACGATGGTGATGGTGGCGGTGGTGCTCTTGTCCTCGTTGCTGGCGGTGACCGTGTACACGGTGGAGGGGCTGCCCACGGTGGGCGTGCCGGAGATGAGACCGCTCTGCGCGTTGAGGGTGATGCCCGCGGGCAGCGTGGGCGAGACGGTGAAGCCGGTGATGCGGTACTGCTTGGTAGGCTCGACGGAGGTGATCGCCTCGCCCTTGTAGCCGGTGATGCTCATGCCGTAGGACACGACGGGCGCGCGGTACTTGCACGTGTTGGAGATGGGGCCCCACACGGCGCTCGTGCCGCTCAGGTTGCAGGCACGCGTGCGCGAGCCCTCCATGTTGGCGCTATCCGTGCAAGGGAGCTCCAGACTCTCTCCCTGCTCTCTCTCGGTCCACTCGCCCTCGGTGGGGCAGCGCAGCACGGTGACGGTGATGGTGATGACCGTCTGGCCCGACGTGTTCGGGTTCGACGCGGTCACGGTGTACGAGGCCTGCGCGGAGGCCGCCGTGGGCGTGCCGGTGATGTAGCCGTTGCTGGGGTTCAGAGTGAGACCCGCAGGCAGCTGAGGCGAGACGCTCCAGCTCGTGATGTAGTTCTGGGTGATCGGCACCATCTGCGTCATGGGGACGTTCTTGTAGAGCGACATGGCGGCGGGGTTGTAGGAGATGATGGGCGGCAGGTACGAGCACGTGTTCACCACGTTGCCCCACGTGGGCGGACTCACGCTCTGGCACTCGCGGTACCACTCGCCCTGCTGCATCGCCGCGCAGTTCTTCCAGGCCTTCTCGCCGCGATCCGTCTCGGGCCACTCGCCGTCGGCGGGGCACGTGAGACTGATGATCACGATGCGGAGCTGCGTCGTGTACGAGCCGGCCGTGTTGGTGATGGTGATGTTGTAGTCCGTGCCGGCGAGGTCCTTCACGATGGGCGTGCCGCTGATGCTGCCCGTGGTGGGCTCGAAGTACAGGCCCTCGGGGAGGTTGGGCACCACGGTCAGCGTGTACTCGGCGCCGAAGATGACGGGCGTCAGCACGGTCATCTCCGCTCTCTTCTCGAGCGTCACGTTGGCGGACGGGTAGGTGATGTTGGGAGGCAGCAGCGTGCACTCGTTGATGATCTGGCCCCAGGTGGGCGGCACCGTGTTCTGGCAGAAGCGCGTCATGTGGCCCTCGTAGTTCACGCTGTCCGGACAGCTGCGCGTCGCGTTCGTGCCGCTGACCGTGCTCGGCCAGCGGTTCACGTAGTCGGCAGGGCAGTTGGCGCCCGACGTCACGACGGAGATGCGCAGCGAGGTGGAGATGGAGCCGGCGCTGTTGCGGCCGGTGAAGGTGTAGAAGTAGGACGACGTGGAGTTCAGCGCCGCGCCGGAAATGGCGCCCGTGGCGGGGTCGAGGACGAGGTTCTCGGGCAGCTTCGGGTTGGAGGTGAAGGTGCAGGCGACGCACACGATGGTGGGGACGATGGGCGAGGAGATCTCCATGCCCGCCGTGAGCTCGATCGACGTCTGCGGGTACGAGTAGAAGGACGGCACCTCGGGCGTGCACACGTTCTCGACTTCGCCGAAGGTGAGGTCGGACAGGCAGCGACGTCTGCGGTAGCCGGTGTAGCCCTTGGGGCACGACGAGTAGGAGTAGCCGTTGATCAGCGCGGGACCGAAGGTGAGGTCGCCCTGACACACCTGCTCGAAGTTCACCTTCTTCTGGTACATGGCGAACTCGTTGATGGTCAGACCCGCCTCGCACTCCTCCGACGTCGCCATGTTCTTGCAGCTCGTCACGCGCAGGCGGTACGAGTTGAAGTTACGCGTGGGGTAGAAGTCGCGCGTGACGACGGCGGTCGAGGAGTAGGTGATCGTCTCGGGCATGTAGTCCACCATGCTCCACGACAGGCCGTCGTTGGTGCCCTCCACCACCCAGGACGTGGGGAAGCGGCTCGGGCAGTTGCCGAAGCTGGAGTTCACCGTGTAGCTGTTCACCACGTAGCGACTGCCCATGGGGTAGGTCCACTGCATGTACGCGCTCTCGCAGCGCGGACCCGACTCGTAGGAGGTCGACGTCATCTGATCGAAGGCCTTGCTCAGTCCGTGGATGCCGCCGTCGTCGATATCCGCGGAGGGCGAGCCCTCCAGCAGCGTGTAGGTCATGTAGTCGGCGATCAGCAGCGTCGCCGAGAACACGTTCTTCGTGGTCTTCGGCACCGCCACGCTGTGCGTCTCCACGGCGAGGATGTTCGTGCCGTTCGTGAACGTGTCCTTCTCGAGGACGATGGTGCCCGTGATGGTCTGCGGCGTCAGGTACTCCGTCGAGGCGTAGGTCTCCGAGGTCACCGCGCCGTTGGGGATGTTCGTGCGGTAGATCTCCTTGCCGTTGAGGTACGCGATCAGGCCCGCGCTCACGCGGAACTTGTAGTACACCGTCGCCGCGCTGTCCACGCTCGCCACCGTGAAGGTCTTGCGGTAGTACTGCGCCGCGTTGCTCAGCGTGGGGAAGGCCTCGGGCTTCAGCTGCTGCCAGGTGCTGTCCAGGAAGTCGCTGTTCTTCCAGCTGTTGTCCGGCACCGCGCCGTAGAGCAGCTTCCAGTCGCTAGACGGACGGATGGTGTAGAACGGGTAGAAGGTGAACGCCACGTCCGTCGCGTAGGTGGTGCGGCCGACCACGAACAGGTCCTCGGTCATCACCTCCGCGTAGTACATGCCCCACGAGTTGCCCGTGCTTCCCAGCGTCAGCCCGATCGTCGTCGGCTCCATGCACAGCGGGTAGTACATCTCCACGTGGAGCGGCAGCTCCGCGACGGACAGCACCGTGCTGTTGCCCGCGGTCACGTTGAAGGACAGCTGAGGGCCCATGGCGCCCGCGGTCGGCACGTGGATGTAGAAGGGCTGCTTCGGCTCCGCGCAGGTGTCGATGCGGATCACCACCGTCGTCGTCTCCGTGACGGTGCCGCGCGTGTTGGTGAACACGTAGGACGTCGTGGCGCCCGTGTTCGCCTCCGTGGGCGTGCCCGAAATGCGGCCCGTGTAGGGGTTCAGCGAGATGCCGGCGGGGAGAGGAGGCGACACGGTCACGGTGCCGATGGACGCCGTGGTGGTGAGCGTGGGGATGGGCATGTTCACGTAGCCCTGGATCTCGCTCATCTGGTACTTCAGCGCGGGCTGGGTGAACACGTCGTAGTGGTACAGCTCCAGCTCGGACACGGCGAAGGCGTTGCTGGGGTAGATGTTGCGGTTCGCCTTCATCACCAGACGGTAGATGTTGAAGGCGCTCGGCGTGGTGATCGAGTAGCACAGACGCTGCTCGCGCTTGCTGAAGCGCACGTTCGTGCGGGAGTCGATCACGGTCCAGTTCGCCACCGCCAGCTTCTCGTCGTTGCTCGCGATGAAGTCCCATTCGGTGGGGTCGTAGCGGGAGAACTCGGGGTTGCACGTCACGCAGTACACGTTCACGTAGCGACGACCGTCGTTCTTGTACTTGATGCCCACCCACTGCGAGTCCGTGCGGCTCTCGCGCGGGATCAGCGCGTAGGACCACCAGTTGCCATCGGCGATGCGCTTCACCGAGTAGCTGCCGCTGCTGGCGCTCGTCTCCGTCATCACGTCCTCGGTCAGCGACATCATGGAGCTCGAGCCCGAGATGTACACGAACATGTCGAAGTCCACCGTCGCCTCCACCTCCGCGTTCACCACGTCGAACGCGAACACGTTCGAGGCGTCGGTCAGGTCCGAGAGCGGGCCGGTGAAGGTGTGCCAGTAGGGCACGCTCGATCCGCCGGTGATCATGGTGCTCTCCGTCACCGTCGCGTCGTCCACGTTGAGGCGGTACTTCTCCTGACCGTTGACGTACAGGATGACGCCCGCGCGGCAGTAGAAGCGCACCACGTAGCTGTGCGCGTTGGTGCGCGTGAGCGGCTGCGTGACGCTGGTGTAGACGTACCAGTGACGACGGGGCGAGGTCACGTTCACGCCGGTGATGGGCGACCACGAGGCAGAGGTCACGAACGCCTGGTCCGCGTACCAGCTCGGCTTGTACTCCAGGCCCGTGTACACCTTCGTGATGTCGCTCTTCTCGGACACGTAGAAGTCCGTGTTGATGGCGACCGACGAGGAGTCGCTATCCGCGACGTACGTCTTGCCCAGCTTGTACGGCGTGCCCTTGTTGTACAGCGTCACCTCCAGGTACGCGCCGGCGTTCCACGCGTCGCCTAGCGAGTCCTTCATGTGGATCCAGCAGATGCCGCGTCTGACGCAGGCGTGCACGATCTGGGTCTCCGTGCTGTCCAGACCCGTGCTCTGCGCGATCACCTCATCCTGGCACACCAGCTCCCAGGACTCCTTGTACGAGCCCACCATGTTGTGCTTCATGATGTCGATGCGCGTGCTCGTCGCCTCGTCGCACACGCGGAAGGTCATCGGCACGTGCGCCTCGCGCGTGATGCCCTCCACGGAGGACATGGCGGTCACGGTGTAGGTCACCTGCTCGGGCGTCGTCTCCGTGGTGGAGCCGCTGATCACGCCCGAGTCCTCGTCGATGGAGATGCCGGCGGGCAGCGCGGGGTTTATCGCGAAGGACTGGAAGCCGCTGCTCTTCGGCTTCACGGCGAAGTTCTCCGTGATGCCCACGACGTAGACCACGTTCTCGGCGTCGTACACCAGGTTGCTGTCCATCACCTCGTCCGTCGTCGCGAACAGACGGATCTCGGCGAGACGCGCCATGTTGCTCGTCGTGTCGCGCGTCGCCACGATGGCGAAGCGGACCTCGCTGTAGGAGACGCGGTTGCTCGCGACCTTGAAGGTGGCCGTCTGGCGACGACCGGTGAAGAGGAAGTTGGACTGGTAGTCGATGCGGTTCCAGGTGAGGCCGTCGTTGGATCCCTCCACTCTCCACGTCATGGGGTCGTACTCGGGGTTGGAGCTCGAGCTGGTGAGCGTGTACTGGTTGAACCACTCGCGGCGCTTGTTGTTGAAGGTGTAGGTGATCACGATGGAGGGGTCGGTGTACGCGCTCCACTCCGTGCCCTTGTTGTTGTCGAACAGGTTGTTCACGTGCTCGTTCGTGGGCGAGGTGGTCGTGCAGACAGCGGAGCCGTCCGCCACGCGGTAGTCCTTCGCCTGCTGGTGGGGAATCAGGTACGCCTTGAAGTCGTCGGTGTAGGGCGTGGTGTTGTTCACGTCCTTGTGGATCTCCACGGCCACCAGCACGGAGGCGCCGCTCATGAACACACGGCGGCTGCTCACCACGCGCAGGAAGCTCGAGGTCTCGTCGATCTTGTTCGCCTGGGTGTCGGCGCTCACGGGTCCGGCGGGCAGGTTCTTGCGAACCACCTCTTCGCCGTTGATGTAGCCCACAACACCCTCACGGGAATACAGGCCCAATTCGAAAGTGGAATAGCCGCTCGTCATAGGCGGAACGGTGATGGACAGCGCGTAGTAACGCGTGTTCGAAGCAACGTTGGGGAAGGTACCGGGAACGTAGGTCTGCCACGTCGGATTCAGGTTGTAGCGCCAGTTGTAGGTGCTCTGGGCCTCGGTGGAGTACCTCCACCCGTCCAGCACAGAAATGACGTAGTTGGGGTCGAAGGAGATCTCCTCTCTCGCCTTGTCCTCCAGGCGGCTGCGGAGAATCTCGATGTCGTCCATAACAACGTAGAAGTAAGATCCGTCCGCCCAGCCAGAGGAAGACCTGCAAATGAGGGCCTATTCGGACACGTACACATCGCTCAAGACGAAGGTGTGCGAAGTCTTCACAATGCACAGCTCGATCTCGGTTTCAAGATAAGCGCTGCTCTTTCCCGTCTCCGTGTGCAGCTTCTGTCCAGTGCTAGCCGTGCCTCTGTAGACCTCCAGCTTTTCTTTCACGGGATTGGCGCCGTAGATACGATGGATCACGATATGGGACGTTCCATCCTCGCAGACAAGCGATAGTGCTACATCTCACGTCCATTCTCTCGAAAAGTACCAGAAATAAAGAGCAATAAACAGAGAGTGGCTTTCATTCGTCGGTTTATCTCTTCCTGTAGATTAATGGAAAAGGGAGAATGTGCGGGCGTTTCACTGGCACAATGCAAGTCGAATCCGCCTCCTCTATCGCTCCAAATGCGCTCGATTGAATGTACAGCTCTATGAAGGGAGTGTGACGCGTTTTGAAGCGACAATCCGATTACGAAGGGGTTCTCTCCACGCCCATGGAATTGAGTTCCTCACATCCTGTTCAACGCAAACGCTTCGCAAGCACTGCGTTTCACTTTTCCCTCCATTCCCCACGGCTTCATATTCCACAAATCCGATGGAGGATACGCAGAAGGAGCACTACTACCGATGCAACAAGTGTCTCCACAGAATCGATGGAACCTGCTACAAGACGTTTCTTCGATCGACACGATCAACACTAGGTGCTGCATGCATCTCTTCTGTGTAGAAAGAGTGTGTTCGTTGTGAACTGTAGGAAAGGTAGGTGGAGCGGAAAGGGGTGGAGTGTAGATGTGGTGTGGATGCCTTCGAGCACGTAACGAATCGCGCCGCTAGAAGTAGTGTGTAGAGTCTCCAGTGCCCGATATGCGGATCCGATGTATCGAGCGCGTAGTGGCTGCCGCTCTCCCTGAATCGAAGGGACGCGATCATGGAGCTCCGTTTTCACTCGCTGTACACACCCTCCATCCAAACCCAGCTGTCCTCGATTATCTACGAAAACCCTCTGTCCGATATCCCTTCCTATGCAACCCATCCTCCTTCACACCACCTCTCGCCGAAGTCCGCTTTGCCCTGCGCTTCCTCTATGTTGTCGAAGCGACACTCCCTCATCCGTAGACGCAGCTGCTCTTTGAATCCGCTACAGATGTAGACGAGGGTGTTCCTCTAACAGGTAGAACGACGAGAAGAAGCGAATCGAGGAAGAGGGAAAGAGAAGGGAGCAACGTCTACGTAAGGAAGGCGCAATCGACTGAGGCGTAGAAAACGAGTCCTCCGAAGTGGGATCCCATCTTATCCATGACGAGTAGCTGCAGTCCGTGATAGCCGACTTGGAGAAGAATAACTCCGTACTGTCCGCCGATCTGGAAGAAGCCAAGAGGGTGATTGAGGGACTCCAGAGAGAACGAGACGACTTGCAGCGGTACGCTCTCTGGAATCGAGTTTACGTTAGACAGAAAGCGAAAATGGAGTCCCTGTACGCGTCTCTGAAGAAGCAGCAGCGACAATCCCTGAAGAACGGAAATGACGTCCCCAATTCAGCTGTACCGTTTCTGCTCACCGTAAGGGGAAAACGTGAGGTGTAACGGAAAGGACACGACTCCATCCACGGCGAAGGCGGCAAACGAGGAAGCAGATAGAGAGTCGGTCCAGTTCAGCGGCATTCTCGTTCCGGTAGCGCGAATAGGTCAAAACAACCCGTAGAAACCGTTGAAGAGACCGAACACGCCCGGTCTGTTCTCCAGCATCAAGAAGGGCACAATCCGCAAGCTGGGGTAATGGCGAAGCTCTTTCTGTTTCTTTCCAATAAACGAAGGCGTTTCATTCATGTAACCGAGCCGAAATCGGCGCTGTTTGCGGAGGAGCGCAGCCTAGTTCTGACGAAATCCAGTCAAGGGCACATTCTTTTTGACGGAAGAACATGACAAACCAGCGCGATCTCTTCAAGCAGTTCTATTCTCGCATCTGCCAGCTGGATGCGGTGAGAGTACGATGTGTAGAGCTGGATTACCGAATAGGGAAAGGCCATCGGCAAGCAGATCTTCAACTTGCTGTGTAGTCAGACGATCGTTCTGAGCACGTATCAGGAGAGTGCTGCTTGGTTTGGGCAGTGAGCACTAGGACAGTACGGCCAGCTTGGTCTCTGTGCTCAGTTTGGGATTTATGTCCAAGTGTTCAGAAATGGAAAGCAGTACATGCTGCCTGGAGCGTTAATCGTCTCCATGAAGTATTTCAGCAACGCGCGCCCTCTCATTTACTTGAAGAATGACGGAAGTATTTGTTTAGCAGCGGAGTTACGCGTAGAGCTGTTGGAGCTGAATCACAACATCGTCGGAAAGGACGGCACGGTGAGCACTGAGCTGCTCCGATCATGGACGAGTGTACGGATGCATGTTGTGTGAGTTATCCCCTAGCTGTCCTCGCTGGAAGACGTGATGCGCGACATCGTGAACCAGCTGCAGGGAGATCCGTACAACTACGCCGGAGAGGACGAAGGTGCAGAGGAGGCTGTGGAGAAGGCGCCGGAGCCAGTTCTCTCTCCGTAGGTGCATTGCCGACCATTCACGTGTAGATCGCCGAGTAGGTCGTGGGTTGTGCGTGTGAGTGTAGCGTTTGAAGACAACATTCCCTTTGCGCAGCTGCGGAAAGGAAAGTTGCTGGGCACCGGCGCGTTCGCGCAGGTGTACGAAGTGTAGTCGTGGATTGCGCGCGTGAGGAATAGGGAGTACAAGGGGCAGCGTTGCGCGATGAAGCAGTGGCTCAAGCCGGTGACGGGCTACGAGAGGACGGCGCTGGACCGCGAGATCAACATCCAGAAGGTGCTCAACCACCCGAACTGCATCCGCCTGTACGGCACGTCGAAGACGCCCGACGGTCGTCCCGTGCTCATTCTGGAGAAGGCGGACGGGTGTCTCGCGGACTACACGACCAAGCCGACGTGTCCCCGCCTGACGAATCAGCAGAAGTGTCAGATCATCCTCGAGATTGCGAAGGGCTTGGCCTACATTCACTCCCTGGGTTGCGTGCATCGCGACATCAAGGTTGGACAGCCGTGGCGGTCTGACGAGTAGCTCGATAACATTCTGATGAAGGACGGTCATCCCAAGATTACGGATTACGGTCTCTCTCGCACCATAGACCAGGGTTCAGAAATGCGAATCACCTTTGCTGGTTCACCCGCTTTGTGTGTCGTGCTCGGCCCTGCTCACCCGTAGTATGGCTCCCGAGCTCATCACGGGTCAGCGCGTGACAAACACCATCGATGTGTATTCCTTTGGCTGCATCGTGAACGAGATCATTTCCGAGAGGATGTGTTACAGCGATATCCACGTGAAGAACCAGACCGATGTGAGTGGTTTCCGCCGTTCGTGATGGCTAGTTCTTCTTGAAGATCCGAAACGGTCTGAGACCAACAATCTTTGAGAACACTCCGGCTGGTTCGGATTTGGTGCTTTCCTTACGCGTAGAAGTGCAGGTTCTCCTCAAGGAGTGTTACAAGAACAAGGGCAGTCGGCCGGACATGGCGACTGTTGTCAAGATCATTGAGATGTGGCAGCCCGAGAAGTGGTAGATTCTTTTCTTGAGCGATGTTTGTTGAAGGGGGTAAATCTGTAACATAGACGGGAAAGAGGGAGCGTGAAAATGAACCCCTGGGTCCTCTTCCATCTCCCGATTTCAAGCCATAGTAGATATTCCTTGTCTCACTTTGTAAGGTATTGTGTTGGTGGCTGCAGCGGAGGTCGATTCCGTTGCTGTTTTCCGGAGAGAATGGCTGTTCTAACAGAACGTGTAGATCGTGATGAGCCCTGTTCGTAAGGTCAAGATCGTGAAGAAGAGAACCACCTCGTTCCCCCGTTTCCAGGCTGACAAGTTCAAGAGAATGAATGTAGGTTTTCGTGCGTGCTGGCGGTTCCGTGCTCACCGCTCTGTAGCAACACTGGAGAAAGCCCAAGGGTATTGATGGTCGCTGCAGACGTCGCTTCCGCGGTGCCACTCTGATGCCCAACATTGGTTACGGTTCTGACGCCGCCACCAAGTACATGCTCCCCAACGGTCTCTACAAGTTCACCGTGAACAACGTGAAGGACCTCGAGCTCCTCATGATGCACAACAACACCTACTGTGCTGAGATCGCTCACGGAGTGTCCGCCAAGAAGAGAGTGGCTATCCTCAAGCGTGCTGATGAGCTCTCTATCCGCGTGATCAACGGAGCGTGCGTCTCTGTCCTTTGTCGTGATGTGTAGTGCTGCTGTGGCGAAGGTCGAGGCTGAGGCTGAATAAGTGCGATTCGTCAGGAATGTTTACTTCAGTGGCGTGTTTGTTAAACAGCGGAACCCAGCTAAAAGGACTAGAAGAAGACGACGCCCCTCGCCTCACAGAAGTGCTGCAGAGGCTTCGAGATGGAGCAGCCGCTAATGCCCACCTTCACCAGCTTCCGGCAGTGCTGCAGACGCTGAAACGTTTCGTCTGTCAGCTTGGCGCACCACATCACGTTCACCTCCTCCAGCTCCGACTCCTCGATCAGACAGAAGCAAGCATCTACTCTCAACTCCCGGAACAATCCCGAACCTGTGATGTTGGAGCAAAACGCAACGGACAGCTGCCGAATAGGGAGCTGTGCGAGCACCGCATGAATCCCCCGATCCGTGACCTTGTTGTTGTCCACAGAAAGAGAGTGCAGATGTGTGGTGGCTACGCGTGAGGCGACGAGCAAGCGACGACCCTGCGGCAGGCTCAGAAGCGAAGTGTCCGTCAGGAAGGAGGAGTTGCCGATGTCCAGAACGCGGAGATTGGGACAGGAGGCGATGAAGGAAGAGAACCCGTCGTCCGTGATGTTGGTGTGACTAGGACTCACGCGGAGCAACGACCCGTACGCCATCTTCAGGGAGTGCAGGGATTCGCAGCGAGGCGCCAGCTGCGTCAGCACCTCGTCGTTCATGGCGGGAATGTAGCTCACGTCGATGTCCGTATAGTACAGGGAAAAGAGTTTCTACGCGTGAAGGCGATGCGGTGCACTCACCATCAACGCGTCCTGGTTGATGTGGCGGCAGTAAGAGATGTCCAGACAGCGCAGATGGCTGCAGTTCTTCGCCACCGCCACGGCGAACTCGCCATAGAGTTGAGAGCAGCGGGAGAGGCACAGTCGCTAGTCGTGAGGCGAGCGCGCGACTTCTACACGAAGGGACACCAGAGCGTGCAATCCGTAGAACAGCGAGCAGGAGGTGATGAAGGGGCCGTCCGTGATGAGGAAGCAACCTCGCAGAGAGAGCGTCTCCAACTTCCAGCAGTTCTGAAGAATGTACTGCAGCGTGTAGTTTGACAGCTGCTTGCAGCCATCGAGAACGAGGACAATCTGCACAGTAAGGACGGTGAGTCACACCCACCAGGTTCTTGCAGTAGAAGGAAATCTGCCGAAGAACGGAGTTGCGCAGAAAATCGCAGCCCGTGAGATCCAGGTGATAGCAGATGCTAGGAAGGAACTGGCAGAGAATGCCCTCGGAGAGCTACGCGTGAGAAAACGCGCCGCACTCCCACCTTCTTCTCCCGAATGAACTCGTGCACGATGGTGTCGACGGCATCCACGTTCGCACTACGCGTCAGCGTCAAATGGGGGCGAAACGTGTGAAGACGGCGAATGATCTGCGCGCGGTACTTTCGATTGTCCCAGTTCCTCACCATTTGCTTTGCACAGTACTCCAGTAGCGTATCTGCGTGATCAAACTCTGTCTCTTCCATGTGTATACGGCGCTAATCAAAACGATACAGCATGCACCACACGCGAAGATGTTGGGAAAGGGAAGGAAAGGAGAGAACTGGAAGCGATTGTTTGCGTTTGCGCAAATTCGCTGCGAATTTGTCACCCCCTCGCAAATAGCGTTTGTTTCTGTCACTAGTCACCAAAGAACCCCCCGTTTCCACCACTCAACTAAAACACACTCCTCTTTCCAATAGAGCCTCTCTACTCCACAATCAGGAGTAATCGGTCCTCCCCTTCCCTTTTCGACTCCATTGAACTCAATCCAACATGAGCGGTGTTATGAAGTTGTACGGGTCGCTGCTGACTGTCCGCCTTTGCTTCATCTCGTTAGGAATAGAGCCACCCCATTATCACGAAGGCGGTGTCTTCCATGTGTATTGGTGCTGCAGGAGACGTGGCAGCGCAGTATCTGACTCGTGATCGTGAGAGTTGCTTTTGGATGTGAGGCATAGGGACGACGCGTTTTCAGGTTGATTGGTTTCGCACCTTTCGCATTGGCGTATTCTCTCCTGGGTTGGAATGACAACATAGTGCATGAATTTCGGATACGGTTTCATTTCGCACTTCTGGTACAACTGCTTGGATGGATGGGTGACCTCCGTGGGCATGTCTCGCGTGGTCAAGAAGATGCTCATCGACCAGTTTATCTTCACGCCCTGCTGCCAGATTCTCTTCTACTCGGGCAACTCCATTATGGAGGTTCCTTGTCTCGCCTCCGTCTGAAGCCTAGAAGCCGCGCGAGCAGCCGTGGGCAGCGTTGGAGAAGCTGCGCGGTTGTCTGGTTCCCTCGCTGCTCGTATGCGTTGTTGCCCTCTTCCAGAATAGACCAACTACGCCGTGTGGCCTCTGCTCCAGGTCATCAACTTCAAGTTTGTCCCTTTACAGTACCAGGTGTTGTATCTGTCGTGCGGCTTGTTCTTCTGGAACATCTTCTTGTCGCACATGGCGAATCGCAAGGAGAAGAAGACAGAGTCGTGTGTTTGTTCAAGAAACAAGTCACTTCACCCACGAGGGCTTGGTTTTACTAAAGAAGCAGTTCATTCCCTCCTTCCCCTCCTCGCTCTTCCGCCTCTCACACAACATCTCCACGGAGATCTCTCCCTGTTCCCTACTCATCATCCTCCCTCCACACACCGCACGCTTCGGACTTGCCGTCAATGGTGTCGATCAAGTCGCTGACGAGACGCACAGCTCCCGGAGCTCCCGCTCTACTCCTCAGTCTCCGAGGGAAGAGCAAACCTCACCAGCTTCCTCCACTCCGCCTCGTACTTGTTCATCGCTTCTTCGTTCTCCACAATCCGGTCGACGAGACCGATGCGATAGGCATCCGCCGCCGTGATTCGCTCGGGAATCATCATCACGCGTCTAGTCGTCACGGAGTCCACCTCGTCCCACTTGCACTGCACCTTCCCGATGCGCTTCAGCACAAAGGGAGATACCACGGCAGGAATGATGCCCAAACGCACCTCGGAGAAGAGGAACCATGTATCGGGCAGCGCGACGACGTTCTTCACGGTCGACGACACGCCCACCCCGCCGCCAATGCACCCGCCCTTCACAAAGGCGAGGGTGGGGATGCGCAGTTTGTCGCAGCGAAGCAGCATGGTTCTCAGCTTCATCGAATCCGCCTTGATCTGGTTGTGGTTCATTCTAGAGAGTCAGTCTATGCAGTAGAATGCACTGCGCAGTGTTCTTCATCCACGACAAATCCGCACCCGCGCAAAAGTAATCGCCCGCCCCCTTCACGATCAGACCTCGAATCGTGGGATCCGAATCGACGGACGCAAAGGCGGAGGACAACTCCTGAATGGTGACGTCGGAGAAGGAGTTCTTTTTCTCCGGACGATTGATTGTGAGCGTGGCGATGTTCGATTCATCCACCTAAACCTGAAGACGAGGGAGGAGGAGGAACATCGAGGAGGATGTGCTGATAGGCGACGGTGGAAATGCACCGCCGATACGAGGCCGATGCGATTTTGGGAATTCGCGCGATCATCGCGTTGGAATAACGGAGAATGAAAAGCGACCCATTTCGGCTCGTTCTTTGGAATGGATCGAACTGCGGGGTTTTCACTTCGGTTTTCTCTCTCAATCGTTTGGAGCGCAATGAAGAAGGGACTGAACCCTGAGCAAAAGTACCGCAAGGAGAAGAAGAGACAGGTATGTCTATGGTCGGCCACTGTTGGGTAGAACTACGAGAGGGCGGAGCGCGAGCGTATCAAAACGAGAAAGGAGCTGGGTAAGAAGCTTGATGTGGACAAGCTGCGGAGTCGAGTCGCCTTTCCTCTCCCCTCTGACGGATAGATGGAGTTTATCGAGAAGGAGGAGGCCGCTGGAAGGCTCACCGTGGGCATGAGGAAGGAGAAGGCTACCGTTTCGTTTTCCTGCTTTTCTGACGTGCAGATATCCGCCCAACTGAAGTCCATATCGAAGAAGACTCCTGCCACGGACTTTGCCTTTCAAAAGAGAACTCCGTTTGCTTTTCCGCGTGGTTTCACTCATAGCATTAATGAGTCGCGAAATGGCGCTCCGAGTATGTCATGAGCCGTGTTGTGAGTGTATAGGGGAACCCGAGCTGAAGAAGCCCGTCGCTCCCGTCGTGAGCAGTGAACCCGTGGTGACGCCCACTCCGATCGCTCCGCCGCCCCCTCCAGCAGCGGTGTACAACCCCATGGCGAGGCGGGCCTCTCCCGTGAATATGGGCACCGTGAACATCAATTCCTCTCTGGTGTGTTATTTCTGTGGGACTGATGGGTAGATTCCGACGTCGGTGAAGATCCACAACGCGAAGGAGGTGGAAAAGCCCAAGGCGAACAACCCGCTGGCCGCCTCGCTGGGAGAGATTCCCAAGCCGGCTGTGGTGGAAGAGGAGACGCCGCTGAGCGCGCCCGGTCCTCAGCTGCGATTCACGCTGGTTCCGTACGGTGAGAACGAGGAGTCCGAGTCCCAGGACGACGAGTTCAACCAGTTTATGAAGGAGATCGCTTCCATGTAACATGCGTTGTGTTTGTAACAAGAACAAGCACTTCTAAACAACAGTAAGAACAAGCTCAATACGAAAGTGTTGTTTTCAGCTAATGAGATTGAATCCACACGGTCCTTTCAGACAGGGATAACTTTCACATCATCCAAACACGACAGACGGTATGCACTCAGAGATTGTTCACAAGGTCATCAACCTTTATCAGACAGGGATAACTTTTCCATCATGTACATACTGCACGTCCTCCAGAGCGCTGTTAAGCGGAGATCATCACAGACACTTACACCTCACGAATTCAGCCACGATAACTCCAAGCAAAAGTATTTATGGTTTTCTGGTGGGTGGTTTCGCATGTCGCAGCTGATTGGCCGAGGGGCCCACGGTTTCCTCTGCGCGGTTACTCCAATCGGTCTCCCTATTGCCCATAGGCAAGTTACTGCGGTTGTTCTTCTCGACTCTGAAGCGAAACGACTGTTCATGGCGACCCAAGAAATGGAGTGCGACCCTGCCCATGTGGAGGAACCAACTACGGAAGTGAATACACAAGAGAACGACCAGAAGGAGGAGGCGAAGATTATCGCGGAAGAAATGCAGAAGCGCGATCTCAGCAAGGTGTACGTTTCAAATCTCAGCAACTACATGACCCAGAAGGAACTGGCTGCGTTCCTGAATGAGCACCACGTGGAAGGCGTGAAGTGGGTGTTCCGTGTTTTCGGTGACGCGTAGGTCTGTGAAGAAGCAGAGAGGCAAGACGTTTGGGTTCGTGATATTCAACTCGCTGGAGGAGAGAGAGGCGGGAAAGGCGTTGCTGGAGACGTTGAAGTGCGATAAGAAGCAGCTCGTCTGCAAGGATGTGAGAATAGTGTCAGCGAATGAAGTGTAGGCGAATGCGCAGAAGAAACGCGGATCCGTGAAGCGAGATCGAAAGGAAAAGAAGGAGGACGTTTCGCTGGAGACGGCAACGACAAACGATATCGTGGCGCCGTGGTGGAACGTGCCCATCGAGGAGCAGCATACGCGCAAGGAGGAGGAGATGCGCAAGGTGTTGAAGCGCTGCTCGCGCCGCATCTACCGGAAGGACAACCCGAAGGTGAAGAAGGACGGGAAGAACCGCATCGGGAGCGTGAAGAAGCCCTGCCCCGACTTTCTGAACGGCAGCTGTCTGTTCGGGAATCGCTGCAAGTTCCTTCATATGACGATGGAGGCGTTTGAGGCGATGCAGAAGGAGAAGGAAGGCGAGAGTGTGTTGAAGGGAGAGGGTGAGAACGTCTCAAAGGGCGAGTCTGAAAACACTCCAAAGAAAGAAGGAGAGAACACCCCAAAGGAAGAAATAAACACCCCAAAGGAAACTGCAGAGGGAGAGGACTCGGAGGAGTACGAGAAGGAGCCGGAGGAGGGACAGCTGTGCACGATGCTCCCCATCCTCTCGGGGACGGAGAACACGGGGTACCGCAACAAGTGCTCGTTCACCATCGGACTGAACAAGCAGGGCGAGAAGTGCGTGGGCTTCCGCATGGGCAACTTCATCAACGGCAACGTGTGCGTGGGCGAGGTGGAGTAGGAGGCGGGACGCGGCAGTGATGGGTAGGGACGTGGTGGTGGTGTCGCCGCTCATGAAGCGCGTGGCGCAGGCGGTGGAGGCGTTCGTCCGCGCGTCCTCCTACGCGGTGTACGACATGTGCAACCACATCGGCTTCTGGAGAACGCTCCTCGTGCGCTACTCGGCGCGCACCGACCAGCTGTGCGTTCTGGTGATCGTGGGGAACCCCTACGAGGCGTCGACGCCCAAGCCGGCGGAGGGTCTGGAGAAGGTCACGGAGGCGGTGCGTCAGGAGATCGATGGCGTGATGAAGGACCTGCTGCAGACGCTGCTCCCCGCGTTCCCATGTCTCGTTTCCTACAACTACCAGATGCACTGATTCGTCGTGGGTCTCACGCGTAGCTTCACGGGACTGTCCAACCCGGGCTCGGACTGCCCCATGACCACGCTCCACGGCAAGAGCTACATCGAGGAGAAGCTGTTCGACCTGACCTTCCACGTGTCGCCCTACGCCTTCTTCCAGGTGAACACGCCCGTGGCGGAGATCCTGTACCGCAACATCGGCGACTGGGTGTCGCTTCACGAGAACACACTCCTACTGGACGTGTGCTGCGGCACGGGCACGATCGGTCTGTGTCTGGCGAATCGCGTGAAGTACGTGATCGGCGTGGACATCGAGGCGAGCGCCATCGAGGACGCGAAGCGCAACGCGGAGTTGAACGGCATCACGAACTGCGAGTTCATTTGCTCTCCCGCGGAGAAGGTGATGTCCGACCTCCTGCGTCGCGAGGATATGAAGCGTCGCGTTGCACTTGTTATCTTACGGCGTAGAATACGACCACATTGTGATGATCGTGGATCCTCCTCGCAACGGTCTCCACAAGGACATTCTGACGGCGAGTCGGAAGTGCGACGCGATTACGGAGCTGATTTACGTGTCGTGCAACCCAACGGGCTCCTTCATCGACAACACGGGTAGGAATGGGCGGATGCGTTCACGGTAGTCGTTCTGTGCTGCGAGCCTGCCCGCCACAACCCGGGCGCCGCTTTTGTCGCCATGAAGTCGCAGCCGGTCGATTTGTTCCCCTACACGGAGCACTGTGAACTAATGACACTGTTTGGTCATATGTAAGTGAAATGCGAGGTTTGTTTGTTGGAGAGGCAAATGTGTTTCGACTCTGGAACGCTTCCAAAGTGGAAGGGGAGGACGGACTCTCAAGAGGGAGTGTTCGGCTCGAGGGAAAACACAGGATTCGCTCTCCGCCACAAGTGTTGTATTAGGAGAAACGCCCGAAAGCGAACGAAAAATGGGAGGGTTCTGGAAGTGTAAAAGAAGAGTTGCGCGTCCAGTGACCAAAATGTGTGGGAGGGCGTTGATAGTCATGGAGCGAGCGATGCCTGTACGTTTGGGATGCTTATCCAGTTTTGGTTTCTCTTAGAGAATAGTATATGTAGGTTCTATTTTGTTCTAGGTCGCTTTCATAATTAACGGTCTTTCTAGATTATTAGATCTATACATGGAAGCAATTGATTCTGATGATAGTTCTGTCGTTGACCTTTCTCTCGATACTGGTCGTGAGGGAAATGGCAACGGCAACGCAACTACAAACGGAGATATCAGAGGTGAGTTCCGTTGTTCTTTACGGTAACGACAAGGTATAGACTATGGTAAACAAATGGAGGAATCTCTAGACAAACTAAAAATGCCGATTACGGATGGAGCGGTCCAGTTGGAGGGGTGTAGAGTGCTCGAGGCTCTATCGGAGAGGCGTAGGGTTTTGTGCGTGGCGTTGTGACGAACAGCTGAGAGCGTCCCGTTCTTTTGCGACCAGGGAGCGATTCCTGTGCTCATTAAGGCAATGCGCGCAAGGGGTCGCGATTCCCGATTCCAGGCCTCCGCGTGCGCGGTAATAAGGAACATTGGTGGCGATGGTAGGATTTTGGGTATTGGAGCGCTGAGGGCGTAGAGCGCATTAAGGACCAGGTCTTCAAAAGTAACGGCATTGAGAACATCGTGAAGAGCATGCTGAACTTCCCCGACCACGAGGACATTCAGGAGAACGCCTGCTTTTGCCTCCAGCATTTTTCCCAATCTGGTAAGGAGCTGTGAGGACGAGTGACGGGCTAGGAGAGGCGATCTCGCGCATGCTGCGCACGAACTGCTTCGAGCTGCTGTGCCAGTGCATGAGCAAGTACGCGAACAACGCGGAGCTGCAGACGGCGTCGTTGGAGCTGCTTTGCGTGATGGCGACGACGGACCCCGCGAAGAAGTCTGCGCTGCTGGCGCGTGACATCGTGAACCGAGCGATCCAGAACTGCATGGACCACGCTCCCGAACCACTGTTCGCGATGTCCGTGGTGGCGATCGACTTCATGGCGGACACGGAGGAGTGCCGCCGCCTGCTGCTGGTGCCCGAGGTGCTGCAAGTGCTGCTGGACGCGATGGAGGACTTCCACAACATCGAGATCGCGCTGCACGGCGCGTCGATTTTCGCGACGCTGGCGATCATGGAGCCGACTTCGCACGACCTGCTGATGAAGGTCGAGAGCTACGCCACGATTATTACGATGGTGACGACGTACGAGGACAGCAAGGCAATCCGAACCACCTGCTTTAGCTACCTGAACGCCATCTTCGCGGACAAGAACCACTGTCTGACGATCTGTAATAAGGGCGGCCTCCCGTTCCTGATCCACGGGATCGAGAAGAAGCGGAGCGAGAAGCTGGTGTCGTACCTGGAGGTGCTCACCACGGTGTTCCAGCACGAGCTGTCGAAGAAGGTGATCGTGAACTCCGGCGTTTTGGACAAGCTCTTCGTGATTCTGAGCAAGAACGCGGAGGAGCCCGCCGTGGTGGCTGCTGGACTGAAGCTGCTGAAGAGCGTGATGACGACGAGGAGCATCATCCCCGCCGTGGTGCAGCTGGACTACCTGTCCGCGGTGATCTGGTGCGCGGACAACTACAAGGAGAACAAGGAGGTTTGCTTGGAGGTGATGGAGGTGCTGGAGGCGCTGGCCACCTGCCCCGAGGTGCGCGCGCAGATGATCGCCTCGAAGTGCGTGGAGACGGTGTTTGCGATGGAGCCGCTGTTTGCCGAGGACGACGCGTTCCCGCTGCTGGCGTGCCAGATGTTCACGAGTCTGTGCGGCAACGCCGCGATCAACGAGCGCCTGGGCGGCGCGGGGATCTTCTCCTTCCTTCTCGATGTACTGAACCACCACATCGAGAGCGCGGAGGCGATTCGCGCCACCCTCCAGCTCGTGCGCCAGCAGACGACGGCTGTCGAGAAGAACCACAAGAAGGCGGCCTCGTCGGGCATGCGCGACGTGCTGTGCGCGATCATCCTCCACGAGGACCACGCGAACGCGCTGACGGCGTGCGACCTCCTCGCCGACGTGCTGATGTGGAACAAGACGCTGGGCGCGGACCTGGCGCAGAACGAGATCCACCAGCTGGTGCAGAGTCTGGTGAACTGCGTGGAGACCACGGAGTCGGTGGGCGTGTGTCTGCACTTCCTGCAGGCGATCGGCACGCGCTGCTCGCCGTCGATCGAGAGCTTCCTTTTGCTGCTGTTTGCGCTGATGAACGCGGAGTTCTTGGACGACGCGTGCCAGGTGTCGATCCTGGAGGTGCTGCGCACGATCGTGAACAACGAGATGTACGTGCAGGTGATGTCCATGGCCCCGTACCTCTCGCGGTTCTTCGGCATCGTGGAGCTGTGGAGGAAGACGCCGCAGCGCCTGGCGGACCTGCTGCAGCTGAACAAGTCGGTGCTGACGAACAAGACGTGCGTGTCGACGCTGATCAACTGCAACGGCATTCCGCTGTTCACCGACCTGGCGAAGAGCTACGACGTGGAGGCGCTTCTCACGCCCGTGTTCTGCGTGCTCGCCTCGGGCACGTCCTCCAAGAACGCGGTGCCGGTGTTCCTGAACCACAAGTGCCTGGACCGCGTGTACGAGGTGATGGAGAAGTACGTGGAGAACCAGGAGCTGCAGGTGGCGTGCTGCACGGTGCTGCTGAACGTGGCGAACACGCGCGGCGGCGTGACGAGCGTGATGCAGGCGCGCAACTACGTGCCGGCGATCCGGAACCTGAGCAACAGCACGGACGAGTACTACGAGGTGTGCTGCAGTCTGCTGAACGTGCTCTCCCACGACTCGATGAACCACTACAAGCTGATCGAGGCGGGCGCGGGCAAGTCGCTGCTGCAGGTGCTGTCGGAGCACGTGAGCGACGAGATCGCCGACATCGCGCTGAACGCGGTGAAGAACTTCATCCAGAACCCCGAGATCGTGCCCTCCTTCACGGAGAAGGAGAATCTGGAGGTGCTCTGCGCCGCGTTCCCCGTGGTGAGGGGCCAGGCGCAGTTCACGCTGTGCGACGTGCTGCTGCTGGTGCTGGGCGAGGTGAAGGAGTTCCCCTCGCCGGTGTCGACGACCATCGCGGACACCATCGTGTCGCTGACGGCGGAGAAGGCGCGCGAGGTGGCGACGATGCAGCAGCTGGTTCTGATTCTGAAGAACGTGTCGCTGACGCCCGAGAACCGCGTGGTGATGCTGGAGAGCGGCTTCGTGACCATGGTCTTCGACCGCGTGGCGAACTTCATCGCGAACCGCGACCTGGTGCTGCTGCTGCTGTCCTCCTTCGAGCCGTACTGGGGCGAGGAGGTGTTCGCGCAGGCGGTGATGAGCTGCAAGGACGCGGGCGTGATCGTGCCCGTGATGTCGCGCTACACGACGGTCACCTCCATCCAGAGCGTGGCGATCAAGACGCTGCTGGCGACGGCGCAGTTCATCCCCGAGGCCATCACGGAGCTGCAGGCCACGGTGGTGTGCATCCGCTGCATCCAGCTGTGCATCTCGGACGACCTGATCGTGCTGGACGGCTGCCGCACGCTGCTGTTCATGGTGGCTGACGCGAAGCCGGAGACGGCGGTGGCGAGTCGCCAGAGCGTCGTGACGAACGGCGGCCTGGAGCCGTTCTACACCACGCTGCAGCGCTACCCGAAGAACGCGGCGATCGTGGAGGTGATCCTGCGCGCGCTGCGCTTCCTGGCGGACGGCTCCTCCGACGTGAACCGCATCGCGTCGGCGCCGTACCTGCGCACGCTGATGCTGGTGTACTCGAACTTCAGCAGCAACGCGGAGCTGACGACGCTGTTCGTGCAGCTGATCTGCAGCCTGTCGGCGATCGAGAGCTGCAAGGCGGCCATCATCCAGAGCGGCATCATCGCGAAGACGGTGCAGTCGACGCAGACCTTCCCCGAGGCGCACGAGCTGCTGTTCGCCGTCGCGGGCGCGATCAGCAACCTCGCTCTGAAGGGCACGTCCGTCTGCGAGGCCTTCCACAAGTTCAGCGCGGAGTCGGTGCTGCTGGCGGCGCTGAAGACGGAGGGGATTCCCGCGGACACCGCCGTTCTGATCGCGACGGTGCTGCCGCTGTTCTTCCAGATCAAGAGCAACCCCGAGTTCTTCGTGAAGGAGGGCGGCGTGGACGCGTTCCTGCGCATCGCCGCGGCGTACCCCGAGGACGTGATGCTGCACGGCGTGTTCGTGAGCTGCCTGTCGGTGCTGTCGAGCGCGCTGTCCCTGCGCCCCGCCATCGCGAAGGACGAGGTGCTGGACTTCGTGCTGGCGTCGCTGCAGCTGTGCGCGACGGAGGAGGAGTACGTGGTGCGCGGCATGACGCTGTTCTCGGTGGCGGTGGAGAACGACGCGTGGATCCGCGCGCACTACGAGACGTTCTTCGACGCGGTCATTCTGGTGATGCAGAGCTTCCCGCAGTCGTACGACGTGGCGGTGGCTTCGTCGCAGCTGTGTCTGGTGGTGATGGACTACCTGTGGGAGCACGGCGTGGAGTACTACATGAAGAACGCCGGCGCGGAGGCGGAGGTGGCGTACCTGCAGTACTTCATCAACAACAAGGACGTGGTGGTGGACTGCTGCGGCGTGCTGAACCGCTGCCAGGTGGTGGACGACGAGACGCAGCTGAGCATCCTCACGACGATCTCGCTGGTGATGAACTCCTTCTCGAAGGACGCGAAGATCCACCTGGCGATCGCCGAGATGCTGCTGACGCTGTCGCAGTTCCCCAACGCGGCGGCGAAGATGGTGCGTCTGGAGGTGTACAACGGGCTGATGAAATCGATGGGCACCTTCTCCAACAGTCCCAAGCACGTGGAGGCGATTCTGCGCGCGCTGATCGAGATCCTGAAGGGGGCGGCGACGACGTCCTTCGCGAGCTGGAACAACCTGAAGACGCTGTACCGCGTGGCGGGCGACTACCGCGAGGACGACGCGATCCTCAGCCTGACGGCGCGCGTGCTGGAGGCGGTGGCTCCCAGCAGCGCGGCGGAGCTGGTGAAGACGGGCTTCGTGGACATCCTCCTCTTCGGCGTGAAGAACTCGGAGGACCGCACGTGCATCATCGCGTGCTGCGACGCGCTGGCGGCGCTGGCGATCTGCAGCGAGTGCCTGTACATCCTGAGCCAGCAGGCGTGCAGCAACGAGGTGCTGCACATCATCAAGACGTACAGCGCGGACGCGGAGGTCACTGCGGCGGCGCTGGGTCTGCTGGTGGCGATGTGCAACAGCGACGACGCGCTGCGCGAGATGGACACGGCGCACTTCGTGAAGGAGCTGTGGGCGGTGATGAACGCCTTCATCGCGGAGGAGCGCGTGGTGGCGCTGTGCGCGTTCGTGATCAACGCGCTGGCGCGCTCGCAGGAGCCGTCGTACAAGGAGCTGATGGCGTGCTTCAACAAGGGCGTGTACTGCACGATTCTGAAGAGCCACGCGACGAGCGAGGGCGTGCTGGCCGGCGTGCTGAACCTGCTGTCGCTGCACATGCGAGACCTGAAGAAGCAGCCGCTGGCGCCGGAGCTGGACATCGTTCCGTTCTGCGTGAAGGCGCTGGGCGCCTTCCCCGACAGCGTGCGCTTCTGCGCGGCGTGCTACGAGCTGATGAACGAGTGCCTGGTGACGCTGAAGTCGACGGCGGTGGTGGCTGAGGGCGCGACCTTCTTCGGCGCGATCGAGCACTCGATGAGCCTGGTGGTGGAGACGATGCTGCAGAAGCAGGCGTCGGCGGCGCTGCTGTCGATGAAGGACGAGGAGGTGGTGCTGGTGATGAGCGGCATGGGTCTGCTGAAGTCGCTGATTCCCGAGTGCGAGGCGTGCGGCAACAGCAACGAGCTGGTGCGCTGCATCGTGAAGACGCTGCTGATCTACCGCTCGCTGAAGGAGGTGCTGCTGCTGGCGGTGGAGGTGCTGAGCATCATCACGCGCTACCCGTGCATCAACACGATGTGGGAGATGGACGTGCTGTCGGTGCTGAAGAGCTGCACGAAGAGCGAGGACGTCTCGTTCGTCCGCGCTGCGTGCGTGATCATGGACTGCTTCTCGTCGGAGAAGAGCTACGCGGACGCGCTGGTGATGAACGAGGTGCCGGAGGTGGTGCTGACGCTGATGACGAAGAACGAGAAGGACCACGTGGTGATCCACCACTGCGTGCACATCGTGGGCAACCTGCTGCACTCCGTATCGATCCCCGTGACGCTGCTGGGCGACATGATCGCCGTGGCGACGCGCGTGGTGAAGAGCGAGAGCTGCGAGGACGCGCTGCTGATCGACGTGCTGGCGATGTTCAAGAACGCGGCGACGAACGCCACGGACTACGCCGCGCTGCTGAGCAGCCAGAGCGTGGTGAGCACGATCGTGGCTCTGATGGGCGCGTACATGAAGAACACGTCGGTGCTGGCGGCGGCGATCGACGCGCTGATCGCGAACACGGTGCCGCTGAACAGCCACATCCAGCTGGCGACGAAGGAGGGCATGAGCACGCTGCAGACGGTGCTGAAGACGTACAAGAAGAGCGACCTGCGCCTGTACGCGGGCGCGATGAAGGTGCTGAACAACCTCGCCGTGAACCCGTCGATGACGTACAACCTGGTGTGCGACTCGGTGGTGCAGCACGCCCTGGAGGCGCTGGTGGTGCTGCACGACGAGGAGAAGTACCTGGTGGTGGCGCTGTCGCTGGTGTCGCGTCTGCTGTCGCTGGACGAGGAGAAGAAGTACAAGAGCCAGCTGCTGAGCGACGACGTGCTGGACACGTGTCTGTTCGCGGTGAAGAACTACACCTCGGGCTCGATCATCCACTTCGCGTGCGTGCTGCTGCTGCTGGCGCTGGAGGACGCGGCGCGCGTCGAGCGCATCCTGACGAAGACGCTGGTGGAGAAGCTGGTGAGTCTGCTGAGCAGCCACAAGGACGAGGAGGAGGTGTGCGACGACCTGGTGGGCTTCCTGGCGTTCTGCGTGAACAGCCCGAAGGCGGAGTACGTGCTGGCGATCGACGCGGCGACGCCCGTGAACGAGTGCATGATGAAGTACTACCACAACCAGGCGCTGGTGGAGAAGTGCCTGCACCTGCTGTCGCTGCTGCGCTCCGTGGGCCACCTGGACATTCAGCAGATCCTCTCGAGCATGAAGGAGTACCCGGTGAACGCGGCGGTGCAGCGCGACGGCTGCGTGACGCTGGTGCACTACCTGGAGACGGACGTGAAGAACGCGAAGCGCGTGATGGAGCTGAAGGGCATCGCGATCTGCGAGGAGGCGGTGGAGCGCTTCTTCGACGACCTGCAGATCCAGCTGAACGGAATGAAGCTGCTGTCGCTGGTGGCGACGCAGGAGGCGTGTCTGGCGTCGCTGATCGAGTGCTCCACGCCCGAGGCGTCGATCCGCTCGATCAAGCGCTTCCCCGAGGAGAGAGCGCTGGTGGAGTCGTGCGTGTCGATCCTGGCGCGCTGCGCGTCGGTGGAGACGTCGTTCATCTCGAACTCGGGCAGCCTGGAGTTCATCATCGAGGTGATTCTGAAGCACAAGGAGAACGACGCGATCCTGCTGGACGGCTGCCGCTTCATCACGAGCTGCTCGAAGGACTCGCGCCTGGGCCACGGAATGATCGACGCGGGCGTGCTGCGCATCCTGACGTGCATCCTGACGAAGGAGAAGCAGGACCCGGCGCTGGTGGAGTCGTCGCTGGTGGCGATCGCGTCGCTGACGGTGATTCCCGCGGGTCGCGAGAGCATGGCGACGAAGGAGCTGCTGGACATCTTCCTGCCGTTCTACGCGGAGCAGACGAGCGTGGCGCGCGTGGAGGCGTGCTCGTCCATTCTGGCGGACGTGACGGCGGTGGAGGCGTCGCACAAGGCGGTGATGGCGACGACGTACAAGGTGGTGGTGGAGAACCTGGAGAAGCACATGGGCGTGAAGCAGATCTGCAGCGTGCTGCTGCGCTGCCTGTTCAACCTGTCGGGCAACAAGAAGAACGGCGGCCTGCTGATGAAGACGGACGCGTTCGGTCTGAGCGTGGAGTGCATCCAGCAGTACCTGGAGGACGAGCAGATCGTGGACATGGCGACGGGCTTCATCGACAACATGCTGAACGCGGACTGCGCGAACCTGGAGGTGTTCAAGGCGAAGGACGGCGTGCGCACGGAGCTGAACGCGCTGGCGAAGCACCCCGCGCACCTGTCGATCTGCCTGCACGTACTGAACGCGCTGTGCGCGGTGACGCGCACGAACGACTTCATGCGCATCGTGAAGGTGGCGTCGTGCTCGGTGTCGATCTACGACGTGCTGAAGCACCAGTTCAACCAGTCGGAGATCTTCGCGGCGTGCACGGTGCTGCTGGAGCAGCTGGTGAACGAGCCGTCGCAGCTGAAGCCGATTCTGCGCGCGAACACGATCCGCGACATGATGGTGATGGTGCCGCGCCTGCGCAAGCGCCCGAGCGACGCGTGCAGACTGATCCAGCTGATCCTGGTGCTGCTGAACGCGGCCTCGGTGGAGATGATCACGGAGATCAACATGGAGTCCTTCTTCACGGAGCTGATCATCTACGCGCACGAGCTGCCGGTGCAGACGAAGGCGGTGGCCTTCTTCCTGAAGGCGTGCGAGGACAAGACGGTGTGCGCGAAGCTGGCGGAGGAGGGCTGCATCCCGCTGCTGGTGCGCTGCATGGAGAAGCACCCGGACCAGGCGGCGTTCTGCGAGGAGGTGCTGAAGACGCTGGCGTTCACGCTGGTGAGCGACGCGGCGATCGCGCTGTTCGCGACGAACAACGGCATCGTGGCGACGATCGACGCGATGAAGAAGTTCGAGGAGAGCGTGGAGGTGACGTACCGCGGCTACTTCGTCCTGTGGACGGTGTGCCACACGCAGGACTACTGCGGCGTGGCGCTGGAGAAGGGCATCGCGGACGTGCTGCAGTACACGTACGGACACTACATGGAGGAGGAGCGCATCATCGGGTGCTGCATCGGGTTCTGCCACCAGATGGTCCTGTACCCGATGATCGCGTCGGCGCTGGCGACGACGGCGTGCCTGCCGCTGGTGTACGCGGTGATCAAGCGCTACACGAAGACGGAGGACATCATGGACCACTGCGTGATTATCCTGACGAAGATGCTGGCGACGGACCTGCCCGTGACGTCGATTCTGGACGCGGACGTGCTGAGCATCGTGGTGGACGCGATGCGCAACAGCGCGGAGGAGTCGCCTCTGCGCGAGAGCGTGTGTCTGTTCCTGGTGTACTTGCTGCAGAACGAGAAGGCGCGCAACGTGCTGATCCGCCTGGACCTGACGAGCTTCCTGATCCACATCCTGCAGAGCAGCGAGAAGTGGTCGTTGCTGTCGGCGGTGTGCAAGACGATGGAGGTGCTGTGCGTGGACGACGCGTCGCTGAGCATCATGGAGGACGAGGAGGTGGACGCGCTGTGCGACAAGAAGCTGCACGTGTGCCAGGAGTACCCCGAGTTCATCGGCGCGTGCAGCATGTTCCTGCGCGCGTACCTGGAGAACCACGCGCAGAAGGAGGAGGAGGAGAGCTGTCTGCAGACGCCCGACTTCTTCAACTTCGTGTGCCTGCTGCTGGACAAGCCGTACGTGCTGGCCAGCGACAGCATCGTGGTGAGTCTGCTGGCGCTGCTGGGCATGCTGATGCGCACGATGCGCAACCCGCCGAGGTACTACGAGATCTCGCTGCCGTCGAAGATGTGCACGCTGCTGAAGCAGTTCGTGGCGCACACGTCGGTGTCGGAGAGCTGCTGGGAGATCCTAGGCATCTGCACGGTGAGCGACAAGGACGCGACGCAGCTGATCCGTCTGCGCCGCACGCAGGACCTGCTGGAGAACGTGCGCACGAACTCGGCGAGCAAGGTGGTGGTGCAGCGCAGCCTGCCGATCTTCCGGCTGATCGCGCGCAACAGCACCTTCTCGGACAGCCTGATGAACGTGGACATTCTGCGCATGCTGCTGATGATCATGCGCAGCTACCCCGAGGATGGCGAGGTGCAGGCGTCGTGCTACACGATCATCGCGCGCATGGTGCAGGAGGAGCCGAGGAAGAAGGAGGAGGACGCGGAGGACGACCTCGACGACGACGACGTGGCGGACGAGAAGAAGAAGCGCCGCGAGCTGAAGGAGCTGGAGAAGAAGAAGCGTGCGCGCATGATGAAGAAGCAGGAGGAGCAGCAGGACAAGGAGGAGCAGGAGCGCGTGGCGGTGCTGACGGAGCTGTCGGCGATGGAGTCGATCAACACGCTCGCCGCGTCGGTGAAGCGCTTCGCGTCGGACAAGACGCTGATCGTGGACGCGGCGGACACGATCGCGTGCATCTGCCGCGCGAACGAGGAGGGCCGTCGGTACGTGGCGGTGAGCGGCGTGACGACGCCGTTCTTCGAGGCGATGGAGACGGCGGACGACAAGACGCTGGACCACCTGCTGTCCGTGCTGTCGGAGCTGGTGCGCGTGTCGACGGTGAAGGCGGTGCTGCACCAGATGCACCCGAGCGCGTGCTTCATGCGCGTGCTGGAGGCGCACATGGAGAGTCTGGCGCTGACGCGCCGCATGATGTGCATTCTGGTGGAGCTGTCATCGTCGTCGGAGCTGCTGTCGGACTTCCTGGAGACGCCGGGCATCGTGGACGTGGTGGCGGTGCTGAACAAGTACACGGGCGACGCGCACACGCAGATGTTCGCGGCGGGCTACCTGCGCAACCTGATGAAGGGCAAGGACATTCCGAAGGCGTTCATCGAGGCGAAGGGCGTGGCGGCGACGGTGTTCTCGCTGGGCACGTACATCCGCAAGCGCAAGCTGATGGCGATGTTCTGCGAGCTGCTGTTCTCGCTGGTGAGCAACTACCCCGAGGCGACGAAGCGCGTGTCGTACGACGCGACCCCGGTTCTGCTGAAGTGCATCAAGAAGAACGAGAAGAGAGTGGAGCTGCTGGAGCCGCCGGTGCGCCTGCTGACGCTGCTGATGCGCGACGCGTCCTCCGTGTGCTACGCGAACGAGGTGCTGAAGGGGTGCATGGACGTGGTGTTCGAGCACAACGAGGACAAGACGGTGCTGCCGCCGATGCTGACGATCGCGATCCTGGTGCTGAAGAGCGGCCAGGTGACCATCGACTTCATCAAGTCGGAGACGCTGAAGTTCTTCTACCAGCTGTGCGACCTGTACAAGCAGGAGCCGGTGGTGCTGGGCTACCTTCTGGGCGTGGTGTGCACGATCGCGTTCCTGTCGCGCCACCACCTGGAGGAGCTGGAGGACTTCAAGCTGGCGGAGCTGGCGCTGGACAGCCAGAAGGCGTACATGAAGACGGAGCTGGTGCAGCAGTACGCGTCGGGCATTCTGAGCCTGTACACGGACGTGGAGTCGTACCAGCAGATGATGGTGGAGCGCCACGCGCTGGACGCGTTCCTGGTGGCGATGGACAACTTCCCGAGCAACAAGGACCTGGTGCTGTACTGCCTGGAGGGCTGCTCGAACCTGCTGGACCTGCCCGACTGCCTGAAGGCGTTCACGGAGCGCCAGGGCGTGGACAGCACGCTGAAGTGCATGCTGCGGCTGCCGCAGAACATCGACGCGATCATGCTGTCGCTGCGCCTGTGCTACCTGACGTTCCAGCAGGACCCGAACCAGATCGAGCTGATGGCGCGCGAGGGCGTGGTGGCGGTGCTGTTGTACGCGGTGAACAACCTGATGAAGGAGGCGGACGACATGGCGTCGGTGCTGCAGATGATCCAGTTGATCTGCAGCAACAAGCACTGCTCCGAGCTGGTGCTGAAGCAGGCGTTCATCCCCGCGTTCGCGGAGGTGCACCAGTCGTTCGTGGACGACACGGTGATCAACGAGACGGTGCTGTGCATCCTGTGGTACCTGTCGAACTGCGAGGGCATCGCGGAGGTGCTGTTCGAGGAGAGCCACTTCGAGCTGGTGCGCGACATGATGACGGACTTCAAGCGCAACACGGTGATCCAGACGTGGACGTGCAAGCTGCTCTACAACCTGTCGCTGCGCTACGACTGTCTGGCGCCGCTGCGCGACTCCATGATCACGCGCAACCTGCTGCAGGTGGTGAACGACTTCCCCGACAACTACGACATCCTGCGTCCGGCGCTGCGCGCGATCTCCAACCTGCTGAGCAAGGAGATGATCCAGCAGGTGGACGCGCCGGCGCTGCTGGACACGGCGTGCCGCGTGCTGAACCGCTACGCGGGCCGTAAGAAGTTCGTGCTGGAGATCATGGAGCTGATCATCAACCTGGCGAAGAGCCTGACGTCGTACACGACGGTGCACGTGAAGGATATCCTGGACCCGATGGTGTCGGTGATGAAGCGTTTCCGCGGCAACGTGGAGATCATCGTGAAGACGCTGAAGGTGATCGAGATGATGATCCCCGCGGACCCCGAGGGCGAGCAGCTGAAGGAGGCGAACCTGCTGAAGATCGTGGTGGGCGTGAGCGACAGCTACGAGGAGAACGGCGACGTGCAGACGGCGGTGTACCGCACGATCTGCGCGCTGCTGCACATCCCCGCGTACTTCCGCTGGATGATCCAGCACATGGACCGTCTGATGAAGTGCATGGACCGCTTCAGCCAGAAGAAGGAGGTGCAGACGGTGTGCGTGGAGGTGCTGACGAAGCTGTGCGACGACCAGGACGTGCTGGAGAGCATGAGCGAGGAGGTGCTGAAGGCGCTGGACACGCTGCTGGTGCGCTTCCCGTATGACGAGGCGCTGAACCTGGCGACGGTGCGCTGCATCCACCGGCTGCTGTCGGTGCCGGAGCTGTGCGAGGCGTTCGTGAAGATGGAGGGCGCGATCCACATCTTCGCGACGCTGAAGACGTTCAAGAACCTGGAGCTGCTGGAGGTGTCGCTGCAGGTGGTGGACATCCTGGTGCACAAGGACGTGCTGTACGTGCAGAAGCTGCTGGTGGAGCACTGCGACGCGCTGCTGAGTGCGATGGAGGGCTGCGGCGAGAAGCCGGTGCTGCTGACGTTCCTGACGAAGCTGCTGTGCAACGTGTCGCACGACATCCACGACCGCCTGGTGGCGTACGTGGACGAGATCAGCGTGCTGAGCTGCAAGTTCGCGAAGGACAAGGAGGTGGTGAAGTACCTGTTCTCGCTGCTGGCGGAGATCGCGACGGACGGCGAGATGTCGCTGCTGCAGCACATGCAGGACAAGGGCGTGACGCAGGCGACCATCGACGCGGTGGCGGCGAACGCGTCGTCGAAGTCGCTGATCAAGAGCGCGACGAGCCTGATGGCGGCGCTGGTGAGCAACGCGGAGGCGGCGGAGGTGTTCGCGAAGAACGACACGATCGTGATGCTGAACCAGATCTGGGAGCAGAACCTGAAGCGGCCGGAGGTGGCGCTGAACGTGATCAGCGTGCTGATCAAGCTGGCGGAGAACGAGTCGTGCGCGACGGTGATGAGCGACAACAACATCATCCAGACGACGGCGCAGACGCTGAACCTGTGCGCGGACAACGAGGAGCTGATCATCAGCTGCCTGTACCTGCTGAACAACCTGGTGGTGTTCAAGAACTACAAGGCGTTCTCGGAGACGACGCTGATCGCGGACTGCTCGAAGCTGCTGGAGAAGTACGTGAAGTTCGCGGTGGACAACGCGGCGCGGACGGTGGAGTCGGACAACGCGGTGATGATCGTGACGCTGTCGCTGAAGCTGCTGTGCGGCATGCTGCCGTGCGACGAGAAGCGCGAGCAGTACGTGAAGGCGGACCTGGTGGAGATGACGAAGTACATCCTGATGCACTTCAACCACTACGACTCGGTGTTCAACTACGCGGCGCTGCTGCTGCGCGAGCTGGCGGTGGACGAGGACATTCGCCAGGAGATCTTCGACAACAGCGGTCTGGACGCGATTCTGGAGGCGATGCGCGAGTACCCGATGGAGATCGAGTGCCAGATCACGGGCTGCGCGTTCCTGTCGCTGGTGCTGCGCAACCGCAAGATCTACCGCGACCTGGTGGAGCGCGACGTGGTGGTGCTGGTGATCAACGCGCTGGACAACCACCCGGACAACGCGCACCTGTGCGAGGAGGCGATGAACGCGCTGCTGCCGATGATCCGCGACCGCCGCGTGGTGGACATGCTGATCAAGCTGAAGGCGATGGAGGTGCTGGTGACCAACATGTCGCACTTCCTGCACGAGCAGCAGACGCTGCTGCGCATCGGCGACGTGGTGAGCACGGCGATCCAGACGAGCCCGGTGCTGCACGAGCAGTTCGTGCAGTCGCACGGCGTGGACATCTGCATGGACGCGTTCAAGAACAACAACGACACGCCGGCGGTGCTGCGCCCGATGGGCACGGTGCTGATGGGCGCGGCGATCTACGACGAGGCGAAGCAGTCGATCGTGGAGAAGGACGGCATCGCGATGCTGTGCGACACGTTCGAGAAGTTCCTGGACAGCGGTCGTCGCGACGAGATGGTGTGCCAGCGCTGCGCGCAGATCCTGGCGCGCGTGGCGACGCAGGCGGACTACGCGCACCGCATGATCGACGCGGAGGTGATCACGCTGTGCGTGTCCTCGTTCAGCCTGTTCGGCAAGAACGCGGACATGACGGAGGCGTGCTGCCAGCTGGTGAAGTACGTGTGCGCCACGACGGACGGCACGGAGGCGGCGCTGGCGGAGGAGGACCTGCTGCCGCTGATGGTGCAGCGCATGGACGACTTCGTGTCGTGCACGGCGGTGGAGAGCGCGTGCTTCGGCGCGTTCGCGAGCCTGCTGAAGGAGTCGGTGAACGGCGCGGCGCTGGCGGAGAAGTGCATGGAGCTGAGCGCGCTGGAGGTGATGAAGCGCGTGATCGTGCAGCACGAGAAGGACGCGCAGACGATGGTGCCCGCCACGGAGTGCGTGGCGGCGTTCTCGGCGCTGCCCGCGGCGGGCGCGGTGATCGGCACGCGGGAGTGGATGACGCTGCTGGTGTCGTGCATGAACCGCTTCGACGCGGCGGAGGTGATCGTGGCGTTCGCGAAGATGTTCGCGCAGATCTGCACGTACAACCGCGACGCGGAGACGATCAAGAGCGGCGTGAACGACGCGACGACGGACCTGCTGGTGGAGTTCCAGGCGGAGGAGGAGGTGAGCTACGAGCTGTTCAAGCTGATGGTGGTGCTGACGCACCCGGACGTGTGCAAGAAGATGGGCGTGATCAACCTGTACGACAACGGCTTCCACAAGACGCTGAAGCAGGCGTTCACGATGGTGTCGTGCGCGACGCTGATCCCACTGTGCAACATCCTGCAGAACTTCTTCTGCGTGCCGCAGAGCGAGGAGTACTGCAACTACCTGATCAAGAACGACTACATCTCGATCCTTATCAACGCGGTGAAGAAGTACATCGGCGAGGAGGCGTTCCTGGTGGCGGCGTTCCCCGTGCTGACGCTGATCGTGCGCACGCTGGAGGGCTGCAGCACGTTCATCGCGCTGCGCGGCGTCCCGCTGATCACGGACCTGGTGCGCAACCACCACGACAACGAGCCGCTGTGCGCCTCGGGTCTGCGCGTGCTGGCGTCGTGCTCGCTGGACAAGTCGTCCTTCAAGGAGCTGGCGGACAAGGGCATGATCGCCATCGTGCTGGAGCACATCGACACGGCGCGTCCGGAGCTGCTGGCGGTGCTGATGGAGATCACAAAGAACATGACGTCCGACGAGGTGTACGCGCGCATGATGGAGGACGCGGGCGTGGTGGAGCACTACTACGGCGTGATCGACCGCTGCGGCGAGGAGGAGGCGGTGATGAGCGGCGCGACGGGCTGCTGCATGAACATGTGCTTCAGCGAGAAGAGTCTGGCGCTGTTCGCGGAGCAGAACCTGGCGGTGGCGCTGCTACGCGTGATGAAGATGCACCCCGCGTCGAAGGGCGTGCAGTACCACGGCGCTGCGGTGATCGCCGCGATGATGGAGAAGGAGGACATCTGCGCGTTGCTGATGGAGAACGAGGTGCTGCCCGTGCTGATCTCCGCCATCTCGCTGCTGGCGGCGGACGCGACGGCGCAGCACGTGCTGTTCGCGGTGGTGCAGAAGCTGCTGGACGCGGAGGAGCTGACGTTCACGGCGAGCTCGTTCAACGACCACCACTTCCTGGCGGCGGTGGGCGAGGCGCTGGCGGCGCACCACGAGGACGAGACGCTCGTGATCCCGGTGCTGACGGCGCTGCTGTCGGTGAGCGCTCGCGTGGAGGGCTACTACGACCACGTGGAGGACGCGTCGTTCTTCAAGCCGTTCTCGAGCTGCTACGTGATGGACAAGTCGTCGGCGACGGTGATCGACCTGATGCTGCAGCTGATCGCTCTGATGAGCGTGGAGGACGATGCGATGGTGATGATGATGCTGGAGGGCGACGTGCTGTACATGGCGATGTCGCTGCTGAAGGCGACGAAGGAGATCGCGGTCATGGACCGCGTGCTGGTGTTCGTGGACGGCATGTGCAAGTACCAGGAGTGCTGCACGTACGTGGTGGAGAGCCAGGGCATCCCGATCCTGCTGCAGGTGTTCCGCTTCCTGCAGAGCGTGTCGTCGATGAGCGTGATCCTGTCGGTGCTGATGAGCATCACGCAGTTCAAACAGCTGTTCGAGCAGTACGCCGTGGACGAGGTGGTGTCGATCGTGCAGTCGACGATGTCGAAGTTCGCCACGGAGCCGCATATCCTCTTCGAGTGCATGATGATTCTGGGCAACGTGGCGACGCTGTCGCTGATCGCGGAGATGCTGGTGGCGCGCGGCATCGTGGCGTCGACGCTGTCGATCCTGGACGAGTACCAGACGGACCGCCTGATCATGCTGTCGTCGGTGTTCCTCCTCTTCCAGGTGGCGCAGAGCGCGGTGGCGCGCGAGCAGATCCTGAACGCGGAGGGCGTGAAGCAGGTGATCGCGTGCTATGAGACGAACCACTACGCGGAGGACGAGGAGATCACGATGAACGTGATGGGCTTCATCGGCAAGTGCTGCGAGGACGATGCGATCACGACGCAGTTCATCGAGCTGGACGGCGTGGCGCTGACGCTGCGCACGTTCGACAGCTACAAGACGAGCGAGTCGGTGGTGTTCTACTGCGCGGAGCTGATCGTGAAGCTGTGTCTGTACGACGAGCTGCACGACGTGAAGCACGAGGAGCTGTTCGAGACGGAGCGCGTGGCGGCGTACTACGAGTGCATCCGCACGTTCCGCGCGCACTCGTACGTGATGATCGCGCTGCTGCACCTGCTGACGCTGCTGGCGAAGAACCCGGTGATCGCGTCGCAGCTGATCGACCTGGGCGCGGGCGAGGCGATCCACGACGACTTCGCGGAGTACCAGAACAAGCGCAAGGTGCTGACCCCGCTGCTGGAGCTGTGCGCGGTGCTGGCGAAGGTGGACGAGATCAAGCAGGTGTTCCTGGACGAGAGCATTGTCGAGCTGGCGCTGCAGTCGCTGACGCTGCACCGCGACTACCCCGACTACGTGGAGGCGAATCTGTCGTTCCACGTGGAGATGACGCGCTCGCCGCTGTGCCAGGCGGTGTACAAGAGCTCGGACTGCTACGACCTGACGATCGGTCTGATGGTGGAGCACAACGAGGCGAAGTCCGTGTGCACGCCCGCGCTGCTGCTGCTGCTGAACATGGCTGCGGGCGACGCGCACTGCGCGCGCTTCGAGAAGGACGACGACCTGCGCGTGATTCTGAACACGCTGCGCTTCTTCGTCGACAAGGAGTCGGTGCAGGCGATCGGTTCGCAGCTGCTGAACACGCTGGCGTCCCACGTGCGCGTGTGCGCGCGCCTGATCGCGCTGGAGGCGGTGCACGTGATGTGCGAGGCGGTGAACCGCTACCAGGACAACGAGACGATCCAGATCTGCGCGACGCACACGCTGAGCCACTTCACGGTGGAGGAGAGCTGCGTGATGGCGATGCTGAACCACGGGCTGGTGACGACGTACCTGGGCGTGCTGGCGCACTTTGCGGACAACCAGGAGGTGCAGCGCACGGTGCTGGAGGTGATGGCGGTGCTGTGCGGCACGCCGATGGGCTGCACGACGTTCTTCAACGAGAACGGTCTGATGTGCGTGTTCAGCGCGATCAGCGCGTTCCCCGAGGACCCGATGCTGCTGGCGTTCTGCTGCGACATCATCGCGTCGTGCATCCACACGATCTCGCAGAACGACACGTACCCGGTGCTGCTGCACAACAACTGCATGGAGCTGATCCTGAACATCCTGAAGCGGATGCACACGCACGTGGTGTGCCAGAACAGCGCGCTGTCGGTGCTGCGCGAGATGATGCTGCAGCCGGAGTACCACGCGCAGTTCCTGAACTACGAGGGTCCCGCGGTGTTCGAGGAGTGCATGGTGAACGACGACATGCTGGACAGCGCGGCGTACAGCATCGTGTCGATCATGTTCTCGTCGTGCCAGTCGGAGAAGGTGGCGCAGCAGATGATGCGCAAGCAGCTGCTGCTGAACCTGGTGCACGTGGTGGACCTGTTCCCGGGCAACAAGCGCGTGAACAAGAGCGCGGCGCTGATGTGGGAGATGGCGACGCGCAACAAGGAGATGGCGAAGCTGCTGCTGCAGACGACGGTGATCGCGACGCTGGTGCGCATGATGGGCATCTACCGCAAGCCGGCGATCCAGGCGCCTCTGATGACAACGTACCTGCACCTGCTGGAGGCGGAGAAGGAGGAGGCGGCGCTGCAGATGATCCACGGCGCGGTGATCGAGGCGTGCTCCATCTCGCTGAAGGCGTTCGGCATTTCGGCGGAGGTGGTGGCGCCATGTGTGGAGGTGCTGATCGAGCTGATCCACTTCAAGGAGAGCTACGAGAAGATGCTCACGGTGCCGCTGCTGCCGGACCTGGTGGCGGTGATCGGTCAGGAGGGCCAGGACGAGCGCATCCAGTGCCGCTGCGTGAAGCTGATGAAGAAGCTGGTGTTCCTGCCCAAGTCCACGCTGGCGCTGTCGAGCGTGAGCGACCTGAAGGTGGTGGTGGGCGTGATCCGCCTGATGCTGAAGCGCGACAAGAAGACGCTGAAGAAGGCGATGAACGTGATTCTGGCGTCGCTGCGCCGCGCGGACCTGTACGAGAACATCCGCTCGTCGCTGCTGCCGGAGGCGATCTGCGAGGTGCTGCTGCACTACACGGGCGACGAGGTGATCGAGGAGAAGTGCATCGAGACGATGTCGCTGCTGGTGGCGCACAGCGAGGCGACGCACGAGTGCTTCACGCGCCGCGACGTGATTTCGATCATCGTGGACAACATGCGCGTGTACTACGAGTCGGAGTCGCTGAACACGGCATGCTGCAAGACGCTGGCGTTCCTGTCGAAGTACGCGGAGGTGGTGGACTACCTGGCGATCATGAACATCGCGAAGCTGGTGATGTACTCGATCCAGCACTACAAGGACGGCGAGAACGTGATGTACTGCGCGCAGATCGTGATGAACACGGGCGTGAGCGAGCAGTGCGTGCACCAGTGGGTGCAGAACGAGGCGGTGCAGACGCTGCTGCGCCTGTGCGAGGAGTACATCAAGAAGGAGGAGACGCTGCTCGCGCTGACGGCGGCGCTGTACGTGCTGGCGAAGAGCGAGGTGTCGCACGCGGCGTTCGGAGCGGGCGACTGCGTGCGCGCGTTCACGGCGGTGCTGACGGCGTGGATGAGCAAGAACAACGATGCGATTCTCTGCAACGTGCTGCTGACCGTCTTCTACTGCTACCAGATCGCGCCGGTGCTCGAGGCGCTGAAGACCAGCACTCTCCTGGACCTGATCATCCGCGTGGTGGTCGCCAACCTGTCGAAGGCGCTGGCGAAGGCGTACGCGATGCTGATCTGCCGCCTGGCGGAGGACGCGTCGCTGCGCCCGGTGCTGGTGGAGCATAAGACGCTGGAGCCGCTGCTGGACTGCGTGCGCAAGTTCCCGAAGGGCAAGACGGTGAACAGCGACGGTTTCTGCGCGCTGGAGCTGCTGAGCAGCGAGACGGAGGTGAAGGAGTTCCTGCTGGAGAGGAACGTGCTGTTCGAGTGCATGGAGGCGATCAAGAACCACATCGGCGCGGTGGAGGTGCTTCTGCCGGCGATCGCGGTGATCGCGATCATCGAGAAGTTCGCGGTGGAGGACGACCAGATGAGCATGGTGAAGCAGCAGGACATCTGCGAGTACGTGATCAAGGCGATCGTGGAGAACGGGTACGAGGACCGCCTGATGCGCGGCGGCCTGACGGCGCTGGAGTACTTCATCCCGTTCAACGAGGACGGTTCGCTGTTCTACAACAACGACGCGGTGGCGGTGGTGATCGACTCGATGGGCCGCCTGTTCGAGGAGGAGGCGACGCAGATCACGACGCTGCGCGTGCTGAAGCACACGCTGCTGGTGCCCGAGGCGTCGGACATCTTCAACCAGAACGACGGCATCAAGCTGGCGACGCAGATCGCGGCGTCGTTCTACGCGTCGGAGGCGCTGCAGAAGGAGATGATGGAGGTGTTCGTGCTGCTGGCGGACTCGGAGGAGCTGCAGAGCGTGCTGTTCGAGAACCAGGCACTGAACTACATCGTGCACAACCTGACGAACTTCGGCGACAAGCCGGAGGTGCTGCTGCCCGCGGAGACGGCGATCGCGAAGCTGTGCAGCTACGAGCCGGTGTGCCAGGCGCTGTTCGACCTGGGCGCGGTGTCGATGCTGGTGGACATCTTGGTGAAGTTCCCGAAGGACTCGGAGATCATCCTGGTGACGTGCAGCATCCTGAACATGTGCGCGCTGAACATCAACTTCATCGCGGTGGTGTCGAAGTACCCCATCGTGGAGCTGGTGCTGAAGTGCGTGAGCGCGATGCGCGGCTACCCCGAGGTGCTGAGCACGCTGCTCTTCACGCTCTTCTACCTGGTGGACCAGAGCGCGGAGCTGGCGACGGTGTTCAAGAGCAACCGCGGACCGGAGGTGATCGCGGACGTGTGGAGCGACTGGGAGGAGGACGAGGAGGTGGTGTACTCGGTGCTGCACTGCATCACGTCGTTCGCGGGCGACGAGGACGTGCAGACGCGCCTGATGACGCTGCGTTACATCGAGCGCATCGCGGAGAAGATGCAGAGCATGAGCGAGAGCAAGCGCGTGCTGCGCGAGGCGATGACGGCGCTGGCGCGCATGGCGGTGAGCCCGCGCGCCGTGAAGCTGATGGTGGAGAAGAAGGTGATTTCGCTGTCCATCGACGCGATGACGCGCTACCCCGAGCAGAAGCGTCTGCTGGTCGCGGGCGCGCTGGTGCTGAGCGCGCTGTTCTCCGAGAAGGTGCGCAAGGAGATGGAGGAGACGACGATCACGAAGACGTGCGTGGGCGCGCTGGCGGCGTTCGGCACGTACCCCGAGATGGTGAGTGCGATGTGCGCGCTGCTGACGAAGCTGATGAGCGAGACGACGTACCCGCAGTTCAAGGAGAAGAAGGCGCTGGAGGTGCTGATGGACTGTCTGGTGATCCACCAGCAGGACGTGGAGCGCTGCATCGCGGTGCTGCAGCTGCTCGTCTCGCTGCTGTTCATGAGCGTGGCGCAGGGCGAGGGCGTGTCGAAGCGCATCGTGGAGACGGCGGTGTTCATCATGAACAACTACTCGGACTCGGAGGAGATCCAGAAGCTGGGCATCGAGATGCTCGAGGCGTTCGTGAGCCAGGAGGGCGACATGATCTCGTTCCTGGAGCTGGGCGGACTGGACGTGGTGCTGCGCGCGATGCGCGGCGGCTCGGACACGATCCGCTGCTCGTGCAGCAAGCTGCTGCTGGCGGCGGCGAAGAACGAGACGGTGCGCAAGGCGGTGATTCAGCTGGAGGGCGTGCAGATGTTGCTGACGGTGATGAAGGAGCACCCGACGCACTCCGGCATCCACCAGTACGCGTCGGCGGCGCTGGCGGAGCTGACGGTGGACAAGGAGGTGTGCAGCCTGATTCTGGAGCACGACGGCTTGGCGCTGCTCTTCGCGGCGTTCAAGCGCTTCGTGGCGGAGGAGGCGGTGGAGGCGTCGGTGACGCAGATCCTGGACCGCCTGATGGAGCTGAGCGAGGAGGCGCGCGCGCCGTTCTGCAAGATGCTGCCGCTGGAGACGCTGAACACGGTGCTGGCGAACTTCAAGAAGTCGGAGGCGGTGGCGTACAACGTGTGCGGCATCCTGAGCAGCCTGGCGGGCGAGCTGGCGCGCAAGATCGGTCGCTACACGGTGTCGCTGCTGAAGTGCATCGACGAGTGCATGGACATCCACCAGAAGAGCGCGCACGCGGAGTCGCACATCATCAGAGCGGTGGCGGCGCTGGCGGTCGACGAGGACTGCCGCGCGTTCTTCGTGAAGGCGGAGACGTACCTGCTGATCCGCGACCTGCTGAACGACTACCAGGAGGACGTGGTGGTGGTGGGCGAGAGCTACAAGGCGCTGCTGCAGTTCAGCCACGTGGAGGCGTGCGTGGAGCGTCTGGAGGCGGTGGACATCCTGACCCTGTCGAGCGTGGTGCTCCACCGCTACCTGGACGAGGCGGAGCTGGTGACGGACCTGATCACGTTCCTGACGGTGTTCGCGGCGCAGGACGAGTGGCTGGAGAAGATGGGCGCGCTGGGTCTGGTGAACAAGACGGTGATCGTGATGAGTCGCCACTGCGAGCGTCGCGACACGGTGCTGAGCGGCGTGCACCTGCTGCGCGCGATGCACCGCGACATCATCCGCGAGTCGTTCGAGGGCAGCAACGTGGTGATGCAGCTGATCGAGTGCTCGGGCAAGTACCTGCTGGACCTGGAGGCGCTGATGGACATTTTGACGCTGCTGGACGACATGTGCGAGTTCGACCCCGAGCGCCACGTGCTGGGCGAGGTGGTGGCGTTCATCGTGAAGGCGATGCGCAGCTACAGCAACAACAAGGACCTGCAGCGCGTGTGCTGCGTGCTGATCGCGCGCGTGTCGGAGAGGAAGGAGAACTGGAGCAGTCTGCTGAAGGGCGAGTGCGTGGAGACGGTGATCGTGGCCTCGGTGAACTTCATGGAGGACGCGGCGATCCAGCACCACGCGCTGGAGTTCTTCTCGCGCATCGCCACCGACCCGGACTGTCGCGAGTCGATCCGCACGCACGACGGCGTGCGCTCGATCCTGGAGGTGATGACGAACAACGCGGAGGTGAAGCACGTGCAGCAGTTCGGCGGCATCACGCTGAACCTGCTGGCGATCGAGGAGAGCGGCGCGAACCTGCTGTCGCAGGGCAAGATGGACATTTTGTTCGAGGACTATGTGCACTACGCGAACGACGACGAGGTGATGGTGCCGATCGTGGGCATCTTCGCGCTGTACTCGCGCGACATCCACCGCGACTACATCGCGCGCATGCTGGAGGAGCCGTTCCTGAAGCAGCTGGTGGAGTTTTTGCAGACGCGTCGCGGCAACGTGAAGCTGGAGAGCGAGGTGTACGAGGTGATCAGCAACCTGTGCGCGGACGCGAAGGCGAACCAGTACTTCATGGACCACGGCGTGTCGATCCTGTGCAGCAGCACGCTGCGCGAGGAGAACGCGAAGACGATGACGGAGGCGGAGAAGAAGCTGTCGATCGAGCTGGTGATCAACCTGTGCCATGCGGTGCGCTGTCTCCTGAAGGGCCGCGAGGTGAAGGAGGTGGTGGACAACACGCTGCTGGAGCTGTTCCGCGTGACGCTGGAGGCGTACCGCAAGGAGAGCGACGCAGTGCTGGCGCTGCTGGACGTGTACCAGGTGCTGGTGAAGGACGCGGACTACGTGAAGACGGTGACCTCGACGGGCGTGCTGACGCGCTTCTTCGCGCTGTACAAGGAGTACATCCACTTCTGGATGATCGAGACGTGCCTGTTCAAGATCTTCCGCCGCATGAGCGAGGCGGACAAGGACGTGGCGGAGCGCGTGGTGAACACGGGCGTGATCGAGGACGCCTCGCTGTTCATCCAGGGCTACGCGCGTCGCGCGGCGCTGATCAAGCAGGCGATGAAGTGCTTCCTGGTGCTGCTGGCGCTGCCGACGGCGTTTGCGCACTTCGTGAACAGCGACATCATCATGTACGTGGTGCAGCTGCTGCCGATCCACGTGGAGGACCGCAAGGTGCTGGACGTGATCACGTGCACGCTGGTGGAGCTGGCGCGTCCCGAGGTGGCGGACAAGTTCGTGTCGAGCGAGGCGGTGCACGAGGACCTGGCGGTGATGAAGAAGTACGAGAGCACGGAGGTGGTGCAGGAGTCGTGCATGCGCCTGATGAGCAAGCTGGTGTGGATCATCGACGACTTCACGGACGACGACGCGACGGAGGTGATCGAGCGCGTGCTGATCGAGCGCCGTCTGTTCAGCGAGAGCCTGGTGATCGCCAAGCACTCGACCATCACGTACAACTACTTCGCGCAGCAGTCGTCGCACATCGCGAAGGTGCAGCAGGCGGACATCGTGACGCTGCTCGTGCAGGCGATCGACACCGCGGAGGAGGCGGAGACGGTGATGCACGCGGGCCAGGCGCTGGCGAAGATCGCGGGCTTCGAGGAGCTGAAGAACCTGTTCTTCGAGCAGGAGGGCCACGAGGTGGCGCTGAAGGGGCTGGAGACGTTCAAGGAGGACGGCGCGGCGTGCCTGGCGATGTTCAACATGCTGAACGTGGTGCTGGGCGACCGCAACCTGGACCACGTGGAGTCGTTCATCATGTCGGACAAGATCGAGAACCTGACGATGCCGATCCAGATCCACAACGAGAACAAGGAGCTGATCGCCTCGGGCCTGGACGTGATCGCGAAGTGCTGCGTGAGCGAGTTCTGGAGCGGCACGATCGCGCTGATGGACCTGCCGAAGGCGGTGCTGGACACGATGCGCAAGTGGATCAAGAACGCGGAGATCGTGTCGCCGTGCCTGATCATCCTGGCGTGCGCCGCGCGCGAGGAGGACGGCGTGACGGCGCTGGTGGAGAGCGGCGTGTACGACGTGACGCTGGAGGCGATGAAGATCCACAAGCTGAGCGTGGACGTGTGCAAGGGCGCGATGCTGCTCCTGGACCGTCTGACGGACGTGGAGGACATCGGCGAGGGCGTGAAGCAGCTGGGCAAGCAGCCGGTGATCGACCTGCTGATCGACGTGATCGCGGAGTACATCGAGGAGCGCGACCTGATCGTGTCCGCCGTGGGCGTGATCTCGGACCTCGTGAGCAACGACGAGCTGGGTCCGCTGTTCCTGAACGTGCCGACCTTCGACACGATCGCGAAGCTGATCTCGCGCTACGCGAACGAGTCGTCGATCCTGGACGTGATTCTGCGCATCCTGCTGTTCATCAAGTCGGTGGACCTGGACTGCGCGATGCGCATCCAGACGCACTTCCTGGAGGTGTACTCGCGCCTGATCGAGGAGCACATCGAGGAGGTGGAGACGGTGACGAAGGTGATGGATCTGGCCGCGGCGATGACGGAGCACACGGAGGCGTGCGTCGACGCGTTCCCGCACTTCATGCCGGTGATCCTGTCGTGCGGCGAGAAGTACGCGGCGAACGCGGAGGTGACGGAGCTGTTCGCGAAGATCCTGTTCCACGTGAGCAAGCAGGCCAGCGTGGTGGCGCAGCTGTACGAGGCGAAGGTGGTGCAGCTGCTGGTGGCGCGCCTGGCGAAGTACGCGGAGATGAAGGAGGAGGTGATTCGCTACTACATCTGCGCGCTGAGCTACATCATGGTGGACGACGAGACGACGCGCTACGACTTCAAGGACGTGGAGGGCGTGAACGTGGACGACGCGCTGTTCATCATCTCGTCGATCCTGTACGACCACTTCAAGAACGGCAAGATCGGCGCCGCGTACTGCTACCTGGTGTCGACCTTCACGGGCAGTCCGGAGGACGTGGGTCGTCTGAAGACGCAGAACGTGCCGGGCAACGTGTACGACACGGTGATGAACAACCTGACGCTGCGCAGCACGGTGCTGGGCGCGTTCGCGTTCTACTACCGCCTGCTGATGTCGTCGTTCGGCCACGAGATCCTGGACCACGACGACTGCATGACGGTGATCAGCCACGGCATGCAGTCGTTCCCCGAGGACATCCCGGCGCAGCTGAAGGGCGTGAAGGTGCTGCGCGAGTACTCGCTGCACCGCGAGACGGTGGAGAAGATGAAGACGAACGAGACGATCGAGCGTCTGGTGGACTCGCTGAACGTGGCGTCGGACGAGGTGAACTCCATCGCGTTCATCGCGCTGCGCAACATGTGCACGAACTGCGAGGAGGTGCAGGTGCTGGACGCGACGTCGCTGCCGTCGGTGAACGACGACATCTGCGAGGCGCAGATGCAGCGCCAGGTGGTGGACGCGATCAACCGCTGCCTGCTGCGCGAGATCGACTCGATCGCGGTGATGACGAACGTGATGGAGCTGATCGTGTGCCTGTCCGCGTGCAGCAAGCCGGCGGTGTCGCTGCAGATCCGCGGCGCGATGTCCTCGATGGTGAAGTACTGGAAGGCGAAGATGGACCGTCTGGACATGTGCGTGCTGGTGACCTCGGCGTTCGCGCTGCTGGCGGTGAACAACCGCTTCCTGCCGACGATGCACACGGCGGGCGTGACGGAGATGGTGTTCCAGGAGCTGGGCATGCACGAGTGGAACAACGAGCAGGTGCTGGTGGCGATCCGCCTGCTGGCGTACATCTCGCGCAACGACGAGGCGAGTCGCTACGTGGTGCACAACGGCATGGAGCGCGTGATGCTGGAGCTGAACGGGCACGTGAAGAACATCCAGATTTCGCGCACGGGCTGCCAGCTGCTGTACTCGCTGTGCGAGCGCGCGGAGCACCACGACGCGCTGATCGCGGCGAAGATCATCTCGTACTACCAGGCGCTGATGGCGGAGTTCAGCAAGGACCGCACGATCCTGATGGAGAGTCTGAAGATCCTGGCGACCTTCTGCCGCACGCCGTCGGACATCACGATGCTCACCAACGAGCACGTGACGGAGTCGGTGCTGAACGTGCTGGCGGTGAACGCGGACCAGTTCGACTACGAGATCATGAAGCTGTGTACCGACGTGCTGATCCCCTTCTCGCTGCAGAAGTCCGTGCGTCCCGTGGTGCTGGAGGCGGGCGTGTTCACGACGATGATCCCGATCCTCCCGCGCCTGTCCAGCCTGCTGTCGAGCGACCTGATCCGTCAGGTGTTCCTCAACATGCTGAACGTCATCCTCAACACGGTGGGCGAGGACGTGAAGGGCGCGAAGCTCTTCACGGAGGCTGCCGGCGTGGCGTCGCTGATCCGCCTGCTGGAGGACTACCCCTCTTCGGAGTCGGTGGACATCCTGGTGGACATTCTGCACCACGTGGTGGCGTACGAGAGCTCGTACGCGTTCTTCTGGGAGGACGCGGTGGTCGCGGTGTTCCTGCGCTGCTTCAGCAACACCTCGTTCAGCACGGAGCAGATGAACGTGATGCTGACCATCCTCAACGTGCTGCTGAAGGCCGTCACGAAGGAGAAGGCGGCGTGCGTGAAGGACAGCGCGGTGTTCGCGGCGCTGGTCGAGGTGATGATCCGCTACGTGGCGGACGCGGCGACGGTGAACCAGGCGCTGATCGCGATGAACTTCCTGCTGGCTGTGGACGCGAACCGCTTCTGCGTGCCGATGCTGCCGAGCGCGGTGGAGAAGATCAGCGAGGTGCACAAGGGCGACAAGATGATCGTGGTGAAGCTGGCGACCAACCTCAACGTGCTGTGTGACGTGCGGAGATTCCGTCACATGTCGTGGATCGAGCAGCTGGCGAAGCCGCTGTGCGACATCGTGGCGGCGGAGACGACGGAGGAGGAGGCGATTCTGGCGATGCTGCCGGTGGTGGGCAAGCTGTGCCGCAAGGAGAAGATGGCGGCGGCGATCGCGGCGGTGCCGATGGTGAGCGCGATCTTCGTGTGCATGAAGACGGTGGCGACGGAGGCGGTGTTCAACTGCTGCTGCAACGTGCTGCTGGTGCTGGTGCGCAACTGCCCGGCCGCCGTGGCGCAGTTCGTGGACGCCAACTCGCCGCGCGCGATCTACGACGGTCTGTACAAGTACATGACGACGGAGGAGGTGGTGGGCGTGGCGTGCTCGCTGCTGCACATCCTGCTGTCGGACAGCGCGGTGGGCTTCGACGTGCTGACGCTGGACGACGTGACGCCGATGAAGGACCTGATGAAGAACTCGTGGGACCTGAAGCAGACGGTGGTGCGCGACGACGTGCTGAGCATGGGTCTGGCGGGCATGAACGCGCTCGGCAACAAGCACCGCGAGGAGGAGAAGGCGCTGAAGCGTCTGGGCGCGCCCGAGGTGGTGGAGGAGGTGGTGCGCTCGTTCGCGATCCACTCGGTGGTGCACGCGCGCATGGCGCTGATGGCGCTGGTGTACGCGGCGATGACGGACAAGGGCAAGAAGAGCATCGTGGAGAAGCGCGGCGTGCAGGCGGAGATGGAGGCGATCGAGGAGTTCTCCGCGGACAAGGAGGCGTGCAGCAACGGGCTGAACGCGCTGTCGCTGATGACGGACGTGACGGCGGCGCAGAAGCTCGTGGTGAAGTACGGCGTGGGCTCGATCCTGTCGGTGATGCGTCGCCACACGGCGGAGAAGGAGGTGCTGCTGTTCGCGCTGAAGGCGCTCAGCGGTCTGCGCGAGGTGAAGGAGGTGTGCGACGCCATCGGCAGAGAGGGAGGCATTCCTGCTGTGGTGGAGGTGTGGAGACTGTACGCGGAGGAGGAGGAGATGGTGAAGCTGGGCGCGGTGGTGCTGAAGATGGCGACGCGCTCGAGCGAGGCCAGCGCGGACGAGCTGGTCGGCTGCAACGCGGTGCAGACGCTGCTGGAGGTGCTGGAGCAGTACGCGAGCGAGCCGCTGGTGATGAGCGCGCTGTGCGAGCTGATGGCGGTGATGGCGACCAACGCGCAGGCGAAGAAGCGCTTCATTGCGGAGGACGTGATCAGCACGCTGGTGGTGATGATCTCCTCGGGCGGCAAGGAAGACGCGGAGATGATCGGCGCGGCGCTGCACGCGCTGATGAGTCTGCTGAGCGCTCCGTTCGACACCGACGCGCTGCAGGGACAGGACATCGTTTCGATTATAGTGGACGCTTTCTTGGTGGTTCTCGATAGCGCCGCTGTGAACGTGGACGAGGCTTGTCTGAACTGCATGAACGCGCTTCGCGTGATCGCTCAGGACGAGGACAAGAAGAGAGAGCTGGTGGCGGGCGACGGCAAGGAGGTGCTGGAGAAGGTGCTCTCGCGCGCCAGTCGCAACCTGGAGCTGTCGTCGCTGGCGCTGGACGTGCTGGTGGAGCTGTGCGACGACCGCGACTCGCGCAACGAGATGGCGGACGAGGACATGGTGAGCGCGGTGGTGGACGTGATGAAGCACTACCCGTTCAGCGTGGTGATTCAGCGCAACGCCCTCGTGTGGCTGGCGAGCGTGTCGTCGGAGGACTACACGCGCGAGGGCTGCAGCAACGAGGAGACGGCGAAGGCGGTGATCGCGGCGATGCGCAACTGCATGTACGACCGCGAGGTGGCTGACAGCGGCTGCTTGTTCCTGGCGAACTGCTCGGACGAGGCGGTCGTGATGGAGGTGGCGAGCAAGGAGCACGCTGGCTTGCTGGTGAAGGAGATCTGCGAGAAGAACGGCAGCGCGAAGACGGTGGCGGCGATGACGGAGCTGAAGAAGGTGTTGTCGATGAAGGAGAAGAAGGAGCACCGTCACCACCACCATCACCACCACGGTGAGAAGAAGGAGGGCGAGGAGTCGAAGCGCCATCACCACCATCATCATCGCAGCGAGAAGAAGGAAGGCGAGGAGGGTGCTGAGGGCGCCGAGGAGAGCGCGAAGCACAGACATCGCAGTCGTCGTGCGAAGAAGGAGGGCGAGACGACGGAGGCTGGCGAGACGGAAGCGAAGTCGCGCCATCACAGCCATCGTCATCGCAGTCATCGTGCGAAGAAGGAGGACGAGGGTGCCAATGGTGCCAATGGACCCAATGGTGCCAGTGGTGCCGAGGTTGCTGAGGCGGCGGAAGGAGCGAAGCGTCATCACAGCCATCGTCATCACAGTCACCGAGGTGAGAAGAAGGAAGGAGCTGAGGGTGAAGTGAAGCGTCGTCATCGTAGTCATCGTTCGAGAAAGGGCGATAGTGGTTCCAAGAGACGACATCACAGTCATCGTCATGCGTCGAAGAAGGAGGAGGTGAAGGAGACGAGAGAGGCGATTGCGGACTCGGATGTGGACGAGTTTGACTTCTAAGCGGCTTGGTCCGTATGTTGCTAAGTGGTTCTAGCAGTGTACGGATTTGAGTGTACAAATATGTTTCGCAAAGTGTGTTTGTTGTGAGTCGCGTGATAACGGAGAAATGGAGACAAACAGAGAGAGCGAAACGCCCGAAATGGAACCCCTGGGTACCAACCATTCCCTCCACGATTCCTTCT
>ERZ1106923.70-NODE-70-length-48318-cov-16.583573_pt1 | contig 48318 bp, 66 predicted proteins | sample MGYA00403657_ERZ1106923 | MGnify/ENA primary metagenome ERZ1106923 (study PRJEB35170, sample SAMEA104062425) | human gut metagenome | biome: human gut; feature: human-associated habitat; material: faeces | place: Denmark | collected 2012-06-19 ...
ACAGAAGAGACTGAAGGAAGAAGAACAGAAGAGACTGAAGGAAGAAGAACAGAAGAGACTGAAGGAAGAAGAACAGAAGCGTATAGAAGAGGAGAGACGAACCAAAGAGAGAGAAGCGCGACCCACAGTGCTCCCACCTCCTCCCATCGACAACCCACCCACGCCAAGCCCCGTTACATCCATCTGCAAGCCCTCAAGACGCCTCTCCGACAACTCGGAACCCGCCGATCTCAACCTGGCGTCGCTCTCCTCCGTGCCCGTCCCCGCTCGCCCCGTAGCCGGGTCCAAACGACGCGTCAGGCGGCGCGAGCGACTGTCCATCGCTCCGCAGGAGTCTGTCACGCTGATCCGGGGCTCGCACTCCTCCACAGAGTTGCCGGAAGATAGCGCGCTGGTGTCAGATGCGGTGATTCCCTCGTTGACGGCGCCTCAAGACGCTGCACCTGCGAATGTCGAAGCTCCTGTCGCGGAGAGCGTTTCATTGCCACTTCCTACCCCAGCGGATTCTGTTGTGCCGCTCTCCAGCCCTCACAATGCGCCCGAGCAACCCGAGGCCGCTGTGAAGCCCACGACGAAGCCATCGGTGGAGCCAGACGCGATGCCCGCGCTGAAGACGGAGAAGGCACCGACGCTCAGCGAAGTGAAGAACAGTGTAAAGCCCGTGGAAGCGGAGTCGATCTCGCTGCCCGTTCCTTCGTCGGAGACAACGCCCGAGCCTCAGGCGATATCCGTGGAGCCTGAGTGCTGCCTGCCTGCCGAGAAGGTGGCTGAGAAGTCGGTGAGCGTAGTGGAAGTGATTTCCGCGCCTGCAACAGAGGAGAAGGTGAAGGACACAACGGAAGAGAAACCCATCACGGCAGATCCAAAACCAACCCAGACAAACGCTGCCACCGAAAGCACGACCAAAGAGCCGCCTTCCCAACCCACCTCCCCCGAACCGCAAGCGCCTCGGAAGTCTACCCGCATCAGGAGAGGCAAGCGGCTTTCGCTCTCCGTCGCTCCCGAAGGCGTCCTCTCCCACCTCCATCCCGGCGTCATTCCTCCACAGCCCTCTATCGCGCCTCCACCTCCAACCACAATTCCTCCTCCGCCTCCGACCAGCGTTCCGCCGCCTCCTGCGGGTGCCGGGACGGGACGCAGCCGCCTTTCCAGACGCGAGGAGTAGCTGCTGATAAGAAGAGTGACGATTAGGCCCCGTAAGGCACCCAGCGACAGTGCAATTGTCGACGATGAGGCAACAGGTGAGTTTGACGCGCCTTACTGATTTGTAGAGCCAGATGTGTTCAAGCCCGTTTTAGCCCTTCCCAAGATTAACTTCAGGAGGAAATGAGTGTGTGCAATGTGGCTTGTGCTTGTTGTTCAACACGAACAACTGGATCGAATGTCCGAAGGATGGCAATGACGAATACTCCTCGGTTGACTCCCCATCCATGGATCCCTCCGTTCAACGCCAAACCGTCCCTACATACAGAACAGACGAAACGACACGGTTCAACACCAATCGGAAACACACCATCTCCGTTGAACTCTTGGGGAGAGAGAACGGCTCCTATCAAGACACCACTGCACGCGCATCGCTTATACCACTCGTGTCTTCGGCTAAAAAGGCGTTCTTTGATTGATAATTGAAGATGGTCGTGAAGTAGGTTTCCGTTTCTAGCGCACCCTCCATTTTGGAGGAGAAGGGAGCGGTGTGTCTCATTTTCTGTAGAACTGTCACTTGCTCGTTCTCTGAGTACAAGATCTACCCCGGCCACGGTGGTATGTACATTCGCAAGGATGCTCAGGTGAGCGTATGGCGTTTGGGGTAATGAGTAGCCCGTGCGCTACATCAGCCGCAAGGTCTGCTCTCTCACTGAGCAGAAGAAGAAGCCCGCTCGCATTCGATGGACTGTTGCCTGGAGACGCAACAACAAGAAGACTGAGGTGGGAGCAGGTGCGCGCGCTCATCCTGTAGACTGCTGAGAAGAGCAAGAAGAGAAGCAAGAAGTCCTTCAAGGTCCAGAGAGCGATTGCTGGAATGAGCATCGCCGATATCCAGAAGAAGAGAGAGCAGAAGGACGAGATCACCAAGAAGTCGAAGGAGGCTGCTCTTGCGTAGGTGGAGTGTAGAGTGTGTGAGGCGTAGTGAGATCAAGAACAGAAAGGCCAAGAGAGCCAACCGCAAGTAAGCATCATGCCCCGTGATTCTACTATACTAAGGATGTCTGCTTTTGCTGTGTTTGTTCCACGCTTTCTCCTCTGGGCGGTTCTTCAGGTTACAAGCATCTCAAACCCAACGAATGAACGAGAACACACGAATCCCAACACCCCCCGGAATCGAGTCCACGAGTTCAGGGCAGAAAACCAAAAGAAACCGTTGTATTTGGCTTTCATGGAGGTATCGGCGCCAGTCAAGATCACAGATGGAAGTTCGAACATAATCGGACTTTCTTACGGCATCATCCCGGGTTCTGGAGAGTGCGCGTTGATTTCTTCCGCCACAGAGCTGTTCGTCTACTCGATAACCGAGAAGAACGTGCCCGAGACGTGGACGTTCCCGTCAAATCAAAAGGAGTCGTTGTCGAGTCCTGCGTTTGCCGTGAATGAAGAGGGGTATTTGTCAAGACGCGTCGGCACTCATCCGTAGGAGTCTCATCGCTTGTCAGGCGTCGACGACGTTTCTTCAGTGGAAGAGCACGGTGACCTCCGTCAAATCGTTCAACCGATTCGAGGTGGGATGGAATACGGATGGGCGTGATGGCTAGTTGAAGGAACCGAGTCTGGCTTTCATTCCCTTAGATCGGTACATTCTGAATCTTTCCAAGTCGTTCCACTGCTCCATGTAGTCACAACTTGCCTGCGTTATCCCTAGTTACACGCTGGCCATGGAGGAGGTCAAGAGCGGCAGCATTCCCGTTCCTGACGAAATCGTCCGCATCGATACACAGTGCGCTTCGAAGACGAGCTGCGTCATCTCCGTGCTCGCTCGCTACGATTCTCAGTAGCGGTCGTCATCTCCCTTGATCGTAGATACAAGGCGGTGCTGATCCAGGGAACGTTCTCCCAGCAGCCCTCGCTTCGCATCACATCCGTCCTCATCCCCTCCGAGGAGCGCGTTCGTCCGATGGACATTCTCTACACGCCCTCCTCCAACCTGCTGTCCTTCTTCTTCACCAACGGCGCGCTGCGCCAGTTCAAGTGTCTCCCCGACCTCAAGACGGGCAGCTACCGCCTCCAGCTGGAGAAGTCTGTACCACTGCTGCTCGCCGCCAGCCCCGAGCCCGCCGCCAAGCGTGTGAAGGTGGAGAGCGAGGCGCCCGCGATCACGTGGAAGACGTGCCTGACGCAGGTGAGCGAGAACGCGTTCGCCTTCGTGGTGTGGGCGGAGGGCGAGTGGAGCGTGCGCTTCGTGCAGTCGGACTACATGAACGAGCTGTGTCGCCTGAGCATCCCCGGACAGCCCTCCTTCCTCGCCTTCGGCAAGGCCAGCATGGTGTTCGGCGTGGAGAAGGCGGCGTACGTGTGCTCGCTGACGCGCTCGCCGCTGACGCTGTCGGCGCTGCTGCGCGCGGGGAACAAGAACGGTCGGATGAGCGCGATGCATCACGTGCGGTCGCGCGTGATCACGAGCGCGGAGCTGCTGCGCGACGTGCCTGTGGGCGTGGAGAACGAGGAGGAGTGGAAGGCGAGACGACCGGACACGAGTCAGAACGAGATGCGCCGAGAGGAGAAGGCCGTGCTGGCGGCGACCGAGTCCGAGTTCGAGACGGCGGCGCTGGAGTTCATAAGGCATCGCGTGGAGAGCAACAACGGCGTGGTGTCGCTGAGCAACCTGTTCATCATGAAGCTGCTCGACCGCTGCATCCACTGCAAGCCCGTGTGCTCGGCGGTGCTGAAGGCGCTGCTGCGCAACAACATCGACATCTCGGTCAACGCGCAGGTGCTGCCGTGTCTGCTGCGCACCAACGACATCTCCACGCTGGTGCTGTTCGTGCTGTGCACGCCCGTGGCGTCCGAGGCGAACCTGCTGCGGATCCTGCAGTACTGCCTGAGGGTGGACGACGAGACGATCGAGAGCTTCGCGCAGGAGTACAAGTGGGAGGACTGCTCGAAGGAGGAGCGTCGTCTGAAGTTCCTGATGGTGATCGGCCCGCCAATTCTGCGCGTGAACGCGAACTACACGGAGCTGCGCAAGTGCATGAAGGACCTGACCATCGACTCCGTGTACACCATCGGACTGTTCCTCGCTGTAGGCGCGCGTGGCGGGAGTGAGGCGTAGATGATGATGGTGAACCTGGACTCGCCGAACAAGGAAGAGGCGCTGTTCCTGAGTCGACAGGACGTGCACGACTCGCGTCTGTACGTGGCGTCGCTGATCGAGTGGATGAACTGTCTCTTCGACGTCAGCGCGCTGCGCATCGTGATGGAGATGAAGACGAACAAGCGTTTCACGGAGTTGGGGCGGAGGTTGGAGCTGACCGGTAGATTGATGTCGCTGATCCGAAGAGTGATGGAGAAGGATATCGAGCTGTACCAGAACTTGCTTCCAATGAACGGCGTGCTCAGTCACTTGGAGTGGGGGCTGAGAGGATTTCTGACATGTAGACGCCAGCTGCCCTTGCCCGTGTCTCCTTCTCCTTTTTATGCCATCGAGAGACTGAATATTTGATCCTTTATGCGTTCTTTATTCGCGTGTTTGGGAGAAACACACGTGTAGTGGATGGGCGTTGCTGTCATTCATTCAGTGTATCTGTATTGTTTCTGGCCCATAGGAGGAAGGAGATGGTCATGGAATGAACGCGGGTGACTTGGCGTTGATCGGAAGAATGGAATCGAAGAGGTGAAATAGAGGATAGAGTGAAAGCTAGCGGCGGAGCCTCCGTCACAATCCCATTACGGATACACACTCTTTCCCCTACCATGGATTTTGAGAATGCATACGAGATAAAGAGGAAACTGGGAGAAGGGTGAGCGACAACTCGATGGAGTGAGGACTAGATCGTGTGGCGAGGTGTTCGTGGCGTTGGACAAGTCGTCACATGATCTCGTGGCAATGAAGAAGATGAAGAGTGACAGCAGGCTCGAGAGCGAGTCGAACGTGTTAAAGACGTGTCAATCTTGTTTTGTTGCACGATACCGTGACATACTGAAACACGAGAATGCATATTGGGTGAGTATTGCTTGATCGAGTAATGGCGCAGGCTGTGATGGAATACTGCCGTTGTGGCTCGATTGGAGCGTATCTAAGGAGTGAGAATCGGTTGAAGGAGGAAGGGTTGAGTGAGGTAGTGAGCTGCTGTTTGCTGGGGTTGAGTGATCTGCATCATCGGAGTGTGATTCATGGAGTAGGTACATGAATACGAAATGACTCGCAGGATGTCAAGCCCAGCAATATGCTCATTTCTGGGAGTGGAGTGATCAAATTGAGTGATTTCGGCTACTCCAATCCGAGAGGGAAGCACACGAGTGATGCCCCATGGTACAGGGCTCCCGAGGTGGATGAAGGAAAGAGTTGCTTGAAGAGCGACGTGTGGTCGTTGGGCATGAGCGCGATTGCGATGGCTTATGGCTTGAGCGTGTTTGAGGACGGCAGTCCAGAAGAGGTAATGGACGAAGTGTGCTCGATAGAGTACCCTCCTGAACCCTCCTTTGAGGCACTCCAACAGCTGACTGACTTCCTGAAGAGGTGTTTGGTGGAGGACGTGAATGAGCGAGCGTCGGTGGAGGAGTTGTTGAGAGTGAGTGTATCGTCAGAGAGTGAGGACTAGCATCCCTTCGTGAAGGATTCCGTGGAGCGAATCAGGAGAGGAGACAAGCTGCCGTATATTGAGCGACTCAAGCAGAAGACCCTCATTTCGGAACTCACCAGCACTGCCGGCCACAGCCACACCCTCTTTACGCTCGGCAGGGACAGGACTGGTAGCGGATTCCACATGATCGGAGGCCTGGCGAGAGTGAGCGACGCTGTGGTGATAGCGTACGACAGGAGTGGAACTATGCTTACGGTGGACGTGAAGAATCGAACGATGAGTGTGAACGAGGGATCGAGTGGAGTGAAACACAACCAGATCGTGGACCTGACTGTGGAGGGCGAGCGCTGGGAGGGCGACGTGTTGAATGGCAAGCCGTGTGGCTGGGGCGTGCTGTACGACAAGGACAATCGCATGGCGTATGAGGGGTTCCGGTTTGGCGAAGCGAGTGAGGGCTACGGTCGCAAGTACTACGCCGACATCTCCACGATTGAGTACGCGGGAGAGTGGGTCGATGGAATGCGATGGGGGCGAGGCGTACAGTACAACCGAAATGGCGCTGTTGTGTATGACGGCGAGTGGGTCCAGGACAGGCATGTGGAGAAGATCCTTGAGGTCAGCGGGGAGAGTTACTTGGTTCATAACCACCTGGAGCGACTGAGCGTGAGTGATGGGTGCTGTAGTGAAGAGGGCTTGAAGGAGTTGGATTTGAGCGGGTTTGAGAGTCTGAGAGAGTTGAAGGTGGGGGATATGTGCTTCTCTCACGTAGTGGAAGTGAAGGTGATTGGACTGAGTGCGTTGGAGAGTGTGGCGATCGGAATGAACTGCTTCACGAAGGGGGAAAACGGGTACGACTTTGACCGGAATTGCCGTTTCTATTTGAAGAACTGTCCCAAGTTGAAGTCATTGAAGATAGATCGGTACTCCTTCTCCACGTATTCAGTGTGTGTAATTGAGAAGGTGGATGCGTTGGAGGTTATCGAGATGGGTGATTTGAACGAAGAGAGCTACAACTTCTTCTATGCTCCGCTGGAACTGAAAGGCATTCTGCACTCACAGTGCATTATGACTAGACATGCCTTCTCTCACAACACTCACGTTTGGCGAAGGCGCGTTCTTCGAGTGTCCCCGCGTGGTGTTTGAAGGTGACTCCTTCTCCTGACAGTGACTGAATAGACTTGCCTGCGCTGAAATCCATTCAAGCAGAGGAGGATGTGTTCCGCGACACGCCACTGCTGGAGTTGCGAAGTCGTTGAATCTCTCAGTGCCTCATGGTTAGATATGCCTTCGCTCCAATCCCTCGAGTTTGGTGGAAACGCGTTCTGCGAGTGTGCTCGTGTCGTGCTTGAGAGTGATTCCATCTCCTTCGACTCTCAGAATAGACCTACCGGCGCTGAGGTCCTTTGACATGGGTCATGACGCGTTCGTGTTCAAAGAGAATGATTTGGATGCATTGTACATGCAAGGTTGAGACGCGAGCGTGTATTCATTGACTAGACTTTGGTGACGAATACTCTCTTCCACAGAACGGTTCCTTCACTAAGAATGTAACAAGTACATTGATCATGCGAAGTGGTGAAATGGCCATGAAATGACGACTAGACTTGCCCGCACTCTGCATGATCACAACGAATAGCCACAGCCACTCATTCGAGAATCCGCGTCACATTTGTCTCGAGAGTGATTCGCATTCACGATGAAGTGACGTTTAGATATGCCCAACCTCAATACTGTGCATCTTTCGAGTCACGCTTTCTGCTATAGGGTTGACGTCACAATCACAGGAAGTACTCACTTCATCCCTCTCTCACGAATAGACATCGGCGCCCTTCAAGAGTATTTTCAGTAACTCGTAATATCCTACACTTCTAGTTTACTGATTATTTGTTGCATTTCCGATTCACAGAATACAAATCCCCTTTCGCATCCGATTCTGAGGAGATTGGATTCAATTCCTGCTTCAAAACAAACAGTCCAAACTGACAAGGCTTATAGTGACATTTGGCTCATCTCCTTTATCAACGCATTCACATCCTCAACACACGCATGGTCCGGCAGCGTGGGAGCCTTCGTTGCCGCTTCTGCCGGATTGGCAATACCCATCTTCTTGATGACATCGCACGCGCAGAGGACAGAATTGAACGAGCAGGGCTCCTACCCATCATCACCCAATGCAATGCACTACAGTGACAGCGAGCTCAGACAGCATCTTTCGATTAAGCAGGATTCCCGACTGTGCTTCATTGTGAATAACGTGCTTGTATGTGGTTCCGAAGAGACGCGCAGTGGCCTATATTCAGCAGCAACAAACACTCACCCTACGTTGATTCTCATAATCCACAGTTTCCTCATGTCTCTCTGCTTCAGTTTCCTACCAACGTACCTAGACATGACGGCAGAACTGATAACACGAACGCTCTCGACTGCGCCTTGATCACGCTGCGAACGGCAACCGTATAGCAGTTCTTCTGTCTTCCTCTGTAACCCTTGGCGAGTTTGAGGATCTTCTTGTGGTAGTGATGCGTCGTAGGAGCCATGATTGTGGAGAATGGGAAATGAGAAGAATCCCCTCTCCTTCAGCAGTTCCCCGTCCAACGGCTCTTTCGGCAACGAAACTCCCCCTTTGAAAACCCTCTCAGATTTAAGAATGGATGCTCCTATCGACATTCCCGTGACATCGGATAAACCGAAGCGAAGGGGGCCTCCGGCTCGCTTCGCAGCGATGATGAAGGCGAAGGAGTCGCCAGAAATCGCCAGCACAAAGGATACGCCCAAGGAGGCAGCACCGATTGCAGTGAGAATTCAAATGGCGGACGATTCATGCATTAGGACAAAGGAAGCGTCATCATTCGTCATGTCCACAACCCGCTTTACAAAGACAGTGCCACCCCATGTACGCTGAGCGAAGCGGAAGAGATTGTGAGTGATGCGGATGTGGAATAAGGCGTAGCTGGCTTCTTTCTACAGCGACTTCGCAAAACTGAATACAACGGTGGACACGAGTGTGAAATGGCAGGAGAAGGTGGAGGCGATGGGCAACTTTTCAAAGTTCGTCAAGGAGCATGGACAAAACGACCAGCGCACGAGTGAAGCGATTGTGGTGTACGCAAACTCGCTGTCGAAGGATTTCAAGGCGGCAAACATGAACATATTGAAGTGCAGTCTGGAGTGCGTTGAGCGCGCTGCCGAAGTCTGCGGCATTGGTCCACGCGTTGCGAAGAGCATCATGCTGTCGCTGATCCCTAAAGTTTGTGCTTAGGTTCTCGTCTCATGTAGATCCACGACCGTAAGCTTGGAGCGGAAGTGAGCGACTTGTTCATGCTTCTTGCGGAGGGCGCGGGACCGCACGTCGTCATTGAATCGATAAGCGAGGGAATGCAGAAATCGAAGGTCCCGCTCCAGCAGAAGGCGGCGCTGTCGATTCTCCTGCGTCTGGTCAACGAGTTTGGCGCGTTCGCACTGGACCTGAAGCTGCTCTTCAGCTACATCAAGAGCGATCAGTGCCTGCTGAACAGCCACGTGGAGGTGAAGAACCAGGCGATCGAGGTCCTCTGCGTGCTCTACAAGCAGCTGGGCGCGGTGGTGCGCTCGCTGGTGGAGCAGAGCGGGATCAGCGAGCTGCTGAAGAAGAGCGTCATGGACAGTCTGGACGCCGTCGCCTACGACCCCTCCGCCGCCGCCGCGTACAGTGCGGTGAACAGTGCGACGAGCAGTGCGACGAGCAACGCAGGCGGAGCTGTTGCCCAGACGGCGTCTGGCTCAGCGCAGGGTGCTGGAGTGGCACCGCCGGCTGTCATCAGCGTGAACGACCTGATCGAGCCGCAGGACATTTCGGGCGAGGTGAGGCCGCTGCTGAAGAAGCTGGCGACGGTGGAGGGCAAGGAGGCGTGGAAGGAGCGGCAACAGGGCGTGCTCGAGCTCACGGCGCTGCTGAAGCAGAAGGTGCGCGTGGTGAACAACGCGGCGGTGGCGGAGGTGGTGAGCGCGCTGAAGCAGCGCCTGGGCGAGACGAACCTGAACCTGCGCGCGAAGGTGCTGCTGTGCATCAGCCAGCTGAGCGAGGCGCTGGGCGGCGAGGTGGTGCGCTACAACGCGACGCTGTTACCCGACGTGCTGAAGCTGAGCAACGACTCGAACAAGAACGTGGTGGAGGCGTTGTACACGCTCCTGACGCACTGGGTGGCGCACGACGACGACCGCACCGCCGCGTATCTCAACTCCGTGCTGCCCTTCTGCGGGGTGGCGCTGAAGCAGAGCAAGTCGCGCGGGCCGTTCCTGCTCTGGCTCACGCCGTACATGCCGCTGTGCGAGAGTCGCTCGCTGCAGCCCATTCTGAACGACCTGCTGGACTGTCTGCTGGACAAGGCGAAGGAGGTGCGCGCTCGGAGCATCGCGCTGCTGCCGACGCTCTGTCAGAAGTGCGGGCGCATCATGGTGGAACAGTGCTACGCGGGGCGCAAACAGGCAGATGTGGTGTCGCTGAAGGCGATTTTGGAGCCGATTCTGTGTGACTGCCCCGACGGCGCACAGGCTGCCAAGCACGCTCCTCTTCCCGCAGCGGCGCCTGCGGAAGCGACTCCTGTGGAGAAGGAGGGCGAGAAGAGCAAGCTGACGACGGAGCGGAAGCAGGCGCTGGCGAACCGTCCCGGCGCGCGCGTGCTGGTGAAGCGCAACACCATCGCCTCGCTGAAGCGCGCCGCCGTGTCGAGCATTCCGAAGGCGCTGCCCCCGCTGAAGCAGCGCATGCGCGGCGAACACACGATGAATCAACCCCTGCTGAACGTGGCGCCCGAGCCCGAACCAGTGCCTGAGGTGCCTGAGGTGCCCGAGGTTTCCGTGATGCCTGAGGTGGCTGCGAAGGAGGACTTTCCCGCGTTTGAGAAGCCGCTGCCGGTGGCGAGTGTTCAGTGCGAGGGGTGGTGCGAGGCGCTGGAGACGCGGCGCGACACGCTTCTCACACAGAGAGAACTCGGACTCTTCGCGTGCTCGCTGGAGGAGCGGGAAAACGTGGGATTCGTGGGGGAGGTGATGGACGCGTTGTGGCACGTGCTGAAGGCGCTGGAGAAGCCGTGCGTGGATCTCTACAAGGAGCACACGTCGGAATACAATCGCGTGGTCGAAGCCCTGAGCAAGACGTGCTACGTGCTGAACGATGTGGTGTCGTGGAGGCCGTGTAACGGGTAGAGAATTGCGCTGGCGGTTTCCTCGTCCGACAGTTTCAAGACCTCGCTGACCGACCACGCATTGTTGGAGATCATGTCGAATTGCGACTCTCTCCTGTCGTTGGTCTCTTTCGTGATGAGGGACTTGTGCCGCGGCATCAAGAATGGACTTTTGTGTGACTCTCGTCTGTGGCTCCATTTGTTGAACGTTACGGCACTTTTGTCCCAACACGTCCATAAAGTGAATCTCCAGCCCTACACCGTTTCGGCTGTGCTGCACACGTTCTTCTCGTGCTTGAGCGTGGAGTGGACGTCCGCGGACACGCTCATCGCGGATTCGTCGGCATTCCACAATGCCATTCATTCCCTTCTGGTGCTGTGAAAACTCCCTTTTCTATTCACGCCTAGGTTTGTTGATAGTGTGCCGCTTCCCTCTCTTCTCGTCGGGATCTGCGTCTTCACGGAGCACTTCGAGAATCAATTCAACCAGTGTTCGGACGAGAATCTGCAAATCGTCCTGTTGAAGCGCATTCTGATCCGCGTGCTCTCCCGCATCAACTCGACCACGCTTCCCGATAGTCAGAAAACGGAGTGCATTCGGGAAATGAAACTCCATCTGGATGCGTCGCTGCAGCCTGCCATAAAGCGCGAATTGGACACGTGCATCCACGTGCTGGAGCCGCTGGTGTCCGTGACGTCTTCGTTTGGGGAGGTACTTCGATCGGCGAATCAGATGTTGGAGGCGCCCGTGACGACGAGCGACCTGACGACGACGAGTTTGCTGAAGAACCAAATGAACGAGTTTAAGCAGAAGTACCTGGCGAATCGGCAAACGGAAGTGCAGAAAGAGGAGACAAAAGTGGAGGTGAAGGAAACGGTTGTGAGCGCGATTCCGCCGTTGTCGCCGCAGGAGCAGGAGCAGGAAGAGCGGTTGAGGCAGATTCGGGAGCGGATGAAGCAGAGACGGAATGAGATGTCACCATAGTGTGTTTGTTGTGTTAAGTGATGAAGATGGTGCTTCTTGTGAGAGAATAATGCCTCAGAAAGACATGATTAACACTCGCTTCCGCAAATCCCAAACTCAACAATGCAATCCCGTCTGCAACAAAAAGGAAAATAGTACAAGCTAATTCGGGTTTTGAATCCACGTGAGATAGTCGGGACTCTCCGCCTGTTTATACTCCTTCGCGATGTCGCTCAGCAGCTCTCTGCACTCCTTGAACTCCGTGTCGTCGCTGTTGAAAAGGGGAAGATTCAAGTAGTTCGACAGGTACGCTTTCCTCTTGAAGATGGTATCGAACTGGCGCCCAATCACGTTGAATATCTACGCATAAAGACGAAGAATAAGCCACACCTCGCTCACACTGCTGTGATTCGCCATCATCAACCCAGTCACACGCGAGGTGGACGCAATAAACGGACTTCGTGGAGCTAATATCACCTGCACCGAATTGGGTCCCCAGGGAATGAAGCGCGGCGCATTCTGATTCGCAATCGTCTGCATCGAGGAATGCACCTCGGACGGGTCGATGTCTCCCTGGATAATGTGCAGCGCGCTCAGATACACGCCATTTCGCGACTGCACCGACGCCATGAAGTTCTTGTACTGCAGCAACCGGCGCTGCACGTCGTACACGCTCGTCTTTCGCACGGACACGACGTTCTCGTTGGCGCTGGACTCCTGCAGAGGGGTGTACGACGTCAAGAGGAAATGAAGACGCGGCGAGGGAACCAAGCCCGAAATCATACTGTTCAGATCGTTGCTCACATAGCCGGGGTAGCGCAGCGTCGCCGTCGACATGGACATCACATTCGCCACGAGAGCGTTCATTTGGTTCAGCGTCACCGTGGTCACGATGCGGTTGTCGGAGACGATCGAGCTCAGCGACTTGTTGTCGAGGACGATGGTGCAATCGGCGAATTGAATGAGGCGCGAGAGCGCGAGCGTGCTGTTGTACGGCTGCGTCACCACGTCCGAATTGGAGTCCGAAGCGGGGAAGACGGAGAAGGTTTGCACAATCTTGTGGGGGAACGCGTCCTTCATGTGCTCCAGGAGATAGGAGCCCATTCCCGACCCCGTTCCGCCAGCGATGGAGTGCGTGAGCATGAAGCCCTCGAAGCTGTCGCAATCCTCCGCCTCTCGCGTGATGATGTCGATGAGATCGTCGCTGCACTTCTCGGCCTCGAGGTAGCCAACGCCCCAGTTGTTTCCTGCGCTTCCTCCCTCCTTTGGGACAAAGCTAGAGATGACGCGATTCGCCAGCAGTCACATGTTTTCCGGATTGAACAGATTGCGGTAATCGGACTGGTTGATCGTTTCAATCACCTTCGGCTCGAGGTCGAGGAGGATGGAGCGGGGAATGTAGTGGTTGTCATCCGCCTGGTGTGTGAAACGATTCCATCAACGCAAACTTGATAGAAGAAGACATCCTTCCTATCTACGACGTTCTGCTGCGTTTCCTTCAGCGTTCCATCCGGGCCGATCCCATGCTCGCTGCACATCCGTTTCCAGAACTCGAAGCCAACTAGCGATTAGGAGACGGGTTGAGCCGAACCCTGGTTTCCGCACTGGCCCACTTGGATAGAGATCATTTCGCGCGGCATCTTGCAAAATGGAGCCCGAATAAGGACAGAATGGTTTGAATGCGGGTTTTTGCAAAGGCGATTTGTCGAGGGTATGTCGAGAGCGATCTAGTGTTTCGACGCGTGCGCTTCATCGAATCGTTTTGCTGTGGGTCGAGAGGAAGCGGTATTCACTCCTAGAGAGAGCAAGTGTCTGTTCGCTGTACCTAAGGGATAACTATGGTGATCGCCGTGTTTCTTCGGGTCACGCCGTAGGCTCTTTTCCAGTCTCTCTTTGGAACGAGGAAGAGTGTTGACTTCGATATTACATTCAAGGACGAAGAAGGAAGAGACGAGTACAATCTCGCTCTGGTGAACGGACAGTCCTTCACTTATCCTATTTATGGCGTAGGCACTTACGGAGATATGGATTGCTCACGGCGTAGGCGAAGGAGGATTTGTCCGGAGTGGTTGAAGTGCATGTCCCGAACAAGCAGCGCCTGGAGCACACCGGAATCACTATAGAGCTCATGGGCGACGTGATCGACTTTACGAACGACTCAAATATCATCAACTTCCTCCACGAAGAGAAGGTGCTCGAGAAGCCCGGCGTGATTATGGGTCGGAAGGTGGCGTTGAGGATTGCGACTCACGCGTAGTCTCTGAAGTTCAGTTTTAAGAAGGTGGCGAAGAAGTACGAGAGCTACTACGGCATCAACGTGCGCGTGCGGTACTACATCCGCGTGGTGGCGACGAAGGCGTTCGGTCCCAATCTGACGGAGGAGAGAGACATTTGGGTGATCGGCAAGGACAAGGAGCCGACGTCGAATCGGAACATCAAGATGGAGGTGGGCATCGAGGACTGTCTGCACATCGAGTTCCAGTACAACCAAGAGAAGTATCACCTCGATGACGTGATCTTGGGCAACATCCATTTCCTTTTAGCGAAGATAAAGATTCAGCACATGGACATCGAGCTGGTCCGCAAGGAGACGGTGGGCGAGGGCGCCTCGTCGGTGACGGAGACGGAAACGGTGGGGAAGTTCGAGATCATGGACGGAATGCCGATCCACGACGAGGTGATCCCGGTTCGTCTCTACCTGAAGCCGTACGATCTGACGCCGTCGTATAAGAATGTGATGAAGCTGTTTAGTGTGAAGGTAGGCGCGATGTGGGGGCGTGAGGGGTAGTACTACATCAATCTTGTTCTGGTGGACGTCGACCAGAGAAGGTTCTTCAAGCAGCAGGAGATTACGTTGTGGAGACAGTGATTAGGAAGATGTGTTAGTCTTGTGTTTGTTGATTCGTCGATTCGTCTCACCGAGAATGCAAGAAGAAAAGGAGGGTGGTGTGCACTTTCGTTGCCTGAGTTGTAGAGGAGATTGTGGATTTGCCCTGGGAGAAGGTATACGAGTATACGTGGAATTCGAGCGACAGCGACGACGAGGGAGATGTGAAGAAGCATGACCGTGTGTCTGTTTGTTTAGCTGTAGGGGATCTACGGAGTACTACAACAACCTGCGCAAAGAACGGGAAGAACGGATCGACTACTCTGCGAAGCGCTGCATTTTCAGGAATTTGGTGATTATCCTCGATCTGTCGTACACCATGTCCGAAGCGGACTTCAAACCTTCGCGTCTGGAAGTCATCGTGTCGCAACTCAAGATCTTCATTCGGAGTTTCCTGAATCACAACGCGCTGTCGCTCCTCTCCATAGTTGTGTCGCACGACAAGAGGGCGTTTCTCCTCACGCCGCTGTCGCGACACGCGTCGGATCACCTGCGTGCGCTCGACAGTCTTCAGAGCAGCGGCGGCTTTTCCTTCCAGCTGTCGCTGGAGATGGCGATGAACGCGATGAAGATATCAAACTCGCAGTACTCGAGGGAAATCGTGTGCATCATTTCCTCGCTGACGACCTTTGACCCGTCCGACATCTTCACGACCTTCGAGCGAGTGCAGAGTCAGGTGGGGGTGGAATGTGTGTGTTATGGCTAGCACATCAAGTGTTCTGTGTTGAGTCTGTCAGGCGAGGTCTTTGTCTACCAAAAACTGTCCGCGCTCACGAACGGGGACTTCTGCGTTCCGATCGCCCCACAACAAATCCAGCAGTTCTTGAACAAACAGATTCAGCCTCCCTTGGCGAATCCGGTTCCAGCGAGCGGCGACAAGATAGCGGTGAAGGAGGAGAAGACGGATATGTACAGAGTGGGGTTCCCGCTGCTGAAGGAGGAGCGCAATGTCGTGTTTGTCGCGAAGACTGAGTTGTAGCTGCCCCACATTTGCTGCTGTCACTTGCGGTTCTGCAATCGCTATTACCAGTGCCCAAAGTGCCACAGCTACGTGTGCGAGCTTCCAATGAAGTGTCCCGTGTGTTCCCTCCTTCTCCTGGATTACACAAACCTGACGCGGTCGTACCACTACCTCGTGCCTCCGAGCAACTTCGTGGAGTTGACGAATGAGTCAAAGAGTGATTTGTGCCGTGCGTGTGCTTTCGTTCATGAGTAGGGTTTGCTACGGTTGTTTTGAGCCGATCGCCCTGAACGGTGTATATACGCAGTGTCCGAAGTGCAAACGGGCGTTTTGCCAGGCCTGCGACGCATTCATCCACGACAACATATTTCACTGTCCTGGGTGTCTGTATCATGATTGTTCTGTTTCCTGGAACAAAGAGAGAGCAGTACTTTGTACTGACAACTAGGAATCATTGACAATTGCGTTATTCTTCACATAAAATCGAAATCGTTGAAAAGACCAAAGTCTGTAGACAAATCATAATCCAAATCTTCCAATGTGATAGTCGACTCTCCGAACCCGCCATCGTCAAACACACTCTGCTCCAGAGGAGACAGCGAGGCGTTTCGCGAGCCAACGAGCCGGCTGTACGAGGCTTGAGAGCCCAGGAGAGACGACGTGAAGGAGGCAGGGGCCTGAGTCTTGCGCAAGTGCATCGGAATGAATTCGGGAATGCTGTTCACCTTCCCCTCCAGGAACTGCATCGTGTTGGACGACTCCTTCGGCAGGTTCAGGGACAGAGAGGGGTTGGGAGACAGCGCGGAGAGAGGGAGTGGGGATTGCGGTGATTGCGGTGATTGCGGTGATTGAAGTAGCGTTGGTTGCGTTGATTGTTGCGTTGATTGTTGCGTTGATTGGAGTTGCGTTGATTGGAGTTGCATTGATTGAAGTGGCGTTGATTGTTGCGGAGGCGGAAGCTGACTCGCCGACTGACTCTCCTGACTCTTCAGCTGCTGCTGCGCGTGCTCGATGATGGACACCAGCGCGGAGTACGGCTTCTGCCCGTTCTGCTGCATCACCTCCGCGTAGTGCACCACGCGCCGCCACTCCTGCTGCTTGTGGCTGTTCAGGATCAGGAACTGCAGCGTCGTGTAGGAGATCGCCTCCCACGTGTCCAACAACGCGTCCACCTCCTCCCACCGCCGCGTCTCCACCAGCACGCGAATGATCGGCTCGTAGTGGTGGTGACTCGCCTCGATGCTCGGCGACCGGCGCACCTCGTCCAGCACCTCGTACGCCAGATCGAACTGGTGGCACCGCGAGGACAGGTCGATCAGCGCGTGGTAGAAGAAGGACGTGCGCGGCAGGCGATGGTAGTTGAACTCCTCCACGAAGCGCAGTCCCTGCTGCAGCTGCTGGCACAGTCCGCACACGATGATCAGCCGCGCGTAGGTCGAGCTGTCCGCCTGGATGCCCTCGCCGCGCATGTCGCTGTAGATCGCCATCGCGTCCTCGAACCGCCCCGCGTTCCCCGCCGCCACCAGCATCGCCTCGTACGTGTACTTGTTCGGACGCGTCCGGTTCCCCGCGTCGCGCGACCCGCGCATGAAGTTGAACGCCGCCAGCGCCGACGCGTAGTCCTTGGCCTTGGAGCAGGTGGAGATGAACGCCGTGAGCGTGTACTGGTTGGGCTCGACGCCGCTCGCTTGCATGTCACGAATGAACTCCTTCGCCTGCGCCACGTCGCCCAGCTTCGCGCAGCACGCCATCAGCGAGGTGTACGCGTGCTGGCCGAGGACGTACCCGCGGGAGCGCAGCGCGTTGAAGAAGGAAACCACCATCTTCAGCTTCTGGTGGTTCTCGATGTTGGGCGCCTTCGCGATGCCGGAGAAGAGCGCGCTGGCGCACACGGAGCGCGCCGGAAGCGGACTCGTCTTCACGTCCTTGAGAAGAACCTGGAGTTGGGAGCGGGACGGGAGCTGAGGACAGCAGGACGCCATTAGCGAGGAGATGGTGTACTCGTCGGGAGCAATGCCGTGGTTGGCCATCTGGATGCGGAGGTGGAAGGCGTTGGAGGGCTGGTTGCGGCGGGCGTAGTAGTCGATGAGCAGATTGTACATGTAGCTGTTCACCTCCACATGGCGGTTGAATGCATCCGCGATCACCCCCTCCGCTTCTTGGGGAGAGTTGCTCTGCAAACAGCAACGAATCAGGAGAATCATGGTGTGCTTGTCGGGAACCACGCCGTCCGACAGCAGGATACCGTAGGTGCGAAACGCCTCTTCCTTCTCGTGAAGATCCTCGCACTTCTTCAGATACACGTTGAAAAGAAGCAAGTCGGGAACCAGCCCACGCCAGTGCAGTTCGTGCATGAGGAGAGACAGGAGATCCACGCTGTTGCAGCTCTGGATGGCCTTCGTGTAGTCGCAGATGTCGAGCTCGTAGGGAAGCGACAGGAGCATTTCGATCTGCTCCTCGACGTTGCCGCCAGCCTTGCTGATAGAAGACATCGTACGCAGGATGTCGTCCTTCGTCTTCTTCAGACTCGGCCCGTCCAACGAGGAGTGCTGCATCGACGATGATCTAGACGTGCCGTCCGCCGAATTCACCTGGTAGTTGTACACTTCCGCATAACTACAATCAAAACCGCACGGCACCACTTACACGGGCGAATCGGGCAAAAAATAGAAAGGACGGTTCACCGACTTCTCCACGGTGGGATTGTTGAGGGAAGTATGGTAGGCGTAGTTGGTGATCTTGGGACGGAGGTTCTGGTTGATCGCACTTGGTATGGAGCTCTGCTTTATGAAGGGCCGAGGCAGCCGAGCAAGTTTCGAACCGAACATGGAAGGAGAAAGTGAACGGAGACAAACAAACACTGCGATTCCTTCCAAATCAAGGGTTTACCCTCATCACTTTACGCTCTGACCCTTGATTTTGTCGCTGCGCATCAGTGCCATCCTCCGAAACGCGGAACATCAACGTCTCGCTTCGCGCCTTCCGCAAACAGGCTGCTCCCATGCCCCATCACTGCATCTATGAGGTGTGCTTTCTTCACTCTGGTCTTCTTCCCCTCCGATGGACTGCTGAAGTGAAGTAGAGTGCGTGGTGGAGAGGAGAAGGAGAAATGTGTCGTTATGGTTATCATGGAACCACTGAACGCTTCATTCGGGAGAGAGCGCACGAGAGAAGGGTTCCCGTAGAAGCCTTGCGAGGTGTGTGGTTGTATCGAAAACGAGCGGAAGATCTGTGCGAGCAAGGAAGGGAGGAAGAAGGCCACCGAATGAGCGATTACGGAACCACACTCTGTCATCATTCACCCGTTGCATACATTGCATCAACCCAATCTCACTGTGAACTGCAGTCGTCTTCTATCGCAATCCACCACGTCTCAGAACAACAAACACGCTCAAGGATGATTCCGGTTGTTGATGTGCACGGAGTGCGTGTCGATGACTGCGTCCCAGATGCGGGAAATGTCCGTACGATCGTCTCCATTCAGACTCAGCACCTCCTCTCCCACCCTGCAAGCGAGGGACGTGACGGGCAAAAAGGACGTCGGCAGGGAGCTACATCGCAATTCCCACGAAATCGGTACTAGGTGCGCTTTATCTGCGAAATGAGACTGCTGATGGGGATCGTGATCGACTGCTGGTCCGCCGAGTCTATCCGTCAGTCGAAACGGAGAGCGCGACCGAGAAGATGGAAATTGGCGTTGCGCTCGATGATGTTCACCGGGTTGACGCAGAGGCCGAGGAGCCGTCCGAGGAGCTTCGCGTCCGTCACGCCGAGACTGGACGAGGTGGAGTAGACCTCCTTCAGGACCTGCTGCTGCATGATCATGTACTGCTACGCCTCACGCCTCGCCAGCACGCGTCACCGACACGATCATCTTGTAGATGATCCCCTGGTTCTTCTGCCCCGAGAAGAGCGTCTTGCCCAGCGCGTACAGGACGTTGCAGACGAAGTCGGAGGGGTTGAACTCGCCGCCGATGAACACGCTGGGCTGGTTCTTCTCGAAGGAGGCGAGCGTGGAGGGCTGAGGGAACACCAGGCAGTCGTAGAAACGCAGCTTGTTGGAGGAGGCGATGCTGTGGATCTTGTTGCTGACCGTCAGGTCCTCCACGCAAATGTCGATGATAAAATGACGGTGCTCCGCCAGCTCCAGCAGACCCTCCTTCTTCGTGTAAAACGACAGCGCGGCGGAGTCGGGTTGGATCTACGGTGGAGCGAATGAGCGGGCGGTACGGCTACCAGGATGATCTCGCACGCGTTGCAGAACAGCCGGAGATTGGGCTGGAACTGGAGGGAGGTCACCGGGAGGGAGGTGCGGATGGGCAAAAAGCTGGAGTCCCTTGGGGTGACGCAGGCACGCTTCGCTCACTCGAGAACCGCGTCGTACAGCTCCTTTCTCGGCGTGATGACTTGGTGTTGCATCTGCAGCAGGCGCTCGATCACCAGCTTCGCGTAGTTGCCCGTGCCGATCACGCCCACGAGGACTGCTTGCGGTCGAATGATCGGACGCTTGATGGACATGGAATCCAGCTCGGCTACGCATCAGCCACACGGTGCACAGAAACGAATCGACTTGGCGCGGCGTTTCCGCGGCTGGCGTCCCGTGAGTTCGTCGTACAGCAGGGACATCTTCGACGAGAGCTTTCCCTTGTGTCCGTGGCCGCGTGGCAGCTCCATTCCGAACAGCTTCTTCTGAACGCTGCGCATAATGGTGCCCTTCTTCTGCTGCTCCCTTCCCGCATACGCGTCGAGACTCTTGTGGAACTAGAAATGAAATGCATGAATCGTGCTGAACCAGATTTGCGCACATCTTCTCAATGCACTCCCATTCTTCATCCACATTGCGACTCGTATTGATTCTACGCGATTACGCTTTGAAAGGACACGCACTGAAAAAGAGGTTCGTTGACCGGCTCGTTCAGCTCCATGTGATCGGACGGCTGGATAGTCGTGGACGGATCGTGGAAATCGATGTCATTCACGGCGTGCGACGGGTCGAGACTAAACAGATCCTTCTTGTCGATAGGAGGGGGAGGAAGAAGACCCCCTTCGGATACTTGATCTGGATTTGTTGGAAGCGGCGATTCCAAACTCTATTCGCATAACACCGAGCGGAAAGGCGGCACATTTGGCGGATTATTCATTCTGGGATAGTATCGCGATTACCGGTGAACGGAAGAGCAAACGAAAGAGTCGGTGGGTGCTGGACGAAATATCCGGTAGTCACTTCCAATTCAAGTTGATTGTGGTGCGCACTAAACTCGTCGAAGAAATAGCCACTTCCTTTCCTTTATACCCCCTTATTCCGCGAGGCGCATCCACGGAAATCAGGTCTCACCTTCTTTTAATAGAAAGCACTTCCCATGTCTTGCATCTCCTCCTTGGAATGGAGCCTGTGCAGTTGCGGAATCGAGTTGATGAGATTGCCATTATGAAAACCCTTCTGGGTTCATGAGGGTTCTTGAGTGTTTACGACTCTCTCCTTCGTGTTTTTGTATCTGTGCGAGCAAAAGGAAATGGAAATGGGGAAAAGATCCGTTCTGCGTGCTTCGGGATATAGTTGGCTTCCGCTCACTATATCGCAATGGATGTGTTCAGCATTCTCCTGATTCTGTGTGTGTCCGTCATTGCCGTGATTGTGGATGGGTATTGGATGTTTCAGTACCTGTCGCCCCTCGATAAGCACAGGAGCCGAACTGGGTACATTGCTGTGATCGTGTCTCTTCGTCCTCTCTCCTGACCATCAGATGCTAACCCTGGTTCTATCGCAAGTGTTCGCGTTCTTCCCGGAGTACGACGTTGTTTTGAACGAGAGCACGCACGACTGCGGAGTCATCATTGTCATTCGTCCTAACCCTAAGGATATTGACTCCGCGTGCGAGGCCAGCGGCATGCTCTCCTTCTGGGTCATTTCCTATTGTTGCGCGCTCCTGTTCCTCTCCGTCGTCATTCCCTCCTGTCTCTTCCTCTACGAGAACACGAGCTCTCTTCTATATCCTCTTTTGCGATGGATTGTTGTCTTAACGCGCACCTTTTCGTACAAGTGCTCGCGTGTCGTCATCTTCCTTTGCATCGTGCTCGGCTCTGTCGGCGTCGTTTGTCTTCTCGCCGCTGCCTACTACTTCCTCGAAAAGGACGCCTCTGACCCCGACTACACCCTCCCGTTTGTGTCCTCCTTTCCCAACGTGTTCACGCTCGTCTCCTGGCTGGTCTTTCTGATCTACGTCCCCTACGGGATGGTCAGTCTCTCCCACTTCTTGCTCTCGTAGTCTTCCTCGCCCCCTCTCACGCGCAGCGAGTTTGTCACCACCGTGCGGAAGCGAACGGACAGCCAGTACGCGCGACGCCTCGAGCAGTCCGCCCAGCTGCAGGAGGCGATGAAGCGAACGCTGCCAGCCGCGATTCGGATTGCGACCAAGCTGTCCGAGTTCCATATCCTGTGGACGCGACGACGTGCCTCTTAACGGTCACAGCAGAAGTTCAAGACGGAGAGCCACAAGCTGAAGGTGCGCGTGAAGGTGAATCGGCAGACGCAGAGGCTTGTCAAGGTGCTTCAGCGCGTGACGTGAGGGCGTGGAGGAGGCGTGAGGGGTAGAGAGGAGGAGGAGAGGCGCTTCCAGCAGATCTGTCGCATCGAGGCGGAGAAGCTGCAGCGCTCGGGCGAGGTGAGCTTCATCGTGTGGAGTCTGCTCCTCTTCCTTGGGTTCGTGGCGAGGTGAGAGTGGCGTTGAAGACTGAGGCGTAGCGTGCTTCTCGCCGCGCTCCTTCTCGCGCAGCTGCTGTTCTACTCGATTCCGCTCGTGCTGGTGAAGAAGCCCTTCTTCACGCTGGTCGTGGAGTGGGTGGCCTCCATCCAGTACCGTGGCGTGTCTCTCCTCCTTCTCCTCGTTCCTGCTGCTCTCCCGTCTCACTCACAGACGTGCGTCCTCGTGTTCTATCTCCAGATCTGCATTCTGCGCAGCCTCACGACGCTCGGAATCGCCATCACGTGGGTTCGGGTCTTTCCTCTGCAGAAACACGCGACGTTGATCAACTCGCTCCTCGTGAACGCCTCCGTGCTTCTGCTCTCCTTCCCCGCCACGCTGCACTTCCTCCTCCTTCTGTTCCGCGACGCGCTGGACTCGACGGCGCTTGCCACCCTGCTTCTTCGGTTCGAGCGCGGACGGTTCGTGTCGTTCCTCACCGACCGAGCGGTGATCCAGTTTGTCTTTGCGGCGCTGATCGTCGCCTCTCTGCTTGCGGTGGGTGTTCAGGGATTGACGAAGTCGCGGTGTAAGCGTCGAGCGGGAAACGAGGACGAGGAAACGGTGGTGGTTGGGGAGGATGAGTCGAGAGAAGGTGTGTGGGATAGGTGGATGCGCGCGCTTCGCGTGAAGTCGTCGAAGGAGGAGGATTGGAACAAGCAGTTGCAGGTGGAGTGGGCGCGGTTGTGTATGTTGATAGAGGAGTTGTGTGTTTGTGTGAGTTGCGTTTGTGAGGGGAGAGTGAGAGTTGCGTTTGTGAGGGGAAGTGATTTGTCAAGCGTTGACAAGCAACAGTCATGATATGAGTCACTGACGAGAAGAATCACTCACGAAAAGAATCAACGACAACAAACACAACCACTCACTAACTGAAATACTCTGTTCCATAAGCACAATGCGAGAATCGAGAATGGGAGCCACGATCACCTCGTTCGGCGACAGCCTGAAGTCCTTCTTCTCGTACTCCTGTAAAAGCCGAAGATAATCAGCGAACGACAGAAACATCGCGTGCTACGCCTCACGCCCTCTCCTCTCACCCACTCGCAGATTGATGTCGATCAGCATCCGCTCGGGGTGGTTGATCTGCTCCACCACGCGCAGCAGCAGCATGTCCATCTGGTTGCCGATGGTGATGTCCTCCGTCTACGCCTCACGCCCTCGCGTCGCGCCCACGTCGCCCTCCTCCACCTCGCTCAGGTTGTACAGCGCCAGCGACGACTTGGACTCGTACAGCACCGACCGCGAGTGCGCGCTTGACGCGTTCTCCGACACGAACATCTTCTTCTTCCACTTCTCGTGCGACAGCAGCAAGTGCTCCACCGCTACGCCTCAGCTCGCCCGCGCGCGCCTACCGTCCTGCTCCATCAGCGTCAGCTGCACGCTCGACAACTGCTTCAGCTTGTCGTCCTCCAGCCTGCCCAAAAAGTCGCCTATTTCGTCACTTCAGTGAAGGACGCGTACTGGAGGAGAGCAGCGGGAGGAAGGAGCGACGCCGCCGACAGCAGCGGTACAGCAGGAACAGGTGGAACATGGAGCGAACGTTGCTGTCCCAGTGGCAGAAGAAGCGGTAGAAGTTGGGGAACAGGAAGTCCAGGATGAACTACGGTGGACGGAAACCGAGGGCGTTACGTCGCAGCGAAACGAGCCGTAGATCAGGTCGATATTATTGTACAGGAAGACGAACACGCGCTTCAGAATCTGCGACTCAGCGCCACTCCGTGCACCCCACCACCAAGTGCTCCTGCTGCAGGAGCCGCCGCAGCCCCTCGAACAGGAAGCTGTACTGGAAGGAGAGCGGCAGGTGCACGTCCACGCTCTGCGTGAAGAGCGAGGGCTTGATCTCCTTCTTCCGCACCTGCCAGATGGGCTGTCCGAGCGTCGTGTCGAAGCGCACTACGTGTGAGGCGTCGCAGCGAGCCGCACCCTGCTTCAGCGAGTTCGTCTCCACCAGGTGGTCCCACGCCTCCTTCGCCTCGATCTCGTTCATCGCCAGTCCTGCCCATCACACCACTGCCCACCCCTCACCACTCACCATGAACGTGTCCAGCGCGTGCTTGCGCAGGAAACCGTCGCGAATGCCGTACTTGAGGTACACGCTGTCCTCCAGGTCCTGGTTCCGCAGCTGACGCTTGTCCGCCCCGGCGAACTCGATCTGGAGGAAGCGCTCCAGCGACAAAACGATCATGAGCTCGGGCGTCTATTGGGGAGTGGCGGAAGCAGGGGCTACTTCGGTAATGGAGGAAATGGGGCGCAGTTTGAGCACGCGCGCGACGCAGCGAGAGCGGATGCAGTCGAGCCAGGACTCGAGGTAGAAGAAGCCTATGCGTGAGCGAGCGCGCAGATAGCCACAAGTGAGCACGTCGTTCACGACGAAGGCGTTGCACTGCGAGAAGAGGAGCACGACGAGACTACGCGTGAGGCGGCAAGAGGAGAGCGACAGGTCCAGCATGTTCGGGTCCACGAGAAGCGCCTCACTACGGTGAAGAGAAGGACGCACGCCTACCTGGCCTTGAGCCCGGCCATGTTGAACGCGTAGTTGCTGACGCAGGAGTGCGTGCGGAGGACGCCGCAGTGGTACTGGTGAAGGAGCGAGGACTGCAGGTTGGGCAGCAGCGCGCGCAGCATCACGAAGTACCCCGGCACGCAGGGAAAGAGCATCTCTACCGTTCACACGCCTCGCAGCGCAAACCCTCCTGTTTGAAGTCGCTGTAGTCCTCCAGCAGGTTCAGCCAGCACCGAATCAGCGTGAAGAGGAACCCATCGTGGATCGCGAGGCTTCGAATCATTGCGCCACCCCTCACCTACCGCTGCGCCCACCACTCCACGCTCTCCACACGGACGCCCGAGTCGGGCAGCGTGCTCCAGAAGAAGAGCGAGGGGTAGTTGAAGATGAACGCCTCGCGCTTGCTCTGCAGCTCCTTGCTGCGAATGCACGCGCGGCAGTACCGGTCCACCACCGCCGCGTAGTCCACCACCTCCAGCGGCGGAAGCTCCTCGTCGGGCTGCACGAGCGGCGTCGCGGGCGAGATGGACGAGTGCGTGCCGAAGAAGCCGTCCAGCACGTCCTTCGTGGTCTTCTCGCTGGGGAGGAGCGGACAGTACGCGTCCTCGCCCTCGTCCTCGAACGTGAACTCGAAAGTGGGGGGATTGGGGGCCTGCAGAATGGCTAGGAGTCAGCAGGACGAGGAGGAGGAACCGTGGTAATCTGACTCGGTCTCCTCCGAATCGGCGGACTCCAGCTCCACGACAGACTCCACCACGGATTCCTCTACGGATTCCGCCGTGGACTCTGTCGTGGACTCGTCGCTCTCGGAGGAGGACTCCTCTTCCGAATCCTCGTCGTTGGAGTCGTCGCTGTCGCCCGACGTCTCGTCCTCCACCCACTCCTCCTCGAAGGAGGGAGAGACGAGCGAGGAGGGCGTCTCCGACGGGAAGAAGTACATGGTGTGGCTCCGCGGCAGGGAACTCTCCGCGAAGGAGGAGTCGTCGCTCGCGTCGTAATGAGCGATGGGGGAGCTGAGTTTGGTCTGGAGCACGGGGACGTTGTAGTCGTCCTCGTCGACGTTGAAGATGTCGTAGCGAAGGTCGGGGAGGGGCAGCGTGGGCTTGGGCTGCAATTCCAGAAGTGCGGAGTAGACGACTTCGGAGACGGCGGGGATGCGCGTACAGCACAGCGCGATGATACGGGAGGCGAACAGCACAGGAACCGACGTCTGCGCGTCCCTGATAACCACGCAAGCTTCGATGAGCGCCAGCTTCAGCAGGTAGATGTAGCGCTTCAACAGCGGCAGGGAGGACTGCTGGATTCTGTAGGAGTTGATGTCGAACCCGTTCGTTTCCTACGGTCAATGCGAGGAGAGAGGGGATACGAGAAGGAACTCCTTCCGATACGCTATGTGGCAGATGAAACGATACGCGACACATTTGTCTTTGGGCTTTAACTAGGCGTGAGCGACGAGGACGGAAAGGACCTCATTGAGTCCGTTCATGATGATTTCCCACGTGCCGAGCAGGTACTTCATCCCCAAAAGACGGTCTTCCTCGTTTTCATAGACTACGCGTGAGAGAGGGAGCGGGCGAATACCGAACTGGGAGGCTTCGAAGATGGACTCCATGGATTCTAAAATGACAATGCGCTTTCCGATGGTGGAAGGACACTCGATGAGGTTGTGGAACTGCTTGATCAATTTCTTATCAAACGGTATGGGCTTGTCCTTACTCATGATAGCACAGGGAGAGTGAAAGAGGTCTTTCCAATGGTGGCAGCACTCAAAGAACATAGGCTTTCTGGTACGAGGTGCGGGCAGTCCAATCACCTGCTTTTCGATTGGACGGGTGTTTGTCAATGACGCGATCCGGAGCAACCGAAATCCGCCCTGTTTCTGCACTCCGTGTTTTGAACGCACTCTGTGTTTGGGTGCATCCATTCCCTGTTGGAATGAACAACGCCTCCGACCTCTCGATTGTGCTGACGCCGAGCGATGAGTTGAGAATGGAGCGTGCGCACTTCGCGGGCTTCCTTTAGCGTAGTCACGCCGGGAGAGCAAGCGACGACCAGCATTTCCGTTTTGAACCCGAACGAGCAGAAGGTGGCGGAGGGTGCGCCGATTGACGCGTAGATCATCGTGAAACTGCGGTCAAACGCGGGAAAGAAGATCCGGATACGGCACAGCTCGTTCGCGTTGGATTCGAAGCACTCCATTTCCTTGGAGGGTCGGCGCTTCGTTCTTCGTTGACGGTTAGTGAAGATCCACCCGAAGTACGTCGACGAGCTTCTCCAGAACTACCGCGAGACCAAGACGCTGGAATCGTGCCGGCTTTTCTTTCCCTTCACGCGTAGCTATCGCCTGCAGTTCCTCATAGCGGGCATATCGGATCTGCTGTACGACCGGATCAGTACGGCGGATGAAGAGTCGCAAGCGGCGCTGCTCTCGAAGCAGGTGGGGTGTGGAGAGCGGATGTGACCTAGTGGGAGGAGACGTCAAAGCTGGACACGCAGCAGTACACCATCACGCTCTCTCTCCACACAAGTGCCGTTCCCTCGTCCGAGGTGGAGGAGAGAGAAGGGCTTGCGTCGCTTTGCTAACGCCTAGAAATCGGAGGAAAGCATAGCGAGTCTGGTGTCGACCGACGTGTTTGGAGTGGCGATTGCGAGCGGAGCTCACGCCTAGCACCCGGAGTACAAGCGGCTAAAGACGCAGTACGACGCGATCTGCGTGATCGTGAAGCGGTGCCAGGACATTGTGCGGAAGCAGCAGGAGGAGAAGGAGGAGCTGACGAAGAAGCTGAAGGCCGCGGAGGAGTCGCTCACTGCGGCGAAGGAGGTGAAGGACCTGGACTTGGATGCTTCTGTCGGGACGGTGTGGAGGCGTGACGTGTAGAAGCGCGTGATGACGTATGTGAAACCATCTACCCTGTCGGGGATCTCTGTGTTGGGATTGATTGTATCCTTTGTAATTGGCTTTATTCTCGGCCAGCTTGCCTCTCACTTCATCAAGTGATTTCTCTTGTGCATTGTCGTGTTTGTTCGTGTTTGCCATTTTAAGTGATGCCGATGTCCTGCTCCCTCTCGTTCATACTCATTATCGCTGGCGGCGTGCTCCTGTACTCGCTCATGGTGTTCTTCTACGCCTTCGCGATGTACGAGTTGACGCTGTGCATCGCGCCCAAGAGAGTGTACTACTGACGCGAATGCCAATGCAACCAGCCCCATCCGCTCGATCGTCTCCAACGAAGCGGCTCCTTCTCCCTCCCTTTTCGTTTTTGCTCCTGCTCTCTTTGTTCCACGCACAATCCGGTTCATCACGCCGTGCGACAGAAATAGTGTCGATTCTTCACCCCTCTTCGTTTGACAAGAAAAGAAAGATGAATCCGCTCCTACGTGTTCTTGTCCTCTCTCTCCTCGTAGAGTGTTGCACCGCGAAGTGGAATTGGGCGCGTGGCTCGTGATTCCTAGATATGCTTACGTAACCATTCACTATGAGGGAACAAAAAGGGACGACGAATATACGCTGGCCGTCCGAGTGTGGGCAAAGTCGCTGTTTGACCATGGGATCAGTATCCGCGTCTTTTCGCAGGGACTCACGATTAGAGCAGGACGTTGTCATCCTCATCAGCGACAATGTGAGAGAGTCGACGCGAAGGCAGTTCAGAGAGATCGGGTGCAAGCTGGTCGAGATCCAGAATATCGAGAACCCGTATATTTCTATTATAAGATTTGACGTAGATTCAAATCGGACCAGGAGCGGCGACGGTCGTACAAGAAGCACTTCGAGTACACGCTGAACAAGCTGCACGTGTGGAATATGCTGGACTACGAGCGCGTGATTTACATGGACGCGGACAACCTGTTCTTCCACAACATCGACGAGCTGTTCAAGTGCGGCCACTTCTGCGCCGTGTACATGAACCCGTGCAACTTCCACACGGGTCTCTTCGTCGTCACGCCCAGCAACACGACGTACAACAGCCTGCTGAAGGCGCTGGCGACGCTTCCCTCGTACGATGGCGCCGACCAGGGTTTTTTAGTGGCGTACTTCGACGGCCTCCAGAAGGCGCCGCTCTTCGACCCCGAGCATCCGTTTGCCGAGAAGGACATGCCTCCTATGCAGCGTCTGCCCATCAATTACAACAACAATCACATGTACGCACTGTTATATCTCGTGACTCCTAGCTTCCACTACGTGGAGGGCGCCATGGACCAGTTCCGTGTGTTCGGCATGCGGGAGTCGGACGAGCCGTTCTACTCGCTGACGTACGCCATCGCGCCGATTCTGAAGCCGTGGTACTGGTGGGGCTACCCCGTGCTGGACATGAACTGGTACTGGGACCAGCAGCGCTCGAGCCTGCACGACAGCTGGGCGTTCTCCTTCCTCGTGCGGTACGCGTGAGGCGGGGCGTTGACGCGTAGTCTGGTCGGCATTCTCGCCGTGGTGTTCGCCAACGCCGTCGTGGCGAAGCGCCTCCTCTACAGCCGCAAGAACCTCAGCGCCTCCTGCGCGCTCATCCGACGGTTCAAGTCGTTGGCGCGGTGTGGCAGCGTCACGTCGTAGGCACTGGTACCTGTGGTACGGCGTGTCGGTGCTGCTCGCCCTCGTTCCTCTCTTCCTCGCCTTCAAGACGCTGCTGTACGTCGTCCCTGTGTATGGGCTGTTGCGCGTCCTCACGCGATAGGTTGATGCCGGCGCATTTGGCGCTGCCGTTGACCGTCGTTTATTTGTATGCGTGGCAGTGGATCGCGGGCGATTACGCCAAGCTGATCAGGCCGTTCAACCCTTCGCTGCTGCGCTCTCTCATGGTGCCGCGGTACTGGTACTGGTGCGCGTTCTGGTGCGTGTTCCTGTACTTTGGACTTACCTTCTATCTGGACTGCTACTCGAAGATTTTCGGGGGATTCATCTTCCTCTATTATCTCCTCAAGGTGACGGCGATCGAGTGCATCAAGGCGTACGATGAGAGAATGGAAATGAAATAGAGCTTTTCCTCTGTTTGTTGGAGCGACCCTTCTCTGTTTGGATGGATGCAGAGTCTTTCGCGGGGCTTCATTAACCTGTATAAGCCGAAGTGTGCGTTTTCGGTCCACTCGTGACGCGTAGTCATCACAAGCGCTGCCTGCATCAACCTCCTTAAGAAGAAGTACGGGCTTCAGCACGTGGGTCATTCCGGGACGCTGGATTCGCAGGCGGAGGGTGTTCTCGTTATCGCCGTGAATTCGAGTACGAAGCTCTTCCCTGTATGCCCTGAGATAGTGGTGCATGCGGTGTAGTTCCTCCCTGACTCGAAGACGTATCTGACGACCTTCCGCTTTGGGCAGACGTCTCCCAGTCTTGATTGCAGCACGTGGGGTGTGTTGGTGCGGTTTGATTTGTAGTCCCGTTCGTGTGTTGGATCGGGAGTGTAGTCCCATTCACGTGTTGGATTGGGATGGTGGTGAGGCGAGTGATGTGGGGAAGAGGAATAATTACACACAACTGAAGAACAATCAGATTAGTCCTTCAAAGACAGGAAACTCCCAGCTCACCCCCTTCACAAAAGAACACATCAAACAACTCGTAACCCCGTTCCCCTTCCTTCCCCTCCTCATCTCTAGCTTCATTGGCACGATCAACCAAGTGGTGCCCTCCTACTCCGCCATCAAGTTCAACGGATGTCGGCTGAGCGATATGGCTAGGGAAGGCATCCCCACTGTGTCCAAGTCGAGACCCGTGCGAATTGACGCGATTGAAGTGGTGGACGCGACTCCCTCCGTCTTCCCTGAAGTCACATTGCGCATCCAATGCGGATCCGGTACCTACGTTCGGAGTCTGTGTCGTGACTTGGCTCATATGCTTCGTTGCTTCTCTCTCTCCTCCTAAAGCATAGACACGGAGGGTGTCGTGACGCAGCTGGTTCGCGAAGAGTGTCACGGACTGCGTTGGGAGAAGAGTGATCGGATGGACTCCGATGTCCACGTGCTGGATGATCTGGATGTTCTCTCCTCTCTGCCCCTCTGCGTGCTGGACGGAAAGCGAGGTAATCGACGTGAATGGACTTGATGGACAGAGAAGTTGTTCCAGAGTCGGAACCGAATTCAGTGCGATTGGAGAGAGATTGGATACATGGGAGAGTGGGAGAAGGAACGACTCCACGACAATGCGCTCCCCATGTCCCCTTTTCGCTCTTCCCTCTGCCATCGTCCCATGATTCTTGGGTTTGGAGACGGCGGTAAGTTCCGTTGCACGACCTGATCTGTAGGGCGGATTCACCGTCTCTTGGGGATATGTAAAGTTGAGGGAGCGGAGTCTTCGTGTCTTGTCACTATGATAAAGCGCTACCCATTTCAGTTTTATCCTTGTTTGTCGCACCACGCTCCGTTAAAAGAGGGTGCGTTCGGGTTTCCTTCAACGGAAATCGGTCCGTTTTCCGCCCTGGGTTGGTTTATTGGGAAGGATCAAAGGAGCGTAGCAATGATAGGAATTGATTTAGGTAGCTCTTCCATGAAGATTGCGTCATGGAAGAAAAGCACGAACATCCAGTTTGCTGATTCTGCCGAGATGGTGTTGAACGACACGTCGAGGAACAGTTCGGAGTCCATTTCGCTGGTCTGTGGTTATGCGTAGCATGCGTATCTGCTTTAGGAGACAGAACTGTCTTGTGTGCGATCACGCGAAGGCGAATGTGGGATTTGAATTTTGGAATGAGCGCTAGCTGATCAATAATATCCCGAACTATATTTGGAATATGAAACGCGTGATCGGCTCCACCCTCGTGGAGGACCTGCAGAAGGAGATGGAGGAGGGCAAGGTGAAGGAAAACCTGGTCATTTCCCCGATGGGCGAGGCGGCGGAGAAGAATGACGCGGTCGCAAAGCGCTGCTTCTACAAGGTGTCGTTCGACGGCAACAAGATTGAAATGGACTCCGAATACGCGATGGCGTACATTCTGGAGTATGCGTACTACCTCTGCGCGAAGACCTCGCCCGACGACAGCGCGAACAAGGGCGGCCTCGCTCGCAGCATCCACGAGAAGCAGAAGGTGATCATCACCGTAGTGCGCGTGGGAGGCATTTCAGTCCTAGGTCCCGAACTACTACACAAAGTCGAACATCCGCGGCTTGCAGCTCGCTCTGGACTGCAAGAACCTCGGCGAAGCCGTGTTCCTGCGCGAGAACGTGGCGGTGGCGACGGAGTACGGCTACTACCGCAACAAGGAGAACGAGTTCACCACGCCGCGCGTCGTGGTGTTTGCGGACATGGGCTGCGAGGCGGCGACGCTGACGGCAGTGGAGTATTCGCAGGTGGTGTTGCGGCAGGACGGTGACGCGTAGAACCGCATGCGCATCCTCAAGTCGGCGACGGAGATGCTGGGCGGCAACGACTTCACGTTCTGCGTGAAGAAGGTGCTGGACGGGATGTGTCCGGAGGAGCTGGAGAGCGTGGCGAAGAAGCTGAAGGTGAAGAACACGTACAACATCACGCAGAAGGCGAAGGAGATCAAGGAGACCTTCTCGACGGAGGCGCTGGACGACGTGATGGTGGAGATCGACCTCTACGGCGTGGACGACGACCTGTTCAACGGCGAGCTGGAGCGCGCGACGATCATGGAGGCGTACGGCGAGCTGCTCCAGCGCTACACCGCCTTCGTGGAGTCCTTCTTCCACTCCGTAGCGACGGACCGGTGGCGTGAGGCGTAGGAGGCGCTGGAGGGCAAGACAGTGGACCGCGTGGAGATCAGCGGCGGCTCGATGCGCATGACGTGCCTGCAGTCCATCCTGACGACGTACGCGTTCCCCGGAGACGCGGAGAGAATATCCTCGATGTGTATCCCGAACCGTCCTTGACGGGCAGAAGTGCAACTCGACGCTGAACCTCGACGAGTGCGTGGCGCGCGGCGCGTGCTTGCTGGGCGAGATGGTGTTCGAGGAGGGCAAGATGGCGGTGCCCGCGACCACGGTGGTGTTCGACTACAAGGACGGCGGCAAGCCCGTGCACCACGAGCTGCAGGTGATCGGCTACGGCGGCGAGATGGTGGGCGAGACGTCGGGCACGCTGTGCGTGTCGAGCGAGGAGGCGCTGGAGGAGGGCGTGGACCACTCCTGTGGGTGCTGCGGCGAGGCGTGAGGCGTAGGGGAGGACATCATTGAGCGCGCGCACGAGGAAGAGGACATGATTCTGGGCGGCGTGCTGCTGACCAGCGAGTGGAACAAGGAGCGCAACGCGGTGGACCACGAGTACTACGAGGGCGTGGAGAAGCTGCAGGAGGTGCAGGACGCGGAGAAGACGAAGGAGTTCGAGCGACTGTACGCGCAGCTGCAGGCCATCGACACGAAGCCGACGAGGGAGAGCATCCAGAAGCTGCGCGAGCTGGCGCAGACGCTGAAGGAGTTCAGCGACAAGCTGTTCACGCAGCTGGACAGCCGCTTCTTCGTGAAGGTGGATCCGTCGTTCACGGGCGAGACGGCGCTGTTCTCCGCGAAGTCGAAGAAGCGCGTGGGCGTGACGCACCTGAAGGACGGCATCCGCCAGGGCACGCTGTGGTGCGGCGACGCGAAGGAGAGCTGGCTGATGACGTACGCCGACGGCAACTTGGAGGGCGACGCGTACCACTTCGTGGACAACAAGCTGCAGACGTACAAGCTGTACAAGCAGGGCCGCATCGAGATGTGCGTCACGTTCGAGGAGGGTCTGGTGCAGTCCATTTCGGTGTTCCGCGAGCCGTCCGCCAAGGCGTTCTTCGTGAAGGGCGTTCTGTCCCGCTACGTGGAGAGCAAGAACGGGCAGTGGACGGGCTTCGACTGCAACCGCAAGGGCTTCGTGGTGTACCGCGGCGGGTTTGCGCACAAGACGGGCAAGGACAGGACGGAGGAGTGGAGCCACAGCGGCAAGGGCCAGTTCATCTATGGTCAGTACTACGTGAACGGTGTGTGGGACGGCGACGCGGTGACGGTGGACGGCAAGACGTACTCGGAGCAGAAGTGGATCGAGGAGCGAGAGAACGCAAAGCAGCAGTGGGTGGAGAACGCGGAGAAGGGCGAGGAGAAGGCAGAGGCGCCGTGGAAGAAGGTGAGCGTGGGACGCACGAAGAGTCACCACCACAAGGGCAAGAAGTCGAAGAAGCACGACTCGTGGTACTCCATCGAGGGCGTGAATGGCGAGAAGGAGAAGTACTACCGCAGGAGAAAGGCCGGAGGACACAAGTTTGCTCTGTTCGACTACTGCTGCAGCGAGCAGAAGAACAAGCCGTACGAGATGACGTACCTGAACACGAGCATTGCGTTGATTCCCGAAGCGTTCAGAAAGGAGTTCTTCGGACTGGATCTGTTCAAGGCGAAGATGACGGAGCACGGTGTGGACAACATCACGCCGCCGATTGCGTCCCTCGTGAAGAAGGCGGAGGAGGCCGAGAAGGAAGCGATGAAGGAGGTGGAGAGTCATTTTGGTGTTTGTTGGAAAGGCGGTGCGCGTGGCGGAGGGTCACAATCCTCTTCTCCATGGAATGAGTTCGTGCGATCACTACTGTGGTACGAGGGAGTACTCTCGGTGCTGGCTGAACAAGGATGTTGGCGGTCTCTTCCCCTTCGAGCTGGGGGAGATCGTGCTGTTCTACGCGATGTTCTTTCTATCTGTGGGATCCGTTGCGGCGATTGACGGGTGTAGAAGTGTGTGATTCCCGTTGTGTCTCAATCGCGCCTCCTTCGTTTCGTCCTCTACGCAGTCCTCTATTTCATATACGCGATGGCGGTGGTGTCTCACTTCCGATGTAGTGTCGTCCGTCCCGTCTTATGTAGGTTGTCTTTCTGATCCTGGAGCGGTTCCGTCCACGGCCGCGTGCTTGCCGGACGCCGCGGAGGAGGAGCGGCTGTCGTACTGCGTGAAGTGCAACGCGTTTAAGCCGCCGCGAGCGCATCACTGCAGCCAATGCAACCGTTGTATCGTGCGGATGGACCACCACTGTCCGTGGGTGAACAACTGCATCGGATTTCGGAATATGAAGTACTTCATGCTGTTTTTGGTCTACGTCGTTTTAATGTGCTTTTACACCTTTTCGCTGGACTGCTGCCGGTTGTACTATACCTACATGCACGTGACGGAGGAGTCGACGTCGGGTAGGGGTGATGGAAGGCGTTTCACGCCAAGTGATTGTCGGAACGATGATAACGATGAGTCTGTCGTGTCTTTTTGTCGGATTTGCGGGCTCGATGCTGTCTGACGCGGTTTCGACCATTCGTTCGGATACGACGGCGATTGACAAGCTGAAGGGCATTTCCTTTGAGGAGAGGAAGGATGAGGGGTTGAGGTGCGTGTTGGTGTGTTTGTGTGAGGGATAGAGTGTACTTTGGAGGGGATGGTCATTTCAGTTGGCGGTGGTTGGTTCCTGTGGCGCCTCGGTTTCGTTATTTGGAGGAGTTGCGTGGTTATCGAGTTGAGTGTTTTGAGGTGTGGTGTGTTTGCTTTTGCAGTGCTATTGAGCATTTCTTTGAGTGTCTCTTCAATCGTCTCTTTGAGTGTCTCTCTTCTCATCTCTTTGAGTCTCGCTCTTCTCATCTCTTTGAATCACTCAACGAATCACTCACTTAACTCCTTGAAAGAACAAACACACCATCATACACGTAAATCCAATATAGAAACACCCGAATCCATCGTTGCAAGCGCCAAACGATCTCCCGACGAAGAGAACGCCATGTCGTACACATGGTTCGTCGCACGGTAACTCCTCACCAACTGCTGCGTCTAATTGTCACCGCACGCCTCCTCACCCACTCGCACATCCACGAAGTACACGTATTTATCCAACCCCGCGGTCGCCAACAGCGACGCAAACTCGCCGTTTGACTGCGCGATGTGGGTCACGGGCGCACTACGCTTCAACAGCCTGCCACAACACCCACTCGTGATGCGTGAAGTTTCCCGCCACAGTCATGCGCGACACGTCGAACACCTTCACGGTTTTATCGTTGCTGCATCTACGCGTCACGCCACGCCACAGCGCCTGCGAGAAGAGTTCGGACGGATTCACCGTGCTGCCCAGCACCTGATTGATTCCCGCGGTATGTGACAAAAACTCAAAAACAGGCTCGCTACTCGAATCGTTCCACAACTACCCCTAATTCCCCGCGACAACCCCCACCTTCACCACGCCGTCGTCCGCGCCCGAGCACAGCACGCTGCGGTCCGCATTCCAGTCCATGGTGCTGATCTCGCCCTACACTCAACGCCGCTCTCCACTCCCACCTCGTGACCCGTCAGCAGCTGGATCGGCGAGCGCGCCTCGTCGTTCTGCAGCCGCAGGTTGATGATGCGGTTCAGATTGTCCACGAGCGTCACCTCGTTGTCGTGGCGCCAGCACGCGTTCAGGATCACCACTACGCATCAACGCGTCGCCACGCCTCCACGATTCATGTTCAGCTGCAGCAGGCCGTGGTGGTTCTTCTCCCACTCGTTCACCACCGTCGTGTCCGCCTCCACCTTCCACGCATCGCCCTCCCTGCGGTAGATGAGGAACGACGAGAGCGCGCCGCTCACGAGCAGCCGCTCGCTGCTGGGGGAGAAGCACGCCGTGAACACCGGGTGCTGGAACGCGCCCAGCTGCTGCTGCAGCTCGCCCGTCCTAGACCAGACGCGCACCTCGCCGTTGTAGGAGGCACTCACGATCTTGCTGCCGTCTCTCTGCGAGTGAATGGGGACAGGAGAGGACTACGCTCCAGTCGATGGACGTGATATCGTCGCCCTCCTTCGCGGCGCCGCTCTCCATCACGCACTCGGACTCCTTCGTTTCGGCGTTCCACATGCGCACGGACGCATCCGACGAGCTACGTGTGAAGCGAATGACGCAACCGCACCCCGTAATCAGCTCATTGCTCGACGGCGACCACTTGCAGGAATACACCTAGCGATAACGCCAACTCATCGCACACACTTTGCCCGTGTGACCTGCGAGTGTCGACACCTTCGAGGGCGCAATGTCTTTGGATTCTGCCTCTTCTTCCATCATGAGACCGCCTACGCATCAAAAACGGGGAGAACGAGAGCAACCCTTCCGATCCTTCTTCCGTTCACAGCACTTGTGGTGATGGATGAGCGAGAAGGGTTCGTTGCAGTCGATTTCCGTTCCGTCCTAGAAATGAGCAATCGACAACGATGGGTACATCGCGCACGTGCGTTTCGAGTTCGATGTACTGCAGGGCCTTCTGCAGATACGAGATGAGCGATCCCGGAGGGACGTACTCATCGTAGACTTTTGTATCCGCCACCATGCTCTCGTACGCGAAGGCGAATGCTGTGTGTTCGAATCCTACGATTCACTTTTAAAAGGGAGTCCTCTACCGGATTCTTGCAAGTAGCGGTACACCAGATAGTTCACTTCTTCTGAATTGATAGCCATTGCAACGAAACTGCTTCTGGACACGAGTACGCTTCAGAATGGAGTGTCTTTTGCGAGTTTGGCTGGATTGTGTAAAACGGGACTATTTTGGAGCAACTGCCACGATTCGGGGCGATTTTTGCTATCGTTTGATTTCGACAACATGACTCTATGGAGTCGTTCAAGAAGTGCCATCGTGTTGTGCTTGCGGTAACGCAGCTTTTCGTGTGTTGCGCTGTGTATTATTCGATCTCTCGGGTGCATTCGTTCAGCGACGCGTCCTATGAGGTCGTATTCAAGGAGACGGGGAATCTGAAACTGATGATGGAGCCAGCGAGTGCGTATTCCGTCGAATCCACTGGTTTGGAGCCGATGCCTTCTGCCTCCGAACGGCCTACGCAACGTATTCCCCTCCCTCCTCTGGTGGATGCTTGGAGTTCGTTCTACCACAAGAAGAATGCGTCCTTCTTAACAAGTGATGGCTTTCCTCTCCATTGAATTGTAGAGGCGCTGCAGGAGAATCGACCCATTCCCGTTTCGCAGTGTGTCCTTCCTGAAGCGTACTGCCTGCTGGACTACAAGCATTTTGAGGCGAACGCGATCCGGAAGCTGGACACTCCGTTTTCGTTTGCTTCCTCGCCGACTGCGGACGCATTCCCGTATGGACACGCCGCAAAGGTCCTTCTTTCTCCCGGCGCGTGCAAGGAGAGACCGGACATTCTGGTAGTGGTGCGGACGGAGCCGAAGCATGCGTTGGAGCGCCAGTCGATTCGCGAGACGTGGGGATCGACTGAGAGTCTGTATAACCATACCTTGCGCGTGGTGTTCGTCATGGGAGAGGGGGAGAGCGTGGAGAGGAAGGTGCTGGCGCGGGAGAGTGCGAAGCACAAGGACATGTGGATGATTGACATTCGGAGCGCTCCGGCGAACCAGACGCAGATCCAGTTTCTGAGCTACAGCTGGGTGGTGAACTATTGCGCGCCGCAGCGGTTCCTGGTCCAGACGGAAGATGCATCGTTTTTGAACATGAAACGCATCATACGCCTTCTCCACAAGGTACCTGCGCGCGAGAGGCGTTTCCTCTATTATGGAGAGTACACTCCTTTCCAGGGCGTGAGCGTTGCCACTGCGTTGCAGCAGCGCGGGATTGCGTGGTCGTACTGTGTGGGACCCACGTACATTCTCAGCGCGAGTCTGCTGGCGCCGCTGGTGTTTTCTAGTTTCTTTTCTCCCTTGATTACCACGCATGCTGACGTGGAGGTGGGCAAGGCGCTGCACTTTATGAACGTGGAGCCCTCGCAAGGTGACCGCGTCTTTTTCCAGCGAGTCAAGTTCAACAAGATGAGGAAGTTCCATTTGGATCGCTACTGCTCTCTTTCTCCTGTGAAGCCGGAAGAGATGAAGGTGTTGTTTGCTGACATTTCGTGTTGTGTTTGTTATGTCTGAATTGTGCGAGTGCTCTTCAATTCTATGGGTGCTCTTCAAGTGTGTGGATGTTGTCTTGAATGATGTGACTGCTGCTATTCTAAGACGGCTCTTCAATTCCACGACCGTTGCTTCTTTAACACTGACGACTCTCAAGGAGAGAAAGAACAACTCCAAACACCCCATCGTTGAGGACATCGACTCAAGGCGGGCGTTTCATCCAGACGGTTGATTCCTTCGATTCAAATTAGGCCACCGTTTCGCGAGGGATATGAGCAACGAAGCGACAGCGCATCGTTTTACGGACGCTCGTACACGCTCGTCGATGGTTGTGTCATCGTGTAGCCTCTTCGGTGATCGATGGAACAATGGAAAAGACAAACATCTCCATTCTCGACGAAGCGGACAACGACGAGTTTTCGATAAAGCTGCCTCCTTCGCTGATGATTCGGCAAGTGAAGCTCGATATTCACCGAACGAAATATGTGGGTGCGCGGACACGAGAGGTCATGTATCTAGTCGAACGTGCGTAATCCAACGGAGTGCTTCGTTCTGTACTATAAGGACGCGGTGTTGGATAACAACACGCGAATCAAATCCATTTCGGAGAGTAACGAGATTCAGTTTAGGCTCTTCATCGATGTGGGCGTTGCTTGTCGCTACTGAGTGCTAGAAAGAGAGGATGGAGACGGACAGTGAAGCGAGGAATAAATCGAGATTGGATGGTGAGGTGATGGCAAGGATGAAGGGCGAGAATGAATCAAGATTGGATAATGAAACGACAACAACAACACAAACAAACGAAGGAAACGTAGGAGTTAACGCGAATCCTCATGCACAGCCGATTCGGAGAACCGTTCCCGTGCTGAAGGAGGGCGTGTCTTCCCATCCGAGCTACTCCCAGTCCTTCCCAACGTCAAAGGGTACTCAGACGACATTACACTTCACGCATAGTGTCCGCATTCAGCTGCAGCAAGGTCATGCAGTACGTGAGTCAGCGGAACGTGGACGCGTGCGTCGCGTGGCTACAGACGGCGAAGCTGGAGGACTCACAGTTCCAGACGGCGGTGGAGATTGCGCGGAAGGGCTTTCCAGGTCCCGCTCGCTCCCCTTCCTGACACGTAGTGAGCAAGTACGGCGCGACCCTGTTCCCGCTGTTGCGTCGCTACATTCAGGAGCTGTGCGAGAAGAAGGCGTCGCCCTTCCGCGTCAACACGGTGATGCAGTGGTACCGCGTGGTGGTGTTGGAGCTGTTCTCGTCGCGCGCCTCGTTCGCGGAGGTGCGCGCGCCCGACGTGTTCCCGATCCTCTCGGACGTGAGCACGGTTTTGCAGAGCTACCTCGGCGAGAAGTCGGTGGTGCAGGGCTGCGTGGGCACGCTGCTCGTCACGACGGAGTCTTCCTGTTTCGCCCCTCCCTTCCCCTCACGCGTAGTCGGAGCGAAGTCCCTCGAGTTCGCCTGCTCCTCGGAGAACGTGGAGTCCGTGAACCGGATCCTCGCCCTGTACGCGCACGAGTCGTGGATGGGCTCTTTCTTCCAGTACCTCCACACCATCGCCGTGGAGGGTGGGCGCCAGGCGGGAGTGTGATGTCTAGGGCGCGCGGGAGCGATTACGAGGCTGGCGTCGGTGGAACACATGCGTCTGCTCTTCTCGATTCTCGCCCAGTCCCCGGCCGACAGCGTGTTCAAGTCCGCGTGCAGCTACATCGAGGCGCTGGCGGCGTCGTCGGTGGCGTCCGCCGTGTTCTTCCAGTCGCCGATCGCGTGCCAGTTGGTGCAGGTGCTGCGCAGCACGGGCACTGACGGTTCGGAGAGGGTGATCGCGGTGCTGCGCGCGCTGCTGGAGTTGGCGCGGCGAGGTACGTGCGAGGGCATCGCGTGAGGCGTAGAGGAGCTGCGGCACTACGTGGTGGAGACGAACCTGTTCCCAGTGCTGTCGGAGTTCATCAGCACGTTCAGCTCCAGCCGCACCATCATCTCCCTGATCCTGTCGCTGCTGAAGTGCCTGCTGCAGTCGCGCGACGTGTGCCTGTTCCTGTACCCGCAGAGCATCCTCTACTCGCTGCAGACGTGCCAGTCGGTGTGCAGCAAGGACGCGAAGCTCTTCCTCGCCGCGCTGGAGTGCATGGAGCTGGTTCTGCAGAACGTGCGTAGGGCAGGCTGCGGGGTGTGAGGCGTAGAGAAGGCGCGCTTTGACTTTGACGAGAACGACGTGAGCGCGCTGGTGGAGTACTGCAACCAGATGGTGTACGACGCGGCGATCGTGTCGTCCGTGTGTCGCGTGCTGAGGCGGGTCGGCGTGCACAACAGGCGCGTGCTGAGCAAGATCTCCGCGTGGACCGACGCCTTCCAGAAGGACGACCCCGTGCAGGGCGCGATTCGCAGCGTGCTGGAGACGGAGAAGCAGGAGGAGGTGAACGAGGACGACGTGGGCGACGAGGAGATGGCGGTTCCGACGCTGAGCGAGGTGGAGCGCTCTTCCAGCACCACGGTGCTGAAGGACCGACGTCTGCTGCTGTTGCTGCTGTGGCGCATCGCGCACTCGAAGACGCCGTTGCTGCTGGAGTCCTCGGCGCGCTGTCTGCGTCTCCTCTTCCAGAAGGGTGGCGATGACGGAGGGGATTGAAGCGTAGACATCAATGGCGTCGTCCTTCCTTCGGCGGAGGTCGCGTACATCCCATCCCTTCTGGTATATCTTCTGCAGCAATCGGAGTCTGTCTCCCAGGAGACGAATATGAAGGCGGATTCTCAGAAAACGAACACAAAGGTGGATTCTCAGAAAACGAACACAATCGCGGAGTCTCTCCCGCTGAAGGAGGCGTGCATTGAGGTGATCGCGACGATTCTGGAGATGACCCCCTCGGACCAGGAGTTGGTGCCCCCATCGTTCGTCGGGACCGTGACGCGCCTCATGAAGGACTACATCTTTTCGCTGAGCCTCGCGACGAACGGACTTCACATCCTCACGTCGCTGTACCCACACCGTACTCCTTTCTCTCTTTGCTTCCCCATAGCCACGTACCAGTCGGCGTTCAAGACGGAAGAGACCATCACGTGCTTGCAGCTGATCTGCTACGCCACGCAGTCTCAGGAGTGCCGCGCCCTCACGCAGTCGCTCTTGGCGTCGCTGGAGGCGCCCTTCCAGATTTCGCCGGACGTTCCGCTGCGTTCCGACGCGCTGGAGGACATTCTGTTTGCGGGTCTGATCTGCCAGCTGGACGCGAAGGAGCGGAGCGTTCTGCTGGACGTGCTGAAGGTGTGCGGCGACGCCCTGGCGCTGTCGCAGCAGCGATTCCTGCACGCCTTCGAGCTGAAGCAGGGCATGACGCGCCTGCTGGGCATTCTTCGCTACCACACGGACGACGAGGTGCTTCACCCCTCGCTGGAGCTGCTGCGCTGCGTTATCGAGTGCAGGCGCGTGAAGGAGGCGGAGGCAATTTCGATCGTGACGGTGGTGTACAAGGTTCTCCACAAGAAGGAGGCGTGCCGCGAGTGCGCCAAGTACCTCACCTACCTGGTCCGCTTCCTCAGCTCCTACGGTGGGACGCGTATGTGTGGCGTAACCGTTAGACTACACGCTGCAGCGCACGCTTTCCGAGCTCCCGCTGCTTCTGTCGGTGTTCTCCATTCACACGGCGCGCGATCTGCCGTCCTTCACGGTCACGGACAACATCACGTATCTGTTCAAGCTACTTCTCCACACGAACCCGGAGCTGCGCGCGACGCTTCGCGAGCGCTCCTTGCCTGCACTACTGCTGCACGTCATGGAGGAGAACCCGGGCACGGAGATCCAGTTGAAGTGCTGCGAGGTGTTCTTGATGCTGAAGGAGGATGCCTCGGTGGTTCCGATGGACGCTGACTACCTGTTCAAGCCGTGCATCCAGCTGCTCTCCACGGAGGTTCAGGTGGACGCAGTGTGTCGCGCTCTCGCCGTGGTGTCGCCGTTGGTGGAGCACTCCCTCGCCTTCATGTCCTCTCTCCTGTACTCCTCCACGCTCCTCCGCATTTCGTCTCTGATCGCGCAGGAGGCGCTTTCTCGCGACCACCTCCTCGTGCTCTCCGAGTTTATTCGCGTGATCGCAGAGTCGCCCGACAGCGACCTGTTCCTCCACAGCAGCGGGATTGTGAGCGAGGTGATGAAGTACATGAAGGACGCGATGAAATCGTACGACGTGCATCTCGTGGAGCCCTTGCTGCGCTGCTCGTTGTGCCTCGTGACGCACTGTCCTGTTACCGCGGAACAGCTGCCTTCCGTTTGCGACGTGGCTGCGAACAGCATTCGATTCTTCTTCAGCGACGAGAGGGTCATCCGAGAGGCGCTGCTCATCTTGCGTCAGCAGAGTTTCGTGCCCGCGAGCGTGGGCTCGCTGCTGAATAGCATTCTGGAGCGTTACACGTCTTCGCAGGAGATTATGGCAATCACGAAGGAGGTGAAGGAGCTCGTGGAGAGGAAGGAGGATTGTGTGGCGCGTTTCCTTCGTGAGGGGCATGCGAGTGAAGGGGTTGTGGAGGAGTTTATGCGGTGTGTGGTGGGTGTGAGTTGTGAAGTGAGTGGAGATGTGAGTGAAGATGTGAATGAAGTGAGTGAATTGAGTGACACGAACAGTGAAATGAACAGTGACACGAACACCGAAGAGAAGGAAATCAAACAGGAAAACACAACCAACACCTCCCTCCCCATCCTCCTCCAATGGCTGTCCTCCATTCCCGCCGCCTCCTCACACAACCCTCTCCTCTGCAGCACGATCGACCGATACATCACCGGTAAGTCCCTCCCAACGCAATCACCTCTAGCGCAGAAGCGATTCCTCTCTTCGGAACAGCTCACAACCCTCGTCAAGCACTTCTGGCTCCTTCTGTACCGCAACGTGTTCCACAAGGCCTACCTTGAACACGCGATCGCCGTCTATCACAAGTGGACGGAGGATCCTTTCCTCCAGCCCGTTCTCCAAGAGATGGTTCCCTTCCAGAGCCGCGTTGTGCTGACCATGCTCCTGTACACAGTCCAGTTCTACCAGCCGTCGCAGCAGTGCCTGTTCGTGCTCCACGAAGTGCTCGAATCCGACGCTCTGTGCAGCGCCGTCGCGGATGCAGATGTCGTGCCCATCCTGATTTCCCTCCTGTCCACTCTCCCGTCAGAGGAGAAGGTGTTTTTCGTCCTTAACGCGCTCTTCTCCCTCGCTCAATACCGTGCGGGTCGCTGTCGCTGATGATGGGTAGATTGCGTCCTCCAGCAGTTTTCAGTGGACAAGACGCTCGTTGACCGCATCCTTGCTGTCAAGCCGCGCATGTCCAAGATGGACGCGCATGTCGGCGATGCGTTCTCTTCCTTGGTGTCGTATTTGCAGTCAAATCAGATGAGCGGTACGGGTGGGTTGCTAGGGTTAGGCGTAGAGGAGAGCGCTCGGAATCGCATTGTGGAGAAGTATGGACCCTTGCCTTCGCGACCTGTTCAGTAGCATTCCTTTATTCTCTTGTATTGCTTTGTTTCTTAATCGTTGTATTGTGAAGAGAGACGAATAATCTGGGTTATTGTGAAGAGGAATGGTGTGTATTCGATCCCTGTTTCGATGAGCAGCATTTCCGATATAATAATTTCTAAGTCATGCTCTTAACAATGGGAATGACTGTGATTGCTTTTGACGCGTAACAAGAAGGGTTCGTAGAATGAGTCACAACGAGAGTGCATTCTGGTGCCTCAAACATAACCAAGCTCTACCACTTATGGATGTCAATATACAGGAGGAGGGAGATGTGAAGAGAGCATCGACGGTGTGATTACTGGTTCACATGAAAACGGTGATGTTGGTAATGAATGCAATGAATATATAACATTCTCTATCGAAACGGAAGAGCACTTCCGTGAACGCGTCTATTCCAAACCAAACGCCGTGGAATGAAGAATTGAGAGTGCAGTCACACGGCAACAAGAGCAAAAGACACATGCAATGATCCCTTCCCGTGAGCTAGGGATAGGACTATCCTTCAATCCCATTGCTCTCTATCACTGCACTAAACGATTCCAATCTCATCCTGGCAACCATTTCGTGTAATACCCTAACCGAGCTGGAGACATGCCCAGAGGGGATACTATCCTCCTCCTTCAGCAGGCAGAAGCGTACAGCTCCCGCTCTTCTCCAAAAACACGCGAAAATCGATTGTCTCCTGTGTATTTGGAAAGATCGAAGTGTTATGTGTTCAGCCAATCAGAATCGCTCCTCCCATCCCAGTGTCCCAGAGCGCTAGTGTTTCTGTCGGACGACATGCACAATTGTGTTTACTCTTTTTCACTTATCACAATTCTTTTTAAGGGAAAGTGAGCAGTGCAATCGCAGTCCTGAGGTATAGATCAACATGGAAGCCTTGCTTGTGAAAGAGAACTCGTCAAATGAAGAGTATCACGATCTGCGCACGTCGCTGTGCTACTACCTCAGCATCATTCTGGTTCTGGTGGCGTTCATTCTGAGTATGTTCAGTCTCGGATTCTGTAGCGCGGTAGTCTTCCGGATCCTCAGTCACGCGTAGACCACCATCCAGAACAAGCTCTACACGTACGAATTCCCCACCTGGGACTGGGCGGATGGCCTGCAGGTGGGCATGCCGGTGTCGATTGATCGCGATGGCAATGCGTTCCCGGGAGCCGGAATCACCATCTACCGCAATGTCAGTATCAACACGATATCGCAGAAGATGCCGAACGCGAAGATCCGAGAGCTGAGCTTCAATACGGCGATGGTGGTGTACGACGGAGGCGTGGACGCCTACATGTTCACCTTCGACGGCAACGCCGTGACGTTCAACCACCTCGACTTGACTCCGACGCTGAAGGGAGAGACGCGTAAGATTGACGACGTGGTGCGCGTGAGTCGCGAGCGCTTCATCATCGTGGGTTCGAGAGAACTGCTTCCGATCACCGCGCAAGTCAAGTTCGAGAACCGCATGGTGAGAGTGACCTTCTCGCAGGGCACTCCGATCGCGCTGGAGAACGACGACGACCAGTACCCGCACATCGACAATCTGAACAACGAGACCTTCGCTCTGATCTACGAGAACGGGTTCGAGCTGTACACGCGCGTGGGTCACTGGACGGGCGACGGCAACACGGCGACGATCACGCTGGACGCGGAGACGCTGGCGACGGAGCGCTACGAGTACCACGGCGTGGCGGGCATGGACGACACGCACTTCATCATCGCTGCCACGGGCAGACAGTTCATGGTGAACGACTCGTTCCCCATCGTGACGGCGTGTCTGTGCACCATCCAGCCGGACAAGAGCATCAAGTTCGGCGACTGGATCGAGCTGCCGTTCACCATGTCCCACAACTTCTTCGACATGGACAACATGGGGCCGAACGAGGTGATCATGGCGTTCGCGAACAGTGAGACGAGAGGCATCACGGCGGTGGTGATGGGCTACGACCGCGAGAGCGAGTCGATCTTCTTCGGGTCGACGGAGGCGATTCAGACGGGCGGCGCGGTGCTACGAGAGAACCACATCGACCTCCGCGTGCTCAACCGCGATTCGTTCGCCGTGTTCTACAAGGACGACGCGATTGACAGTCTGGTGATGGTGATGTGCGAGATTTCCGAGTCGAACGACATTGTGGTGGTGAGTCCGAACTACGTGGTGAGCCGCCCGCGCAACTTCATGGGACGGAGCGAGTACGCGTACGATTTGTGCGAGATCGGCATGGGCGACTTCGCCATCGTGGAGTACCAGAGCACGGAGATGGAGAAGACGGTGATGATTCACAGAGGTGACGTGCGTCCTCGTCCGTTCGGTGTCGTGGCGAAGGTGAACAAGAAGTCGCTCATGATTCAGTTTGCCGGCATCTTCAAGGTTCCCGGAAGCAAGAAGTTCACGCCCGGCCGCGCCATTCTGACCAACTCGAAGGGCGATCTTGTGGAAGGAGACCCCTACGGCTACGCGAACCGCAACTTTGGCAACTTCTACGTGGTGTCGAAGGAGGACAATTCGATTCTGAACGGGAACAATGTGGTTGGCGTTGCTGTGTCGAGAAAGAAGGTGTATATGAAGATTAATTGTTGTGTTTGTTGTGAGAAGGGGTCTTTCGTTGTGAGGAGTGATTTTAATCCAAATAGAGGCGGTTCCCTTCCTTTCCATTCGTAAAGCAGAAAGAAAGCGCCACAAGAAGGAATGATAGATCACTGCAAGCACAACTCCAATTCTGCAGGAGCGAGTGCAGCGTGATGATCAAGAACTTTCCGGGAAACTTCTTGAACCCAGAGAGAACCAAAACCATAAAACAACACGAATGGAGGAGATTGAGATCCCTGAGATTTCAGAGAAGTCAGAAAAAACGACAGATGTGGAGTCAAAGAAGCAGGTCAAATCAGTTCCGATCTCCACTCTCTTTCTCAAGTTTTCCAACAACAAGGAGCGCGCATGCCTCATCACAGGATTCATCTGTTGCTTTCCTCTTCTTGTATAACTCGTAGTTGCCTTGATTTCCGGAACGCTAACTCCTATCTCATATGTGTTTTCTGGAAAGCTGCTGGATGAATTGAACCGAGAGGAGCTGAGTTTAAACAACGTCACATGGATCTTGACGTGCTACAGCCTTCTTCTCTTTTCAGCCTCTCTCTTTTCTTTCTTTGAGCGATATCTGCTCAGCTATTTCGCTGGTGAGTGCTACTGAGAGTGATTACGGTTAGAGAACGTCACGCGTCACTATCGCGATGCATACATGAAATCTTTACTCCAGCACGATGTCGAATTCGTCGAGAGCTACAATCCCGGAATCCTGGGTCAGCGATTCTCCGAGGAGTCGTCCATTCTCGTGGACGGTCTCGGTCCCAGTCTCGGCGCTCTATTCCACTCCATTGCGGGTCTCATTACCGGCATCATCATCGGGTTCATTAGCGTAATCGCATTCTTTCGAGAGGATGAGGTATAGAGCTGGCAACTCACTGTCCTGACGTTCCTGATCGCCCCGTTCATCTTCATCTGCTCGTACTTCTTCGGAAAGCAGCGAGGTGTGTTCAACGAGTGCGTGATGATGGAGCGTCAGAACGCCGACGCTGTGGCGGAAGAGTCGTTCCGAAGCATCAAGACGATCCTCTCGCTGGGCGCGCAGAAGAAGTTCTTCGCGAAGTACTTTAAGATCATGAAGGACTGCTACACGGTGGGAAGGGTGGCGATTCACGTATCGAGCATGTGGTACGCGCTGAGCATGTTCACGAGCCAGTTTGCAGATGCGCTGATGTACCTATCGGCAGTGGTCATTGTGATGGGTCAGCGCAAGAGTTATCCTACAGAGCTGGTTAATGAGGGTTGCGTCGCCGCTGGGTTGAACAGCGTTGATTTCTGCTACTCAGCGGCGAACATGACCTCCGCCTGTCGCTCCATCTGCGATCGCGTGGACTTCTGCTGGTACGATCGCGAAGGACCGTGTCTGGTGGGCGGCGAGGTGGTGGTGGTGATGATGGCGGTGCTGCAGGCGATCTCGGGCATCGGCAGCGCCTTCTCTTCCATCATTGAACTGACAAAAGCCCGTGTGGCGGCGGCGTTCTTCCTGGAGGTGATCGACCACAAGGACGAGATGGTGGACAAGAAGGGCGAGAAGCCGGCGTCCAACAAGGGCG
>ERZ1106923.71-NODE-71-length-48213-cov-126.715707_pt1 | contig 48213 bp, 39 predicted proteins | sample MGYA00403657_ERZ1106923 | MGnify/ENA primary metagenome ERZ1106923 (study PRJEB35170, sample SAMEA104062425) | human gut metagenome | biome: human gut; feature: human-associated habitat; material: faeces | place: Denmark | collected 2012-06-19 ...
TAAATTCCATCTTGACAATCATTTATTTTGTGATATAATAAAACTATACTTTTACTAATCGGCTGAAAAAGTGCTTTTTACAAGGTCTGCAATGCAAATTGCAGACCTTTTTTCTATGTTGGTAAAAGTATAGTTTTTTAGAACGGACCGCTGAGGTTTTTATTTTTTCAATCGGTTTGCAACTCGTGTTGCAATATTTTTTACTATGAATCACAACACGAGTTGTGAAAAGGTTTCGGTTACAGCGGCGAGGAGCCGTACTGTGATAAAAAAATGAAAAGAGGAGAATGTATGAGAAAACTCAAAGCGTTATTGCTGTGCATTCTTGCCGCCGTTACGGTTGCAAGCACGGTCTGCGCGTTTGCCGCCGAAACAGAACCGGCGCCGCTGCAAGTTGTTTCGGTTTCGCCGATCGTTTACAGCGACAATATGGACGGAACGCCGCAGGGGGAAAGCGGTCACACCGCCGAGATCGGCATACGTTTCAACCGATCGCTGGGCGATAAAATGTATAATTACGTGAACGCGCGCTTGAAAGCGCTGGGCGCGGGCTTTTTAACTCCCGTCGGCGCCGCCTCCGTAGAGGAGACGGCGGAGTTACAGGATAAACTCGGGGATTTCGTCAACGATTATATCAAGTTGAACGGAAAGACGCTCCGCAATGCGTTCGCGGAGATGTCCGCGACGGTCACGGACCTTCCCGAACCTTATTTTGCTGTACATATGGACGAAGATCGTCAGGGCATCCGCTTGTATTTAGACAACCGCATCGCTTATAACGCGGACTATCTGAAACAGACGATCGTGACCGAGGCGGGCAGCGCGACCGTGCGGACTGCCGCAGACGGCAACGTGCTCACCGTGCGCGCGGGTTTTCGGAGCGGATACACAAACGCCGCGGTGACGAAGGACGTATCCTTTGCCTATGACGCCGAAGTGAAAGAATGGAAGAGCGTCGCCACGCCCGTATATGCTACGGTAGACAATCAGCATGCGGTCAACGGATTGAAAAGTTTGCTTGCCGTGGATTTCGACACGGAACTTACCACGCAGACGGGGCTGAACCACGATCTGCCTTTCCTCAACCAATTCATTTTCATAGACGGTTTGCCGATGAACGAGTACGGCGCGGCTAAAGGAACGGATATCCGCGTCAATCAGATCGCGCCGCACAGTTTCAATCTCTGGCAGTTCGATGCGGGTACGCCGAACGCAAAAGATTTTCCCGCGGGTACGCGCATTCTCTTTAGAAAAGGCTTGCAATTCGTCGGTGAAGACGGCGTAAATCCCGTTCCCGATCTGACGCTCGCGGAAAATACTATGTTCGTTTTAGGCGACGTCTGGTCGCAGGAGATCGTCGCGGACGGGCTGTCCGTCGTCGGGTTCGGGGCGCTGACCGAAGAGGAAAAAGCTTTTTCGTTCGAGATAAATTTTTCCGCCGATATCACCGATAGTAAAATAAACGTCGCGGAAGATCTCGGTTGGGTAAAAGAGGGCGTTAAGATCAATTCCAAAACCATCGCCGAATGGAATGCAGAGCAAAAACTCGTCACGATCGTTGCGGAAAAGAGCGCGCTGTATATTACGGCGGACCGCTCCGTGTGGTCTTTGGACAATGCCGACTTCGTCGAGGTGTGCGACGCCTTTGTATCGGGGGTGGGGATCGAGATCGTGAGCGGCTATTCCAAATTTTATAATCAGACGATCGGCGAATGGCTGGACGAGGCGGTGACAGCCGAACTGAACGGGGAGACCGTCAAAATAGAAACGATCAGCGCTTTTACCGTGCAGTCGGGCAACCCGTGCTTTACGGTCACGTTCGACAAGCCGATCTCCTATAAATATCTGCCGCATTATAACGGCGATATTTCCTGGCATCAGGCGGGCGGAACTGCGGCTTTGGGCGTAAACGATCTGGATATTCTGAAAATGAAGGTACAGCCCGCGCACGAGGGGCTTTTGAAAGGCGTTTCCATCAACGGAAAGACGATCGAACAGATCATGGCGGGCGCTTCCGAAGGCCAAGATCGGAACGTAGTCGTCATGGTGCACTATAACCAGGACCTGACCTCTATGATGTTTTCCTGGCAGGCGGCGTACAGTGATCAGGTCATCGATTACACGCAGGACGTCGTTCTGACCATTGACAGAAGTATTTTCGTCACGCCCAACGGCGGCAGGCTTGCCGAGGACGTGAAACTGACCTATAAAAACGAATTTACGGGCTGGTATGCGGACGGTGAAATTCCCGAATGGAAAAATACCCGCGTGGAAAAACTGGATTATCTCCTCTATATGGAAAACGTCGACAGTTACGCCATTCAGGTGCATTTCAAAGCGCCCGCGTCCAATACGGAAATGCAGAACGTGCAGGATATGGACTTTATCCGCAACGGGTTCAAACTGAACGGATTCACGATAGGGGAGATCATGGCGGGTGCCAAGGACGCGGACGGCAACGCGGTCGCAGATCCCGTCACCGCGCATTTACTGCCCCCGACGGGCGTGCCCGGCACGGGCAAGATCGTCGTCCATTTCTTTATCAGCGCGAAGATAACCGAGGCGACGGGCGGCATCAAGGACAAGGGCAACACCTTGGAGATCGTCGGAGGCACTAAACTTCCGAGCGTGACGAAAGTCAGCCGCGATTATAAATTTGTATATGAGAACGGCGGCTGGGCGGAAGAGGTGGACACGAGCGGCATCGAATGGGAAGAACTTCATCTTGTGAGCGTTTCCAAGCCTGTTCTGTCCTCCGACGAAAACGTCATGTTCACGCTCGCATTCGATAAAAATATCACGTACAAGGAACTGTTGCACATCAACGGGGACGTGAGTTGGCTGCTTGCCGTGAGCGAGCAGGATTCTGCGCCCTTCCGCTATACCGCGGAAGAGTTGAACGTGCTGAGCGCCTACGGTATTCTTTCCTCGCTCAAAGAAAAGATACTTTTCAACGGGCAGTCGATTGCCGAACTGATGGAAAAGGAGCAAAACGCCGCATACCGACCCGTCACCGTGATGGTGCACGTCGGGCAGAGCGGCGAAATGAACACCATTAATATCGCGTTTGCGGGCAAATCGTTTGACGCAGAAGGGAACTCGGTGGACGGTGCGAACAAAATCGGCGACTTGAACGCGGAATTTACCTTTACCGTCAAAGCGGGATTCCGCACGACGTTGCTCGGCGAAGTCGCAAAGGACGAAACGTTCCGCTACAATCCTGCCGCGGGCGTCTTTGTCAAAGAGGCGGAAGACGGCGCGTTGAGCGGCGACACGACGATCAACGGCGTGTACTACAACGGGTATAAGATCGAAAAGAACGGTACGCTCGTTTTAAAAGACACGGAAAAACTCGACGCGAAACTCTTTACCGTTCTGCTCGGCGATCCCACGTCTGTGTTCGAAGTCGTGGGCGGGGATGCGCTGAAAGAGGGCGACAACGCCGTCGTCATCCGCGTGACTTCCACGGACGGCACCGTCGGGGAATTCGCCTTTACCGTAACGGTGCAGGCGGCGGAAAAAGGCTCGTGCGGTTCGACGCTGGGCGGCGCAAGTCTTATCGGGGCGTGCGCGCTGCTGATCGCGGCCTCGCTGCTCTTGCGAAAAAAACAAAGAAAGGGAGGAATGGTGAAATGAAACGGATCACAGCGGCGCTTCTGGGCGCGGTCATGTGCCTCGCCGTCTTCGGCGGGTGTGCGGCAAAGACCGAAGAATACGCCTATCAAAAGCAATCGGATACCATGCTGCGCTTTTCCAGCAGCGACGAATCGCTCGACGATTTTCTCAACGACTATCTGCACCGCCACCTGCGTTACGACGAGTATCGCATCGGCGATCTCTCGCTCGGCTCTTCGGTCATGTTCAATAAAGAGTGGGAGGCGATGAGCCTGTTCTTCTTCGATTCGACTTCCGCGGCCGTGCCAGACGACCGCGTGGCGATGATGGAAAATTTCCTGTACAATATCCCCGTGGATAAATTCGGCTACACTTGGCAGGCATTCGACAATTTACAGCCGTCTACGGGAGAGCCGACGACTTATTTCGGGCAGGGCTGGCCTTTCCCCGATTACACGCAGAGCAAGGGCGGCTCCAACGGCTGGGAATTCAACGGCTCTACCTCGCAGGGCTGGACGGCGGAAACCGACGGCAGGGAAACTGCCGACATTTCCGTGGCGGGCGGGCTTTTGACCGCGCAGGCGGAGGATACGCGTACGCTCGCATTCGTATCCCCGCAGGACAATATTTCCTCCTTCCACGCGCCTTTCTTAGAGGTGGATATCAGGCTTCTGGACGTGGACGCGTTCGGCAAGGATTCGCACATCGACGGGATCAACGTTTACTGGAAGACCGATCCCGACGACGAATGGTCTGCGGATAAAATGGTCGCGAAAGATTTTGCCACGCTGCCCGTAAACATATCCAGTTCCTTTTCCCAGCAGTTGTATTTCCCCATGTGGCTGCATCCCGAATGGGGCACGGATAAAAATATCCGCCAGTTGAAAATAGAACTGGTGGCGAAAGACGGCGAAACGTTCACGGGCCCGCAGAGCGTCAATTTCGTGCGCTGCAATTACGATACCCGACACAGCAATAACTCAACGCTCCTGTTAGACGCGGGCAAACTGCATTACGAATACACGGGCGACGAAAAAGTGCTTGCCGACAATCTCAACCGCTATCGCAGTACGACGCAGTTTTTGATCACACATCTGGGCGGCGCGTCGGGACTCATCGATCAGTCGTATTTCCGCGGGCACGAGGGCTCGCCGCAGGGCGTTGGAACGAGCATCGGCAACGGCTACTGGGATATTCTTTCAACGCCTAAGATCTCGTTTTACAGCAACGTCTATTTTTATAAGGCGATCCGCGCGATGGCGTATCTGGAAAAAGCCGCGGAAGATTTGCAACTTGAAATTGCAAAACCCACCGTTGTGAACGCGGACGGCTCGGGCACCGTCGCCTATGAGCAGACTTCCGAAAGCCTCAGCGCTCTTTTGAAAAAGATCAAGGAAAAACTGTGCGAGAGCGTGGATTTCGGTGCCAAAACGGGATTTTACGATGAAGAAAAAGGGCGTTTTATCGAGGGCTTCAACGCCGACGGCGATGCGGTGGATTACGGCTTTATCATGTTCAATCTCGAAGCGGTGGCGGAAGGCATCGCAACGCCCGAACAGGCGGAGCAGGTCATGAGTTGGGTCAACGGCGACAGGATCGTGCAAGCGGATATCCAAAAGAACGAACAGGATTATGCCGCGGGCAAAAAGGGTACGGCGGTCAACGAGGACGGCAGCCTTTCCATCGACGGGACGCTCGGCATTTACGACTTTGAATTCGCGCCCCGTTCCACGACGGTCAAAAACTACAATCAGTACGTCTGGGCGTGGGGCGGTACCAACGAGTTCGGCGGGCAGGTGCAGGACGGCGGCGCGATCATGTACGTTTCCTATTACGATATCATGAGCCGCATCAAGACGCGCGGCGCGGACGATGGATTCGCGCGGCTGAAAGAGATCCAGAAGTGGTATGAAAAAGTACAGGCGTGCGCAAAGCGCTACGGCGTGGGCACCGACCTTCCCAACGATCAGTTTTACCGCGTCTATTACGGCGAGTTGGACATTGCCATGCAGGGCGGCGGGCCCGCGGGCGGCATCGGGCTGGATACCGAGTTTTTAGAGGCGGCGCTGCTGTACGCGACCGTGCCTTACGGCTTTTTCGGTTTGCAGAGCGCCGAACGCGATACGTTGGAAATATCTCCCGAACTTCCTTCTTCTCTCTCCTATTGGAAGATGGAAAATCTCGCTTTTCACCAGGTGGTTTACGATCTCACCATCGGGAAAGATTTCGCGCAGATCGACTATGTGCGCGGCGCGACGGACGGTCTATCCGTCAACGTGAATCTGCAAAAGCCCGATAAAAAATTCAAAGTTCTCGTCGACGGGAAAACGACCGATTGTTATACGGTCAGCGGCAACGTCGTGAAGGTCAACGTTCCTTTCCGCGCGTGCAAAATTCAAATCGTATAGAGGATAAATATGAAAAAATTATTTTCGGTTTTGTTATTATGTGTTATAATAGTGATGGGTATGTTCGGATTTGCCGGCTGCGGCGACCCGTTCAACGATGACGAACTCGGGCGCGACGAGGTGGAAAACAAAGTGACCATCCGTTTCGGCTATCTTGCGGAGGAAAAAGACCTCGCCGTCGTCATTAAAAGGGAGTTCGAAAAACAGAACGATACCATCAATCTGAAAATGGAGCCTATTTCGGGCGACTGGAAATCCGCCATGAACCAGTACGTGGCGAAACCTTCGAATTTTCCCGATATCGTATGGGTGCCAAGCGACCAGCATTCCTCGTATTCCAAGGGCGGAGCGTTCGTCGATCTGAGGCCTTTGATGGAAGCGGACGAAGCGACCGCGCCTTCGCTGTATTACGATTCGATGATCGAAACCACGCACTATTCCGCAACGGACGAGGGAATCTGGTACGCGCCGCGCGATTACAACAAGCCTGTCACCTATATCAATAAAAAAATGTTTGCGGCGGCGGGCGTGGAGATACCTGCGCAAAAAGACTGGAACTACGAAAAGTTTTTGGAAGTGTGCGCAAAACTCAGAAAAGCAATGGATGAAAACGGGCGAGGGTCCGAAAATTTCGACGCGGAAAAGTTCGCCGTGGGCATCGAGCCAAACTCCTTCCCCGTGGAAAGCGAAATGTGGTGGAATCCCGTCTATCACAGCGCGATCGAAAGTTTCGGCGGTTCGCTGATCGATACGGATTTGTCGGGGCGCGACGCGATCACGGTGGACAGCGACAAGACTGTCGCCGCCTACCGCAAGATTTACAGCGAAATGTTCGTCAACGATTACAGTTTCGGCCCGCAGGACGGAACGGCGAGTACGGCGTTTCTGTCGAGCAAAGCCGCCATGTGGTTCAGCGTGCGTCCAAAACTCCCCACTATTTTAAAGAGGGATATCGACGTGGATTTTCTCCCGCTTCCCTTTGATAAGATCGGGGCGGGCAACAGCGGTTACGCCATTACTTACGTCGCCAAAGACCGCCTTTCCGACAAGGGCGGAAATACCAAAAACAACGAACAACTCGCATGGGAAGTCATCAAATGGCTGATCACCGAACCCGGACAGCAGGTGTTGGGGCGTTCGGGCGCGGGCATTCCTGTCCTGAAATCCATGAAAGACAGCGGCGATTGGATCACGGAAAACGATCCGACCCTCAATCATCAGGCGTTTACCGCGTACGAGGAGCGGGATATCGGGCTGAACGTGTTCAATATCTACGATCCCGATAATCACAAAGTCATGTTCGACACCATGACGCTCGTCATGACCAAAGCCATTTCCGACAACAGTTGGGAAAAGAAGGGCGATACTTATGAAATGAGTGCGGGCTTCGTCAACGATCTGAAAGCATATAAAGAGGCCATGCTGGCCAAAGCGGAGTAGAAGCCGCTATGTCCAAGGTCAGAACTTTCCGTAAAGGCAAGGCGCTGGATATATTTACTTCGTATCTCTTCGTCTTGCCCGTAATACTCGGAATCCTGTTGTTTACGCTCGTTCCGATGATGACGTCGCTCTATTACAGTTTTACCGATTACAACCCGACGCTCGTGAACGCAAAGCCCGCGTTCGTCGGCATTCAGAACTTTGCCGACGCGTTCGGCAAAAACTGGAAAGCGGTCGGCAACAGCCTTTTCGTCACCATATCCTACACGATCATCACTGTGCCGCTCAATCTGGTGCTTTCCTTTGCGATCGCCATGCTGCTCAATCAGAAGTTGAAGGGCATGCGCGTCTTTCGCACGATCTACTATATTCCCGTCATCATTCCCGCAGTCGCGTCGGGACTGTTGTGGAACGATATCACAAAGGTGAACGGGGGCATGTTCAACGTCATTCTCACGGAGTTTTTGAAACTTCCCCCGTATCAGTTCTATAACTCGGCGGAAACCGTCCTGCCGTCGCTCATTTTTATGAGTTTATTCGGCATGGGCGGGGGCATGGTCTTGTGGATCGCGCAATTGAAAGGCATTCCCGAAAGTCTATACGAAGCCGCAAGTTTAGACGGCGCGAATTTCTTTGTCCGCACCTTCCGCATCACTTTGCCCATGTGCACGCCCATGATCTTTTACAATCTCATTATGGGCATTATCGGCGGTCTGCAGATCTTCACGCAGGTATTACTGCTTCGAAATCCCAATAATTCCGAGGCGCTCAACTTTTTCGTGCTGCATATTTACGACAACGCGATGGGCAATAATATGATGGGGTACGCCTCCGCGCTCTCCTGGATCCTGTTCGTCATCATCGCGGCGATCACGGCGGTGACTTTCAAAACCTCCAAATGGGTCTATTACGGGGAGGTCGCATAATATGGTAACGCATGCACATTCTCCCGCCGCGCGGTTCTTTACTTCGTTTGCAAAATACGCGTTTCTGATCGTGTTGGGGCTGTTCTTCCTGTTTCCGCTCTTCGCTATGCTCTCGCGCAGCCTCATGACCGACCAGGAGATCATCCGTATGTCCCTGCTTTGGTCGAAATCTCCTTCTTTTGATGCGTACGGAAGGGTATTCAACCTCAAATCCGTCTATTGGATCTTCAATACCGTACTCATCGCCGTCGTCAACATCGTCGGCATCACGCTCTCCTCGTCGCTCTGCGCCTACGGTTTTTCCAAATTGAAATTTCCCGGGAGGGAAGTCGTTTTCTCCGTCACGCTCGCGACGATGATGCTTCCCTCGATCACCATGCAGATCCCGCTGTATATCATTTTTTCCGATTTCGGCTGGATCGGCACGTGGTATCCGATGATGCTGCCCGGGTTTTTCGGCGGCGGCGCGGTGAATATCTTTCTCATGCGTCAGTTCATGCGCGGCATTCCCGACCAACTCGGCGAGGCTGCGAAGATCGACGGCGCGAATAAATTCCGTATCTATTGGCAGATCGTCATGCCGCTGTGCCTGCCCATTATCGCTTTTACGATGGTGAATACCTTTCTGGGCACGTGGAACGACTTCATGAATCCGCTGTTATACCTGGGCAGCCGCGAAAGGCTCTATACCATTTCGCTCGGTCTGTACATGGATTTTATGATGAGCGGTGCGAATAATCCGCTCGCGAACGTGCAGATGGCAGGCGGTATCATCATGCTGATCCCCTGCGCCGTACTGTTCTTCTGTTTCCAGAAATTATTGATAGAAGGCGTCACGCTGAGCGGCATCAAAGGATAAAAAATGGAAAAAACGATTGATAAATCCAACAAACCCAACCGAGCATTGGTCGCGGAGCGCGCGGGAGTCAGCATTGCCACCGTTTCCTGCGTGCTCAACAACACGCGCACGTTCAGCCCCGAAACGAGGGAAAAAGTGCTCGCCGCCGTCAAAGAGTTGAAATACGTTCCCGATATGGCGGCGCGCAGCATGAAGACGAATCAGTCGTACCAATTCGCCGTTATCAACGATATATCCAATCCCATGTTTCTGCAACTCGTCAGCGAACTGGAAAAGCAAGGCATCAAGCACAATTATTTTCTCAACATCTGCGGCGGCTATGCCGATTTCGAAGTGTACGTCAACCAACTCATCGCGCGTCGCATCGACGGCGTGTTTCTCGCGGTGAAACTCAATAAACTGGATTCGAAACTTCTGGATAAACTTGTAGACAACGGCGTGCGCATCGTGTCGGGCGGCGGAAAGGATTACAATAATTATCGGACGGACGTCACCTACGTCAACATCGATATGAAAGGGGGACTCGACAGCCATTTTCGCCTGCTCAAATCGCTCGGACATAAAAAGGCGGCATACCTCTCCGCCTTTCCCGCTGACGATATGGACGACGGCCGCGTGCGCCTGTTTTGCGAATTGTCCGAAAAGTATTTCGGGGAAAAGAAGCCGTTTGTTTTCAGCAAAGATACATTTATCGATACGAATATCGAAAACGGTTACCGCATGGGGCAGGAAATGCTGCAACGGCTGGACGGCTACACCGCGGTGATCGCCACCAACGATCTGATGGCGATGGGGTTTATCAAGGCTATGCGCGACAACGGGCTGCATTGCCCCGAAGATATTTCTGTTTTGGGCATCGATAACAACGCGCTCTCCGCGGTGTTCGAGCCTTCGATCACGACCTTCGGCCCCGATTATACCGAATACGCCAAGGCAATTTTCGATCTGCTTTTCGAAAAGAACGCGGACAGCGGGGAGCATACCGTCGGCATCAAACATTATGTGCGCGAAAGCACGGGCGTAGCGCGTCAAAGGAGCAAATAGAATGGGTTTCCGTAAAGATTTTCTCGATTGCCTTTCGGGCTTGACGCCTGAAAAGCCGCCTCTGACCGAATATATGATGTTCTGGCCCGAATGCGACGCGCTCTATCTGCCGCACATGAACGGGAAATCTTACGCGGAATATTTCGGCCTGGGCAGTTTTTTGTCGGTGCCGTGTGATTTCAACCCGTATCCGCTCTATGAAGAGGAGATACTCTCGCAAAACGGGCGGTTCGTTACCAAGCGCGACGCGCTGGGGATCACCTGCACTCTCGAAAAAGATTCCAGCGCGATGCCGCACTATATCGAATTTCCGATCAAAGACAGGAACAGTTTTCTGCGTTATGCCGAGCGCCTGGATGCGAATGACGCCGCGCGGTTTGCGCATCTTCCGGGATTCTGGCGGCGCGCGGGAACGTACGACTGCCCGACACAGATGATTTCCCGCGGCATTTTCGCCTTCCTGCGCGACTTTATCAAGTTCGAAGACCTCATGATTTTGTTCTGCGACGAACCCGACCTGATTGCGGAAATGACCGCTTTTCACGGGGATTTTCTCATTGCTCTGTGGGGAAAAGCGCTCTCGTTCGGCGTGCCCGATCTCGTCTATTTCGGTGAAGATATGGCGTATAAAAACGGGCCGATGGTCAGCCCCGCAATGGTCAGGGAGTTTATTTTTCCGCAATGGAAACGCGTCATCGATATGTTGAAGCGCCGCGGCGTACGGCATATCGTTTTCGACAGCGACGGCAACGTTATGCCCGTACTCGATATGGTAGCGGAAGCGGGTTTTACCTGTATTCTGCCTTTGGAGCGGGCGGCGGGAATGGACGGAGAGACCGTGCGCGAACGCTATCCCACGCTGGGTATGATCGGCGGCGTCGATAAACTGAATCTTGCAAAGGGCGGCGACGCGCTGCGAAAGGAAGCGCAGAAAGCCGCGCGGCTGTATCGGGCGGGACGCTATATCCCGTCCTGCGACCACAGCGTTCCGCCCATCGTATCCTTTGAAAATTATTGTAAATATCTGGAATATCTGAAAGAAGAATTGAAATGAAAACGGGCGCCTCCCGACGAGGCGCCCGTTTTCATTTCGAAGGACCTTTGTATTGCGGTTGAGAAAACTCTTTTCCGAATAAGCGGATTGCTTGTTTCGGACAGAGGTTCACGCAGCGGTAACAGAGTGCGCAATCCGATTGGGGTACGGCTTTTCCGTTTTCGATGCGGATATTATGAATGGGACAGCGGTCCGCGCATAACCCGCAGCCGACGCATTTCTGCGCGTCGATTTGCAGGCTGCTCTTTTTTTCGTTTTCGCCTTTCCGCCACCATTTCCGCTGGCATACATAGCCTACGGAATGGGAGAGGGGATTGAACCCGCGCCGAAATTTTTTGCCCTTTAAAATACGGCCGGCGAAACATTGCGCCTTTTTTTCCGCTCTTTCGAGGGTATCTTTGAGTTCGGCGCCGTTGCGGATCTTAAACATCGCGCAATCGGAAAGATTGTTCGGCATATTGAAATGCTCCGCAAAAGATACTTTTGCGCCTGTTTTTTCGAGGAGTCGCCCTAAACTCGCCGCACCGTCGCCCGAAAACTTATATTGCGTTGCAATGACGATACATTCCTGTCCGCGTATCTTTTGCGCGTTGTTCAAAACGAATCGGACCATCGGTTTGGGCGGGGAAGAACCGTAAACGGGAAAGGCGAATAATAAGAGATCGGCAGAAGAGACGCTTACCGTTTTCGTAACGTCGAACGTTTCGGTATCATATCTGTCTTGTAAATACCCGCAAAGTTTTTCGGTCACGTATCGTGTGTTTCCGGTACCCGTGAAATAATAGGCTTTCAGTTTCTCCATCCGTATCCTCCGTTTCTATACTCTTTATTATATGCGCCCTTTCGCAAAATTTCTAAACCTACGTATCGCAATTAAAAATTTTTCGAAAATTTTTAAAAGACCTATTGACAAACGGAAAATGTTACAGTATAATGAAACTGTAATTTGACGCGCGTCAAAAATGTATAGAGGGATGAATATGGACTTGAAATCGGAAAAAAACGTGACCAGATCGGACATCGCGAGGGCTGCGGGCGTTTCCGTTGGTACGGTTTCGAACGTGCTCAACAACACGGCTGTCGTAAAGGAAGATCTCAGGCAAAAAGTTTTAAAGACCGTAAAAGAACTCCATTACGTGCAGAATTATACGGCAAAGAGTCTCGCGTCAAAAAACAATCATCATATCGGCGTGGCTGTCTATGAAATGTCCAATCCTTATCACGTGGAAGTCGTGCGGGGGATCGAAGAATACGCAACGCAGAACGGCTATATCGTTTCCATATTTATGCTGGACAATAATATGGATAAAAAACTCGACGCGGTCTGTCAGAGGAAGTTGAGCGGTCTGGTCAATTTTATGACCAACGAATATCCCGCCACGTTTTTGGACATTCTGAGAAAGCAGGGAACTTTGCTGGTAAATTTCGGAACGGAACAGGGCATACGCGCCTATGTGGACTATGCCGACGCCATCAAGGAATACTGCCGCACGCTGTATACATTGGGACATCGCGACATCGGATATTTGTATTACGGCGACCGTCCCCGTTTTCTTGCGGATAACCGCGGCCGTGCTTTTTACGAGGCGCGAAAGGAATTGGGGCTGACGGAAAACGACGATTATATTTTATTCGGCAATAATTCGTCGGAAAATTCCGAAGTGCTCGGTTACGAGAGCGTCAAACGGCTGATGCGCGCGCATCCCGAGGTCACCGCCCTGTTTTGCACGAACGACATGGCAGCGGTGGGGGCGATGCGAGGATTGCGGGAAATGGGGCTGCGCGTTCCCGAGGACGTTTCCGTCATCGGCTGCGACGATATCTGGCTTGCGGAATTTTTCTCGCCGTCTTTGAGCAGCATTTCGCACGACAAGCGGGAAATGGGAAGAAGGATCGCCAAAGCCATTATCGACAGTATCCGCGAAAAGACGATTTCGGAAGACGTCATTTGGTTTCAGGCAAAGGCCGTCATGCGCGATTCTTTGGGAAAAGCGAGAAATTTAAAATAAAAAAATATTTTCTATATAAAAAAGGGTACCCTTTTTTACGTTTTACCTAGGTAAAACGTAATCCAAATTACAAGATATGCGCATATGCGCAAAAAAATAACGGAGGACATTATGAAGTCGAAATTTACAGGATTGATTCTTGCGGTCGTATTGCTGTTCGGCTCGGTCGGATTGGTCGGTTGCCGTCCCGGCGGCTCAAGCACCGTCGATGAGTACACGCCGAATCTGGACGTGGATTACGAGATCACCGAAACTCTGAAAGTCGGTATTACGGCCGACGCGCGCGAAAAGGAACTCATCGAAGGGCTGATCGAAGGGTTCAACGAAATTTTTCCGAATGTCACCATTCAGCCTGAGGTCATTCAGGGGACCAACTACACGTCCGCGCTTTCCAGTTATTATCAGGCGGATCTGAAAAATCCCGGAACGATGCCCGATATTTTATGGATGAGTTCGGCGGAAAGTTTTCCTCTGATCGAAGAAAAACTGTTTCTGAATCTCGATCCCTACATAAACGCGGAACTCGAGCGGGACAGTGAATTTTTAGATGCTTTTTATCCCGAAATGTGGAAACTCGGCCAGCAGAATTTCGACGGAGCGCAGTATCTGATTCCGAGAAGCGCCGACCGCGTCGTAACGCATATCAATAAGGGCATTTTCAAGGCTGCGAACGTCGATATGTCCAAGGTCAAAAACGGCTGGACCTGGCAGGATTTTCTCGATACGTGCGAGACGATCCGCAAATATTTCGACGAGAACGGAATGACGGGTCAATACGTCATCGACGCGTATATCAACTGGGAAGCGGTCATGTATCCCATTTTCCTCTCCAACGGATGCAGCGTGTTCGACGAGAACAACCAACTCGTCGTGAACAGCGAAGAGGGGCGCGCCGCTCTCAACATGATGAACGAACTGGTCGAAAAGAGATACGTCGCGCCGCTCAATTCTTCGGCGCAGGCGAACTACGAGGGCGGACAGGGCGCCATGATGTTCCATTCCGCGCCCGCCTCTAAATTTTATAATCTTTTGGGGGAAGATTACGATCTCGTGACTTTCCCGCTCATCGGAGATCAGCCCAAGATCGGCACGGGCGTGCCCGGCTACTGCATCTATAACAAGACGCAGAAACGCGACCTTGCCTGGCAGTTTTTGAAATACATGGTGTCCGAGGACGGACAGAACGCTTTCGCCAAGGCGGGCGCGACCAATCCGCCCATCCGCAAGGATATGGCGGATCCCAAGACCAATCTTTGGGGACAGGGCGTCAACGGGGAATATAAAGACCTCAATATGGAGGCGTACACCTACAAGGTGGAATACAATCAGCCGACGGATTTCTTTTTGGGCTTTGCGCCGAAAAAGCAGACCGAACTGATCGGCAATCTTTCGGATCTCGTCACGAACTATCTTGCAAGGCCCGGCATGGGGCTGGAAGCGGCGCTCGCGCGGTTCGACGAGGAGATCAAAGCGACCATCAATAAGAGATAGCATACATGAAAGAAAAAAACAGCGCTGCCGTGAAATTAGGCAAGCAAGTCAAACAGGTGCTGCGCACCAATTATTCGGGATGGTTATTCACGTTGCCGCTGACGATCGGCATTCTTGTCTTTACCATCTATCCGATGATACAATCGCTCTATTACAGTTTTTTCGATTTTTCGGGGTTCAACACCTTCGAATTCGCGGGCTGGGGCAACTATGAACAGATCTTTAAGATCGATACCGAATTTTACAAAGTTCTGTCCAACACCGTGCTGTACGCGGTCATCAGCGTGCCGCTCATGCTGGTGCTTTCTTACTTCGTCGCGCTTCTGGTCAATATGCAGGTGAAGGGCGTCACCGTATTCCGCGTGTTTTACTATCTTCCCTGCATGATCCCCGGCGTCGTGTCGAGCGTCATCTGGAAAGACATCATGTCCGATACGGGCGCGCTCAATACCATTTTAAGCCTTTTCAACATTCCGCCCAATCCCTTTTTCTCGGCGGCGAGCACATCCATGTTCGCTGTCATCGTCATGGGGCTTTGGGGCGTAGGCGGGGGCATGGTCCTGTGGATCGCCGCGTTTAAAAATATTCCGACCGCGCTGTACGAGGCTGCGAAGATCGACGGCGCGGGCGCGATGCGCAGGCTCGTTTCCATCACCATACCCATGAGCACTTCCATGATCTTCTACAATCTCGTGACGGGCATCATCGGCAGTCTGCAGATCAATTCCACGATGATCTTCGCGCCGCAGGGCGGCAAGGGTATGGAAGGTTCCATCTATTTTTATGCCGTTAAAATTTACAAAGAAGCGTTCGAATATTATTCGCTGGGGTATGCCTGCGCGCTCGCATGGGTACTGTTTATCATCATCGCGGCGCTGACCGCCGTCGTGTTCAAGACGAGCAAGTGGGTGTATTACGGGGAGGATGCCTGACATGGAACATACGAAGAACTCTCCGAATCTTACGAATTTCCGCAACACGCGCGCGGCGCGGGGCTTGACGCGCACGCTGCAATATGCCGTTCTGATCATTTTGGCGATCGTATTGGTGTTTCCCTATTTCTATATGTTTATCAGAAGTTTCATGACGTCCGATCAGGTAAAACTGTATCCCGTGGAATTCTGGCCCGCGCCTTTTTCGGTGCAGGGGTGGAGCATGTTCTTCGAAGGCGATTACATCAAGGCGTTTCTGCGCACCGTGCTCATCGTCGGGATCAACGTGATCGTCGTGCCGTGTTCGGCGTCGTTGGTGGCGTACGGATTCGCAAAGATCAAATTTCTCGGCAGCGGGCTCTTGTTCGCGGTCATGCTTGCGACCATGATGATCCCCGGCGTGGTCACGCAGATCCCGCTCTACGTCATGTACACCAATCTCGGCTGGACGAACACCATACTTCCCTTCGTGATCCCGAACTTTTTCGGCGGCGGCGCGATCTACATTTTTCTGATACGCCAGTTCATGAAGGGCATTCCCAACGAAATGGACAACGCGGCGCGGCTGGACGGCGCGAATCTCTTTCAAAGATATCTCCTGATCACCGTGCCGCTGTGTATTCCCGTGCTCATCTTCGTCATGGTCAGCGTATTCAACGCCTACTGGGGCGATTTCTACGGCCCGCTCCTGTACATGAATCAGGAGGGCAAGGAAACGCTCGCCTTTAAGATCTACCAGGACGTGACAGTGCAGAACGTGACCAAGGACAAGGAAAATCTCAGAATGGCTTCGGGCGTGTTTATGTCCATATTGCCGATGATCTTCTTTATTCTCTTCCAGAAACAGCTCATCGAAGGCGTCGCCGTAGACGGGCTGAAAGGCTGAAAAGGTGCAATTTATGAAAAAGATCGCATTCATCTGTTTATCTTTCCTGCTCACCGCGGCGTTCGCCCTTTCGGCGGCGGGCTGCGGCAAAGAAAACTCGATCGATACGCTGGGCGATATTTCCGATCAGCAGTTCACTCTTCTCAATACCGTCGCGACCGACGCGCTCGGCAGAAAGACCGAACGCTCTTCGGGTCAAAAGACCGATAAAGACCGCTACGTCGGCATGTTCTATTTCAACTGGATGGGCGCGCATCACAGGGGCGTGTACGACGTGACCAAACTGTTGGAGGAAAATCCCGACGCGCTCTGGGATCCGTACAATACGACGGACAGTCCCGTAAACGCCTATCACGTGTGGGGGGAGCCGCTGTTCGGCTACTATAATTCGAGCGACCCGTGGGTCGTCGACCGCCACGTGGAAATGCTGACCATGCTCGGCGTGGATTTCCTCGTATTCGACGCGACCAACGCCGTTTTGTATCACTCTTCCTATCAACAAGTCTTAAAAACGCTCGATAAATATCAGAAACAGGGGTGGGACGTTCCCAAAGTGGTTTGGTTCACCAACAGTTCGAGCAAGCAGACCGCATGGCAGATCTACGATACGTACTATACCGAGCCCGCCGCGGGCGAGGAAAACGATTCCTACTACCCCGATCTGTGGTTCAGCCCTGAAGGAAAGCCAATGATCATCGGCGATAAATGGAATTTTTCCTTCGAGGGCGAGGACGCGGAACGCGACCAATGGCTCATCAACGAATATTTCGATTTCCGTCAGGCGCAGTGGCCCGACAAAAATCCGCAGGAAAATTCTTTCCCCTGGATCGAGTTCGAGTATCCGCAATACGATCACAACGGCATCGTTTCCGTTTCCGTCGCACAGCACACTTCTTCCAAAATGAGCAACGAAGATTTCGGAAACCGCGGCAGAGGATTCGACATGGATACCATGAAAAACGATTCTTCGCGCATGCGGGAAGGGCTCAATTATCAGTCGCAGTGGCAGACGGTATTCGATATGGAAAGCGCGGGCAAAGACGTAGACATCGCGTTTGTGACGGGCTGGAACGAATGGACGATGATCAAATTTGCGGAAAAGGTTTCCGCGACCGAACAGAAAGTGTATTTCGTGGACGCGTTCAACGAGGAATATTCCCGCGACATCGAGCCCATGAAAGGCGGCTACGGCGATAATTTCTATTTGCAGACGCTTAAGAATATACGCGCCTACAAGTACGAAGAAGATAAAAATTACCGCCAGAAATTCGCGGCGAAATCGCTCGATTCGTTCGGCGAATGGGAAGGGCTGTACACGTATAAGGATTTCGCGGGGGACGCCATGGTGCGCGACTACCGCGGCATCGTCGATACGCCCGAATACCACTATACGGATACGAGCGCCCGCAACGACATTACGGATATTCAGATCGCCAACGATTCGGAATATCTGTATCTGAAAATTTCGACGCTCGCGCCCGTCACTTCTTACGAGCAGGGCGACGAAAGTTGGATGAATATCCTGCTCGGCACGGGAAACGAAAAGAACAAGACCTTTGAAGGATACGATTTCGTCGTCAACCGTCATCCCTCGTCGGACGGCACGACTTCGGTGGAAAAGAGCACGGGCGGCTATGCGTTTTCCGAGGCGGGAAAAGCGGAATACCGCGTTTCGGGCAACCAGATCATCGTCAAAGTGCCTCTGAAAGCGCTGGGGCTGAAAGATTCCAAGTCCCTTTCTCTCAAAGTAAAGGTGACCGACCATATCTCGAATCCGCAGGATATCATGGATTACTATGTTTCGGGCGACAGCGCGCCCATCGGCAGGCTCAGTTACGATTACGCTTCGAAAAAGTGAGAGTCATTCTATAAGGAAAGGAGGTTCAGATGAGAAAATTCATAAAGATCATCAGTCTGCTGCTGTGCTTTTGCATGGTTTCGGCTTTCGGGTTCGGATGCAGTCCCAAAGGCAGCGGCGGCACAAAGGAGGAAACGTTGGACGATAACAAGTTTGATACGGACGGGGAGTTGCAGGCCTCCGTCCTCTCCCCGCAGGATACCGTCAATCTTGTCTGCTCGACGGACGATTACGGCCGCACGGTCGATCTGATCGACGGCATGAAAGAGGATAAGGACAGGTATGTGGGAATGTGGTACGTGCTCTGGTTCGGGCAGCACGGCGGCCAGCAGGGCGGGACCTACGACATTACCAAACTTTTGAACGACGATCCCGATTCCCTCTGGAATACGGCGTACAACGAAGTCAGCCCTCCCGGTCAGTACCACTATTGGGGCGAGCCTTATTACGGCTACTACAATTCGCGCGACCCCTGGGTCATCCGCCGTCACATGGAGTTGTTCTGCTATGCGGGCATCGATTTCCTCGTGTTCGACGCGACCAACGGTTTCGATTATCTCGACGTGGTCGCGGATATCCTTCCCATAATGGAGGATATGCGCACGCAGGGCTGGCCCGTACCGAAATTTATGTTTTACTGCAACAGCCAGTCCAAGGACGTCATCAAAATTTTATACGAGGGCTACGGCGACAAGGCGCCCGACAACGCGAGCGAACTGAAAAAGAACGGCATTTACAAGGACGAAAAGTACAAGGAATTGTGGTTCTGTCCCAACGGGAAACCGCTCATCGCCGCGGTGACGGATCCGACAAACCCTTCGGCGGGCATGGTGAACGGCACGAACGATCTCCACCGCGTCACCGATCCCGATATGCTCGAATTCTTCGAATTCAAGGAATCGCAGTGGCCGACCAGCCAAAATTACGAGAACGGCTGGCCCTGGATCGACTGGACGCGCCCCCAGCACGTGTACGGCGCAGGCGAAGAAACGGTGATGAACGTATCCACGGGACAGCACAACCGCCTTCCCTTCTCCGACGCGGTCCTCGCAGACAAGACGTATAAGGGCGAGGAACTGATGGATACCATGTGGGGCAGGGGCTATACGACCGAGGACGGACCCGACCACAGCGACGAGGCTGTCCGCAGCGGCAAAAATTTCGAAGAGCAGTGGCAGAATGCGATCAACGCAGACCCCAAATATACGTTCGTGACGGGCTGGAACGAATGGTGCGCCCTCAAATCCATCGGGCAGCCCGGCAACGGGGAGTATTTCACGGCGGGCAACTACAACCGTCCCTATTTCGTGGATACTTTCAACGAAGAGTTTTCCCGCGATGTGGAAATGGTGAAGAACGGCTACGGCGACAACGCCTTTTTGCAGTTGATGCGCAACGTGCGCAATTATAAGGGCAACAAGGTAACGGAACTTCCTTACGGATCGGTCAAGAGCATCGATATCGAAAAGGGGCTTACCCAGTGGAACGCGGTTTCCAGCGTGTATTTCGACCTTACGGGCGAGACCAACCGCAATTTCATCAACATATCGGGCACGGAAACGTACGTGGATAATTCGCTCATCAACGACATTTCCCAGGTGCGCGTTTCGTCCGATGCGAATTACGTGTATTTCCTCGTCGAAACGACGGAGGACATGAAGATCGATTTAACCAAGAAAAATTCCATGACACTGCTCATCGACGTGGAGGGCGTAAACGAAAACTCTTTCAAAGGATTCGATTATATCGTCGGCCGCACGAAAAACGAAAAGGGCGTCGCTTCGGTGGAAAAGTACAATTGTTCGCCCGACGGCAAAGTGGAATATCAAGCGGAAAAATCGGGCTTATATACGTATAACGGCAAATATATGCAATTTCGCATTCCCCGCGCGGCGCTGGGGATCCAAGGAGAATTCCGCATCAACTTCAAAGTCGCGGATAACGTCACCCAACCGGAAAATATCGAAAGTTATTATACGAGCGGCGACGTCGCGCCCGTCGGCAGGCTGAAATACGCCTATCGCGGCAAATAACAGTTCGGAGGAATCTATGAAAAGAAAATTGTTACTGACGATTTTATCCGTCGTCCTTCTCGTATCCTGCCTGACGGGGCTCGCCCTGTCGGCGTACGCCGCAGAGCCCGATTGGAGCGGCGACGGCGTGACTGTCGCTGCGGGCGAACTGGGCGGCACGCTCGTCACCAACGCGACGGGCGAAGAACACGGCGTCACGTACGCGCAGGAGGTGGATTTCGTCAAAGGCGCGAAAGTATCCGTCGCCTTTATGGACGAATCGTATTTCCCTCTGCACGTGGAAAACAACGAACCGACGGCGTTTTTAAACGACACCGATTATCTGAAGTTCACCGCTTTGCAGAACGGCAAGGGCGTGGAAGTCAAGGTGTACGCCATGTACGCGAACAACGACGGGCGCGCGATCGCCAAGGCGAAAATGCTCGTTGAAGTGACCTATCTCGACGGCGAAAAGCGCGACTATGCGGAATCGTTCGAAACCTACGTCAACGTACATTCGCAGATCCATTCCATGCAGATCCGCAAGGAAGGAGACTTTTTATACGTATCGTTCGACGATCTGACGGCTGTGCCCGTGGCTAAGTACGCGTCGCTGGATCTTTCCGCCGCAACGCTGACCGTTTCTTCCAAAAACGCCGCGTCGTCGCACAAATACGAGATCATCGGCGTGTCCGACAAAGATCTGACTTCCTTTATCTACCATGACGAATGGGGCACGCTGGGCGCAACGAAAGTGACGGAAAATGCGGACGGCACGACCGTCTACGACATCAAGGACGGCAGAATGGGGCAGTATAACGGCTCCGAGGCGCGCGTGCGCGAAAATCTCGTCAACGTGAAGGGATTCGACGTGACCAAACCCATCGTGATCGAAGCGCAGTACGAGATCGTCAACACCATGGCGGTCTGGTGGGCGATCGCTCTCGGCGAGACGCCCTACGGCAATCTCGACAGAATGGTGTATTATCTGGAACAGGACGGGGAGCACGCGCGCGGCGATCTGAAAAAATCGTACGGCTCGAACAATATGAACTCGGATTACGGCGTCATGTTCCAGACGGTTTCGGGCATGGCGCAGCCGCAGATCGAACAGAACACCGTCGCTTACGTCACGAGAGCGGGCGCGGGCGGCTATAAGGACAGGAGCAACCTCGATACCATCGTCATCGAGATCGGGGAAGAGGGCACGAAATGGACGTATAACAATACCGTTCTTTTCGAGAGTATCCAGCCCAAGCGCTCGGATTTCAAGAGCGGCAAGGTATATCCGTATTTCCACTTTATCGGTACGCCCGCCAATCCCAATAAGGAAAACAAGGTCGTCGTCAAGGGCGTCAACGCGCCTAAGATCACCGATGCGGAAAACAGTTATTCCTATCTCGTCGGCAGCAGCGATCCTGTCGTCGTCGGACTGGAAAATTACGAAAATGCGAACGGCGCGCTCGCGCTCTATTACGACGGCGCGTGCACGCAGGCGGTCGACGCCTCGCAGTACGAATATGACGCTGCGGAGAAAAAACTGACGGTGAAATCGGGCGCGTTCGCCTCTTTCTCTGCGGGTCAGAACACGTTGTTCGCCAAAAACGACGGAGGGAGCGAGCAGATTAATATACTCGTCCGCGACGCGGGCGAGGCGACCGTACCTCCCGAAGTGGAAAAAGAAACCTATTATTACAAGAAAGGCGATACCGCCGATCTGGAGATCAAAGTGGATATCCACAACGGAACGTTCCAGAAAGTGAACGGCGGCGGGCTCTCTTCCTCGCGCTACACCTTCGTTGCGCCCGAAGGGGATTCGACGGTCGGCACGATCGTGATTTCAGGCGAAAAGTTTTTGAGCGGTAAAGATTACGGCGAACTGAAATTCACCGTCTATACCGTCGATATTTACGGGGAAACGTACACCGACGTGTTTTACGTCAATATCGTGGATAAACTTCCCGACGAGGGCGGCAAACCCGACGACGGGGACGGCGATCAAGGGAACGGCGGCGGAAAGGGCTGCGGCGGCGTAGCCGCAGCGATCTCGCTCCCCGCGGCGGCGCTCGCGATTGCAGGCGCGGCGTTCGCACTGCGTCGCAAAAAATAACTGTGTAAAATGCGCCCGTTTCCGGACGGGCGCAAAATAAATAATCATCAGGAGGAAATATGAAAGGATTCAAAAAAGTTCTGCTTGCCGCGCTTGCGGTCATGCTCGTTCTGTCGATGAGTTTTGCAGCCGTCTTTGCCGCGGAAAGCGAACAAAAGACGTTCGTTGCAACGGCAAACGGTAAAGAAGGCGGCTCCCAGTTATCCGTGACCTTTTCCATCGAAGGGTTATCGGCAAACTGCCAGCGCGCGGATAAGGTGACGGGGATCGGCGATCATATCAAAGTCAACGGTGTATTGGTCAGCGAGGCCGAGGAAAGCGATCCCGCGTCGCAGGTACAGATCCATCAGCGCTCCAATATGTTCTGGATCTATACTTCGGGTTATCAATTCAAGAAAGGAGATACGGTGGAATTCCTCGCCGGCATGGGATTTGTAAAGGCGGGCGAGGGCGACGCTGTGTGCGTGGCGGATTCTCCCAAGATCGACGCTACCCTCGCGGAAGATTACAAGGTCATCATGGCTCTTGACGGCAACTGGGCGGTCCTGCCTGCCGACGGCGCGATCAAGATCAGCGGTCTGGAACCGCTCGTCGCGATCGAGGAAAACCTCAAAGATTATGCTTCCAAACAACTCACTTTAAAGTTTGAAAGTTTGTTCTCGGGCGACGTTCTGAACGATCTGCAAAAGGATGCGGACGTTGCGGGCAAAATCAAATTCGGCGGCAAGACGGTCACGGAGATCAACGCCGCGAATACGCTGGAAAATAAACTTTCTCAGCCCGTCGACGCGATCCGCATCGATTCTACGGGCAGCGCGCTCGTCTTTACCATCGACGACCGTGCCGAAGTGAACGGCGAAGAAGTGCTTGCGGATCTTACGACTTTCTCCGCCGACGTGATGACGACGCCCTCGGGTCTGGAACTCAAAGAGGCGTATACCCGCACCTACTATGCGACGTACGATTACTGGGTCACGACCGTCAGCCCCGTCATTCCCGCAGAGGGCGATAAGGTCTTGCATTTCAAGACGCTCGGCAACGACTGGAGCATCGGCGGCGACGCGACGAACAAGAGCATCACGTTTGAATTTTATGAAGATATCTGCGACGAGACCAACGCGGGCGCGGGCAACGCGAATTTCTACGCCAGCCTGCCCAGATGGATTTTGAGCAATGCGACGGGCAGAACGGTGGAGAGCGTGGATAAAGCGGTGTCCTCGGGCGCGTATGAGGCGGCTCTCACCAAAATTTTGGTAGACGGACAGGATATCCGCACCATTCAGGCGGGCATCGAGGGCGACGCGGCAAAATCGACCGCCGTCATGCTGCACTACAACAAAAACAAAGCGCAAATCTATATTCCCGCAGGGCTGATCGCGCTCGATGAGGATCACGTCATCACCATCAAGGCGGGCATGGTATTCCCCACGGGCTATTACGTGGAACAGGATATGGTGTTCACTTACAGCGCGGCGACGCAGAAACTGTCCACGACGTCTGTGACGGATATTACGTTGAACAAGACCGAAGGCACGCTCGCCGTCGGGGATACGGAAACGCTGGTCGCGACGATCGCGCCCGCAGGCGCGACCAATAGAATGGTCGAATGGTCTTCCTCCGACGAAAGCGTCGCCACCGTAGACGAAAACGGGAAAGTGACCGCTCTCAAAGCGGGCACGGCGACCATCACCGCGAAGGCGCTCGACGGCGACAAGACTGCGACGTTTACGTTGACCGTCAAAGAGGCCGCGACGTCCGTCACGCTCAATAAGACGGCGATTGAACTTTCCGTCGGCGCGAGCGAAACGCTGACCGCCACGATCGCGCCGTCGGGCGCGGATGACGCGGTCGAATGGACGACTTCCGACGAAAGCGTCGCTACCGTAGATGAAAACGGAAAAGTGACCGCCGTGAAAGCGGGCACCGCTACGATCACGGTCACGACCAAAAACGGAAAGACCGCAACGTGCACGGTCACCGTCAAGGCGGAGGAAAAGGAAGAACCTGCGTCGGGCGGATGCGGTTCCGCCGTCGCCGCGACGGCGTCCGCATTGGGCGCGCTCCTCGTGGCGGGAGCAATCGTCGTTCTCTTCCGCAAAAAATAATTGATTTTTTGATCCCCGCGCGAATCGTGCGGGGATTTTTTTCGGCAATTTTTAAAAATACATTGACAAATGCGGCAAAGCAAGGTATAATCGAGGAGAAATCAATACAGGCGGAGATATGGAGAAGCCGACAAAACGGAGACAAACACAAGTTTGTCCGTTTTGTCGGCTCTTTTTATTCCGATAGGAGAACGAAATGGTGGACGTGGCGATCATCGGCGGCGGCGTCATCGGCGCATTCTGCGCGCGGGAACTGCGGAAATATGCGATTTCCGTTGCCGTTTTAGAGGGCGCGGAGGACGTGGCAGCGGGCGCGAGCAAGGCAAACAGCGGCATCGTGCACGCGGGGTACGACGCGGAAAACGGCACGCTGAAAGCGAAGTTCAACGTGGCAGGAAACAAACTGATGCCCAAGGTGTGCGAAGAATTGGGCGTCGGCTATCGTAACAACGGCTCGCTCGTGCTCGCGGAACGGGATCGGGTCGGCGTCTTGTCCCAACTCAAAGAGCGCGGCGAAAAGAACGGCGTAAAGGGGCTGGAAGTCATCGGCCGCGCGCGGGCGCTCGCTCTCGAACCGCATTTGGGCGACGGCGTCGCCGCGGCGCTGTACGCGCCGACGGGCGGGATCGTCTGTCCCTTTCAGCTGACGATCGCCGCGATGGGCAACGCGATGGACAACGGAGCGTCCCTTTACTGCGGTTTCGAAGTCGCCGCGGCGGAAAAAACAGACGGCGGCTGGTCGCTCGTCTCTTCCGATCATAAGCGCGTGGAGGCGCGGTGCGTCGTCAACTGCGCGGGGCTGAACGCGGCGAAAGTCGCGGCGATGTTCGGCGATGATTCCTTTCGCATCGGGGCGAGAAAGGGCGAATACATATTATTGGATAAGATCGCGCCGCCATTCGTGCGGCATACGGTGTTCGCCGTGCCGACGGCGGCGGGCAAGGGCGTTCTCGTCACGCCCACGACGGACGGAAACGTGCTTATTGGACCGACCTCGGCGGAGGGGGAATTCGATACGTCCGTCCGCCGCAACGGGTTCGATGAAATCACGAAAAAGGCATCGTCTATGCTGAAAAACATTCCTTTCGGGGAAACGATCTCGTCGTTCGCGGGCGTGCGCGCGTACAGCGACAGGCACGATTTTATCATAGAGGAGAGCGACGAAACGGAAAACCTTATCAACGTAGCGGGCATCGAATCGCCGGGGCTTACTTCCGCGCCCGCGATCGGCGAATATGTCGCGGCATTGTGCGCGGAAAAATTCCATGCAAGGCGCAACGAAAATTTCGATCCGATGCGGCAAAGAAACCGTTTCAAAGATCTTTCCGCAGAAGAAAAAAACGAGATCATCGCGCGGCGTCCCGATTACGGAAAAGTCGTGTGCCGCTGCGAAAACGTGACGCTGGGCGAAATTTTGGACGCGCTCAGACAAAACCCGCCCGCACGCACGCTGGACGGCGTGAAATTCCGCACGCGCGCGGGTATGGGACGGTGCCAGGGCGGATTCTGCCAGCCATCCGTATTCAATACGCTCATGCAAGAATACGGATACCGCGCGCAAGAGATCACGAAAAAGGGCAAAAATTCCTTCGTGATCACGGGAGGAGAATTATGAAACGGGATCTGGTGATCATCGGCGGCGGCCCCGCGGGACTTGCGGCGGCGGTCGCGGCGTACGACGCGGGCGTAAAAGACGTTCTCGTTCTGGAACGCGAAGAAGAGGCGGGCGGCGTTCTGAAACAGTGTATCCACAACGGGTTCGGGCTGACGCGCTTTCGGGAGAACATGACGGGGCCCGAATACGCACAGCGTTTTCTGGACGAGGCGCGGGCGCGGAATATCGAGATACTGACGGGCGCATTCGTCGTCGACCTCTCTTCCGAGAAAACCGTCACGTATATGAACGGAAAGGGCGTTTTCACCGTGCGGGCGGGGGCTGTGATCCTCGCCATGGGCTGCCGCGAACGCAGCAAGGGCGCCTTGAACATCGCGGGCACGCGCCCCGCGGGGCTGTTCAGCGCGGGCACCGCGCAAAAGTTCGTCAATATTTACGGATTGCTGCCCGGGAAACGCGTCCTGATCCTCGGCTCGGGGGACATAGGTCTCATCATGGCGCGCAGGCTCACGCTCGAAGGCGCGGAAGTGCTCGGCGTTGTCGAGATCATGCCCTGTTCGAGCGGACTCAAACGCAACATCGCGCAGTGCCTCGACGATTTCGGGATCCCGCTGTATTTGCGGCATACCGTCGTGGAGATCGAGGGCGACGATCGCGTGAGCGGCGCGCTCGTCGCCGAAGTGGACGAAAACAGGCTTCCGATCGCGGGCACGGAGATCCGTTTCGACTGCGACACCATTCTTTTTTCCGTGGGGCTGATCCCCGAAAACGAACTGACGAAAAAGGCGGGCATCTCCCTGCACGCGGGGACGCGCGGCGCGCTCGTGGACAGCGACCGCGAGACCGAGATCGAGGGAATATTCGCCTGCGGCAACGTGCTGCACGTGCACGATCTGGTCGATTTCGTATCCGAAGAGGCGGAGATCGCGGGCAGAGCGGCTGCGAAATATCTTTTGGGCGGGCATACGCAAAAAAGTTACGTGCCGACGCGTGCGGGCGAAAACGTTTCATACGTCCTGCCGCAAAAATTATGCCGCGGCGAAAAAGACGCGCAGAAGTTGTATTTCCGCGTGCGTTCGGCGTTCCCGAATGCCAAAATTATCGTGCGCGCGGGGGATACGGTGAAAGAATTCCGCCGCATCGCCGTGGCGCCGGGAGAAATGGAGCACGTTTCGCTGCCGCCCGCGCTCTTCGACGGCGCGGAGAATGTGGAAATTTCCGTGGTAAGGGAGGGTTGACATGGGAAAAGATTTTGTCTGTATCGAATGTCCGCGCGGCTGCGCTCTGCACGTGGAGGGGGAGAACGGCGCGTGGAGCGTTTCGGGAAATTTCTGTCCCAAGGGCAAGGCGTACGCGCTTTCGGAAATGATCTCGCCGCGGCGCACGGTTACGAGCACCGTGCGGGCAAAGTTCGGGCGCGTGCCCGTCAAGACCGACCGCGAAGTGTTGAAATCGAATATTTTTCTCGTCATGGAAAAAATCCGCGCCGCCTACGTGGATTCCGACACGGAGATCGGGACGGTGATCCTTGCCGACGTGGACGGGGAGGGGACGAACGTCGTCGCCGCAAAACCTTACCGAGTGGCAGGGGAAAATTGATTTTACACATTGATCCAAAATGTGGTTTTTTTCCGAAACTTATGTTATAATCAAAGGCATATCATAAATAAAGGAAAAAGCGATGATACGGTTTCAGGGAGAATTGGGAAGAAGACTGCGGCTGAACGCGGCGAGAGTGGGCGAGCCGCTGTACTGCGCGCCAAACGTGTTCCGCCCCGCGGAGTACGACTGGCACGGCGATTTCGAGGGCAGAACTTTGCTCGCGCTCGTTTCTTTATGGAAGGCGACGGGAACCGAACCCGCTTCGCTGCGCGCATTGGCGGACGGGCTGGACGGACATTGCAACCGCGACGGCTATTTCGGTCCTCTGTTCGACGGCAAAGTCGCGCTCGAACAGCAACTTTCGGGCAACAGTTGGTATCTTCGCGGGCTCACCGAATACTATAAGGCGACCAAAGACGAAAAGTCGCTTTGCCGTATTCGCACGATCGCGCGCAACTATCTGGCAAAACTCACCGAGTTTTTCGAACGCTATCCCATTGAAAGAGAAAAAAGCGAAGAGGGGGGCGTGTTCGGTCATACGCTCGACGTTTTAAACGGTTGGAAACTTTCTTCCGACACGGGCTGCGCCTTCATCGCGATGGACGGTATTTCAGCCGTCTACGAAATTACGCGCGACGCGGCGCTCAGAGAACTTCTGAACGTCATGCTGCGCCGCTTTCTTGAAATCGACAAACTCGCCCTGCGCACGCAGACGCACGCTTCTCTTTCGGCGGCGCGCGGCATTCTGCGTCTGTATGAATGTACGAAAGACGATCGCTGTTTACAACAGGCCGTCCGCGAATTCGGATTTTACAGAGAACAGGGCATGACGCTCACCTACGCCAACTTTAATTGGTACGGAAGGGAAGATACCTGGACGGAGCCTTGCGCCATCGTCGATTCGCTCATACTCGCTCTGAAACTGCACGCCTGCACGGGCAAGGATGAATATCTCGCCTGCGCCTACCGCGTTTATTATAACGCGCTGCGCATGAGCCAGCGCGGCAACGGCGGCGCGGGGTGCGACCTCTGCGCGACAAAGGATTTCCCTTTTGTAAAACCCTATAACGATACGTTCGAGGCGTATCTTTGCTGTACGCTCCGCCTGTCCGAGGGGCTTTATGAACTCGGCTCGCATTTCGTGCGCGAAGAGCGGGACGCCGTACGCGTTCTCTTTTACGACGATTTTGAATACATTTCCGATAACGCGCGTATCCGCGTTGCGGGCGATCTCTTTTATAAACGGGAGATCGCGCTCGAAGAGGTGGAAACGGGCGGGCGCAAATTATATCTGTATCTGCCTTCGTATGTGCAGAATATCCGCGCCGAGGGCGTGCGGATCACGCGCGAGGGCGATTGGGCGCTCGCGGAGGGAACGGGCAAACTTTCCTTCGAGATCGACGTACATACGGAAAACGGTCTGTACTTTTACGGCGATCTTCTGCTCGTCGAGCCCTGCGGGGCAACGCAAGAATGCGTCCGCTGTACCGTAGACGGCAAAACGCTGACGAACGTGCCCGATTTTTCGCGGCTGTCCGAAAAAGAGGCGCGGAGCGTCTGTTGCCGTATCCCCGTTTTATTTGACAAAAATTCCCCGATATGATATATTGAATATCAATGATTGGTTAAACGACGGAGTGAACGAAAATGAGTTTTGTCAAGACGCCCGTGCGCGGAATGCCCGAACAGACGCCGCGCGACATGGAGTTACGCGAATACGCGCTGGGTAAGATCAAGAGCACCTATAAAAAATACGGCTTTACGCAGATAGAAACGCCTGCCGTCGAGCATATCGAAAATCTGACGAGCAAGCAGGGCGGCGAAAACGAACAGTTGATCTTCAAAATTTTAAAACGCGGCGAAAAATTGCAGAAGTCGGAAAATTTCGACGATCTGTGCGACTGCGGATTAAGATACGATCTGACTGTTCCGCTGGCGCGCTTTTACGCGAATAACAGCAACGATCTTCCAAACCCTTTCAAGGCTCTGCAAACAGGGCCCGTCTGGCGCGCGGACAGTCCGCAAAAAGGGCGCTACCGCCAGTTTACGCAGTGCGATATCGATATTTTGGGCGACGCCACCAACCTCGCCGAAATGGAATTGATCACCGCTACCGCGAATATGCTCTACGAATTGGGGCTGGGCGGCAGCAAGGTGCGCGTCAACGACAGAAGGATTTTAAAAGCCATGGCGTCGTTTTGCGGTTTCCCCGAAGAAAAGCACAGCGTCATTTTCATCATTTTGGATAAATACGATAAGATCGGGTTGGAGGGTGTCAAAAAGTCCCTTCTGGAACTCGGACTGGAAGAGAGCGGCGTGGAGTCGTACTGCAAATTCTTCAACGGCAGCACGGACCTTTTTTCCTGCCGCGATTATTTCAGGGACGAATGGGCAAACGTCGTGCCCGAAAACGTCATCTCCAATCTCGAAGACATCATCGCGACTTCGCGCGATATCCTTTCGGGCAAAGGACAGGTCGTATTCGATCCCACGCTGGTGCGCGGTATGTCCTATTACACGGGCCCGATCTTCGAAATAGAACTTTCCTCGTATAAACTGTCCGTCGCGGGCGGCGGCAGGTACGACGAAATGATCGGAAAATACAGCGGCGGCAGCACGCCCGCCTGCGGTTTTTCCATCGGGTTCGAACGTATCATAGATATCATGAAGAACAACGAAACGCCGATCGGAGCGGGCGATGAAGAAAAGATCGCCTATCTCATCACGCGCGAAGCGCCCCTCGAAAAAAAGAGGGAAGTTTTGCAGAAAGCGGCGGCGTTGCGGGAGGCGGGCGTTTGCGTGCTCGTTTCCATGCGCAATAAGAATTTTTACGCGCAGAAGGACAAACTTCGCCTGTACGGCTACACGAAATTCGTGGACGTTTATCCCGATACGCGGCTATAAACAGGCGCGTCTTCGGGCGCGCTTTTTTTCGTCTCTCGGTTGACAAAGGTTAAAAGCGGGCGTATAATATTTGCATATACGGATTTTTTCGGCGCGTGTCGGAAAAATTCGCAGGGAGTCGGAATTTTTGCGGAAAACCGAAACAACATAAGTATGTCGGAAAGTCGAAAGGAGAAGCGGTATGAACGAGATCATCGCGTCCATATTGGACGCGGAACAAAAGGCGGAAGAAATCGTGGCGAAAGCGGCAAGCGATTGCAGACGCATCTCTTTGGAGGGCGCCGAGCGCGCGGCAAAGGTCAAAGAGGACGCGATCGCCCTTTTGGCTGCCGAACGTGAACAGAGCGAAAAAGACGCCGAACGCAGGGCGCAGGCGGCATACGACAGCCTTGCCGCGGAAGGCGGCGCGGCGGCGCAGGCGCTCAAAAGCCGCAGCCGTACGCGGGTGGATCCGGCCGCGGACGCGGTGCTTCGGAGGTTATTCGGCTGATGTCTGTCGTAAAAATGTCAAAATTCTCGCTGACGGGACTTGCCTCGGAAAAGGACGCGCTGCTCGATGCACTGCATAGAACGCAGCGGGTGGAACTGAGCGATTGGGAAGAAGAAAACGCCCCTTCATCGGAATTGCAGTCGCGCGTTTCGCGGGTGCGAAAGGGCATCGCCTTCGTATCCGACCGCATCGCGGAGAGCAAAAAACAGGAATATTTCCCCGAAAATACCGAGGGGCTCAAGGACGATATCTTGCTTTCCTACGACGATTTCATGCAGATTTCGGGGCGCGAAGCGGAACTTACCGCGGCGATGGAAAAAGCCGAAACGTTGGAGAAAGAACTGTCCGCGCTCCGCGCCGAACGCGTAAAGGCGAAAAACCTCATCGAACAACTCTCGGCTTACCGCGAAGTGAACGAGCGCTTTTCGGATTTTTCCGACACGAAATGCACGCGCTGTTTTTTCGGACTGATCGACGAGGCGGCGATCCCGAAACTGGAAGAAAATCTGGCGGAATCGCCCGCAGCGCTCACGATCTATTCGCGCGGCAAGCCTTCCGCCGTATGCGTTGTGGCGCATAACGACTGTGCGGAAGAAATAGCGGCCCTTTTGAACGGATTGTCCTTTTCCAAATGCGCGTTTACCTTTCCGGAAACCGCCGCGGAAAAGATAGAAGAACTCGCGGCGCAGACGAAGAGTTTCGACGCGCGGGAAGAGGCGCTCAAATCGGACGCCTGCGCGCTCGCGCCTTACTTGAAAGACTGGAAGATCTTTTCCGACTATTTATCCTTGCAGTTGGAAAAAGCGGAGGCGTACGACAGTTTTTTCAAGACGGCGAGCACCTTTACCCTGCACGGCTACGTGCCCCGGGAGGAATGCGATTTCGTGCGCGCGGCAATCGATGCGGTCACGCCCGCCGCGGTGACGGAATTTACCGAACCGACCGAGGAAGATACGCCGCCAACGCTTTTGAAAAACCGCGGGCCCGCGAAAAGCGCGGAATTCGTCACAAATATGTATTCCGCGCCCGACTACCGCGAATACGATCCCAACGGCGTCGTGTTCTGGTTCTTTATGATTTTTTTCGGGCTGATCATGGCGGATATCGGCTACGGTATTTTACTCTTTGCGGGCGGGTTTTTGCTGTCTGCGAGGCTGAAAATCGACAACGGTTTTAAAAAACTGACGAAGATAATGATGTACGGCGGGCTGTTCACCATCGTATTCGGCGCTTTGTTCGGCTCGCTTTTCGGCTTTTCTCTCTACACCTTTCTGCCCGATCCCTCGTCGGGCAACCGTACGGACGTTCTGACGATACTTTTGGGCTGCCTTGCGCTGGGGCTGTTCCAGATCACGGTCGGGTACGCGCTCAAAGCGGTCAACGACCTGCGCGACGGGCGTGTCCTCGACGCGCTGTGCGATGCGTTTACCTGGATCCTGTTCAACGTCGGTCTGTTTTTCGCGGTGTTCAATTTCCTCACGGAGTATTTCGAGATCCCCGTTGCAGATAACGTGCACGCCTTTTTCGAAACGATGACGCTGCCTGGCGTCGTGATGCTGGGCGTAGGGCTTTTGGGCGCGATGCTCACCGCGGGGCGCAAGGAAAAAATATTGGGCAAGTTTACGAAAGGGTTCGGCGCGCTGTACGGCGTCATCAACCTCTTGTCCGACGTTTTGAGTTATGCCCGTCTGTTCGGGCTCATGCTCTCGGGCATGATCATCGCCCAGCAGTTCAACGGCATCGGGCTCGACCTCATCGCGGGCGGCGCGATCGGGTACGTCTTCGGACCTTTGGTCATGCTCGTGGGGCACGCGTTCAATATCGCTATGGGCGTTCTGGGCGCGTATATTCACGATTGCAGGCTGCAATATATCGAATTCTTTTCCAAGTTTTATACGGGCGAGGGCAAATTATTTACGCCCATCGGCTCCCGTGTGCAATATATCCATATCCAACAGTAAACTATCGGAGGTAACAAAATTATGAGCGGTGAAGCGATTGCAATTTTAGGATTGGCGATCTGCGCGGGGCTGTGCGGCGTAGGTTCCGCCGTCGGCCTGTACAAGACGGGCAGCGCGGCTGCGGGCGTGCTCGCGGAGGACGCGAAAAAGTTCAGCAAGGTGATGATCCTTGTCCTTTTGCCCGCGACGCAGGGCATCTACGGCTTTGTCATGGCGCTGGTCGGACAGGGCGCTGTGACTGCGGGCATGAGCGTCGGAAGCGGCTGGCTGGTATTCGCGTCCGTCATGCCTTTGGCGATTACGGGGCTCGTTTCCGCGATCTTTCAGGGCAAAGCGGCGACCAGTTGTATCTATGCGGTGGCGAAGGACGAAAAACTGTCGGGTAAACTGATCATGTTCCCCGCGATGGTCGAAACTTACGCCATTTTCGGGTTGGTCATCTCGCTTCTCTTTACGTTGGCGGCATAAGGTGGCGCTATGGAAGGAAAAGCGGCCATGATCTCCCGCATCCTCGAAGATGCGGAGAAAAAAGCGAGTGAAATGCGCGCGGCGGCGGAGGCGGAACAGGCAACGCGGATCAGCGCCGCGCAGAAATGGGCGGAAGAACTTTTGACGTCTTCCCGCAAAGCGCTCGCGGACGAGGCGGACGCAACCGTGGAGCGACGGGAAACCGTCGCGCGGCTGGACGGACGCAAAAAGGTGCTCGGCGCCAAGCGAGAACTTATCGACGAGGTATTCGCCCGCGCGCTTGAAAAGGCGCAAAATTTCCCCAAGGCGCGCTACGCCGAGATCGTATCCCGCCTTTTGGAAGAGAACGCCGAGGAGGGCGATACCGTCGTATTGTCCCGTTTCGCGCCGCTCAGTCAAAGCGAAACCGAGGCGTTGCCCGTCTTTCGCGCGCGCAAACTGCGTTTCGGCGGCGCAGACGGCGCATTCGCGGGCGGACTGTTTCTTTCCAACGAAACGTGCGATAAGGATCTTTCTTTCGAGGCGCTCATCGCCGCCGACCGCGTTTCGCTGGAATCCGACGTCGTGGAAATTTTATTTTCCGACGGGCGCAAAACGGAGTAAAGAATGACGAACGCTATCTTTGCCAACGCGCGGGCGTCTGCGCTGCAAGCGTCGCTTCTGGGCGCGGATCGGCTCAACCGAATGGTAGACTGCGCCTCGGGGGACGACGCGCTGAAAATACTGTCGGAAGTGAATTTCGGGAACGGCGTTACCGTTGCATCCGCGCTTGAAGCCGACCTTCTCATCGAGGCGGAAGAGCGGCGTTATACCGCGTTCGTGCGCGAAACGGCGCCGAGCGAGGCGCTGTGCCGTTATCTTCTGGCGGAATACGATTACCACAACGCCGAAGCGATCGTGCGGAGCAAGTATCTGAAAACAGACTGCGCGCCCATGCTGGGCGCGGACGGGTTTTACCGCGCCGATAAAATGCGGGACAATATTTATGCGGATAAATACGATCTTTTCCCCGCGCCGCTTTCCGCGGCGTGCAGGGAGGCGGACGCGCTTTTCCTTTCGGGGCAGGCGAACGGGCAGAATATCGCGATCCTGTTCCGCCGTGCGCTGTATGCCGACCGCGCGGCTTTGAGCAAAAAGGAAAAGACGCTCGGTAAGATCAACCGCCGAAAAGCGGACGCGGCGAATATCGCCGTGGCGCTCCGCGCGCGGAACTTTGCGAAGACGATGAAAATGCGCGTCGAAGGCGGCTCTTTGACGGACGAAAATTTGCGCGTTCTGGCGGAGGAGACGCCCGAAAAGATACGCGAAAACAGCCGTTTTTCGGCTTTGGGCAAACTGATCGGCGCCGCGCTCGATGATTTTGCCGAGGGAAGACCGCTCGTCGGGTTCGAGCGGCTCGCGGACGGCGCCGCGCTCTCCTCTTTGAAAAAAGAGCGATACGAAGCGGAGGGCGTACAGCCTTTCGTCCGCTATTGTTTTTATAAACAAGCGGAACTTTCCAACGTGCGCATCATCTTGTCGGGGCTGAACAATCAGATCGAAAAAAATGCCGTTAGGGCGAGGATCAGGGAAACGTATGAAGGGTAAAACGGCGATCATCGGGGACGGGGACAGCATTCTGGTTTTTAAGGCGATCGGCATGGACGCGTACAGCGCGGCATCGCCCGAGAAAGCGCGGGAATTGCTGCATACCCTTTCCAAAGAATATCAGATCATCTACGTCACGGACGTTTTGGCAAAAGAGATCGACGATACGATCTCGCGTTTTGTGGAAAGCCCGTATCCAGTCGTGATCCCCGTTCCGTCCATGAACGGGAGCAACGGCTACGGATTCGAAATATTAAAGAGGGAGACCGAGCGCGCGTTGGGGATAGATATCCTTTCGCAAGAGGAGAAGAAGAACGAGCAATGAAAGGAAAGATCATTAAAGTATCGGGCCCGCTGATCGTGGCGGAAAACATGGCGGACAGCAAGATGTACGACGTCGTGCGCGTCAGCGAAAAGAAACTGATCGGCGAGATCATCGAACTGCGCGGCGATCAGGCGTCCATTCAGGTCTATGAAGAAACTTCGGGCTTAGGTCCCGGGGAAGAAGTGGAGAGCACGGGCGCGCCGCTGTCGGTGGAACTCGCGCCGGGCGTCATCGGCGAAATTTTCGACGGGATACAAAGGCCTTTGGAACGCATTTTTGAATCGTACGGCGACCGCATCACCCGCGGCATTTCCATGACCAATCTCGATCACGAGAAGATCTGGCGGTTCGAGCCGTGCGTAGAGGCCGGCGACGAAGTGCAAAGCGGCGATTTTTTGGGTACCGTACAGGAAACGTCCATCGTCGCGCATAAGATCATGGTGCCTTACGGCGTGCAGGGTAAGATCGTCAGAATCGAAAAAGGCGATTTCAATATTACCGAGACGATCGCCGTCGTTTCTACCGAAAAGGGCGAGCGCGAGATCTGTATGCTGCAACGCTGGCCCGTCAGAAAGGGGCGGCCTTACCGCGAAAAAATGACGCCCGATATGCCCATGATCACGGGGCAGCGCGTCATAGACACGCTCTTTCCCATCGCCAAGGGCGGCGTCGCCGCCGTCCCCGGGCCGTTCGGCAGCGGCAAGACGGTGGTGCAGCATCAGTTGGCGAAATGGGCGGACGCGGATATCATCGTCTATATCGGATGCGGCGAGCGCGGCAACGAGATGACTGACGTTCTCAACGAGTTTCCCGCCCTCAAAGATCCCAAAACGGGCGAGCCGCTGATGAAACGCACGGTCCTCATCGCGAATACTTCCGATATGCCCGTGGCGGCGCGCGAGGCGTCCATTTATACGGGCATCACCATCGCGGAATATTTCCGCGATATGGGCATGAACGTCGCCATCATGGCGGATTCGACTTCCCGCTGGGCGGAGGCTCTGCGCGAAATGAGCGGAAGATTGGAGGAGATGCCCGGCGAGGAGGGCTATCCCGCCTATCTTTCCAGCCGTCTGGCGGAATTTTACGAGCGCGCGGGCATCGTCCGCACGCTGGGAAAAGACGGGCGCGTCGGCTCGGTCACGGCGATCGGCGCGGTCTCGCCCGCGGGCGGCGATCTTTCCGAACCCGTGTCGCAGGCGACGCTGCGCATCGTTAAGGTCTTTTGGGGGCTTTCGGCGAATCTCGCCTATAAGCGCCACTTCCCTGCCATCGACTGGCTGGTGAGTTACTCTCTGTACGCCGACCGACTGTCTGACTGGTATACATTGCACGCGTCCAACGATTTCATCAAACTGCGCGCGTTCGCCATGCACGTATTGCAGGAAGAGGCGGAACTCGACGAGATCGTGCGCCTCATCGGCGCGGACTCGCTCTCGGGACGCGACCGCATGACCATGGAAACGGCGAAGATCATCCGCGAAGACTTTCTCCATCAGAACGCCTTTCACGAAACGGATACCTATACTTCCATCGCCAAACAGTGTAAAATGCTGCGGCTCATCTATGATTTCAACCGCTTGGGGCTGGAAGCCGTGGAAAAGGGCGCGCGCCTCGACGACGTTCTGGAACTTCCCGTCCGCGAAAAGATCGGCCGCGCGAAATACATCGAGGAAAAGGATCTTGCCCGTTTCGACGAGATATCCAAAGAAATGAACGAAGCCATGCACGGGCTCGGCGGAGGGGAACATGTTTAAAGAGTACAAGACCATCAAAGAAGTCGTCGGGCCTCTCCTTCTGGTGGAGGGCGTCGAGGGCGTGAAGTACAACGAACTCGTGGAGATCGTGCAAAAGGACGGCGAAGTCCGTCACGGAAAAGTGCTGGAAGTGCACCGCGACAAGGCGCTCGTGCAGTTGTTCGAAAGTTCGCAGGGCTTGCAGATCTCAACCAGCCGCGCCAAATTTCTGGGGCGCAGCCTGGAACTTTCCGTTTCCGAAGATATGCTCGGCCGCGTGTTCGACGGCATGGGGCGCCCGCGCGACGGGAGCGCGCCCGTCATTGCAGATAAGCGCATGGACGTGAACGGGGAACCGCTCAATCCCGCGGCGCGCGATTATCCCAACGAGTTTATCCAGACGGGCGTTTCCGCCATCGACGGACTGAATACGCTCGTGCGCGGACAGAAACTGCCCGTGTTCAGCATGAGCGGTCTGCCGCACGCAGAATTTGCGGCGCAGATCGCGCGGCAGGCTCGCGTGCTGAAAGGCGACGAAAAATTCGCCGTCGTGTTCGCCGCCATCGGCATCACGTACGAAGAGGCAGAATATTTCGTGCAGGATTTCAAAAAGACGGGCGCGATCTCGCGCACGGTGCTCTTTACCAATCTTGCCAACGATCCCGCCATCGAGCGTATCGCCACGCCGCGCATGGCGCTCACCGCGGCGGAATACCTCGCTTACGAACTGGGGATGCACGTTCTCGTCATTCTCACCGATATCACCAACTACTGCGAGGCGCTGCGCGAAGTTTCGGCGGCGCGCAAGGAAGTGCCGGGGCGGCGCGGCTACCCGGGGTATCTGTATACCGACCTCGCCTCGCTCTATGAGCGCGCGGGGCGCATCCGCGGCAAACAAGGCTCCATTACGCAGATCCCCATTCTCACCATGCCCGAGGACGACAAGACGCACCCCATTCCCGATCTTACGGGCTATATCACCGAGGGGCAGATCATCTTGTCGCGCGAACTGTATAAAAAGGGCGTGAACCCGCCCGTCGACGTGCTGCCTTCCCTCTCCCGTTTAAAGGATAAGGGCATCGGCGCGGGCAAGACGCGCGAAGACCACGCGGACACGATGAACCAACTGTTTTCGGCGTATGCGCGCGGCAAGGAAGCGAAGGAACTTTCCGCGATCTTGGGCGAGGCGGTCCTCTCCAAGATCGACAAGTTGTACGCGGATTTTGCCGAAAAGTTCGAAAAAGAATATGTTTCGCAAGGTTTTTCTGCCAACCGTTCCATCGAAGAAACGCTTGATCTCGGGTGGAAACTTTTGAGCGGGCTGCCGAAATCGGAACTCAAACGCATCAAAGAACAATATATCGAAAAGTACTATCGGGAGTAAAATTTTGGCAAGGCTCAATAAAAATCCCACGCGCATGGAGTTGAAGAAACTGAAAGCACGGCTCAAAACGGCGCAGCGCGGACACAAGTTATTGAAAGACAAGACCGACGAAATGGTGCGGCGCTTTTCCGTGCTCGCGCGCGAGATCAAAAAACTTCGCGCCGAAACGGAAGGGGACGTCGTGCGCGTTCTGAAACAGTTTTCGCTGGCGCGCGGACTGATGCCCAAAAAGGACATCGAACTTTTGTTTTCCATGCCCTCCGTTTCCGTCGAGCCCGGGTGCGGCCTCGGCAACTTCATGAATCTGGAAGTGCCGAAGATCGTTCTGGAAGAGCGCAAAGACGCATCTTCTCCGCTGCCTTATTCCTATGTGGACGTCACCAGCGAGGCGGACTACGCCGTGGAACTTGCCGGCGAAGTACTCGATAAACTCGTGCGGCTCGCGGAACAGGAAAAGATCCTGCGCATGCTCGCCGTGGAGATCGAACGGAGCAAGCGGCGCGTCAACGCGCTGGAGTACGTGCTCATTCCCGATCTGGAGGAAACCATCCGCTATATTTCCATGAAACTGGAAGAAAACGAGCGCGCGGGGTTGACGCGGTTGATGAAAGTCAAGGATATGATCGAGGCAAAGAACGCAAATCAATAACAAAAAGAGGCCGTTTTGATCAACGGTCTCTTTTTTCGACATTTTCTCATATGCTGATTTGTCAATGACTTTTTAATAATTTCTACAAAATTTTTTAATAATACCGTCCTTATGCTTCAATAATCCCGTCCTTGCGAGGGAGCGGAGCGACCGAGCGACGGCAAAAGAGGGCAAGCCCCGCAGGGTTTACCCTCTTTTTCTATTCTCCGTGTACGCCGAAAAAGCCGTCTGTTCGGCGGCTTGTCAGTTTCATTCGTTCGGATTACTATTCAATTACGCCCCAATCGAGCAGGAGTAATTCCCGTCGCTTTTCTTTCGGCGTGAGCCACTTCCTTTTTCCGTCCTTGCTTTTGAGTACGCTCATCGGGATATTGTTCGACCGCCGCAGGTACGCTTTCATCTGCGTTTTCAAATCATCAAAGGAATGAAACCGCAAGTACTTGTAAAAGCGTTCGTTGTCCGAGCGGTGGGAGCGTTCGACTTTTCCGTTATGCCGGGGCGTTCGCGGCTTTATCGTTTTATGCTCAATGCCTTGTTCCTCGCAGAACTTGTCAAAGGTATGCTGCCGCCCGCCTTTCACTTTCTGTGTAAACGTAAATTCCGAACCGTTGTCCGTCTGTATGATTTGCGGCTTATAGCCGAAAAACAAAATCGCCCGCCGTATGCAATCGACCGAGTTATCCGCTATCTGTTCCCGATAGGGATATATAAACCGCTCGCGCGTGGTTTCGTCTATCACGGTATATTGATAAAAATGCTCATCTTCGAGTACGGAACTTGCCGCGCACTCTTTCGGAACGTGCTTTACGTCAAATTGCCATTTTACGCCGATATGTTCGGGCGTATCATACGGCTTCGGCTTGTACGGTATGTACTTCCGCTTATGCTCGTAAAAACCGCAGCGCCGCAAATAGCGGTAGAGCGTTGCGGGGTTACGCTTATATGCGTAATGCAGCCGCAGTTTCCCGTACAACTCATTCAGCCCTATATTCGGGTTACGACGAACTAAGTCGGCGATATGCTTTTTCTCCTCGTCCGTCTGCGCGTTCGGATGCATAGTGTGCGGACGGTGGGAACCGTTCGCAAGGCTTTCCAACGTGCCGTCGTATTTCCGTTTCCAACGATAGACCGTCTGAACGGTGCAGTGGTATCTGTGTGCAACGAAACGCACGTTTGAACGCTGTAACAGCTTCAATGCCTTTTCCTTTTCTTTCGGGGAATACGGATAATTCCACCGCCTTATTAAACTTCTTTCGTTCATTGTTTTTTCCTCCTTCATGTAATGTATATCACCCCTGCGGGGAGCTTTTGAGCCGATAAAAGGAAAGGTTTTCTGCTTTTATCGCCGCGCGATCTGTTGCGATATCACAACAAGAAATTTAAACTATAAATATTGACAAAATACTGCTCATATTATAAAATATAATCATCATAAAAGAAAGAAGGTAATCGCATGAAAAACGAAAATTCAACTTGTCCGATTTGTGGCAATCCCACAAGCATATGGTACGGCAATGCTCGCAAAGACAAGCTGTGCAGGGAACACGCACAACAAATGAAAGAAGGAATAATCGAGCAATGCCCAAACTGCGGCAAATGGCATACAACAGGTAAACCCTGTGAATGTAAAAGTAAAGCTATTAGATATTCCGAAAATGTGAACAATTCGGAATTAACTTGTATAATCTGTGGAGAGCCTTCCAACGGCAAACATTTTTGTCGTTCCTGTTATGCCAAATACAAGGATCGCTCCGTCGATATACGAATTACACATTGTACAGAAACAGAAATTCTTGACGAATATGGTAATTTAATTTATACCTGCGACGACGGAAGAAAAGTTAGAAGCAGAGCAGAAGCAATTATTTGTAGCTGGCTATATAATAACAAAATTCGCATTAAATACGAAGAACCCGTCTATTATCGCGATGAAGAAAGCGGGGAAACAAAAACTTTACACCCTGATTTTTTCTTACCCGATTACGAATTATATATAGAATATAACGAATTAAGTAACCCGAAGTACCTAAAAAGCAAGGAATATACTCAAAAAATATATGACAAACTCGGCTTAAAAGTACTTATCATGACAGATAAAGATTTACAGGACGTAGCCGCTTGCCTTAAACCTCGGCTTTTTGTACGTTAATCTTCCTAAAAGAGCATTGCGCGCCCCCTTGTCTATACGAGCGCCGCGCTCCGCGCGGCGGACAAGGGGGCGCGCAAAAACGCACGAATAAAACACCCGAAACGACCGAAACAGCCGCCGTTTTTCCACCGAAAAAGGCGGTTTCCGCGCTATACCGCTTCGGAAAACCGCCTTATTCTTTCGGGGTTCGGCACCGAAAAGCGATTTACGCGGGCGTTTTTCCCTTGTCATTCACTTTTCGGCAACGCAAAATTGCGCCGTATGCTGTTCCATAGGCGCAAGACTTCGTTTCTTATTCGTGCTATATTATCGCAGCGTTGCTACGCCGCTATCGGCTCTCGCTGCCGCGTAAGCGGGTATATATCCCGTTTCCATTCGATTACATTATCGAACAGCACTTGCCGGCAAGCATTGTCGTTTTCAAACGCCGCCGCAAACACGCTTTCGTCGAGCCGTTTTTCGATTTCCGTGGGTATGCCACGGCTGTATATAACACGTTCCCCCGTCTTGCGCAAATATTTCAGCAGATAGCCAACCGCTTCGCCGCTTTTCATTTCCATAACGTTTAACTCCTCAAAATCGTTTCTTCCGAACTTCCGCTCGAAAAAACTGTTGGAAAAAGTTTCTTCCAACTTTCCCGTTTTCATGCTGTAATCTCTCTTTTTCGTAAGCACTCCGACCATTTCCCCTCGCGGGATATATACTAAAAAATGATAGTGCAGGCGGTTTGTTTTCTCCCCGCGTTCGGGTACGCCCATAAACCGCCAGCCACGCCGCGTTGCCAGATTTGCAAGGCATTTCCGCAGCTTCCTTTTGAATGTTTCTTCCGTGTGCTTCCGATTGCTGTATGTAAATGTAACGAAAAAATTCCACTTGTTCAGATACGCTTTTCTGCGGAACCGCTTTTCCCGCTGCCAAGCGTTCCGCTCTTTCCGTTCCACGTTCTCGCGGACATACTTTTCCAAATCGGGGTAATACGGAAAATAATCTTCCAACCCCGTCAAAATAAACGGTACCAACTTCGCGGTGCGTGTCTCGATAGATTTATCCTTTTCGTCCAACACGCTGCGCACGCCGACCTTATAAAATTCGTCGAAAAGCACGTCTATTTCCGTCTGCGGGCGTTTCTTGTATTTTCGTGCTATGCCTTTTACTTGCGGGCGGGCTATGTAATGACTGCCGTCGCTGTATATCTTATATGTCTTATTAAAAGGACAATCGTTGCCATAATAGGGCTGTAATGCCGTTGCCTCCATGTTTTACCTCGTTAAAATTATTTTTGCTGCCGGAAAAGGCCTTTACTGCCCCGTCCGGCGTTTTATTTATTACCCCTGCAGGGGGCTTGTTTGCTACTAAAGGAAAGGTTTTTCTTTCGCTCGTTGGCTTTGTCGCGATAACCGCACAGCAAACCTTTGGAAAATTGCTGTCCCTCGCGCGCCCGTACCTTTGCCACGTTCACAAGGGCTTGTGAAAGCATTTTGCCTTCCTCATCTTGTTTCGGATAATCGCGATATAAATTTACGCCCATACAATACCCCGAAGCAAACAAGCCTTTCCGTTTTTTATTGTATTGATATTTTTCTTCTACCGTCCGTTTCATTTTTTATCGCTCCATTAAAATATAAATCTTTTATCCTTTTACCGTCGCTACGCGGAATATAATTCATAAACGAAGTAGTGCGGTATAAAATACGATTATTCGCCCATCGTTGCAGATCGCGCAATATTTGCGGGGCTGTCGTTTTACGGTATATCCGCACATCGGGCAAAAAGCCGATTTCCTGCACTTTACGGACACGGTATAAATCTTCGTCTACCGTCGTATTAAAGTTCGTCAGAATATATACGCTGTCCTTATCATTTATTTTATTGTATCTGCGATAAATATTCAGCCCGCGTAAAATCGCCGCTTCATTTTTCATAAAATCAAAAGCAAAATGAACAACAGACTTTTTAACTTTTGCCAATGCCCGCGCGACATCTTCCGTTATAAATCGAGCGTCAAGCCCTTGGGTAAAATCAACATATGCTTTGCTGTCTGCAAGCTGTTCGAGCAACTCTATTCTGTCTTTGTAGGCAAGAATATTTGCGTCGAGCAGTACGATTTCTTTCTGTCCTCTCCAAAACTCGGAAAGGTCGGCAACCTTTTTACTGCACATTCCCTCTTTCTTTGAAACAATACAAAAATCACAGTTATTGCAGCAACCTCGCGTAAGAAAACCGAACGCTTTTCCTTTCGTGAGTTCGGGATAGAGCGAATAATCAGGATAAATGTGTTCTATCTCATCGGGCAAATTCGGGTCGCGGTCTTTGTGGTAAACTTCTTTTCCGTTCTCGACCGTAATCGCAAACCCTGTACCCCCGAAAACAATTTCGTCCGCCTGTAAGCAATAATCGGACATTTGCGAAAACTCGTCGCCAAACACTTTTGAAACATAGATTTTATCGTAGTGTTTAAGCGGAAGCACAAATTCCACATTATCACCCTGCGCTTTATGCCACGCGGATATTTTCATAAGAGGCAAATTCGGAAAATTACGGCTATCAACATCAAACAATCCTATATCCATAATTACTTTATTTCCTTTGTAACCCTATAATATCGCTTTTGTCATAACCGAAAGAAAAGGTTTCGGGAACGGCGGTCGGCACGATCGCGTTCGGCTGCGGCTCGGCCGCCTGCTCGTTCTGCACGTTTACCTTGTTCAAATCGTCTTGGAAAAAGCTATGCTGCATTTGCAGTTCTTCCCACGTCGCGCGTGTATCGACGTATTCGGGCAAATCGTCCAACCCGACGGCGTTCTGCTCCGCCCGCTTCTCAAAGATACCCGAAAGGCAATCCGTAGAATAGCGGTTCGCATAAACCTTTTTCGGCATTTTGTACCATTTCCGCGCGAGCTGTTCGCCGTCCTGCTTTCCGTTCTCCACCGTCAGAGCCAACACCCCGCAGCCGAACGTGTTGCGCACGCCCGTATCGTGCCGCTGCATAGCCGCCGTTATGCTTTTCAGCAAGTACAATAAAAGCGAGTTGTCCGCGCGGTTATAACGGTAACGGACATATAAATTTGCGAACTTATTGAACACCCAGCCGAACAACGTATCGAACACCCAAAACGGGGAATAAAAGGGCAGTACGGGAACAATATCGCTTTGCGCCTCGATAGTAACGACTTCGCCGAGTTCCCGCACGTCGCCGCCCAGACTTCCGAAACGCTGCAAGTCTGCAACGACTTTAACGAACACGCGGTTTGCAATCACGCAAGCGTGCCGCGACATTTTCAAAAGCACGTTGAACAGGTCGTTTTTTTGGTTGCACTCGTCCGTGTTCCGCTTGACCTCTTGCAATTCGGGCGTATTCTTCCGTTCCTTGTCTATCTCCGTTATCACATACACACCGAACCCGAAAGCGTTTCTGTTCGGGTTGTTTTGCAAAAGTATCTTGCCGAGCCGCAGCATATCAAAATCGAGTATATGCGCATGGCGGGAATAACTGTCCTGCAATCGGCTGTCGCGGTCGAAAAAGTCCGTGTTCCACAGCGGAAAATTGCCTATATCCGAAAACAGGTTGTCCGTCCGTATCGAATAATTCGCCAAAAGCATAGACGATTGCACGGTATAGATAAAATACGCGCAAGCGAAATCTTCCGCGACCTGCCATACGTCCGACACCTTTAATTTATCGTCATACGTTAAGCCGTACCGCTCGTAATCGTAATTGAACAGTTTTTCGCGGCAAGGCGTTTTCTGCCAACGGCGCAGTTTCTTTTTCAGCCACGCCTTGCAGGACGGAACGGAAAAAACAGCGTGATATTCGATAGCACGTTTCAGTTCGTTTTCGAGGTTACACCACGGGAAAAACGGAAACTTCATATCGCTTTCGAGGATAATTTCAAACGCTTGGTCGCGGAGCTGCACCTCGGCGGATAACGCCATATCGGTTATAAACGCCGTCTTGCCCGCGCCCATCACGCCGCCGACAATCGTTACAACGCCGCGTTCGTTCAGAAAACCGCGGTTGCGCCGCTCGTTGTGCCGCAGCCGTTTATATCCCTTTTTTCGGGCTGCAATGCCGAGAGCAACCACGGCACCGACCAGCCACACCCACAGCGGAAAGAACGTCAAGCCCGTCCATAGGTCAAGAATGAGTTTATATACCTGCCGATAGATATTCGCAAAATCAAACGAAACGACGAAATATAAATAAAAGGCGATAAACTCCAAAACAATGGCAAACGCATTGAAGTAGAACAGCCACAGCGCAAGCCATATCTTCCAATAAACACCGCGGTCGCGGACAAAGACGAAAAAGGAAAGCAACCACGCTTTGGCGGGGCGGTAAGTTACGGAAGATATGCGTTTGAATATCCGCAGCGGCACGCTGTCGCGGTCATAATCGTTGTTTTGCGTTTTCAATATTCGGCGGCAGAGAAGATATACAAGCAAGAGGAACGGAACGACGAGCAGCAGGACTTTCGACAGTATCAAAAGCAGATTGCCGAGAAAGGCAAGGTATGAAAAGAAGTTTTCGCCGCTTGCCCATACCTGCCAATATTCCGACCATTTCACCGTAAAGCCCTGCCACTCGTCGGGGATAGGAATTGACGGAGAGGACGGCGTAGAACCGCCCCAATCGAAAAAAGGTATCTTCGGGAACTCGTTCACGGTAGGCGTGATATTGTGCGGTATTTGAAACAGTTCGCAAAAGTAATACGCTGCCGATAAACCAAAATCGCGCCCGCCCTCAATAACGCGACCGACCGCGCCGAAAAACTCGAACACGCCCAAAGCAACAAAGCCGAGCGTGATTACTATGCAAACGATATGACGGTAATCAACGCGCAGCCGTTTCATTGTCTTTTACCTTACGCCAACCCGCTTTATATGCCGCGCGGGCAATGGACACGCTCATTGTCATGGACATTTCCCAATCGTCGCGCAGCATTGCTGCCAACTCGTATATTTTCGCTTCCTGTTCCGCTATGTATTTCTCAAAACCTTTCTCAAACTTCTTTCCGCTTTTGCTCATATCTGAACCCCCGTATAAATAAAATATCCGACCACCGCCGCAACGACGATAAAAAGCAATATCTTCAATACCCGCTTAAAGGTTTTCATTGTCATCACCTTTCGCTATGTAGCTCGCGCAGTCGGTGCAGTCGATATTTTCCAACGGTTCGCCGTCCAAGCCGCAAACCTTGTCGCTTTCGTTGCAATGCTTGCAGCGATCGCAAAGCCTTTCCGCTTTGCGGTCGTAGGTATATTCGGGAAACACGCTTTCGCGCCGTTCTCTGTCAAGCAGCAGTTCCATACGCCGCAGCCGATAATTCAGTTCGCTTTCATGCTTTCCGTCCAATACTCCGTTTACCGCGCTTATCGCTATATCAATGCAGAACAGTACAATTAAAATCGTAATCAGAACTTCCATTTGTTTTCACCTCTAAAAATCGTTTGACAAATCAACGGCGTTGCCGTATAATAAGCATATAGAAAGTGTTTGGCTCGGTGTCAGCGGTTTGCCGCTCTCGTCCTTGTAGCCCCCACGGAATGAGGCTTAATTGCTCGTGGCACTTTCTATTTTTTTGCCCTGCAATCACTTGCGGGGCTTTTTCTTTTGCCTTTGCCTATATTTTGTTTTACCGCCCGTTACAGGCACATTTTCCCGCGGGAAAATTTCAAACATTTTCTTTATACGCTTTTTATCAAATTCCACAGGTTCAAATTCTTTTGTTTCATTATGCAATGCAGACCGTTTGCCGACAAACACTTCCGGATAAGCATAGGAACGGTTTTCCCCGAACTTTTTTCCCTGCTCTTTGTTTTTCCGCCGCTCGGCAGGGCTTACGTTATCCAACATAGGAACGGTACGAACTTTTTTATTATCCAAATCAACCTCGTCAGAGTGCGTAAACGTGATATACTCTATATCGTCGCTTCCGATACCTTTCCGCCGATATGTAGCAGGATGAGCAGCGTGTGGATAACGCTTTGTTTGTGCCCAACCTGTTGAACGTTTCCGATTATTCTTTTTCTTTGCCATGCTTACCTCGTAAAAAATCATTATAAGCCGATAACACGCCGACACCAACCCCACGGGAAAAAGCACGGCTATTATCCTGCGACTGCATTTGCAATAATTCGTTTTTATCGCCGTCTAAACAACGTTGAAATAACTTTTTACCCCAAACAACGCCGTGTTCATACGAAATGCGTTGCGCGTTGTTATACTTTAATTTTACATTCATAAATAAAATCCTTTAAATGCCGAAAGGGGCTTTCCCGCCCCGATCGGCATTTTCTTTTATCACCCCTTACGGGGAACAACACCCCTGCGGGGAGCTTTCGCTAATAAAGAAAGAATTTACTTTCTGTCTTTATTCGCTTTCGTTGGAATATTTTTGCCCGTTGCCTTTTTCGTGGTTTTATATACCGCTTTCGGTTGCGGTGCTTGTACTTTGGGCGGGCTTTGTCCTATGCCTTTGGGCTTTTTCTTTGCCGCTTTGCTTGTTCCTTTAAATATCGCGGCAATCAATTTGAACGGAAAAAGGATTATCCATACAATCAACTTTGCTATGTAAGGAAGTATCGGCATAAGGA
>ERZ1106923.74-NODE-74-length-46867-cov-16.311715_pt1 | contig 46867 bp, 60 predicted proteins | sample MGYA00403657_ERZ1106923 | MGnify/ENA primary metagenome ERZ1106923 (study PRJEB35170, sample SAMEA104062425) | human gut metagenome | biome: human gut; feature: human-associated habitat; material: faeces | place: Denmark | collected 2012-06-19 ...
GGGAGCTGTAGTCCACGATGATGCGCTTCTTCTCCGCCGGAGGAGGGATGCAGCCCATATCAATAATGGAATGCACGCTTTGAGAGACCCAACTCCTGTTCAGATAGACGTTGATGAATCCGGGTCCATTGATTTCTACTTTGCCAACCACATCGTTCTCTACTCATAAACGAGGCAAGGAAGGCACACTGGGCAGATTGTGGACAATGCGTTCCGCAACGTCTCTCGACCCATTCCGAGTATTGCACTGGACTCCCGCTGCCTTGAGCGTTTTGAACAGTCCCATGGCGGCATTGCACTGGTAGTCGTGCTTCATTTTCCGATTCATATTCTGTGAAACCTATTGTCATAAGCAGACGACCGCGATCCAACGAGTGTATTGACTTTCGCTTCCTGGAGAGACGGGTAGGCATTCTTGATCGCAGTTCGAAAGAGAAGATTGATGGTCGTAGCCAGTGACGTTCCCCTAGGTGGACGGAACATATCGATGGAGACAAAAGTGATGGAAGGCGCTATAGTGGAAAGGGTTGCAAGAATCGTAGTGGAATCGGGAAGCATGTCAGAATAGGAATTACTGTGTTTCCTCAAACGGTTCGAGCATAGCAATCTTATGCGTAATCATGTCCATACTGATACGAGAATGCTCGTGCGAATATGGGGATATAAAGGGAAATGACCGTAAAGGAGTAGTGTTATCATTTGTCCAGTATTCAATGGAATCCGGGAAGAAGTGAGCGGATTTTGTGTGGGAGTGATGATTTAGAAAGAGCCGCTCAAAGTGGGTTGTTTGTCGCTGTTGTGGCACCGTGGTGAAGGAAAAGCATAAGGAGGATCACATCGCTGTTTGCGAAGGGTCGGAGCATCGCAAGAAGAAGGTTGGTAACGGCTATTCGTGTGTGAGTTGTAGTATGCTGAAGATCGCTGGAAGGATTACGAAGAAACGGAGGCGGAGGAAAGCCAGAAGGATTCAAAGTCAAAGAAAGAAGAAGAGACCAAGAAGGACAAAGAGAAGGAAAAGAAGAAGAGTTCATCTGAAAAGGAGAAGAAGGAAGAAGACGAGAAGAAGGAAGAAAAGAAGAAAAAGGAGAAGAAGGAGGAGGATTCGGATGAGGAAAAGAAGAAGAAGAAGGACAAGAAGGAAAAGGAGAAGAAGGAGGAAGAAGAAAAGAAGGACAAGAAGAAGAAGGACAAGAAGGAAGAGGAGGATTCGGATGATGAGAAGAAGAAGAAGGAAGAAAAGAAGAAGAAGAAAGAGGAGAAGAAGAGGAAGGAAGAGGAAGAGGAGAAGAAGAGACAGGAGGAGGAAGAGCGTAAGAAGAAGGAAGAAGAGGAAGAGAAGAAGAGGAAGAAGGAAGAGAAGAAGAGAAAGGAGAAGGAAGAAGAGGAGAAGAAGAAGAAGGAAGAGGAGGAGAGACTGAAGAGAGAGGAAGAAGAGAGACTGAAGAAGGAGGAAGAAGAGCGAAAACGCAAGGAAGAAGAGGAAAGACTTCGTAAAGAGGAAGAAGAGCGGAAGAGGAAGGAAGAGGAGGAACGTAAGCGTAAAGAGGAGGAGGAGAGATTGAAGAGAGAAGAGGAGGAAAGACTGAAGAAGGAAGAGGAGGAACGCAAACGCAAGGAGGAAGAAGAACGCAAGCGTAAGGAGGAGGAGGAGCGCTTGAAGAGAGAGGAAGAAGAACGCAAGCGTAAAGAAGAGGAAGAGAGACTTAGAAGAGAAGAAGAAGAGCGTTTGAAGAGAGAGGAGGAGGAGCGTCTTCGTAAGGAAGAGGAAGAACGCCTGAGAAAGGAAGAGGAGGAGAGAAAGAAGAAAGAAGAAGAGGAGCGTTTGCGCAAGGAAGAGGAGGAAAGACTTCGTAAGGAAGAAGAAGAACGTTTGAAGAGAGAGGAGGAAGAACGCAAGCGTAAAGAAGAGGAAGAGAGACTTCGCAAGGAAGAAGAGGAGCGCAAGCGTAAAGAGGAAGAAGAGAGACTTCGCAAAGAGGAGGAAGAACGTCTCAAGAGAGAAGAGGAGAGAAAGAAGAAGGAGGAAGAGGAGCGCCTTAGAAAGGAGGAAGAAGAAAGATTGAAGAGAGAGGAGGAGGAGCGTTTGCGCAAGGAAGAAGAAGAACGTCTTCGTAAGGAAGAAGAGGAGCGTTTGAAGAGAGAGGAAGAAGAGCGTCTGAAGAGAGAAGAAGAGGAACGCCTGAGAAAGGAAGAAGAGGAGAGACTTCGTAAGGAAGAGGAGGAACGCTTGAAGAGAGAGGAAGAGGAGAGACTTCGCAAGGAGGAAGAGGAACGTAAGAAGAAGGAAGAGGAAGAGAGACTGCGAATAGAAGAGGAGCGGAAGAGAAAGGAGGAAGAGGAACGTTTGAAGAGAGAAGAGGAGGAGAGACTTCGTAGAGAAGAGGAGGAGCGTTTGAAGAAGGAGGAAGAAGAGCGTTTGAAGAAGGAGGAGGAAGAGAGACTTCTCAAGGAGGAAGAAGAGCGCAAGCGTAAAGAGGAGGAGGAACGCTTGAAGAGAGAGGAAGAGGAGCGTAAGCGTAAAGAGGAAGAAGAGAGACTTCGCAAAGAGGAGGAAGAGAGACTGAAGAGAGAAGAGGAGAGAAAGAAGAAGGAAGAAGAGGAGCGCCTTAGAAAGGAGGAAGAAGAAAGATTGAAGAGAGAGGAGGAGGAGCGTTTGCGCAAGGAAGAGGAGGAAAGACTTCGTAAGGAAGAAGAGGAGCGTTTGAAGAGAGAGGAGGAGGAGCGTCTTCGTAAGGAAGAGGAAGAGAGAATCAAGAAGGAGGAAGAAGAACGTCTTAGAAAGGAGGAGGAAGAACGCAAGCGCAAGGAAGAAGAAGAGAGACTTCGTAAGGAGGAAGAGGAGCGCTTGAAGAGAGAAGAAGAGGAGCGCAAGCGCAAGGAAGAAGAAGAGAGACTGAAGAGAGAAGAAGAGGAGCGCAAGCGCAAGGAGGAAGAGGAGAGATTGAGAAAGGAAGAGGAAGAAAGATTGAAGAGAGAAGAAGAGGAGCGTTTGAAGAAAGAAGAAGAGAGACTGAGAAAGGAAGAAGAAGAACGCCTTCGTAAAGAGGAAGAAGAGCGCAAGCGTAAGGAGGAGGAAGAACGTAAGAAGAAGGAAGAGGAGGAACGCTTGAAGAGAGAAGAAGAGGAGAGGAAGAAGAGAGAGGAGGAAGAACGATTCCGCAAAGAAGAAGAGGAACGCAAGCGTAAAGAGGAGGAAGAGAGGTTGAAGAGAGAAGAAGAGGAGCGCAAACGCAAGGAGGAAGAAGAAAGACTTCGTAAGGAGGAAGAAGAGCGCCTGAAGAGAGAAGAGGAAGAGAGATTGAAGAAGGAGGAAGAAGAGCGCCTTAGAAAGGAGGAAGAAGAGAGACTGAGAAGAGAAGAGGAGGAGCGTCTTCGTAAGGAAGAGGAAGAACGCCTGAGAAAGGAAGAGGAGGAGAGAAAGAAGAAAGAAGAAGAGGAGCGTTTGCGCAAGGAAGAGGAGGAAAGACTTCGTAAGGAAGAAGAAGAACGTTTGAAGAGAGAGGAGGAAGAACGCAAGCGTAAAGAAGAGGAAGAGAGACTTCGCAAGGAAGAAGAGGAGCGCAAGCGTAAAGAAGAAGAGGAGAGACTTCGTAAGGAAGAGGAGGAGCGCCTTAGGAAGGAAGAAGAAGAACGTCTCAAGAGAGAGGAGGAGGAGAGACTTCGTAAGGAAGAGGAAGAGAGATTGAGAAAAGAAGAAGAACGACTCCGCAAGGAAGAGGAAGAACGTCTGAGAAAGGAGGAAGAGGAGAGATTAAGAAAGGAAGAAGAGGAGAGACTGAGAAGAGAAGAGGAAGAGAGAATCAAGAGAGAAGAGGAGGAACGCCTCCGCAAAGAGGAGGAGGAGCGTCTGAAGAGAGAGGAGGAGGAAAGACTAAAGAAAGAAGAGGAGGAACGGAAGAAGAAGGAGGAAGAGGAGCGTCTGCGCAAGGAGGAGGAAGAAAGACTTAGAAGAGAAGAAGAAGAACGTCTGAGAAAGGAGGAAGAGGAGAGATTAAGAAAGGAAGAAGAGGAGAGACTGAGAAGAGAAGAGGAAGAAAGACTCCGTAAGGAAGAGGAGGAGCGTTTGCGCAAAGAGGAAGAGGAACGCCTTCGCAAAGAGGAGGAGGAGAGATTAAGAAAGGAGGAAGAGAGACTTCGCAAGGAAGAGGAGGAGAAGAAGAGAAAGGAGGAAGAAGAGAGAAAGAAGAAGGAGGGGGAAGAACGCAAGCGCAAGGAAGAAGAAGAGAGACTTCGCAAAGAGGAAGACGCCGTCAAAGAACAACTCTCAAAGGGCGTCTCCTGCGCCAAGCTGTGCACCAACGGCTCCCAACACCCCACCACTCTCTTCGTCACGAGCGATCGAGTACTCTCTCCCTTGTCAGCTCACCGCTAGATCGAGTGGGTTCGCAAGCATTCCTTCTTCCGAAAGAACGGTGTGATTGCGATGGCAGATGTGAAGAGTGTGAAGCAGGAGGGCAAGAAGGTCGTCTTCGCCACCGAGAAGAGGTAGTAATCATCTCACCGTTTCATTTGTAGAAACTACGAGTTTGAGGTTGAGAATGCTGCGCCGATTTGCACGGTGTGCTCAAAGATCTGCGGAAAGTAACGCTGACGTTGTTTCTTCCACAAACAACACTCAAAAGGGAAAGCAAATATAGTATACAACAGAAAGGCTTAGAATACAACAGTACTTGAATTCGTGCTATAACCGCGGGTATTGAGCAAAGAGTTCACCGACTGCAACACGTCGCCGCTCACAAACGGCGCGGCTCCCGTAGCGCTCTCCATCGACGCTCCTCGCTTCAACGCCACTTCTGATTCCACATTCGCATTCGCAGCTTGAGGCACGTTCGGCGTGTTGCCCTCGCTGCCGTCGTCGAAGCACACCTCCGACTGCAGCTCCGTCCGCGGCGTCGCCATCCGCACCTCCGACGGCGCCGTCACGCCCCACAGGTTGATCGAGTCCATTCGCACCTCCTCCGACAGCCCCACCTCGCCCGACATGCGCGACGACAGCGGCTTGCGCAGCAGCTCCTGCGACGAGTTGCTCACGGAGCGGCGCAGCGGCAGGATCAGCGGCTGCGTGGAGGACGTGTTGTATACGCTCACGTTCATCGCCTTCACGGAGTCCGGCGCGCGCTGCAGCTGTCCCATGGTCGGGTCCCAGCGGTACACGTCGGGGTACGCCAGCGACTCGCGACTGATGAGGGAGGACTGGTACCCCGGGTCGCGAAGCCCCGCCTCCGACGGGATGTGGTTCAGCGAGTAGCGCGTCGTCATCGGCAGCGACAGCGGCTGGTACGCCGTGGGCACCACCGACGCGGTGGGCGGCATGTACGGCTGCGGCGACGCCGACTGGTACATGGAAGGCACGGAGTACAACTGCAGCGACGGCACGCGCTGCAGTCCCGCGGGGGAGTCCGTCACGGCGACCGCCTGCGGGATGGGGAGGAGCTTCGTCTGCTGCGCGGGGATGCTCGGCGGGATGACGGTGGGCACCACCTGCGGCGGGGACACGAGGGGAGGCATGGGGTGTGCTGGCTGAGAAGACGGCTTGATGATCGGCACCGACTGCACGGGCTGTGGCGGAGCCACGGGCTGCGTTGGCTGCACCGGCTGGACGGGCTGCGCCGGACGAGAAGGCTGCGCGGGCTGAGCACTCAGCGATGGCGAAGAAACGGGAGAGGAGGCCGCGTTGTAGATGTAGCTGCTCTACACGTAACAGTACGACACGACAACCACCCTCTTGATACCCTTCTTCGTTGTGAGACACTTCTTGTAGCAATGGTACTACACGTGACAATTCGCCCAAACCCGAACCTTGCGCGTGCAGTTCAGGGACTTCTCGGAGCAGCAGCACAGCTTCTTGCACACAGGACATCCATTCTTGAAACAGTCCGGTCCGTGCTCCTCGATCATTTTGTCCATGCACTTCATGCAGAACACCTGGGGACACTTCTCGCAGTAAATGTAGCGGCGGCGAATGTTGCCGCAGCGATGACAGGACGCGTGGTGGCCTTTCTTGACGTCCGACTCAATTTTCTATCTGTGACCATTGGACAACGCTCACTCACCCCATCTCCCATACGATCTGAAGAGGCGGCGCTCCTCTTGTAGTTTCCGCGTCGCGTATATGTTGTCTAGCGAATGAACATGAGCACCATCGACAACGTCACTCGGTATATACTCATCTGAGTTATCGACGGACAGCTCGGAAGGTAACAGTGTTTTCAAGTTAGAAGAGCTCGACATTGTTCAATCCCACTGAATGCCTCAAAAGATGATTGTGAAGGCTTCTCGCGGTAGAATAGAATGTTCCATTCGGACTCCGTCATGTCCCAGTGCAACTTAAAAGCTCGCGCAAATCGGACGCATTCCCGCGGGATCTATCAGCATCGTATTCATAGGACGCACTTCACACTTCATCCCTCTCCTTCTCCACAGAAACACAGGGAACACTCCAGCGACCCATTCTACTCGACGATGATTGTCACTCCCTCTCTCCTCGTTCTATGCGTGAATTTCTTGAGAACTGGTGGTGAGGAACACACAGAGATAAAACGGGGAGAGAACGGCAAATCACAATCATGTACTCCGCCAAGTTTCCGCCGGGGTTCTGTTATGAAAAGAAGGGAGTACAACTAGAGGACGACCTATGTGGAGGACTGCCGGACTATTCGGAGGTTTCCCAGATAGTCGCGTGTATCCTATCGATTCGAGAGCAGTACTGTCCAATCACCAACTACGATATTTCCGGAAGAGCGTCGAGGGGACTCTTCATCGGCGTGCCTGATTCGGGCATTGAACTCTATTCCTTCCTGCAGTGCTCTGGCATTTATGAAGCCTCCATGTGTACATATGATCCACAACGCCGATCCAGCGTGTCGCGCAACTGCTACCTTTGGGGATGTGAAAGTCGAGTGAGTCTGACCTCCTTCACGCTGATGGACGCGTTGGAACGGTGGTATCCGACGCATGCCGTGATGACCCCCGTGTACCTGGATTTGCGCTACTCAAACAGCACCCTTCAGATTGTGGTGGACGATGGACACTCGTTTTCCGTAAGAGGCGTGGATGGAAAGACGATCCTTGAAAAGTGCTTCGAGGTGCGCTGTCCCTTCGTCTGTCTTCGTATTCACAAGAACAATCTCGGTATCGTGAAGGACTACGGATTTCAATTGCGAGGGTTCCAAACCACGGAGCTGGAGTCGGAGGATGTGTTGCTGTTTTCACAATATGACGGATAGACACTCCTTGTGACGCTCGTCCCGCCTATTCGTGTGCTGGACAAGGCTTCGCTGGAGTATCCCGGCGAGGAGCGTCTTCCCACCATTATCAGTCAAAACCAAATCAAGACGATATGGGAGCGTGGTGGCGATTTGAAGGAGCGCACGGTACAATGGATCAAGAGAGAATGCGATTCGCCCGTCAAGGCAGAGGCTGTGCTGAAGATCATCAACGAGATGGTGACCGCTTGCAGGCAGGCATGATGCTGTAGGTCGAGAGCTCGGATCCGATTCAGCGCCAAGATTTCACCATCTACACTGCGCTGTATCACTATCTCTTTCCGGAGAATGAAGAGAAGAGAGAGGCCGAAGAGAAGAAAGAAGAAGTTGAAGAGGAGGTGAAACCGCTTCTGAAGAAGGAGGAGGAGGAGGACGGCACCGTCGCCCTCGTGGTGAAGCCCACTGTGATTAGCGAAGAAGAAAAACAAGCCAGGGAGCAGTACTCGCGAGCGCAGTCACGGGTCAAAGATGTAGTCATTCTCATCATCGTATCATTCTAGTTCCACTCTATGTTGCCTGATTCGTGTCTTTCGTCTCACGGCATTCGCGATTATCTCGATATCGGCTGTGCTGACGGCAGCATTACAATCGCCATCGGGCAGGACTTGCATCTGGATCGGTACCACATTTTCGGCTGCGACGTGCGCGACCTGCCTCCCGAAGAGGACCAGAGCCAGCGTTTCATGTTCAAGCATTACGACGGAATCACGCTTCCCTACTGCTCGAACTGCTTCGACTTCATCACCATTTACATGGTCCTCCACCACATCCCGGACGTCAAATCCTTCCTCAAGGAAGTATACCGCGTGCTGCGTCCCGGGGGTTACGTTATGATTCGGGAACACAATTGCGACCCTGACGAAATCCGGGTGTTTTTGGACGTCCAGCACGGCTTCTACGCGCTCGTCCTCCAGCCCGTGATCGAAACGCCCGACTTCTGCTCCACCTTCCAAACCTACTTCCGAAACCGAGAGGAGTGGCGAACGCTGCTGACGGACGCGGGGCTGAGCGAGATCACGAGCGCCTCCTTCTCCTACGCCCGCAGAAAGGGCTTCGACTTTTTGAGCGGGAACATTCCGCGGACGAAGAAACCGGACGGCACGATCCCCAACCTGCTGAACAGCTACTACGCCTTGTTCCGCAAGGTGGACGTCCGCTCCGAGGATCGCTGGAGGCACGATCGCTACGACGGTCGCAAGGAGCGAAGTGAGCGGGATGATCGAAATGAACGGCACGAACGGAATGAACGAAACGAACGGAATGAACGAAACGAACGGAATGAACGAAACGAACGAAACGCGCCACGCGAACGAAGTCGAAGACGCCTGTGGTAGTCCTGTTTCTTCCAACAAACAACCCATTCCGTACAGTCCTTCACCAGACGAACGAACGCCTGAAGTCCCTCCTCGTGGAGCTCGCACGCCTCGCTCGCCACCTCCACCATCTTCATCACACCGTTCTCCAAGCCCACGGCGATGCGCCGACCGTCCTCCATCCACGCCAGCGTCGTGATTCCACAATCGCCACTCACCTGCAGCGAGGCGACGGGCTTCTACACATCACGCCTTCCCTCCAGCGTCACCTCGCTGTCCTTCAGCAGGTTCCACAGCTGCAGCACGCCCCTCTCGCAGGCCGTCACCAGAAGCGTCACGTTCTGCGGGTGCCACGCCGCGCCCACGACAAAGCACGTCGCGTGCAGCGTCATCAGCGGCTTCTGCATCGCCTACCCTTCAGCCATCCCTTCTTCCCTACCTCGCCGTTCCACACGCGCGTGCACCAGTCCATCGCCGTCGACGCCACCAGGCACATGTCGTGGGGAACCGACTCCACGGCGAGGGCGGTCACCAGACTGCTGTGCGCGCGAGCAACGCTGTCGATCGACACGATGTTGCTCCGAATCGCCAGCGTCACCACCGTGCCGTCCTCGCAGCCCACGCAGAAGCTGGAGGCTTGCGGGTTGAAGGCAGACAAGGACGAGGGAATGAGCGTCGCGTCGAGCGGGTGCGAGTTGAACGTCTACGCGTCACGCGCTCGCCCCACACCCACCAGCGTGTTCAGCTGCACGGACACGAGCGGCTCCAGCAGGTTGCTCAGACTCCACAGACAGAACACGCCGTCGTCGCTCACCGTCGCCAGCGCCAGCAGCACGCTGTTCTTCATCAGTTGCATGCTTCCTCTCAACCCCCATCACCACACCTACCCCACCACCGCGTTCATGTGGCACTGCTCCGTCAGGTTGCTCACGCTCACCATCGCGCCGTCCACCAGACTCCACACGCCCAGCCGCCCGCTGCGCAGCGCGCCGATCACCAGCTCCTTGTTCGTGAGGTGGAAACAAGCACATGTGACGGGCTCGTTCGTCATGATCACGCGGTGCGGGTGGTCCTCGATCAGAGTGTCCCACAGCGCCAGATAGCCCTCCTCGTCCGACGACTAGAGATCACCAAAAACGGGGGGCAGCACCTGCGTGGGGAGCGAGTGGTACGAGGCGAGGAGGACAGACTTCTGAAACGGGGAGACCGAAATGGACGTCACGGGGTGCATCTTCAGCATGTCGAAGGCGTACTGCTTCGACACGGTGAGCTAGCCGTGAGCTGGGATGATCATGATCACAATGTCCTTCTTTACCGACTGGCCCGCGTCCGTCTGCACGTAGTCATTCTAGAGTGAACGCCGGAATAAAAGCAGTACCATGAAGTCGTACTCATCCACCTGGGTCAGAGCGCGCTCCACAATACCGACGGAACTGCAGATCGCCTTGTCCTCCAGGTTCATGTGGATCTGCTGCAAACCGTCCTGGTTGCTCATCACGGTGATTCCTACGATGCCATCCACCACACTTCCCATACGCTTCTTTATGGCTGTGATTGAATTCTTTGCAACCGCTTGGGGCTCCTTCCTGTCATCGCTGGGAGGAGGAGGAACGGACTTCTCGGCGCTCTTTTGATCTCTACGGCTCTCTTCAAACTGGGGAAGACTGGGGGTTTGAACTGCCTTGTCATACCTCTCGATCGGCTGCTCCTGGGACTTCTGCGCTGGCTCGCGTGACTACATCGTCAGTGGAAGAAGCGAGCACGACTTCGGAGTAGGACTGATCACTCTCATGAACAACAGGTCCTTCCGAATCCTTTGACGTTGATCTGGAGGGCGCACTCCACTTTTCATTCTTCGAGTCACTTAGAATCCTTCCAACAAGTCGCTTTATGTCCGTGTTCTCTAGCGATGCGGCTCCATTTCTATTGGATTAGGACGGATGTGAACAGCAATACGCGAGTCGCTGCTCTCGCATCCGACGCAACTCCTCCAATCGCTTCTTCTTTTCTTCAATCTTCTCATCCAAATCAATAGACCCCCTTTCCATTTCCGAATCACACACTTCCTCTGCGTTGAAGGGATAATCTGTTTCTGTTGAGCGATCTTTTGCCGATGACATGATCTTTCACGAACAAACACAATATCACTCATGGAGCAGCTGGACCAAACACTCGGTTGGCAAGCTGCGAATGGCGGAGGAAGAGTGATAGAACGCCGTTTGGAACGTGGATGTAGAGAAGAACTCGATGACCTTCACCACTTCAGCAAGGAAGCCGGATTGACTGAATTGGTTCATCAGGAGGAACTGAATCACTACAGATGAATGACTTGCACGAAATGCACCTGCTAGCAATTCCATCCTCTCTTGCAGATTGTTGTACAGTCTGGCGTCCTTCATCAGTTCCGTCACCCACAGCAACACTTCTGAAATTGTACTGTTTATTCTCTGCTCATTTCGCTCGCTCCACTCCTGCAACACGGGATTCCCCGTATAGTGATCACCCAGACTGCGGTACCGAGCAAGAGGAAGCAGAGAAACAATGGAACGAAGTGAAAGAGTCGATGTATTCTAATACTTAGGAGTAACATGTAATTGAACCTGATCAGCACTCATCAGCGCATCAGTGAGCAGGGACTTCAGACAACTCCACTTTTGAACAACGAAAGACAGCGAGAACCCAGTGTGAAGCATACAAATGCAGAAGTGCATCTTCAGCTTCATCAGTACTCTCTTCATCCTCTCTGACGCCTCTTCAATCGGCACACCCAGAATCATGTCCACAATCCCGTGTGCATCATACAACACGTCCAGCCAAGAGTCTGAACCGATTTGGATGAACGGCAATTCATCTACCCGTGAAACAGAAGAGCAGAACAAACGAATGGTGTAATCGATAAGGGGATATAGGTCGTTCACTGACCATGTTGAAAACACCTCTCTCTCCACCTCGGTCAATTGCATCAACCACTCCACGGTCGGAGTCTTATTCTCCTCCAATCCATCCACGCCGTTTGTCGCGTAACGAGCGTTCAACTGACGGAGTTTCATCAACACTCTATCTGTTAGCGCCGACAATCAATTCCACTTTTCGTTAAACCCGTCTCTCAGTTTCACTCCAAAGTCCAGGTCCTTCACGTCAACAGGCTGCTGCGACGGCAGTCGGAAGGACAACCAGCAACTCGCCAGCTGTTCACAGCAGATCGCCTCGGATTGGTGGGTGAGCTAATCGTGAGTGAAACGCCTTTCTCCGACTTCCTTCAGCACCAGAAGTGCAGCGAGTTGGACTTCGGGATCGTACAGAGAAGGACACTCCAGAAGAAGCCCCTGTTTTGGGAGAGAGTGGGAGAGAAGAAGCGGCAGGAGTTGGAGCACGGTGAGTGTGTGATACACGGAGAGCGCTTCCTTCGCCGCTGGGTCCACGGCTCTGTTCATAAAGCGAGCCTGAAAGAGCTACCTCGATGTGACGTAGAAAGCGTTGGGAAGGAGGCAGAGAGGGAGAATGCCGTGAATGTCCTTATGAGATGTGAGGAAGAAGGGAAATGTGTTGCAGAATGCATGAAAGTCGGAGAGAATGAAGAAATGAAGATGGTTGGAGACTCTGGAGAGTACATTCTGGCACGTCTGGACTTCTTCACTATGGATGACGTCAAATGTTGTAGTCTCACACCATATCTCCATACATGCATATCAGCTGCTCTTTCTTATTGTCTTCAAACACATGAGCGAGAGAGGCACAGAGACTCGCCACCGTCGCTTCTTCGTTGATCGTATCTACACATAATCATGCAGAATTTGAAGGAACCGAAGGGAATACTGGCTGCGTTCCAGAGATGCTCCTTTTCGTACTCCACCGACGCTCTGCAATCCACTACGAGAATGTCGATGTTCTATGCTGAAACGATGCATAAACGGATACGTCATTCTCAGACACTTCTTGGATTGTGTTAAAGAAAGCAATGGGCGATATCACTCTTGATACGACATTACCGTTGTCATTTGATTGCTCATGTATGCGGTCTAGGGGGAGAGAAGAGAGCAAATGAGATACCCGTCATGGATAGAGCGTTATGAAACAAAGCATCGTAGTCAATAGGCTCAATGTACTCATCCGGTTGCATCTGGACAAACAGAAACCGAATCAATGACAGGCGATGAACCTCTACTCTTCGTTATCACTAGCTGGGTGGATCCACATGCTGATCCGATGCAGTACATCTCTGTCGAGAGGGATTTGCGAATACAGTTCCGTTTCATCTTCGGTTAGCAGATTCTGAAGCGACCCTACTCCATGAATCACTCCACAGCACCCAAACCCACCGAATCGAGAATGAGATTCGCCTCCATTTCTTTCAGCTTGGGTTGGATCGGAAACGACTGGATGATGGACAGCACCGTTTGGTCAGTAATAGTCTTCCTTTCCTTCTAGAGTGAACCAACGAATCCTCTCCCACTTCCATGCAAAACGCTGCCACCTACTACTCACGAAAGGACGTCATTCCTCGTACAGCATTCTTCTTGTCGGAGCACACAACACGCAGAAACTGAACAGCGATTTCGATGGATTTCGGAATGTCCTCAGCGAATAGAACTCGTGCTGATGGATGAATCGATCTGTGGGTGATTCGGCCATCTGATTCGCACTGCAAACGCTGGACAACGCCCCACTGGACACTCGGCGCAACGAACAGAATGAAGGCATTTTTGAACGTTCTCAGGAACGACTCAACGCTTGCTTCGTCCTGATGGGTTTCGTTGACAAAGAGATAGGCTACCGTCTCCTTCTCGTTGATGATGATATCCTGCGATTGAAAGGATGGTGAAATGTCTACGGCAAACATGGATTCCGCCTGGGCAGTGCGAACCATGAAACCCCGTTGCTGCAGCAACGACACACACTCCGCTTGATACGGAGAGTTACGAACGATGGCAACAGAAGAGAGCATTACTCACATCGCTTGTTGGAGGGAAATGAAGAGTTGTTGCGTGAAACGAATAGAATGCGGATTGTGTGCATGCGTAATGGGGAAACATGAACTCCGAGTGAATCCCAGTGATGATTCTGAGAATGAAAACCTGTGTGATTACTGGTTTTATTTACTTTCAATAGACACAACCATATTCGTTGTGCACTACTCCGTGTATTCGACAACAAAGAGCGCAAAAACAATAGTATATTACGCACGAGGTTCCATAGGTAGGTCACTGTCATGACTACCTGTGCTCAGTGCTGAACTGGGCTCATTGGTGGGATTTGTAGCACTACTTGGATTTGGAGCTGTAGCGTTCTCAGTAGTAGTTGCACTCTCGACAGGATTCACAGGGGCAGTACTACTCGCCGTGTTGGGATGATCAGAAGAAGCATTAGCATTCGCAGGAGTCTCAGGATTCTCTGCAGGATTCACAGCAGAACTCACAGCAGGATTCACAGCAGAACTCGCAGCAGGATTCACAGCAGAACTCATAGCAGCATCCACACTCTCCATATTCACCGTCGCACTCCCTTGATCCGCCCCCCTCTGGCGATTCGCTCTCTTCTTCTGCTTCTTCTGCAGATGCTTCTCCAACTTCTTCATCTCCTCCTCCTCCTTCGCATCCAGCTTCTCCAGGTCCTGAATCTCCGCCTCGTGCTGCTGCTTCACCATCTCGATCTCCTTCAGCTTCGACTCGCTCGCCTGCTTCTGCTTCTTCCTGTCGCTCCGCACCAGCACGAAGATGACCACGCACGCCACGAGCACCACCACCACGATCACGATGAACACCGTCAGACCACTGCTCGTCTTCCACCCCTTGCACACGCCCTCCTTGCACGTGCCCGACTCGCAGTCCTCGTCCGCGCCGCACGTCTTTCCACGCTTGCACTTCGCGCTGCACACCCCGCCACAGTCCACGTCCGTCTCGCCCGCGCTCAGCACGCCGTCGTAGCACGTGAACACATCCTCCTGACCCGCGCTCTGCGTGAACACGCGCGCTGTGCGAATCGCGCTGATGGCGAACCCGCCCTCCTTCAGCAGCTGCTGCAGCGCCGACAGCGAACTCGCGTCGTCGAAGAAGCGCTTCACCTCGCCCTCCGCGCCACTCGCCGTGTTCACCACCAGTGTCGCGTTCAGCGAAACTCCCTCCTCAAGCCGTCTGCCCGCCGTCTCCGCCACAGCCCACTCCTGGATCAGCGTGTCCTGCACGGAGAGCTGGAACTGCTTCGCGACGACTACATCTCAGGCCACTCACACACACCTACACTTCTGGAACAGAATGCGCGCCTCCTGGCTCTCGTACGCGGATTCAAACGCTTGGGGCAGCGCCATCTCCAGCACCACGTACGTGAGCACGTGACCCTCCGTCGGCTTCGTCGAGTTCAGCTCCTGCAACAGACACGCGTCGCCGCCGAAGCCCTCGTCACATCTACGTCTCACACCTCGTCGCCGCCGCTACCTGCACTGATACCGACTCTGTCTGCACACGCCGTGTCCCGAGCACTCCTTCACGCCACTCGCCGTCGCCATCAGACCCGGGCACGAATCCTCGCACCCGTCGCCGTAGAAGCCGTCCTCGCACGCGCAGCGCGCGCCGTTCTCGCAGGTGCCGTGCGCGCTGCACACGTCGCCACCCACCACGGGGCAGTCGAGCCAGCCCACGGCGATGGTGACCTCAGTCGACTGCACGCTGTTGCTCATCTCGATGTCGTTCGCCTCGCGCGCGCAGCAGTACGCGTAGTACGTGTGGTTCAGCTGGATCGCACTCGCGCGCACCGTCGCCGGCGTGCCCGGCTGCAGCTCGCGCGTGATCGCGTCCTCCGCACCCAGAACCGCGTCGCACGTCAGCGTGACGTTGCGCGACTCCACCAGCACACAGCCCGCCGTCGCCGCGTACGTGTACTGCAGCGTGAGGTCCGCGTACAGAGGGCGCAGCGCGGTCAGTGACGTCGTGAGGAAGCCCTCGGCGTAGTAGCGCGTGAAGGTGGCGGCGTCGTTGGCGTTGCCGTGCAGGTCGGTCACGGCTCCCGCGGGGACGGTGAAGGAGAACACGCCGTGCGAGAGCGGTGCGAGAATGAAGTGGTAAATGGAGTTCGAGTAGCGCAGACTGCTGAGGACACGACAGTTGCTCAGCGTCACCTGCGCCTCGTCCAGACTCTGGATCGCCTTGGAGAAGGACACGGTGAGGTTGAGCGGCTGCCAGTTCACCGTGTACGACTCCGAACCGGCGTCGAACAGCACCGCGGGACCGCTCAGATCTACGCGTCAGAAGACGAGAAGACACTCACCCTGCGCCGTGGTCACGTTCAGCGTGCGCTCCGCCAGCGACTGCAGCGGCAGGAGCCCCGACCAGGACTGCGCCGTGCAGTAGACGCGGTACAGCGTGGCGGGCGCCAGCGAGGGCACCGTGAGGTAGTTCGCGAGCGCCGCGTGCGTCACGTTGAGCGACACGCCCTCGGCGATCCACGCCTCGGTGGGCGGCAGCTGGTTGGCGGCGTACTCGCGCGCGCGGCAGTAGAGCACGCTGGGCGTGGAGAGCAGCACCGTCAGCACAACACTGCCGTAGCCGGGGTTGGTGGCGGAGGCGGGGATGGAGAGCGTGAGCACGGGGTAGTCGGGCGTGGTGAACAGCACGCGTGTGGCGTTCACGCCCTCGCTCATGCCGATGCCCGCCTCGTTCTCGATGTAGCAGTACGCCTGGTAGTTGTAGTTGGGGCTCAGCGCCTCGAACGTCGCCAGCACGGGCACGCCCTGCTGCACCGCCTGCGCCGCGGCCTCCGCCTTCATCTGCGCCGGGGACAGCAGCACCTCGTTCTGGTGACTCACCACGCACCACACGCTGCCGCTCGACGTGGCGATCAGCGACAGCGACGCCGTCAGGTCGCTCTGGTGCTGCAGCGACACGAACACCTGCGGCGTGTCTACGCGTCATGCCACGCGCGCGTCCCCACTGAAGGGCGTCATGCAGTCCGTCTCCGTCGACGCGATGGAGTTCATCATCACCTGCCCGAACGCGTCCTCCGCCACACAGTACGCGTAGTACTGCGTGTGCTCCGCCAAGCCGTCGATGCGGTACTCGCCCGTGCGGTTCACGCTCACGCTCGGCACGCCGTCGAAGTCCAGCAGCACGGGCGCGACGCGCTCCTGCTTCACCATGCAGCGCACCGTCGCCTCCACCGAGCTGCTGAGGACCAGCACCACGTGGTTGTACGCGGCGAAGTGGCTCAGCACCATCAGCGTGGGCGCGTCTGGCTATGACACACGAAGCACACACTTACAGGGGTAGGTCGACACGGCGGCGTGCATCGTCTCCAACGCGTTCTGCATCGGAAGGCCCTCGCTCGTCGCGCCGTAGCACCACACGTGGTACGGCGTCGACGCCTCCAGACCCTCGACCACCACGCTCGTGACGGCGTCACGCACCAGCAGGTTCATCGCGCCCTCCTTCACCTCCTCCACCGTGGGCGTCGTCGCCTGCTCGCGCGCCAGGCACCACACGGAGCCGGGACGGTCCGAGCGGACGTCCACCTGGAGCGAGTGGTACGTGGGCTGCGTGGCGACGAGCTCCAGCAGCGGCGCGCGCGAGGCGGTGTGGTGCGCCTCGGGCTGGTCGAACATGAGCTCCTCGAAGGTGCTGGTGCGCGCGGCGCAGGTGACCCAGTAGTCCGTGTCGTCCTGAGCGACCATGAACAGCGAGGTGGGAACGAGCGCGGACACGGCGGTGCAGTAGTCGCTGCCCATCACGTACGCGAAGTCCACGGGCGTCGCCGTCGGCTCCAGCACGCAGCACATCGTGAGGTTGCGGTTGCTCGTGGCGCGCACCGCCGCCAGCGTGGCGTTCGACCACACGGTGGTGTTCCAGGCCACGGTGTCGTCGCGCGTGGTGAAAGCGAAGCGCGTGGAGGCGATGGAGTTGGTCATCACGTCGCCGTAGCTGTCCTCGCTGTAGCAGTAGCCGAAGTAAGACACGCCCGCGCGCAGGTCGTCGATGCGCTTCACGCCTTTCGCCGCGCCGTCCTCCAGCACCAGCGGCGTCGTCAGCTTGAACTGCTCCACCGTGGGCACCATGTCCACCTCGTGCACGCGACACCACACGTATCCGCCTCGCTCCTCCATGCTCACCACCACGTTCACGTGGTCACGCTCGGCGCCCACGCCCTCCAGCGACAGCGCGAACGGCACCACGTCCGTCGTGCGCACGCGCTGCATCATGGACGTGATCGGCGACAGCGGCTCCGCGCCCGCCTCGCTGCGGTACCAGTAGTACACGTCGTAGCTCGTCAGCGGCTGCAGACCCGACACCACGCCCGAGCACGTCTTCTCCGCCTTGCACTGCACATGCACGCCCGTGGTGACCACGTCGTTGACGGAGGGCGCGGTGGTGGCGGCGACGCGCGCGAGGAGGAACAGGTCGGCGTCGATGTTGAAGCGCGTGTGTACGGAGACGTAGTAGGTGCGCGGACTGAACGACATCGCGCTCGGCACGGGGATCAGCACTACGCGTCAGCACGCCCACACGCTCCCACAGCACGCCGACTCGTCCACCTCCTCCCAGTACGCGTCCTCGCTGCACTGGCGCGAGCGCATGCCGCGGTAGCCCGTCGCGCAGGCGATCGTGGCGCTGCGGCCGGGGTAGGTCGTGGGCCAGTCGCCCTCCGACGGACAGTAATTGGGACCTACGCCTTCATATGCCCCCAAACCCCCTACGACACTGCGAAGCGTCCGGCTCGTGCCACTGCTGGTCCACGTCGCAGTAGCGCGTGATCTCGCCCAGCAGGTCGCCGCCGCAGGGCAGCGTGGCGTTGGTGAGCGTGTTCGTGGTGACCCACAGCCCGTCGGCGCTGCAGTGCAGCCGCGTGCAGGTGCTCATGTTGGGCTCCTCCCACTGCTGGTCCGCGTTGCAGTAGCGCGAGTACGTGCCCGAGTACCCGATGGGGCACGGGATCGTCGCGGAGTGCGAGTGCACCGTCTCGGGCCACGGGTCCTCCGCAGCGCACGTCGGCTCGTCTATGCCTCACAGCGCCTCACCGCCTCTCACGACACGTGTCCATCACCTCGCCCCACACGCCGCCCGCGCTGCACGAGCGACGGACCGATCCGATGAGGCCCTCCGCGCACTCCAGCTCCGCCGTCTCCAGCGCGTTGGTCGTCGGCCACACGCCCTCCTTGAAGCACACGATCTGCACGCACGAGGAGTCGTCCACCTCGTCCCACACGCCGCCATCGCCGCAGCGACGCGTGCGGTAGCCGCGCTTGCCCAGACCGCACGTCAGCGTGATCATGCCGCCGATCGGCGTCATGGGCCACACGTCCTCCTCCGCGCAGCTGTGCGCCACGCACTCGCTGCGGTCCACGGTGCCCCACCGGCCGTTCATCAGACACTCGCGGTGCTGCAGGCCGTGGCTGTTCGCCGGACAGTCGATCGACGCCACCGTGTTGCGTGGCGTGTCCGGCCAGCCCTCCTCCGCGGGGCACGTCTGCTTGTCTACGCCTCAGAGCACGCGCCAGCCGCTACAGCACCCGGACATGTTCACCTCGCCCCACGCGCCGCTCGCGCTGCAGTAGCGCGTCATCGCTCCCTCGTATCCCGCGGGGCAGGAGGCGGTTTGCAGCGTTCCCGGGACCGTGAAGGGCCACTTGCCGTCAGCGGGACAGAACGTCGTGTCTAGACATCACGGGCGTGCGAAGCGCGTACAGCACGTGTCCGGGTCGCCGATCCACTGGCCCGTCTCGGAGCAGGTCAGAATGCGCAGTCCCGAGGCGCACGGCAGCACCTTGACCTCGTCCACCACGCCCTCGGACCAGTCGTCGAACGCGGGGCACTTGATCTGCACTACCACTCACTCGCGCAATCAGCGCCTACCGCACTCGCTCCTGTCGATCTCGCCCCACACGCCCTCGTCGCTGCAGCTGCGGCTCATCGTGCCGTTGTACCCGCGCTCACACGCGCGCACCTGCGTCGTGCCGCCCGGCGTCTGCCAGCCGTCCTCCGCGGGGCACGCGATCTGCTCGCAGTTGTACTCCACCTCACCCCACTCGCCGTCGCCGCACTCGCGGTCCACGGAGCCCGTGAAGCCCTGCGGACAGCTGTGCTGCACCACCGTCAGCGAGGGCGTCAGCGGCCACCCGCCGTCGGGCAAACAGTACTTCCTCACTACGGTCAAGGCCTCCAAGCGCGCCTACCGCACTGCTCGTCGCGCACCTCGCTCCACACGCCCTCGCTGCTGCAGTCGCGGTACATGGAGCCGCTGTAGCCGCGCGGGCAGTTCACCTTCACGTTGTGCGTGTTGTGGATCGTCTCGGGCCAGTGCTCGTCGCCGGGGCACGAGATGATGCCTACGTCTCACCACCCACACGCAGCGCCCACGGCACTGCGAAACGTCGACCGGGAGCCACTCGCCGCCCGTGCTGCAGAAGCGCGACTGCGTGCCCGTGAAGCCCGCGGAGCAGGGGAGCGTCGCGTTCATTCCGCCGGCCGTGTCGGGCCAGCCCTCGATGCCGAGGCACCACACGTCGTCTGCGCGTCACTCCACACCCACTCCCGTACAGCAGTAGTCCGTGACCACCTCGCCCCACACGCCCTCCAGGCTGCACGCGCGGCGGATGAAGCCGAAGCGATCGCCGCCGCAGGACTTGTACGCTGTCAGACCCGCGTTGGTGGCGGGCCACTCGCCCTCTGCCGGACACGTGATTTGCACTGTCCCTCACACACCCAACCAACACCTACCACACTCGCTCGTGTCCGCGATGCCCCACGTCCCGTCTGCGTTGCACACGCGACGCATCGACCCGCTCACGCCCGCACCGCAGCTCAGCACACGCGTCGTCGCCACGTTCGTCTCGGGCCACACGCCCTCCTCCGGACACGTCGGAATCGGCACTACGCCTCACAGCACCCCCGCGCGCCTACCGCAGTGCGTGACGTCCACGTTGGTCCACACGCCGTTCTTGTTGCAGTCGCCCGACATCGTGCCCTCGAAGTGCTCGCCGCAGCTGATGTCCACGTGCTCCAGACTGCCCGTCACGGGGAACCCGCTCACGGCGGGACAGAAGATGCGCTCTGCGCCTCAGCCCACGCCGCCGACACCTACCACAGTCGCGCGTGTCCACCTCGTTCCACACGCCGTCCTGCTGGCAGTGGCGGTACTGGTACCCACGGTAGCCGTCCGCGCAGTTCTTGCGCAGCGTCACGCGCACGGGCGTCGAGGGCCAGCCGCCGTCGCTGCTGCAGCCCTGCTCGTAGCACTCCGAGAAGTCGATGTCTAGCCACTCTCCCGCGTAGCTGCACGTGCGGTGGCTCTCGCCGAACTCGCCGTCGCGACACGGTCCGGGAATCACCAGTCCCGCCAGCGTGCGGTTCCACACGCCCTGCTGCTCGCAGTACACCTGTCCTACGCCTCACCGCTTCGCTCCGCGCCTACTGCACTGCGTCGTGTTCGCCACGCCCCACACGCCCGACAGGTCGCAGTAGCGCGTGATGAAGCCCGTCTCGCCCTGCGGGCACGGGATCAGCGCCGTCGTGTTCGAGGGCGTCTCGCTCCAGATCGACTGCTCGGGACACGTCAGGCGCTCTATCCCTCAGCCGCGCGCCCAGCATCTACCGCACTCGTCCTCCGCCTCCGCCCAGTGCCCGCCCAGCATGCACAGACGCGAGATCTGGCCGTGGTAGCCGGCGGGGCAGGGGAGAGACACCACGTCGCCCTCGTACGCCGCCGACCAGCCCTGGTCCGCCTGACACACCTGCTTCGGCACTACGGTTAACCCCGCGTCGCGAGCCTACGGCAGGCCGTCTCGATCACCTCGCCCCACACGCCGCTAGCGCTGCAGTAGCGCGACCGCTCGCCGAAGAAGCCCGCGCCGCAGCTGATCATCGACGTGGCGAGCGCGTTGGTGACGGGCCACTCGCCCTCTGCCGGACACGTGATTTGCACTAACGCTCACACACAACACCAACTCATACCACACTCGCTCGTGTCCGCGATGCCCCACGTCCCGTCCGCGTTGCACACGCGACGCATCGACCCCGTGAAGCCGATCTGGCAGTCCACCGTCACCTCCGTGAGAGAGGGCGTGCGCTCCCACTCGCCCACAGCCTCGCAGTATACGCGCTCTACACGTCACCCGCGCACGCCGCTCCCACCGCACTCGTTCACGACCTCGCCCCACGCGCCGTCGCCGTCGCACCAGCGCTTGATCGCGCCGCTCCAGCCGCGCTCGCACGCCTTCTCGCCCCAGCGGTTGTTCAGCGTGACGTCCCAGCCCTCCGCGGCGGGGCAGCGCACGGCGTCGGTGGTGATGAAGAAGGTGGTGCTCTCGATCGGCTGGTCGCCGGGCACGCCCTTGCGGTCCTCGGCGTACACCGACACGGCGTACTCCGTGGCGTTCTGCAGCGACGCCCACTCCATCGCGAAGGTCTCGTGGCGCAGCACGCCCATGGGCACGCTCTGCTTCACCTGCGCCGTGGTGGGGTACGCGTAGTCAGCGGTGCGCATCACCGTGTAGTTGTAGACGGAGGCGCGCACGTTGTACATGCCGTGCAGCGTGATCGAGTTGTACGTGACCGAGTTGCCCAGGTACGACAGGTGCGGCGGCTCTACGCGTCACGCTCGCCCCTCGACTCCACCCGCCAGCGTCAGGACGTGCACCTCCGTGCTCTCGAACGTGTTGCTCATCGGGATCTGACGAGCGTTTTCGGCGACGCAGAACGTGTAGTAGTCCGTGTTCGGCTCCAGGTTGCCGACCACGTAGCTCGACAGCACGTGCGCCACCACGGGCAGGCCCTGGACACTGGAGAAGACGCCCTCCACGGTGGCGTAGGGCTTCTCTTCCTCCGTGTACGCGCGACACCAAATGGTTCCCGCCGAAGTCATCGAATAACGCAGAACCACGGATTCCTTGTCGGCCGTGTAGCCGCTCATCGTCAGCACGGGCGCTGTGGCTATAAATCAAATTGGGAAACGATGCGAACGAGAGAGGGTCGTTACAACGCGAACCACACGCGACGGTGAAGACATCTCTCCTTCTCCGTTCCTGCCGCTGACATACAGAGTGTACGAGGACCGCGCCTCCAATTCCTCCACGTAAATAATAGTATCCTCTCCCGCAGCGACATTTGCAGAATAGCCATAAGACACGATCGTTTCATCATCGGGGGCTACCTGCACTTCCGCAGGAAGCGGATATACATACACAATACCGTTTTGGTTCATCCTCACTGTCACTTCCGCATAATAGTCTCCTGCATTCACCGATACCACCGCAAGGAGCGGTACCGATGCAGCTACGCATTAGATTCGCTCTCGAGTCCATTACCCAAAACGGAAACCATCGATAGCACAATGAGAACCTATGCGTTAACGGACCGCCTTCCGTGCGTACACAAAAACAACGATTCATATTCCCAAGAATTATGCTCTTTTCTACTCAACGATACCGAGAATGAAACTCCCAACAGAAGGGAACACACACGATCTTCCATCCAAGCAGAAAGCGGAGTAGGGGAATTGGGGTGCAACACTGTGAATGCGGTTTGTCGAGTGGGGGTGCATTGCACACAAATGCCGGCTCCAACTGCGTTTTCAACAAGCAGTGTTGTTATAGTATAGTCACACTATCGTCACAGCACGGGGAATCGCATATGAGCGTCATTCCCAATCACTAGCTTCCTGCCTCTTGTTCTAGCGTTCCGTTTGTTTCCTGAGTTGTTTCGTCTCTATTTGGTGTTGTTGCGTGCATTTCGTGGTCGTTTGGTGTTGTTGCGTGCATTTCGTGGTCATTTGGCGTTGCTGCTTGCACATCACCCCCATTCAATACCATTGCTTGCACATCACCTCCACCCACCATCACTGCTGGCATTGCTCGCCCCCTCATCTGCCTCTCCATATCACGCGCCATCACCGCCGCCACCTGGTAGTTCCCGCTCGACAGCTGCTCCACCCACTCCCGCGCCTCCTGGAACGTCGGCTTCAGCTCCAACGCCTACCCGTCACACCCCCGCACAGCCCCCACGCGCACGAAGCACTGAATGGCGCGCTCGTAGTCCTGCAGGTAGTACGCGCAGATGCCCATGTTGTGCCACGCCACGTGGTGGTTGCTCACGTACTGGATCGAGTTCTCGAACAGCTCGTACGCCGTCTCGTAGTCCCCCAGCCCCATGTAGATGCGCGCCAGCGCGAAGCTCGCGTCGCGCTGCGGGTTCAGGAAGAGAATGTGGTCGCGCGCCACCTCCAGGTCCGCCAGCAGGTCGTGCTGGAGAAGGAGCGTCTGCTGCCCGCTGAAGTACTGGCGCGCCAGCGCGTCCTTGTACCGGTAGAACACGTCGCAGTCGTACCCCGACAGTCGCAGCAGCGACAGAATGCCCTGCAGTGACAGCGACGACTCCTCCTTCACCGCGCTCTACGCTCGACGCGCCCGCCAGACCCTACCTGCAGGTCGAAGAAGCACGCGGGGGTGAAGCACATCATCTGGTTGCGGTACGCCAGGCGCATGCGCTGCCACTGCGTCCGCGCCGTGTTCACGCCGAACACGCTGCACTACCACTCACCCACACACCCTCCGCCTACCCGGAACCGGTCATGCGACTCGCTCGTCAGCGCGAACCCGCCGTGCGCCCGCACCCACTCCGACAGCACCACCACGTTCAGCGGGATGCGCACGTGACCGTTCCTCTGCACCAGTGGCGACTGCACCACGTCGCACTCCGCCATGTCGAACACGCCCTCGTCCCCCACCATCACCATCACGCCCTCGTTGCTCCACGCCCCCACGCGCTCCACCAGCCCCACGAACCCTGTCGGCACTGCCACGATGCTGCGCGGCACCGACCCCGCCGCTCGCCGCACGCACGCGCCCAGCTCGGACCACCACGGCAGCGAGGTCACGTCCCCGCACTCCTCGTAACTCCACGAGAATCTACGGTGAAACGCGAGGGGAATCCCCACTTGTACGCGTCCAGGTCGGGCGACGCGGCCGAGGGCCGCAGGAGAGTGAGCAGCGCCGGCTTGATCGCGTCGCCCTCGCAGATGACGATGTCCTGCGGCATGGCGGAGAGGACGGAGGAGCACAGCACGAACGGCGGAATGTGAAGAGAGCGCGGCGAGATCGTGACCTGCATGTTGGACAGCGTGATGTCCCGGTCCGTCTCGGGGTTGAAAACGCCGTAGTCCATGTACCCCATCTGTACGAACTGGGATATGAGGGGGTCGCGGCGCCACACCTCCAGATACGACGCTGAGATCTCTGTGAGAACGTATCTAGGGATTATATTCAAGTCTCCATAGCCCACATGAATGGCGGGTGATCAAACTGCGGCCACAGCTCCTTCATCTCGAAAAGACGGTACATGATCAAAAACCCCAATTTGCCAAACCCAGCACCAACATCGAAGATGAAAAGCGGTTCCAGCGTAGTGTGGGACGGATCGGAGAACCAGTCCAGAATGTAGCCCAGGATCACGCTCGCATAGGCCTACAGTATTACAATCGCGCTTTCAGAGTGTGACCTACCCTCGCAATGTATCCGTTGGACGATTTCGACAGTGTGACACTCCGAAACGCTGAAGAGTCGTGCGGGAGAGCGCAGAAATGGTTGTACTGCAGCCTCCAGAGGCTAGACTCGATCAAACGCTTCCTTGTCTCCGCCACAACATATCCCTGTGTGTCCTCCTTTTCTTCTTCTTTCCGTATGGATTCTTCCGCTGGGTGAATTTCCTGAGCGTCAAGCGATACCGAGGCTTCCTACGCCAGAAGAGCAATCCAGAAGGTTTCCCATCTCTCGCTACGCAAAATCGACTACAGGATGACTCAAACGAAAAGATAGGACAGTGTCGAGTCTTCACAACAAAAGAATGGGAAGACCGAGTTGTGCTCATTCTCATTGCTTCCCGCTTTTAGTAAAGAGAGAAGACGAAAGGAGAGGAAGACGCTGGTTTTCCCTCCATTCGCATGACTCATCAATCCCAAGCCATTCTCCCCAAATATGCAGGAGTCGAAACAGGACAATGTGTGCATATCCCTTATCCAGCGCGAACTGGCCGTGTTGAAGCAAAAGGTCACCAAAATCAGCAGTATCAACACGCTTCTTCTCAAGCAGCGCGAGAAGAGCATGAGGAAACCGAGAGATGTCCAGAATCGCGAGACCATCCAAGTGTCCTTGCCCCTGCCCACGTTGCAGTCGATTTTGACGATCCTGTACAGTGCTCATCTCACTTTCGATGTAGATGGGCCTTGACGGGAGAGGCAACGAGCATGGCGACTCTCAATGATAACAATCCCTCGCTCTTGGAACAGGTCGCGGCTCTGTTGCAGTATTCGTTTCCGCAAGCAATGAAGCGTAGAGACGTGATGACCCAAATCCTTGTTGTTCTCCCGTCGCGCTCCCTTTCTCCGGAAGAGTGCGCTGTCTTGGAGAGTGTGTGGGGAATCGTGGGCAACATGTGCAGTGTTGAGCGCGGCATTGTTCGCTATCCCATCCCCCCTTTTACGTAGACTATCCTCAACGCTTCCGATCGTCTCTTCATCCAGTGCAACACGCTCCTCGACTCCGTCCATCACCTTGCATCCCAACCGAGTGTCATTGACATGTACCCTCCGTCTGTGGTTCTCACCGTCAGTCTCCTCTGGGCTCTGTCCAATTACGCGTTACTGAAGCAGGGAAGAGAGGTGGGCTCTGCTGTTCCTTCTTGACGGAAGAGAGTGCTGCAGCTGCAGGTGTGGCGCTCCATTCACACGCACCTCCTACGACCGTTCCTGCTGTTGGCATCCGTTGAGGCCGTTATCGCTAGACGCCAACTCGATTTGTCCACCAATGCACTCGTCTCCATCTTCTCCATCTGTAGTCGTGTCATCCTCCCCTCATCCAAAGACGTGTCGATCACGCGAATCGACTTCGATCACACCACCAATCCGATGCTCATCCCCTCCTTTGAGTCGTTTTCAAAGTCGCTCGTTGAGATGCAGCCCTATGTGTACGGCAGTGTTTCTGGAGTCACGGTCAGATCCCCTTCAGATCAGCGACTGCTCCCCGTGAAGAAACAAATCGACCAGCTGTTCCGAGCAATCAAATCGCTGTCTCCTCTTTGTTGAAACACACAAACCAGTAAAAGAACAATCACTCCTCGAACTTGGGCTTGTTGGCCACTCTCTCCGCCACGACTTCTCCAGCGCTGTTAAGTTTATCGTACTCTGCTTTTCTCTCCGCCAAAACGCCCTTCAGTCGCTTCATCGAGAGTTTCACCTTGTGAAGTCGTTCGGGGTGGGGCATCACCACGTTTCTTGACTCGCAGTCGTACTTCTCCGTGAGCAAGAGGTTCTTCTCTTTTAGCAACACGTACCACAACTTGTGAAGATCCTCGAAACTCTTCAAGCGGAGCTCGGAAGACTTCCACGCACGTCCTGCTCGTCATCACCAAAGCAATGAACTACCGTATACGACCTCCTTCCCCGTGTTGGCAGTTGAGTCGATGAATTCTTCCAACCCTCTCATTGGAATGGAATTCTTGAGAGTTAGAATACGTCTGAAACTCATGTTCTGTGTGAGGCAGAGATTATCTGCTCGAAAGCGGCAACCGGTGTGCGTTTGCAACAAAACAGGTCAGGGATCCACCTTCCAGTCGATGGGCTCGATGTCGTGCTCCTTCAGGTAGCTGTTTGTTAACGAAAAGTGGTGGTGGTTGAAAAACGTCGGTCCCTTAAACGCAGACAGAGGGGAAGGCTATCCCTGAAAAACACGCAACGCGCCTACATGCACGGACTCGAGGACGTAGTGTCGCTTCCGATCCACGATCTTGCCCTTCTTCTACGCCTCACTCCACCAGCAGCATGCGCACCTGCGCCGGATTCCCCCACAGCAAAAACACGACGTTCTTCTTCTTCGTGTTGATTTCCTGAATCACGGCGTCCGTGAAGGTCTCCCAGCCCTGCTTTGCGTGCGAATTCGCCTTGTGAGCACGAACCGTTAGGACCGTGTTCAGAAGCAGCACGCCCTGGTCCGCCCAGTGCAGAAGATTGCCGTGCTTCGGCGGCTCAATCCCCAGATCGTTCTTAATCTCCTGGTAGATGTTGCGCAAGGAAGGCGGAATCGCCACGCCGCGGTTCACAGAAAAGCAGAGTCCGTGTGCCTACGTGTGAACAGCACGATGAGCAGTCACCTGGTTGTCGTCGTGGTACGGATCCTGACCAATGATCACCACCTTCACGTTCTCCCACTGACAGTGAATGAAGGCGTTGAATACGTCCTGTCTCGGAGGGAAGATCTTCTGCCCGCTCTTCTCCTCTTCCTGGAGGAAACGCTACGAATGACCCTCATTCCCCACGAATACAAGCAATTTCTTAAAGTAGGGCTTTGTGGCCTCGGTGTCGATGAACGATCCCCAGTAGCCGGGCACGCCCGAGTGAAACTCGCCGATCCACGAAGTCCTACGCCGTCAATCCCTTGGATCCATATGCTACTGTGGCCTCAATTCAGAAGGCTTCGCGGGCGATTGCTTGAAAGGGGGATCGCTCTACACGATAAACCGGTGCCCAATCCACGTACCACGATGTGCTTCTCGATGTCCTGCGTGAACACAGCTACTCGCTAACGCGCGCCAAGCAGACCTACGCTCACTCCGTTTGACGAGCTTTGCGGGAGCGCCGCTTGTTTTGAAGAACGAGTCCACCGTTTTCTGCGCCGCTCTCTTCATCTGTCCGGAAAGCAAACCAATTCTGTCTGCCGCCATTTCCAACAAACAGGCAAAACCAACGACAGCTGTGACTTCGTGTCCGTCTCGTACTTTGTAATCTCGCGGATGAGCATGGTGGCATAGCAGCCCGAATCTACACCTCACAAAGCCCCAGCACCCAGACCGAGCGAGAACGCCACCTTCATGTTGTCCTCCTGAATCGACCCTGAGATGTCCTGCGGTCGGAGCACCATTCTGCGGTACGCCCCGTGCATCTGGTACTCCCTCACGCACGTGTTCCAACAGTCCGTCTTCAGTCCCAACTCGCCCAGCGTACGCTACACGTGACTCCCCGCAAGAGCACACACCTCGTAAGGCTCCTCCAGGTAGGGAGGCATCTTCGTGTTGAGTCCGGGCAGCGGAAGAATCAGCTGCTGGATGCGGTACTTGGCGCGGTTCTCGGCGGTGATCACCACCACGTCGATCTACCTCTCAGCTCCCCCGTCCTCACGCACCTTGTCGTTCAGGTCGCTGGTGCTCTCGTCCTCTACACGTCACGCCCGTCCCACACACGCACCGCAGACGAGGTCGCCCTCCACCAGCTCCAGTCCCAGCTTCAGACGCTCGTTCACGAAGCGGTTGAAGAGGAAGCTCTGCACGGAGTGCACGTACAGCGTGCGCCGCGTGTACGGAATCGACGCCAGCGCGTTCTACGCCTCACTCGCTCTCCACACGCCCACGCTGAAGCCCTTGCCACCACTCTTCCCCAGAGCGCGAAACAGGGCGATCTCCGTACTCATGTATCGTGGCAGCTTCTGCGCGTCACCTCCACGCTCCACACTCACCTTCAACGCCTCCAAGCCGTCCTTCGTATCCTCGTACACGCGCAGCGCCTCCACCATCCCGCCGCTGCGGTTGCTGCGCAGGATCGCCATCACCGCCGCCTCCCACTCGTTGCGCAGCATCAGACACCCGATCTCCACGTTCTTCCCCTCGTTCCCGAAGCGCTGCAGTCCGTAGTAGTTCAGGTACCCCACGTCGCGCAGGCTGCGCAGCGTGCCCTCCAGACGCTGCTGCAGCTCCTCCGCGCTCGCCTCGGGGTTGTTCTCTCTGATGTTACGCAGCGTGATGATGAAGTGATTCCCGCGGTTCTGACCCACGCCCGCCGCCTCGTTGACATACGCGAAGTCGCCGATGCGGATGTCCTTCAGCTTCTTCACGCCCGCCAGGAGGTCCGTCTACGCGTCATCGTTCTCCTCGTTCGTCACGGGACTGATGCGGTACGCCGTCACGCGCTGCGTCGTGATCGCCCGCTTGTCCTTGGTGCCGTAGTAGCTGAACATCTTGGGGTTGCGGTGCGTGATGTGCGCCAGCGAGTTGATGATCGACGCCGTGTCCTGACCCTTCTTCTCCAGCGTGAACTCGATGTAGTTCTTGTCCGGGTACGGCCATCCCTTCCGCTGCTTCTGGTGGTAGGTGGCTACGCTCAACGGAAAGCGCCACGATTACTGTTGTTCTTGCAGCTGTACAGCACAATGCAATCGCCCTCCGTATCGGAAACGCACTCCGGGAATGCCTTCCGGATCACTTGGTGGACGCTCTTGCGCTGCTCCTTCGCGGATAACGGCGGCAATGTCAGCTTCTCTTCGGTGGCTGGATTGCTCTTCACCGTTTCCATGAAGGACTGGATGGAAGCACATGTCGCGTCGTCGAAGAAGGAGTGCAGCACCTTCCATCCTAGGATAAACGCTGCGTCATTTCGCCTACCTTCTTCTGGGGTCATCTTTTCTTCAACAACCGTCTCCTCTATTCCATGACACGATCTGCGCAGGCAAACCGGGAGGCAGCTCCTCCTTCACGAGTTCCACGATCTTGCCGTCCCTATCGATTTCCTGCACGATAAAGTCATCGCTGCTGTCCTTCAAAATGCCTCGTATTCCCTTCTCCTTGCTTATGTACCTACACCCTCATCGATGCTCATTCTACCGTTACGACTCGATGCCAACGTCCCTTTCACTCACGCATGTCATTCCTTTCGTTTCGCGACACTTCTTTGCATCAGGCTCTCCCTCCTTAATCTGGGCTTCCTCCACATTTCGCTTGTTTGTGTCCTCCATTCTTCTAGAAATCGGGTAATGGAATGCTGCAGAAAGGAGTATCTGCGAAAACGGAGGCACTCTCCCTTTCCTCTGCGTTGCGCGTTGTTGGTTTATGAAGAGGTATTACAATGATACGCTTCCATCGTACAATCATCTGATGCAGCCCGAGAATCCCTACTTCAACAACACCCCTGACTTTTTGGCGCTCTCGAAGGACTATCCTTCTCTACTCCCGTTCATTGGAAGAAACAGCGACAATTCGGTCTTCTATAAGTGGTCTGCGCCCAATTCGGTAAAGTCGTGTTCATTTCCCTAACTGATCATCAGAGAGTTGACGAAAGCACTCATGAAGAGAGACTTCCACTTGGATTGGGATATGCCCTCCTCCCACCTCTGTCCGGGTCTCCCTGGGCGCATCAACTATCTGAACTGGATCCACGAAGTGCTGTGTCTCCATGAGAAGTATGCACACGCGGATTCATCTCCTCTCCTGGGCATTGACGTTGGAACGGGCGCTTCGTGCATCTATCCTCTCTTGGGAAATGCGCTCTATCACTGGAAGTTTGTTGCAACCGACATCGACGAGGAGTCGATTGCGTCTTCAAAGCGGTTGGTGGAGAAGAACCACCTTGAGTCGGAGATCACAGTCAAGCAGAGGACGCCTTCGCAGCCCTTGTTGAAAGACGTCGTTGACTTTGCCTCCAATGAAGTCGCATTCTGCGTCTGCAATCCCCCATTCTTCTCGAACGAAGCGGAAGTGATGTAGCACGGTCGGAGTGACGCGTAGTGGAAGGCAAACCCGCATAACGCGTGCAGCGCAGTGTCGAACGAGTTGGTGTGCGAAGGCGGCGAAGTGGCGTTCATCTCACGCCTCATCCAGGAGAGCTGCGAGCTGAGAGAGAAGGTCCACTTGTACTCGTCCCTCGTCGGGAGGAAGAGAAGTCTGCGCGTGCTGTTGCGAGAGCTGCGGGAGCGTGGTGTCGAAAGTGTGGGCACGGGAGTGCTGTACCAGGGAAAGACGTGTCGGTGGGTGTTGTGCTGGTCCTTCGACCCTGCGTTCGGGACCGAGATGAGCAAATGCCCCCTGAAGTACAAGGTGCTGGGACGCAAGAAGCTCGAGAAGCAGCGCAGAGACGTGGAGTTCGAGGTGGACCTGGGCGAGGACGAGGTGTGGTCGCGCGTGGAGGCGTTCTGCACTGCCTGTGACGTAGGAGCTGTGACCATGTGCGATCGTAGGGAGTGAGACTGAGAGAGGAGGCGGAGACGGTGTGCGAGGTGTACGACTACGGCTACCACTTCGCGGGAGATGGGGGAACGGGGACGGAAGGGAGCGGGGACGTGGAGTGCTCCTTCGTCATCACCGTGTGCGAGGAAGAGAGGACGGTCGTGGCGCTGACGCTTGTGGTGGGAGAGGGCTGATTGGAGTGAGGCGTAGAACGACAGGAACAGAGCGCTGTTCTTCAAGGTCGCCGATCAGCTCAAGAGTGACGTAGAGAGAACCAATCGCCGGTGGAGGCGGTTTTCGAATAAGAGGGTTGCTGTGTAGCGTCTGTTTGTTTGAATACGCGGGAGAGTGGAAGTCCGAAGTGCATTCTTCCCATTCTTTTCCGCCAATTCAGGTGCGTTTGTTCAAATCGTGTAGCACAGATGACGACAAATCTGAACAGCGAGGATGAAGAGCTTCTTAAGCGCATTCGTGAAACGGTGGAGTACATGTCGTTTGCAGTGAAAAAGGACACGAGCGTGAGCGGATCGGTACGCGACGGAGTGAAGATCGTGAGGAATAGATGGGTTTCAAGATGAAGTCCGCCAGCGGGACGGATATGTCGTTCGTTATGAATATTGAGGACTCAGAAGACGGAAAACAGGGTAGGTTTTCGGAGCTACGGTTTCAACGGTTCAGCCCATGGAGAGTTCCGCGATCCTGAGGACGCAGATATTCTCGTCACTCTTCCCGCAGAGGCATTCGTGAGGATTTATTCTGGAGAAGTGGGTGTGTCTGCCGTGACTTCCCTGGTCCTGCGCGGAAAGGTCGGAGTGATTGTTTGTGAGACTGGAATCACTGGGTAGGTTCGCAATTTCGACCTGAATGGGGTCTCTTCATTCATGAACTCCTTCGAGTTCAGTACAGAGAAGTGGAATAGTTTTTATGCGTACCAGGACGAACTGGAAGAGAGGAGACGGACGGTGAGCCGTTTCGGACGAGAGTGACTCGCAGATGTTCAGCCGGCTTGCGTCCTACATGCATCCTTTTCCGTACGTCGATGCTGTCAACTTTGCCTTCAGGCCGTGGTTGACAAGCCAGTCCGTTCAGGAGCTCTGTTCACGCAATGCCTCCTCTTCACGCGTAGACTGCTCCGCACACGGCATCCCGACGCTCTCCGACTACCTGAAGAGCCCCACACAGCCCCCTCTCGTGAAGTCCTCGCGCCTCGTGACGCCAGCCTCGGCGGTGTCCCTGCCCTCGCTGGACCCCGTGACGGACGACGAGGAGCTGATGGACTCCAAGGAGCCCGTCGGCATGACGCTCTCTCCCATTCCCTCCTCCCCGGATGAGACTGTGAGTGAGACGGTGGGTAGCACTGTGAGTGACGCTATGAAGGGCACTGTGAGTGACGCTATGAAGGGCACTGTGAGTGACGCTGCAACTACCCCTTCAAGTGAAACGCCCATGCCACACCCCACTGGCGAGAAGACGCTGACGGAGCCGGGGAGCCCGTCGGACTGGCACTCCGTGTTCGTGAACCCGCCGCTGCACCGCGTGCTGTTCCGGAGCATCGCGAACGGGATCAACAGCCTCATCAGCAACGTCAACGCGGCGGAGAAGCATCCCGCGATCACGAACTACTCCGCCATCCCCTTCGGCGACGCGGACAGCGAGGACTACGATCGGATAATGAAGCGCGTGAGTGTAGCGGTGGGAGCGAGGCGTGAGGCGTAGCAGAACTTCCACAGCGTGTTCAGTACCGACAGTGCGCTGGATCTCACCATGTACAATGACGAGGCTCCTGTATGCGCGGGGAACGGGGGTGAGAGGTAGATCGACGTGTGGAGCGCGCTGAGCAACCAGACGCAGGCGCCGTTTGACGGGTTTGGGAAGAAGTACGTGTGGACGTTGTTCAACCACAAGCACTTGATTCAGGCGAAGTAGAGATGGGAGCGGAGCATGAGCCGTAGAGACCAAGGAATCAAGTCCATTACGAATCACTAGTGTTCCATAGTCCGTTTATGTGATGGTGTTTGTCACAAACAGAACAGTCGATCTTCACGGCTTTGATCAGCTTCTTTCCAAAAACCCCGACACCAGGGAGCACTGTTACAAGACTACGGACTCACAGGGATCGAGCAAGCATACCTTTCAAGAGCGAATAGAATGAACTCCTTCTGGGGATTTGCCAAGTCGGAGGGGGCAGAGGACGAGGTGGACACAATCGTCTGGTAGGTCAGAATCATGCTACCGACGAAAGAGACGCAGTTCATGAGGAACTCCCCGACGAGCAGCAGGATGGAGAGAATGCGCCTCGAAAGATGGGTCGCCACGACAATGGTGTAAACGTCCATGACTCCCGCAACAAAGTACGCGATAAAGATCAGGGTCGAGACGAGGTTCCAAAGAGGAAGCGAGTTCTTCTTCGCGGCGAGGAAGATGAGGAAGATGGACGCACAGCGAAACGCGATGATGCACTTGGTTGCAACTACAGTCAATCGTGGGAAGCAGTCGTACGCGAGAACCAGGAGTAGTGATTCTTCTTAATCAGCTACGCGTGATCCTTTCGCTCCTTCTCTCACCTCCAAGTACTGGATTTGCCAAAATAGGAGAATGCCCAGAAACAGAGAGACAGCCACGGTTGTCACCGTAATCGTAACGAACAGCTGTCTCTTCATTTTCGTCGGCTTCAGCATGGACTCGATTTCTTCGATTTCGTCGCTCATCGTACGAGGAAGGAAAAGACTGTCATTCTTCTGTAAATGAACGATGGATCATCTTAGCGATGATCGTCTTCAGCTGCTAAGAGAGTTGGAATCCCAGATAACGGGAAGATCATGTGCCTTGCCTGTTCGTTCCTGCAATCACATCCTGCACTACAGAGAAGATGTGGCGTTTGTGGGAGATGAATGAGATTCAGATATCGGAGTACAAACCGTGGAATTCGACGGACAATGAGAATGCGGCCTACGACATATGCCGAGACAACATACTGGTGGACTTTCGAACGGAGAAAAGGATCATTGAGTTGATACACTGTCTGCAAAAGGACAATCGAGAATCAAGTAGTTGGCTGCTTCACTCTATTCCATGTAGATGTACGGTGCGTCGAGCTCCTGCTGAAGTACTGCAAGGCGATCCGTTGCTGTTTGTGGTTCTCTTCATCGCCTAGATCCTCCCCAAAGCAAGCCACGGATACCACCGATGGATTGGAGTGCCGATATCGAGTTGATGTGGGGAGAGAATCGTGTGTGGGATCGTTCAAACGAGGAGGACGCGATGATGGAAGAAGAGGATGGGTCTTCCTTTGATTACGCTTCGAGTCTGAGGAAGGTGGAGAAGGCTCAGATGGAGAACGCTTTCTTGGACTCTCCCATGGATGATACAGAGTACACGTGTGTTCCTTCAACACAGTACGCAATACCGAAGTCCGGTATTGCGATATCGCGATGATAGTACAGTTGTTTCCTTCCAAACACTCTTTTGTTCCGTGGCGATTTCAGCAGAATGTTTGGAAAGGGGATCTCGTTCCTTCTTCCTTCAACAGTCTCTGACTCCGATGACGACAAGAAGGAGGATAGTGGCCTTCTCTATTATCCCGATGAGGAAGAGGATGTACATAACGATGGTAAGTGTTAGCGATATGTATTTCTCTCCCTCTCCCTTGTTCTGTTGAAATCAGCTAAATCGCATGTAGATCGCTATGAAGACGAGAAGAAGGTGTGGGAAGAAGTGCGTGGAAGTCTGTCGCAACGCGTAATGGATCTGACGGAGCAGTTGAGAATGAAAGAGAAGGAAGCGAGCGAATACGCAGTGAAATTGGAATCCGCTGAAAAGGCGAAGAAGGAGAATATGGATTTACTAGAGAAGGAGAGGCAGACAAACAAAGGGCAGATTGATCAGATTCTTCGCCTAAACGAAGAAGTGATTCGCACGATGGAGGAAAAGGCACAACTGCAACAGCAGATTGGGGAACTGGAGAGTCAGATTCAGGAACTCGAGTCAGGATTGGAAGATCCAGAGAATTATTATCACGTTGAACTCCAAAAGGTAGTGGTTTGCTGGCTACAGTGACGGCTAGGTGATTGACGAGAAGGTGTCTGTGGAGGACATGTACAAGCTGAAGTGTGACGAGCTGAAGGAGTTGAAGAGCGTTCTCTCTGACAAGCTGGCTCGTGCAGGGTCGTTGGCAGTTGTGATGAATAGAAGTGTCCCAATTGCAATCGCGGATAACGGAGCTGGAAGGGCAATTGAGCCGTGAAAAGAGCGAGTATGTGAGCACCATGGAAGCGAAGGAGAAGGAGCTGAACGATGCACAGGAGCAGCTAACAGAGAAGGAGAAGGAGTTGTTGTCACAGCAAGAGAGAGAAGCGGAGTTGAAGAAGGAGAAGGAGGAGGTGGAGGAGCGTGTGCGTGAGAGCGAGGAGAAGGTGGAGGAGTTGAAGAAGGAGAGAGAAGAAATGGAGAAGCGTGTGCGTGAGAGCGAGGAGAAGGTGGAGGAGATGAGGAAGAAGGAAGGGGACATGACCGGTGCGATTGAGGAGGAGGCGAAGAAGAGAACGGCGCTGGAGAGTCAAGTGAAGGAGTTGGAGACGGCTGTGAAGAGAGCGAAAGAGGAAAAGGACGCATTGCTGGAGGAGTTGTCGACAGCGACGGATCGCTTTAAAGAGGAGAGTGAGAAAAACGAAGCGTTGAAAGAGAGAGTGGACACAGTGACAAGGGAGAAGGCGGAGTTGGAGCAGCGAGTTGAGGAGATGGAGAAGGAGCTGGAGGAGAAGAAGAAGGAGTTGGAGGAGAAGGAGAGTAACGCTTCGATGCACTCGGAGAAGTACTTGAATGTAGTGAATGAGAAGAAGGAGATGGAAGAGAGAGTGAGAGAGCTGAGCGAAGAGAAGGAGGAGTGGAAAGAGAAGTGCGAGGAGATGGAGGAGGAGAAGGAGAGAATGGAGGAGGAAATGGAGCGAATGAGAGAAGAGATGGACACAGTGAAGAAGGAGAAGGCGGAGTTGGAGCAGGCACTGACAGAAGAAAAAGAGTGGAAGAAGAAGTGCGAAGAGATGGAACAAGAGAAGGAGAAGAAAGAGAAGGACGAACTGGAGCAGAAACTGAAAGAGGAGAAGGAGAGGAGTGAAAGCGAGCATAGGAGGATAATGGAAGAGAACGAGAGCGTGAAGGACGAGTTGGAGCAGCAGCTGAAGGCAGTGCAGAAGGAGAAGGAAGAATTGGAAGGAGAGCTGAACGGAATGCGGCAAGAAAGAGAGCGAGTGGAGAGCGAGTGGAGACAAGAGAGCGAGCGACGAGACAAGGAGAAGGAAGCGGCGGACGCGAGACTGCGCGAGCTGGAGAAGGAGAACGCGCAGTTGGTTGAGGAGAAGAAGGCGGTGGAAGAGGCACGGAAGAGGAATGAAGAGGAATTGGCGTCGTTGCGAGAGGCGAGCAAGGCGGCAGAGAGCAGTGAAGAGAAGGAGTCTGCAGCAGAGCTGCGGACGCGGAACAGCGAGCTGACCGAGATCGTGAAGTCGCTGCAGGAGGTGCTGGAGCAGAAGGAGCACGCGCTGATCGCCGTCCAGCAGGAGCTGATCGACGCGCACACCGCCTACCAGCAGAAACAGGAGAGTCTCGAGCGAAAGCAGCAGGAGATGGAGACGAGGTCGCACAGCGTGGTGGCGGCGCTGCAGAAGAACAACGAACACCTGCGCGCGGTGGTGACGGAGAACGAGGCGACGTGGAATGAGCGAATGGAGGAGACGAAGCGGCTGCGGGAGGAGATGCTGAACCAGACGGCGCTGATCGAGAGCCTGCAAGTGATCAACGCGTCTCTCGAGGAGAAGCGAGAGGGTTACGAGGCGCTGTCAGCGCAGCTGTCGCGACTGCGCGAGACGGTGGAGGAGGAGCAGAAGACGAGAGAGACGCTGGACCGGACGTGTTCGGCGCTGAAGACGGAGAAGGAGGACGCGCTGCAGCGTGTGGCGGAGCTGAAGAGTCAGTGCGAGGAGCTGGAGAAGGCGGTTCTGGAGAACGAGACGAAGGGTGGAGCGGACGACAGCGAGGGGCTTGTGGAGCAAGTGGTCGGACTGACCGAGCTGCTGTCAGAGAAGGAGAGCGTGATAAAGGAGATGGAGGAGAAGCTGAAGGGAGAGGAGGAAATGAAGAGTCAGTTGGAGGCGGCCGTGAGGGAGTGTGAGGAGACGAGGGAGAGGGAGAGAGTGCGAGATGAGGAGAGGGAGAGGGAGAGAGAACAAGAAGAGGCGATAGCGAAGGAGAAAGAGCGAGAGGCGAGCAAGAAGCGAGAAGAGCTGGAGCTGATGGTTATGCAAGCGCGTCAGGAGGTGCAAAGACTGAAGGAGGAGAAGGAAGAGTTGACGAGAGCGCAGCAGACGACAGTGGATTCAATTCACAACGAGCTAACGGAGAAGGAGCGACTGTTGGCGCAGAGTCAGAGTGAAGTGAGTGCGCTGGGAGAGGAGGTGAATCGTTATGAGGCATTGCTGGAGGCGAGGGAGAAGGAGAAGGCGGAGCTGTTGGCGAGGGCGGAGCAGCAGTCGCAGAACTACATAGCGTTGTTGGAGACGGTCCAGAAGTACCAGAGAGAGTGCGCGGAGTGTCGCAGCGTGCTGGAGGAGAAGGAGGAGGTGGAAAGGAGACTAAAGGAAGTGAGCGAGGAGAAGGAGCGTGTGACGAAGGAGAAGAGAGAGTTGGAAGAGGAGAAGAGAGAGTTGGAGAAGATGAAGGAGGAGTGTGAAACAGAAGCGGAGAGAACGAAAGAAGGATTAGAGAAAATGAAAGAAGGATTAGAGAGAATGAAAGAAGAGCGGATAGCTGCGACGGAAGAGTTGAACAGCGTGAGGAGTGAGTGGGAGAGCGAAAGAGAGGAGAATGCACGACTTGAGAAGAAAGTGGAGGAAATGAACGAGGCGACGAGCCGTTGCGAGCAGCGCGTGAAGGAGTTGAAGGAGAGCATGAAGCGACTCAGCACGGTTGTGGAGGAGAAGAAGAGGCTGGAGAAGGAGCTGGAGAAGCAGCGCGAGGAGAAGGAGCAGATGGGCGTCATGGTCGCGGCGTACAGCCAAGAGCTCCAGCACCAGCGTGAGGCGAGGGCGCAGCTGGAGCGCTCGCTGGAGGAGATGGACCGTCTGAAACAACAGTTGGATGAAATGAATCGTCTGAAGCGGGAATTGAAGGAAATGGACAACCTGAAGCATCAATTGGAAGAGAAAGAAAGAGAAATGAATCACCTGAGGCAACAGATTGAGGAGAAGGAAGAGGAGATGAGCAAACTGAAGCAACAACTGGAAGAAGAGAGCAAGCGGAACCAGCAGGTGCAACCGCACGCAACGCAGGACAGCGTCGTGCTTCCGCCCGAGGACTCCACACTCTACACGTGCGGCAAGACGGAGCGCCCAACAGCGTCGATCGAGATCGAGGACATCGACGCGGACTCGCAGCCGCGCCTGTCGCTGTTGTCGTACACGACCCAGAGCACGGCGACGGTGTCGTTCACGGAGGAGGAGGAGTCGCTGATCAACCAGCTCTCCGACGCGAAGATGAAGGCGCGGCTGTACCAGGAGTCGTGCGAGGAGCTGAAGCAACGGCTGGAGAGCCTGGAGCAGCAGGCGTACGCCAGCCGCGTGGTGCTGAAGGAGAAGGAGGACGTCATCGCGGCGCTCTCGGTGTCGTTCAAGAACCAGAGCGACGCCATCCGCTCGCTGCAGCGCACGCTCCAAGAGCTGAAGATGGAGAAGCAGTCGCGCCTGCTGCTGGAGGATGTGGACGCTTCGATGGCGGTGGATCGTGGAGCGGTCGAGATCGCGACGAAGAACGGCGAGGTGCCGATCGTGATCGTGCGGAGCGGACACGTGGTGCAGGAGGGCGTGGAGGAGCTGAAGGAGGCAATTCAGGAGTACGACAGCGAGGTGGCGGCGTACCGGATGAACTGCGACTTCTGGAGGAAGCAGCTGGAGGAGGCGACCAAGAAGTTGCGACGACTGGAGAATCAGAAGGGGATAGTGGAGGTGTCTTTGCGAGAGAAGGAGGGCGAGCGGGACACCTATTCCAGGTCTGTGCATAATATTCATCGCAGTGTGTAACTTTCGTGTGTATGCAGTGTTGTTTGAAAACGGTCGGGAACGTTGAGAATCGTACTCTCGCGAAAAGCGAGTTTTACTGGATCCTGCAGCGGCCATTTTGAAAAGCCGAGTGTCGCAATCCAGTTTCACGGAAAGAGGATTGTGTTCTCCCGTCTGCACGGCAAACAAATCTTGGAGAGAGCGGAGATATATGCCGGAGAAGAGAGACGATTCTCAGCAGCCCTCGGGAGATCCTGAAATGGATTCAAAGAAAGAATCGAAGGAGTGATTCCAGTTCGCTGTCCTTCACGGCTAGGATTCCCGACGATTTGAGTTTGTTCTATCTGTACAGAGTCTTCTTGCTGCCGATGATGATAGTCGACGTGGGGATAATCGTCACTGGTAACATGTAGGTAGCTGCATCGATGTTATCGTACACGGGGTACATATCCGTTTTGATCGTTTTTGGCTTCATCTTTTTGTGGCATTTCCGTTTTTGGGAACTCGTTCTGGTAGCCTCTATTTCCATTCTCCCACCCCTAGTATATTGTTTACCGGTGCGCCGCCAGTCTCTGGTGGGTGTTTCTCTCCTACGACGCAGTGTTTCGGTTTTCGAAGCACGAGTTTCAGTGGCAGATTGTGTTAGTGACGTTGGCGATGACGGCGATCCACGTGTGCTTGCATCATGGCGATTACGTGTAGATTGCTTATACAGTGTTTGTGTTCCATATTGCGAAGTTTGTGCGTAAACTGCTCAAGAATCATACTCCTTCCGAGATTAGGGAAGCCTTCCGTTCGTCGTAGTATACCAGTATTCTTGTTTGTTTCATCAACGCCGTTTCCTGGGACTCGAAACGGAGGATACGGAGCGCCATCATTAAACTGGAACGCGATTCTCACCGAGCCGGCTATGGATGTCAGAATGAATCCGAAGTCGGACAGACATGACCGCATATTCGTACGTTGCAGTGCCGCGTCCTTTCCTAATCGCGTAGTATGACATCCAAACTATGTCTGAATCGACAAAGCAGAACGACAAGGATGACCTCCAGGAAATCATGAGCCTGAACAACCGGATCAAGACCATTTCGTTCCAGATGCGAAAGTCGATTCTGCGGCCGATTGCTGTTTCAATTGCGAGTGGATTGTAACGCGTAGGAGACGTCTGGACTGACCCAAGGCATTGGGAACTTGTAGGGCTTCGTTCCTCCCCTCATGAAAAGGCTCAAAACGTCGATTTCGAGAGCTATCACCGTTTCCGTCCCGTTAATCCCCTGTAACACAAGGATGCGCGATGTCCTCGAGGACATCACTGAGCATCAGTTTGCGCCCCATGTCACTCCTCACGGATAGTATTCACTACTTTTTGGTCCGTCAGAACCGTTGCATAGAGCTCGTCACTTCCCAGAACGTGTTCGACTACATCGCAAACGGAAACAGCATCAACGCCACCGTGAGCGAGAACGTCAAGAGGACGCGCGTGCCCTTCGTCTCCAGAGCCATGTCGATCCGCAAGGCGTTCACGATCATGACGGAGCGCGTAGAGGCCCCTCTCGCTGTTCATCGTAGAGCATCCCGCTGCTGCTGATCGACTGGACCGCCGAGGAGCAGAGCCGCTACGCCGACCAGACGCAGGTGTTCTACCCGAACGTGATCATGCTGTCGCAGGTGTACTCGATGCTGTGCCAGCAGTTCGTGGAGGACGGCATGATATCCGGGCTGGACAGCGAGGTCCGCGTGGAGGACGCGATCATGGGCGGCACGCGGCGCAGCGTGCAGATCGACCCCATCACGCACCAGCCGGTGGAGGCCATTGCCGTGGAGAGGGAGTCGCTGCGGCTGAAGCCCGTGGCGGAGGAGAGCGTGAAGCCACAGCCGATCAAGACGTTTGAGACGCAGATGCGCCAGGTGGGCAAGCACTACAGTCGGCGCGGGCTGGAGGCGTGAGGCGTAGTCTACCGCGGCGTGTGCGAGCTGCTGCTGTCGCTGGACCTGGTGCTGACGGTGATCAACGTGCTGGGGTTCACCACGTATCGACGCAGGTGGGCGAGCGGGAGCGGCGTGACGTGTAGCGCCTTCTACTTCATCCTCACGCTGCTGTTCGCCGTGGAGTGGCTGATTCGCTGTCTCCTGGTGAACGAGCAGCACAACTGGTACCGCGACGTCCTCGTCTCGTCTCCCGCTCACACGTAGGGCTTCGACCTGGCGGCGCTCTTCGTGTCCGTCTTCTGCTTCTTCATCAGCACGGACCTGACGCGGACGGAGGAGGGCTTCATCCGGCTGATGCTGCTGGCGCGCATCATCCGCGACTACCTGGTGTTCAGCCAGCAGATCAGCCTCTTCTCCAACGACATTCGCCGCATCTTCAACCGCTCGCGCGCGCGCCAGAAGGAGAAGAACCTGGACATCACCTACATTTCGTGTAGGAGCGAGGAAGGGGCGTCAGACGTAGCGCGGATTATCGCCATGTCGTGGCCGGGGTCGCTGTGGGAGTCCGTGTGGAGGAACAGCATCAACGACGTGGAGGACTTCCTGAACCGCAAGCACATGGGCCACTACTGGGTGTAGGTGCGACGACGGCGCGTGACCGCTAGACTGAATCTGTGCGAGGAGGGCGAGTACAGCGGAAAGAAGCGCGCGCAGTTCTTCGGCGGTCGCTACACGCACTACTGCGTGCAGGACCACAACCCGTGTTCGCTGAGTGCGCGTGAGCGGCGGCGGTGACGCGTAGACCAGCTGAAGGCCATCGTGTACGAGTGCACGGAGTGGCTGGCGCAGGACCCCTCCAACGTGGTCGCCATCCACTGCAAGGGCGGGAAGGGGCGCACGGGCATGATCATCGCCTGCTTGCTGCTGCGCCAGGGCATCCAGTGCGACCCTGCCGTGGCGCTGGACTTCTTCGCCTCCAAGCGAACCTCCAGCGACGCGCGGCAGGCGGAGGAGGGCCGGATGAAACTCCAGCGTGTGAGCAGTAGGCGTGTGTGCGCGCGTTCAGTGTAGGTCCGTCGCAGATCCGCTACGTGTGCTACTACGACTACTGTCTGGACCACGTGATGACGAAACGCCCCTCGATCCACCTGAGCGCGGTGGAGATCCCGGTGAGCGAGAACGAGGGCAAGGACGGCAACACGCTGCTGCGGTACATGCTGACGGTGGTGCGCGTGGGCGAGGGTGAGGAGGGTGAGGAGTAGAACCGCTTCGAGTACTCGGTGGACGAGGAGACGGGCCGCATCAGCGACGCGCAGCTGAAGAAGAGCAGCGAGGACGCCAAGTTCTCCTACTGCGACCTGCTGAGCCACCGCGCGCTGAAGGAGGATCACGAGGTGCTCATTCCGTCGACGGAGATGAAGATCGACACACGCCGACAGGTGGCGTACTGCTCGTTCCCGTCGCCGGTGGAGTGCAACGGCGACATCCGCATCGTCATCAAGCTGATCACGCTGACGTCGGAGCGAAACGCCTTCGTGTGGTTCAACTCGCAGTTCATCACGGACGCGGTGACGGTGTTCAGCGAGTACGAGGTGGACCGCTCGAAGTCCTCGCTGTCGCACTCGGGCATGGACTCCTCGTCCTCCTCGTCGCTCACCTCGTACTCCTCCACCACGCAGGACACCACGCCGGACAGCAGCTCGGTGTCGATTCCCATGGTGTCGCGCCAGAGCTCCTTCAACCTCTTCAGCTCCACGGCGGCGAGTCCGATGCCGGAGGAGGGCGAGCGGGAGTTCTTCATCCGCTGCGTGTTCAGCGACGCCTCGCTCAGCGAGACGGACGAGAGCTATCGCTGGCGCATCGAGAAGGAGAACGCGGACCGCCTCGGCACGGAGGACGTGGTGGAGCACTCGGCGTCGAAGCCGATGTCGCTGCTGCAGAAGGCGGGCAGCCAGCTGTTCACGTCGACGCGCAATCTGATCTCGCGCGTGTCGAGCACGTCGGGAGGACTGCTGCGAAGCAACAGCGCGACGCCGTCGCGTCAGTCTTCCGAGCCGTCGTCGCCGTCGCACAGCGTTCACGGGCACGGTGAGGAGGTGAGCATCGAGTTGAAGGAGATGCGGGAGACGGGGTCGGGCGTGCAACTGAGGGAGCAGGCGGAGATCGAGCGGAGAAAGCAGATGCGTTTGCACAGTCTTCACGAGAGCGACGAGCTGACGCTGTCGGCGAGCACTGCCAACGGCGACACCGCCAAGAGCGAGGAGGTGACGCCGCTGAGAGCGATCGACGAGAGCCCCAACGACAGCAGCGATGAAATCCAGTTGGGTAGTGATGAGGGGGAGTCCCATTCCCAGTCATAACAGGAGTGGAGAGTTCCACTTTCAGTCATAGCAAGAGTGGAGAGTTCCATTCCCAGTCCTTGTAGTGAGGGGTGTTTGTTGCGTCATTCTCTTTCCCCATGTCGATAGTGAAGCCGATCATCGGTTTGGACCTGGACGAGGTAGCGGAGAGGAGCGATGCCGTTGACGGAATAGTGCTTGGGGCAGTTTGTGTTCAATCTCGCTCTGTTCTACAACGAGCGAAAAGGAACGCACTACACCGTGGACGACTTTCACAGCTATTCGTTTTGGGAAGTGTGGGGAGGGACGAGAGAGGAAGTCGCTCTGCGTTGCAGATCTGAGTGTGTAGGCGGACAAGGTGATTTCGGACTTCTTCAAGAGTCCGTACTTTGTGAATGGAGTACCCTTTCTCGTCGATTGCGAACTAGATCCCTGTAGTGGAGGGCGCGTTTGAGGCACTGACACAGCTGAACCGGAAGTATGACATCTACATCGTCACATCGCGACACAAGGTGCGTGTTTGTGTTGTTCGTTACGAGTAGTGCATTGAGGACATCACGCGTAAGTGGATTGGACAGCACTTTCCCGGTTTGATCAAGGACATCTTCATTGGCAACCTCTGGAACAAGGAGGGGAAGAAGATGTTTGCGATTCTCCCCTGTGGTGACGGTGTAGAACAAAGAAGGACATGTGCACGCAGATCGGAGCGTCCGTGCTCATCGACGACAACTGGAACTATGTGAACGAGGTGAGGTCAGAGCGCGCGCATTACGTGTAGTGCAAGAGCGTCGTTCAGACGCCCATCCTGTTTGGCGTATACGGGTGGAATCGGAGGAAGGACCCGCACGATTACGACGGCATGGTGTGTTGCGAGAATTGGGAGGAGGTGGTGAAAGTGCTTATGAACTGGAGTGTTTCCGAGCAAACACGCGATACGATTCGGAGAAAGGAGAGTTCACAAACCACATCTTCATCCATTTAAGCCTTAAGAGCAAACTTTCTCACAGGGAAAGCGCGCTCCTTCTTCTGCTGACGAAGAGTCTTCTTAGCGGCCTACCATGAAGAAACACGAGAACGACCCACCTGCTCCTTGGTCAAAGCACGGCGCATGGCACGAGTCGTCTTGGCGCGGAGATCCGTGGGAAGATACTTGGCGTTGGCGTAGTGCTCCTTAAGCTACACCATCAGCCACTCGGATGCGATTCCTACGGCAGCTCTCTTCTGCTGGCTCAAGACGGTGAGGGCACGAGCAATGTTCTTGCGCACGACCTTGATCTGGGCAAGCTTGGCAGGAGCTCCACCAGTAACCTGAGCAACACGCAACTACCCTATTAAAATAGAGAGACGTCCGAATACCTGAGAAAGTTCCTTCTTGTAGTTCTCAATCTCGGTCAAGAGTTCATCACGGTTCTTCTGACGAAGTTCAACAGCTTTCACTCTGGCTAATCGTCATAAGCAATTTGGCAATTTGCCTACGCATTTCTCTAAATCAATACAAAACTATAGACCAAACCAGAATTGGAAAGGGGTGGAGAGCCCCATGAATGGAAATAAGCTTGGAATGAATACTGGGATTGGATTATCCCCATACACACTCCCTCGATTTGGGCTGATTTGGTTCTGTGACTGTGGAATGATTGGGATCGGCACTCGTTCGCGCTGTTCGTCCATTCTCGTGGTGAAGTGACTGCTGCGCATGTATGGGACAGAGAAATGACAGAATCAGTAGCCAAGATAGCTCAGTTGGGAGAGCGTATGACTGAAGATCATAAGGTCAGGTGTTCGATCCACCTTCTCGGCGCTTTTTTCTTTTTCGATTGAAGACGCGCCCTTGTTGAAGAAGCGGTGGCAATTCTCTTTTCGGAAACAGCCATGTGGATGAAACAAGCCAAACATGATTAGTTATGAAGGAGTCGTTGCGTCCCTTTCATTACAAACGAGAAGACAAGCACATGGGCAGTGAGAATGCCAAATCCATGACAATCAACCATCATCAGAATAACCCTCAAAACACGCATAGCATGACAGATAAAGCAGTTCTACTTGCAGTTTACCTGTCAGTAGTCATCCCCTCTTCCAGATTCGGTTTGGTATCCAAACAACTCGGATATGGGGCATTAAAAAGGGGCCACACCCAATTATGACAAAGATACGCAAAGAACCCTAATCTTTCAGAAGAAGGTGATGTCTTCCACAATTTCCAAACTCCTTCACTCGATCGCAGTGGTGGTTTAAATGGGTTGCCGTCATCCGTAGGGAAAAGGAAAGAGGATAGAGACGGATGAGGACGGTGGCGAAATCGTGATAGAGAAGGAGGGCGCGTCTCGTGCGGTTGATGAGTCGCAGAAAACCCGAATCCCTCCGGAGAGCGTGGATCCCGCTGCCTTGAAGTCTGTTCGAAGGAGGCTGACCGTAGACGGAAATGATCTCAGTCTGGACGGTATCGACGAGTTCAGTCTGGAGGAGGGCTTGGCTCCGGAAATACCTCCAGAATCCAACCCGTGCGACTTGTGTGTTGGCGTATATGCCGGAAAGTCGCAGAAGGGATACGTGCCCTACAATCCGAGGAAGGTGAACCAGGATTTTCTGCTCATGCACGAGGATACGGCGACAAACACGCTGATTCTGGGCACGTTTGATGGACATGGTGAGCACGGGCACTGTATCTCCGAGGTAGGTCCTTGCATTCCCTTCCATGCTAGTTTATCTGCACCAACTTCGTAAATCACCTGGTTTCGCATCCCTATTACACATGCAATTTGAGAATTGCGGCGCTGGAGGCGCTACAGGTGGCGGAGCAGGAATGCAACAAGAGTAAGTGCCTTCCGTGACGATGAATGATAGATCGCTTTCTCAAAACCGAGTTCAGCGGCACGACGGCAGTCATCTGCATCATCCGCGGCACGCACATCACCGTCCTCAACGTGGGCGACTCGCGCGCCATCCTGGCATCAGAAGTCAAGGAGGAGTGCGTGGTGACGGAGCTGACGCACGACCACAAGCCCTCGCTGCCCGAAG
>ERZ1106923.81-NODE-81-length-44463-cov-17.199559_pt1 | contig 44463 bp, 46 predicted proteins | sample MGYA00403657_ERZ1106923 | MGnify/ENA primary metagenome ERZ1106923 (study PRJEB35170, sample SAMEA104062425) | human gut metagenome | biome: human gut; feature: human-associated habitat; material: faeces | place: Denmark | collected 2012-06-19 ...
CTCCCACTCCCACCCCTTCCGCTACCCCTACCCCCACTCCTACCCCCACTCCTACCCCTACTCCCGAGCCCTGGTTCCCCATCTACGATCCTTTCATTCTGGGTGATAACTGCGAGATGGAGAGCGCCTCCACTTGCTACTACGATGTGATCAAGGATGATGATGTGACGAGAAGATACCTCGCTGTCCGCGACGCTTATCCCAAGAAGGCTCTGGCTCACACCCGTGTGCTGGCTCTGTCTGGCATGACCAAGCTGTCTCTGGATCTGTGGCACGCTTCGCTCTCCAAGCAGGTGAAGAACGAGGCTCCTATTGATACCTACATCTACGGTGATGTGCTGCTGTCTCGTATGATTGATGCTTCCATGATTCCTCGTCTGATGGAGCTGACTCAGTACACGCGTCCTTCTCGTCTGCACTTCGTGTACGGAACCTTCAAGAGAGAGGGTTTCAAGGAGCTTCTGGACTGGATGATTGCTCACCGCACTGAGGGCTACTTCCAGAACCTGAGAGAGTTCAACGTGAACGAGCACAACATTCAGGCTTGTGTGGATCCTGCTAACGCTGCCACGCTCCAGGAAGCCATTCTTAATGACCTGAAGGTCATTTGCGAGGATGAGGTGAACTTCCCTAATCTGGCTGAGATCAACCTGGATAACAACGGTTACAACGAGGGTGGTTCCGTGTTCCAGCGTTCTCAGTTCGCTGATGCTTTGCTGGTTGCTTGTCAGGAGACGACGAGAAAGGTTGAGATCTCTGCCTGGACCGATTTGAGCGTTGTGTACGACAAGATGTGCGACACTGTTGGTAACAGCTATGGTTATTATGATTTGGCTGATGAGGCTGAGATCGCTCAGTGCCGTTTCACGTGGCACTGGGAGTTGAAGGACGGCTCGAGACAGTACGGTGAGCAGGGTCCGTTCCCTAGCAAGGAGAACCCGAGAGATTGCACGACGAGTGCGCCTACTGAGGCTCCCGCCACTCTCCCTCCTCCCACTTCGTATGATGAGTGCTGGAGCGAAGAACCGGTCTCCAACTACATCACGGAGTTGGTGATTGGAAGCAACACATGTAACGCGAATACGGTTACGGCGTTGGATTTGACCAAGTATCCTCTGCTGAAGAGCGTGACGATTGGGGATGAATCGTTCATGTATGTGAATGAAGTGAGTATCATTGGATTGAGAGAGTTGGAGAGTGTGCAGATTGGAGAGAACTGCTTTACAACGCATAAGAACGGCTATGGAACTAACTCGAATGGTCGCTTCTATTTGAAGAACTGCCCCAAGTTCAAGTCGTTGAAGATTGGTCGCAACTCCTTCTCTGACTATTCTGTGTGCGAGATTGAGAATGTGAATGCGTTGGAATCGATTGAAATGGGTGATTTGAACGATATGGACAAGTATAGTTGGAACTTCTTGTATGCTTCCTTGGAGCTGAAGGGTTTTCTCATTCGTGAAGAGTGACGACTAGATATGCCTGCTCTCAACTCGCTCAAGCTCGGCAAGAGTGTATTCTATTGGTGCAACCGCGTTGTGCTTGAGAGTGATTGTTTGTCATGGGAGTGAGTGAGTAGACTTGCCTGAACTGACTTCCCTTGATATGGGTTGGGAAGCACTCGCGTTCGTGAACAGTGATGCTTCAAGCACGCTGATCATGCGAAGTGATTCTCGTTAAGTGAATTAACTGACTAGACTTGCCGAAGCTCACTTCTCTCACCACTCTTAATGCTGGTAGCCGCACGTTCGAGGGTCCTCATCACATCATTCTTGAGAGTCATTCTCATCCCTTACGAATCATGCTTAGACATGCCCGCTCTCACTAAAGTGTATCTTCCTGGTGCATTCTTGATCAGGACTGACATCACGACGAACAGTACTCCCTTCATTCCTCTCTCACACATAGACATCGGAGCTCTTGCCAATCACCCGCGACTGAAGTAAAGACACCCGACTCCCCACACTCTTTGTTTCACACAACCCATTTCATTCCCTCCCCTCACCCGTTTCCCCTCCAATGAGCAACCCAACGGAAGAGGAGAAGAAAGCACCAAAAGAGCCCGTTCTCTGCGAAGTGTGCAAGGAAAACCCCTACAAGTACACCTGTCCCGGCTGCAATAAGCGTACCTGCTCTCTAGCCTGTGTAAAGAAACACAAAGCAGACGTGAACCCATTTCGTTCCGATCATCGCCTAGGATCACTGTTCGGGCATCCGGAATCGCACCAAATTCATATCCATGTCCGAATACAACGACGATGTGTTGCGCGATGGTTTTCGCCACCTCCCATTCTCATGCCTAGATTACCACTTCCTTTCGGATGTCGCGTGGAAGGTGGATAGCTCCCTAAAAGAAATGAACGACTTTCCTTCTTGGGGCGCGTTCCATCCCGTGGAAGAGGCAAAGGAAACGAAACGGAGGCACGTTCCTGGCTATCTGAATACGCTGCTCCGAGAAGCCAAGTCGAGAAACGTGAACCTCGTCACATTGCCTCTGGGCATGACGAAACAGAAGGAGAATAAGACGCGCTACATCTACAGCAAGGGATATATTGTCTGGTATGCAAAGTGGATTCTCGCGAGCGTGAACCCTCCCCTCTCGCTCACGACCAAGTGCTCTGAATTGGACAAGATTGGCGAAACCTTTCTCACGAGTCTAGCGAATGTGAGCGTAACACCGTGAACCCTTTTTGAGCCGTAGAAGCACCTGTATCCGCTGATTGCCAAGTACAGGGAAATGGACCTGGACTCCCTCATTATTCTCCTTGAGAAGTATCAGTGCTATGATCCTAACGATACACGTGTTGCTTCCTCGTCGCAATCACGATTAGGTCCTTCTTCTGGAAAGGAGTATTTCTTGGTTCCTCACGACCGTTCCTTTAGAGATGCCTTCTCCGGCATCGATATATTAGAGTTTTGTCTGCTTGCTGGTCTAATCCACAGGTATCCCGTCTTCCATGTGATCTTCCCCTCCGATTTGTCAAAGTATCGCGTCGTAAACCTTCCTCTCCTTCCGCTGGACCCCTGGTCGCCTCCCGAGAGAAAGCCGAAGAATGACGAGGAGAAGACGGAAGAAGAAGAAAAGAGGCAGAAAGTGGAGCCATCCGTTCCTTATCGATCTTTGTTCAAACGAAACAAGGAATCTATCAGCTTGCCAGCATTGCAATGTCCTCCTTCTCCAAGGGGATCTCCACCTCTTCTGCCGTATCGCCCATCGCTTCCAGCTGCTCGTGACTGTCGTTCTGGCTGTCCACTTCTTCCTCCACCTCGCACTCCTCGTAATGAATTGCCTTGTGGTACGAGTCGAACATTTCCTCTCCCAAATACATCTGGATGTTCGCTACCCATTATACATATCACCCACACCCACTGTCCATCTTGCGCAGAATCCAGAAGATGTGGTCTGTGTACTGGTCGTACGGCACAAGCAACGAAAACTCCAGCGTCGTCAAACTACAGTGAACCCGCACAATCACCTCCAACACCTCCGTCTCCATCTCGAGAATCTTCTCCGGATCGACGCCGAACAGCGTGTGCAGCTCGTCCAGCAGCGTCTTCAGCGCGTCCGTCTCTATCGCTAACGCCCCCACACAGCACGCACTCTCCTGACCCTCCACCTCCGAGAGCTGATTGAACTTGTACGCGATGAAGCAGCAGTCAGCGCACACCACCTTGCGGTTCTCCTTGTTCACATGCTATGCCTCACACCACACACACGCCGCGTACTCCGTACAGCACCAGACGCTCGAAGTAGCAGAATGCCAGCGCCAGCGTGCCAATGTCGTACGCGACCGTTTCGCTGTGTTTGAGGGACGTGTGGATCGAGGGGAAGGACATGGAGGGCGCACAGAGCATGAGCGCCAGGTGCTTGATCTTGCGCAGCTTCGATAAACTAAGCGGAATGGGAAGGATGCGCGATTACGTGAATGACTTGGGAATGTCGGGGTAGTTGTCCTGGAAGATCTTGTTCAACTCCTCCTTCAGCTGGGTTTCTTTGATGTACGGAATAACGGAGGAGATCCACCCGTTGAAGAAGAAAATGGAGGTTTGGGAGGACTACGCGTAATGCACGCGCTCTGCTTCCACTTGCTGGATGTACGCATTATCCAGGTAAATGTTTTCTGTGTTGTCTCTCGTGTACGATTTCAAGAAGGATCTGTAGCTCGCATTCAGAATCTTGTCCGGCTCCTTGTTTCTCCTCACGTTGTTCATTTCTATCGGTAACCATGCGCTTCTTGACGCACTTTCATACAGCAGCAACTCCTCATCGCTGTCGCTGGGAGAATTCACATAGGCGTCCTTGTCGTCCTCATTCTCCACACCAATGATACTGGTGAGTGCTGCCATTCAGCACATCACACTCAAATCCTACACAGAGGGAAATGCTTCTTCGGCGACAGCACATACAGTCCCGACTTCAGCTGTGTTGTCGACTTCCGGAGCACATCGATGCCCTTGAACTCGTAGTTCTGTTTTCCACTCACCGTGCTCTCGCCCTTCTTTTCGTCTTCCTGCTTATCTGTGCGATGACAGCAACTCCACACAAAGCATACCCTTCCCGTTCTGAATCTCTCCCTCTCCGCCCATTGCAATGTGCGACAGGAAGTACTCCGCCTGTCTTTGCTTCTCCGCTACTGCTTAGGCCAAATAATGCAGTACAAACGCTTCAGTCGACTAAGTCGTTTTCGGCGTTCTCCGCTCACAACACCCCTATCATCAATTCAATGCAGTAAACCCACTTTACACTAGTCGTAGGAATTATGGGGTCCATTACAGCGATTGGTGGCTTTGTCTCTCCAGAAAACTCGCCATTCTCGGGTATCCACACCTCCGAATGGGACAATGGATCGATTGGACTGCTGGACATACAAATCCCTGCTCTATTTGTTTGCTTCCTGATAATGAATGAGTCGGGGAAAGGCGAAGACTGTGTTGTGGTGCACTCTTCCTTTCAAGAGAATAAGGAATTCCGGTGATCTAGCTACGATTCAGCGAATGACCAAAATCCAGCCATTTCTTATCAATCCAACCCCCAAAATTCCAGGAATTCCCCAAATCCAATCCTCCCTATTCTTTCCGTTTTCTCAATGAGCAGTAGGCTGTGGAGTAATGCTCGTCAGCTCATCCTGCTATGCGTATGTGTGTTCATGTAATGGACTCGTTTCTTCGCTCAGCAATAGCGTATCTTACGTTCTTGTTACGAGGCAGCTCTTTTCAAGCGTAAATGTATGGAATAGATTCTCTTCATTGAGTTGCAGATTTCACACTTGAAAGGACCCGACTACTCGTCCTATCCTGTTGACGGTTACGATGTCACGGCTCTTAGTCACACATCGTTGCACTCTCCACTGCCTCTAATCCGTAGCATTCAGCGATTGTTCTATCTGCCCCACTTGTTGAAGAGGTGGAATGGACCCGTATCCCTCACTGTGTTTTTGAAATCGGACGAGGAAGAGGAGGCGTTGAACCAGTTTCTAGCGGAAACGCCCCTCTCATCCTCCCTCACAATCTGTCGCTTTATTGCATCGAATCCTGCAGAGTATCCGTACAACCGTCTTCGGAACATCGCGCTTCGTCATATCACCACATCCCATTTCTGGGTGATGGACATGGACATGTGGCCCTCTCGAAATGCACACGAAACGCTTCTCAGCTTGGACGCTCATTATCTGCAAGATGAATACCTCGCCGTGATTGTCCCTGCCTTTGAGTACAAGAAGGATATGACGGAATGCAACTCCTTTGAGAAGTGTGTACGCGAGTTTGTGCTATTCTCCATCCCTCACTCACAGGATTATCCCGTACATCCCTCAGACCCTTCTGGAATTGGAGAACTGCTTGTCTGTGAAGAAGTGCGACGAATTCCGGAAGAAGTACTTCGTTCATGTCCTTTCTCTCTCCGAATCGCTAATCCGTAGAACTACATCACGCCTGAATGGTACGTGCACAACAGTCGTCCCCTCTACTACATCTCCTGTTTCAAGAGCTACAAACAGGAGCCCTACGTGATGGTGAAGCGATCCACGCATCTTCCCGAATTCGATGAGCGTTTTGTGAACTATGGAAAGGACAAGATCAGCTGGATTGAGCACCTGCGTTATTCGGGCTACCGGTTCGCTGTGCTGAAGTATGCCTTTGCGGTGGACATTCCACATCCACGGTATTATCATTTGCTGCATTTGAGTTGTAGAAGCGATCATGCCAAGCGGTTCTTTGACGTCGTGCAGAAGGAAGGAGCGGAGAAGTGGGAAATGAACATTCTCTTCAACACCTTCAAGAAGGAATTAGCGAAGACGCCGGATCGTTCTGTAGTGTACATTTGTGACGAGTCGAACAACACACAATAGTTGATTCGCGTTTGTCTCAAACACGCTCAAACCCTTATTGATTTCCAATCATCTTCGTCACCTCTTCCTTGGTGTCGCGCAGCTTGCTCAAGAACAAGTAGCACGAGTCGCAGAAGCGCTGGCCCTCTCCAATCTGGTCCACGGAGAGATACTTGCCACAGCACACCGAACAGAACACTTCGCCGCACAAGCGACAATGACTATTCCTCACCAACGCATCACCGTGCCTACTGTCTTCTTCTGAACAGCGTGAACTTCACATCGCAGTTCATGCAGCGCGGAGCGTCCCGATCGGGGATGCGCGGTCTCGGCTGGATGTCTACTCTTCAGTCACTCTCAGTGCAGGTACGGTTGTTCAGAAGCGTCAGGTTGCGCTGAATCATCGTCAGCGCAGAAGCGCTCATCGCTCTCACGACGTTCGTGGAGTCCGAGGAATACCTGCTTCGTCACCTCTCTCCATATCACATACTTCTTGAGTTGATCGACGATGAGTTGCAGCGTGGCTTCCAGAGGCTCCGTCGCGACCTGCTCCGTGTTCAGCTCCACCACCTCTTCTGTCGGCTTCACCTCGGGGGCTGTCTGCTTGGGTTCTTCGGGTTGAATCGTTGTGGGTTGAGGGGCTATGACTTGAGAAGCGGCGGGTTGAGTCTCCTCCACCTTCGCCACTCTCTCTTCTTCGCTCTTCTCCAACGCAGCCAAGCGCTGGCTCTTCAACACGCCCTCCGTCAGCGCCTCCTCGTAACGAGTCTTCATATTCTCCAGGCTGCGACGCAGCGTCGTGTTCTCCGCCTTCGCCTTCTCCAGCACGCGAATCTCGCCCTTCAGTCCCATGATCTCCTCGTCCTTCTTCTTCAACTGCTCCGTCAGCTCCTGCTCGGCGGTGGTGTTGGTTATCACCTCCTTGTTCTTCATCTCGCTCTTCACGCGCTCAAGCTCGCTCTCCTGCTCGCCCATCGACAGCGCCAATTCCTCATTCTCTCCCTCAGCTTCAGACAATTGCTTCTTCAATTCAGCAATCTTCTTCTCTGCCTCAAACACCTTCTCCTTCAATCCCTCCAATTCACTCTCCTTCTCTCCCATCGACATCGCCAACTCTTCGTTCTCGCCCTCAGCCTCCTCCAATTGCTTCTTCAATTCTTCAATCTTCTTGGATTCAGCTTCACCCAGCTGCTTCTTCACACGCTCCATCTCCTCCTTCGCCGCAAGAACTCTCTCTCTCATCGCTCTCACTTCTTCATTGTGGTGATACACCACGTGATTCAACGCCTCCAACTCCTTGTTCTTCAGGTCCTTCTTTCTCTTCTCCTCGTCCAACTCGCTCCTCATCTTCTCTATCACAGCATCCTTCTCTGCCTCCAACGCCTTCAACTCCTCTTCACTCACTGTGGCATTCTTCTTCTTCAATGCCTCCAACTCACTCTTCACTCCCTCCAATTCGTTATCCTTTGCTCCAATCGTCATCGCCAACTCCTCGTTCTCCGCCTCAGCTTCAGCCAATTGCTTCTTCAACTCAGCAATCGATTCATCCAACACCTTCTTTGCCTGCCCCATTTCACTCTTTACAGATTCCAACTCGTTATCCTTCTCGCCCATCGTCAGTGCTAACTCCTCGTTCTCTCCCTCAGCCTCAGACAACTTCTTCGTCAATTCAGCGATCTCGCCCTCCTTCTCCTTATTCAACTTCTTCTCATCCAACACACGAACGGCGTATTCACGGCACTTCGTGTTGCTCTCGCTCAGCTCCTTCTCCAAACGAGACAGTTCCTCATTCACAGAACTCGACGAACTCTTCAGAGAATCCTCGCTCTTCTTCAGGCCCTCGATCTCACTCGCCGATACACTCAACTGTCTCTTCAGCTCCTCCAACTCGCTCTCCTTCTCGCCCATCGACATCGCCAACTCCTCGTTCTCAGACTCCGCTTCACTTAACTGCTTCTTCAATTCTTCAATCTTCTTCTCCGCCTCAGACACCTTCTTCTTCAGCTCCTCAATCTCACTCTCCTTCTCGCCCATCGACATCGCCAACTCCTCGTTCTCAGACTCCGCTTCAGCCAACTGCTTCTTCAACTCAGCAATCTCGCTACTATCCGACGAAGCAGACTTCGCCTTCAGCGCAGCAATCTCACTCTCCTTCTCGCCTATTGTCAGTGCCAACTCCTCGCTCTCCTTCTTCAATTCTTCAATCTCGTCATCCTTGTCGAGCAAACGACTCTCCATCTCACTCCGACGATCACACTCGCCAGTGTACAGTTCGTAACATTCCTTGTACTTCTTCTCGCCAATCTCAACCTTCTTCTTCAAATCTTCAATCTCACTCTCCTTCTCACCCATCGTCAGCGCCAACTCTTCATTCTCGCCTTCCGCCTCACTCACCTTCTTCTTCAGACCCTCCAACTCACTCAGCTTCTTGTTCAACTCATCCACTTCCTTCTTCAATCCAGCGATCTCATTCTCCTTCTCTTTGTTCAACTTCTTCTCCTCTAACACACGGACGGCGTATTCACGGCACTTCGCATTGCTCTCGCTCAGCTCCTTCTCAACACGAGACAGTTCATCGCTCCCAGAACGCGACGAGTTCTTCAACTCCTCCACCTTCTTCTTCAGCTCCTCCAACTCGCTCTCCTTCTCGCCCATCGACATCGCCAACTCCTCGTTCTCAGACTCCGCTTCACTTAACTGCTTCTTCAATTCTTCAATCTTCTTCTCCGCCTCAGACACCTTCTTCTTCAGCTCCTCAATCTCACTCTCCTTCTCGCCAATCGTCATCGCCAATTCCTCGTTCTCGCTCTCGTTCTCACTCAACTGCTTCTTCAACTCGCAAACGGAGTCGTTCCATTCCTTCTTTGCCTGCTCCAATTCACTCTCCTTCTTCTTCAACGCGGCTTCAGTCTCAGACACCTTCTTCTTCAACTCCTCCAATTCATTCTCCTTCTCGCCCATCGTCATCGCCAGCTCCTCGTTCTCGGACTCCGTATCACTCAATTGCTTCTTCAACGCCTCCACCTCACTCTCCACCTCCTTCTTTTCACTCGTGAGGTCCGTAATAATCTGCTGCAGCGTCTCCTCCTCCTTCTGCGCCTCCTTCAGCTTCTTCTGGTACGCCTCGTGAATCGGCGTGAACAGCGGCTCGTTGCGCACCTCGCTCTTCTTCCACTCCGGCACCACCTTCTCCTTCTTCTCGCTGTGCGCGCTCTCCTCGTTCAGAATCGTCATGATGTTCTTGCGCAGAGACTGAAGGCGCTGACTGAACTCCGTCGTCGAGAAGGGCTCCGTCGTGGAGAGTGACGGGTGAGTGCCCACAGGCGTTGCGGACTCGCTCAGCTTGCTCTTCAACGCCTCCACCTCTTCCTCCTTTCTTCCGTAGTCCATCGCCAATTCCTCGTTCTCGTTCTTTAGCTCGGTAATCTCCTTGTTCAAGCTCGCCAGTTCGGTCTGAAGCCCCTTGATCGCCTCCTCCTTCTTCTTCAACTCTTCCTCGTTCTCCTTCGCAATTCTCTCCAATCCCACGACTCTCTCCTGCACGTGCAGCAGGGAAGAAGTCGCTTCCTTCTCCTTCTCCACATTCTCCTTTTCCTTCTTCAGCTCCTCCGTCAGCTCGCCGATTCTTCTCTCCTTCGTGGCCACTTCGCCTCTTGCGTTCAACAGCTCGTTCTTCGTAGCCGCCAGCTCCTCGCTCTTCTTCAGCTCCTTCGCCAGCTCGTCCATCTTGTCCTGAAGCTGTCTCTGAAGCGTTCTGTTCTGTGTCTCCAACTCCGTCACCTCCTTCTCCACTGTCTTCAACTCCTCTTCCTTCGCAGCCAGTCTCTGCTTCACGCTCTTCATTTCTTCAGCCAGCGACTCGCCCATAGCCGAGCTGTGACTCATCGTTGCGTCCGCCTCAGCCAATCGCTTCTTCAAATCGTTCATCTTCTGTCTCTCCTCCTCCAATTCCTTCTTTGCCTGCTCCATTTCACTCTTTACAGATTCCAACTCGTTATCCTTCTCGCCCATCGTCAGTGCTAACTCCTCGTTCTCTCCCTCAGCCTCAGACAACTTCTTCGTCAATTCAGCGATCTCGCCCTCCTTCTCCTTATTCAACTTCTTCTCATCCAACACACGAACGGCGTATTCACGGCACTTCGTGTTGCTCTCGCTCAGCTCCTTCTCCAAACGAGACAGTTCCTCATTCACAGAACTCGACGAACTCTTCAGAGAATCCTCGCTCTTCTTCAGGCCCTCGATCTCATTCGCCGTTTCAGACAGCTTCGTGGTCAGATCGTCAACGTTCTTCTTCATTATCTCCAACTCGTTCTCTTTCTCACCCATCGACATTGCCAATTCTTCATTCTCTCCCTCAGCTTCACTCAACTGTTTCTTCAACTCAGCAATCGAGTCATCCAATGCCTTCTTCGTCTGTTCAGCCTCCTCCAATTGCTTCTTCAGCTCCTCAGCCTCCTTCTTCATCTCGTTCAGGGAATTCGTCAAACCCGCATTGTTGTTCTGAAGGTCCGTTATCTCCTTGTCCTGTTCCGTGGAGCGAGAAACCATGTCTGTGTTCTTGCTGTTCGCGTCCGACAGTTTCTTCTTCAAATCCTCCAATTCGTTCTCCTTCACTCCCATCGACATTGCAAGCTCTTCGTTCTCGGACTCAGCCTCAGACAATTGTTTCTTCATCTCCTCCAACTCCTTCTTCAAATCGTCTCTGTTCAACTCCAATTCACTCAACTGCTTCTTCAGTTCATTCAAAGCCTCCTCCTTCTCTTTGTTCAACTTCTTCTCCTCTAACACACGAACAGCGTATTCGCGACACTTTGAGTTGCTCTCGCTCAATTCCTTTTCAATACGAGACAATTCAGAGTTCATCGAAGACGACGTGCTCTCCAAATCGCTCTCGCTCTTCTTCAGTCCCTCAACCTCACTCTCCACCACGCTCAACTTCTTCTTCAACTCAACCACCTCACTCTCCTTCTCGCCTCTCAACATCGCCAGCTTCTCGTTCTCCTTCTTCAGATCCTCAACAGCCTGACCCAACTCGGTCGTCTTGGTCTCGGATGCAGCGACTTCCTTATTCAAACGATCAGTCTCTTCTTCAGCTTCGCTCAGCTGCTTCTTCAACGCCTCCAGCTGCTTCTTCAACTCGTTGTCGCTTCCTTCCAGGTCATTCAACTGCTTCTTCAGTCCCTCCAACTCGTTCTCCTTCTCACCCATCGACATCGCCAACTCCTCATTCTCGCTCTCCGCCTCGCTCAGCTTCGTGTTCAACTCAGCAATCGATTCATCCAGCGCCTTCTTCGCCTGTTCAGATTCAGACAATTGCTTCTTCAATCCCTCAATCTCACTCTCCTTCTCGCCCATCGTTGTCATCACTCTCTTTGAACCCTCGTCCAACTCACTCAGCTTCTTGTTCAGACCCTCCACTTCCTTCTTCAATCCATCTATCTCACTCTCCTTCTCCTTGTTCAACTTCTTCTCATCCAACACACGAACGGCGTATTCACGGCACTTCGCAATACTCTCGTTCAACTCCTTCTCCAAACGAGACAATTCCTCATTCACAGAACTCGACGAACTCTTCAGAGAATCCTCGCTCTTCTTCAAGCCCTCGATCACCACATTCAACTCGTCTCTCTCACTCTCCGCCTCAGACACCTTCTTCTTCAACTCCTCTAATTCACTCTCCTTCTGAGAGCACGCAGCCTTCAGCGCCTCCTCCTTCTCTGAAGCCTCCTCCACCTTCTTCTTCAACTCAGCAATCTCAGAAGACAGGCTCTTCTCGCTCTCGTCAACAGCCTTCTTGTTCTTGTTCAGCGCCTCCTCCAGCGCGTCTCTCTCCTTCGCAAGCGCGTCGCACTTCTCAGCCGCACTCTTCTTCAATTCTTCAATCTCGTCATCCTTGTCGAGCAAACGACTCTCCATCTCACTCCGACGATCACACTCGCCAGTGTACAGTTCGTAACATTCCTTGTACTTCTTCTCGCCAATCTCAACCTTCTTCTTCAAATCTTCAATCTCACTCTCCTTCTCACCCATCGTCAGCGCCAACTCTTCATTCTCGCCTTCCGCCTCACTCACCTTCTTCTTCAGCTCCTCCAACTCACTCTTCAGTCCCTCCAATTCACTTTCCTTCTCGCCCATCGTCATCGCTAACTCCTCGTTCTCAGACTCCGTATCACTCAATTGCTTCTTCAGATCCTCCACTTCCTTCTTCAATCCAGCGATCTCATTCTCCTTCTCCTTATTCAACTTCTTCTCTTCCAATACACGGACGGCGTATTCACGGCACTTCGCATTGCTCTCGCTCAGCTCCTTCTCAACACGAGACAGTTCATCGCTCCCAGAACGCGACGAGTTCTTCAACTCCTCCACCTTCTTCTTCAGCTCCTCCAACTCGCTCTCCTTCTCGCCCATCGACATCGCCAACTCCTCGTTCTCAGACTCCGCTTCAGACAACTGTTTCTTCAACGCCTCCAATTCACCACTATCAGACGAAGCAGACTTCGCCTTCAGCGCAGCAATCTCGCTCTCCTTCTGCTCACTCTCCATCGCCATGTCCGCGATCGAAGCGTTCAACTCCTCAATCTCACTCTCCTTCTCCTCCACCGTCTTCTTCAACTCCTCGTTCTCCGTGCGGACTTCGGAGAGAGTGGACTACGCGTCAGATCCGGCAAACCAAACGCACCTTCATTCGAGACATCTCCTTCTCCAACTCCGAAATGATCTGTCCGCGATGGCTTCCTTCCGGGTCCTCACTGGTCTGAGACGACGTGGAGGAACTCCTCGGCAAAATGGAAGACAAGCCGCCCCTATAACTCACTGGACACTCCCAATCCCAACAAGGACGAAAGAACAGACGGAGACCCAAACAAACTGCTTGTCACGGAGGGAGAGGAACTGATCGCAGAAGGCAACGCGGGAGCCGTAGGAACCAGTCTCCAGGGATCCTGATTGTACCTACACTTCACGCCAATCACACGACAACCCACTTCTTCTTCAGGCGGTAGAAGAGCTCCTCCTCCTTCCCCTTGTACTTCTCGACCACACTCGGAACCTGAACATTATGATGCGAAACAAATCCCCACGTTGTCTACGTGCGAAGGGTTCACCTTCTGGTAGAACGCGGTCAATTCTTTGACCAAATCGGGGGGAACGTAGAATTTCGACCCTCTAATTCAATTAGATGACACTACGAATGCGCGCTTACCCGCTTGGTACATTGCTGTTGGTTGAAGACATTTCTAACGCCTAAACCGAGAATGAGCACGGATTTCCTCCCAGAAATGATTTCAACACGCTCCTACTTCGGTGGTAGATCAAAAATGCCCTTTTCCTTTGCGAAAAGAACCAATTCTGGCGGGAATCCCGAGCAAGAACAGTGTTCATCCCCAACGCCCCCACTATTTGCATCCTCAACAGTCCAGAAACGGCGCTATCTATCAATCAGTTAACTCATAATCCCTTTCACGCTTCCCACTATGAATGAGAATCTGATCTGTCATCATACGATTTGCGACTGGGATGATACGCTCTGCCCCAGCTCCTATCTCGAGTGCAAGCAAGCAGAAGGCAAGCCCCTCGACGACAAAGATCGAGACCAGCTGCAGAAATTCGAGGAGGTCGTGTGTCTCTTCCTCTTGAAGGCGCTCGAGAAGGACGGTGTGTTCATCATTACAAATGCCTCGTGCTCGTGGGTGGAGCACTGCTGCAAGTGCTATCTCCCATCGGTAGCCCCAATACTCAAAGACATACCGATCATTTCGGCTCGCGACGCCCATTGCGCAAGCTGTCCGAACTGTGACAACAAGTGGAAAATGAAGGTGTTCAACGCCGTGATTCAAGCCATTCAGCGCGATGAGAGGGAGAAGGAACTGTCCCTGCTCAGCATCGGCGATTCTGTATATGAAAGAGAGGCCTTCATGGAAGCCACCAAAAACGATAAACGGGTGATTGCAAAGTCAGTCAAGTTCCTCCCACACCCCTCGCTTCTCCAGCTCACACAAGAGCTGAGGATGATGACAGACTACTTTGATCAGTGCTCCGCAGATAGAAACAGAATGGATCTTCAGCTCGCTATTCGGTAGCAGTTCCTCTCTGGTTTCCAAAACACTCTCCTTTGCACACTGTTTCTTCCCAAACACACTTCTATTCTCAATCACACCCTCCTGGAATGTGGAGAGTATCGGTTGCATGTCGACGTGCTGTTGCACATGTTCATCCCTCTTTCCGCCGTCTGTTTGCATCATCTACCGCTCCTTGTAAGTCCCGCCAATGCATAGCTCCCGTTATAGCCATTCCGATTCTCTATGAGGCGGCTACAGTGGAACCGAAGTGGACGGAGTACTGGAGGAAAAACGTGAACATGCAACCGCATCCCGAATCGAAGGATGTCTTTTCGATGGTATGTCGTTTCAGTCTGATTCGACTATATAGATTCTCCCTCCTCCCAATGTTACCGGTCATTTGCACCTGGGACATGCACTGACCGTTTCGATTGAGGTATTGCATTATCGGAGATTGCTGATATCCAGGACGCCATGGTGCGCTTCCATCGCATGCAAGACCGAAATGTGAACTGGATTCCCGGAATGGACCATGCAGGAATTGCTACACAAGCACTGTTCGACAAGGAACTGCGCAGAAATGGAGAGAACCGTTTTGAGATTGGGAGAGAGCAGTACACCGATATGGTACTCTCGTTTCGTGTTGTCTCAATGCAAGCTAATCGAATGGAGCCAGAAGAACCAGCAACACATCCGCGAGCAACTCCAATCGATGGGAGGCCTCCTGAACTGGAAAGAAGAGGTAGTGTTGCATTTCACCTCTCAGCCTAGTACTACACCATCGATAAGAAGCGCCAAGTGGGAGTCACCAATGCATTCATCGAACTGTTCAAGCAGGGCGTGATCTACCGTGGCGAGAAGATGCTCCACTTCTGCCCAACGCTCCAGTCCGTCGTCAGCGACATCGAGGTGGACTGGCTCGTCCCTCTCTCTCCCTCCACTCACATCTAGGATATCACGAAACGCCAGAAGATGAAACTCCCCTCGGGTTCGGAGATGGAGGCCGGTGTGATCTACGACATCAAATACCCCATCGTGGGCAGAGAGAAGAACGTGGACCAAGAGTACTTCCGCGTGTCCACCACTCGACCCGAGACGCTGTTTGGCGACACAGGCATCGCCATCAACTCAGCTGATTCATACCACATGGTGGAGGAGACGGAGTGGGGTCACGTGTAGCAATTCCAGTCATGCCAGGCACTCAACCCGCTCACGTACGAGCCGATCCCAGTGGTGGTGGACGACACGTTGGTGCAGCTGACCGAACACCCCAACGCTGTGAAGGTCACGCCCTGTCACGACTTCGACGACTACGCGTGCGGCAAGCGACACGGACTGAAGGAGAAGGTGATTCTGACGCCCGAGGGCAGGATGAACACCAACTGCGGGCGCTACGCGGGTCTGGACCGATTCGAGGCGAGGCGTCGTGTGGTCGAAGAACTCAAAGAGAAGGGATTGTACGTGTGACGCTCCGCACTCACTCGCAGACTCATTGCCGAGAGAGACCATCCCATGCGCATTCCCTGCTGCTCGCGCACCGGCGACGTGCTGGAACCCACCCTCCTCAGTCAGTGGTTCTTCAAGACCGACCAAGTCTCCTCCACTGTCCTCGACCACCTCACACGCCACCCACCTGTTCCCTCCTCCTCGCTCCAGACGCTCGCCACCTACCTCGAGCACCCCAAGGACTGGTGTCTTTCCCGCCAACTCTGGTGGGGGCACCGCATTCCCGCCTTCCGCGTCCAGTCCTCCATTCCCCTCCAAGCCAGCATTCCCGCACTCTCCGCACAGCACTGCGTCACCAAGGAAGGTGTCTGGGTCATCGCGCACTCCAAGGAAGAGGCGAGGGAGTACGCGTCCAAAACCTTGGGGTTCCCCACCGGCACGTTCCAAGTGCTTCAGGACGACGACGTTCTCGACACCTGGTTCTCTTCCGGACTGCTCCCGCTCCTGGCGCCACCCTCAACCAATATCCCCCCGATTTCCGTCATGGAGACGGGTTCCGACATTCTGTTCTTCTGGGTGTGTCGCATGGCGTGGCTGTCCGAAGCGCTCGCGCACTCCTTCCCCTTCGAAGACATCTCCCTCCACTCCATGGTGCTGGACCCCAACGGCAAGAAGATGTCGAAGTCCCGCGGCAACGTGCTGGACCCCCTGGACATCATTCACGGACAGTCGCTGCAACACCTCGTGGAGACGGTGCAGAAGCGGAAGGAGCTGAGCAAGAAGGAGATCGAGGTGTCGGTGGCGAGTTTCAAGAAGCTGTATCCGAAGGGTATTCGCGCGTACGGCAACGACGTGATGCGTTTCACGCTGATCAAGTGAGTGCGGTGGCGAAGAGTGACGCTGTAGCGAGGCTAACAAAACCGCGGGAATCAAGATCAACCCGATCAAGCTGGAGTATGGGCGTTACGTCAGCAACAAACTGTGGAACGTGTTCCGCTTCTTCTCCAACTACGAGCACGATCTCTCACAGCCGATTCCCGCGGCAACTCCCTCCTCCTCTCTGTCCACCGTCGAGCAGTACATGGTTTCCAAGGCGGAGCTGGTGGCGCGAAGCGTGGAGAACGACATGAAGCGTCTGGACGTGGAGACGGCGTGTCAGGAGGCGGCGAACTTCCTGCTCAACTCGGTGTGTGATTTGTGAGTCAGAACGGAGAGAGTGAGGCGTAGTTATGTTGAGTACTGCAAACCGCAGCTGAAAGTGGATGCGTCCAACACGGCAGAAAAAGCTCATGTTTTGTCAGTACTCAAATTCGTCCTTTTATCCTCCATTTCGCAGCTTCACCCGTTCATGCCGTTTGAGACGGAAGAAATCAACTCCATTTTGTCGCCCTCGTTCGTTCCGCTCCTCCACCAAAACTACTTCACTCCCTCCAACCCCCTGCGCGTGCAGCGCGTGAACAAGTCCCTCATCTCGGAGGTGGAGGTAGTTCTTCTTCTCCTTCTTCATCGTAGAGTTACATCGATCTTGTCCACGATGTGCGATCGCTCCAGAAACTCATCGGCGATCTGCGGAAGGACAAGGACGAGGCGCGTCTCTGTTATCTGCTTCTCGGTGCCAACACGTCGGAGCCTTCTGTACCGATGGTCGATTTGGTTCACAGACTCACCAGACTCGATATCGCGCTGCTGAAGGAAACGCCTCGCTTCTCGCAGATTCACATGCCCTCGAGCATTCCCGGAGTGTCCGTGCTGTTCCCTGTGCCGGAGGAGCGCAAGAGTGGAGTGATGAAGCAGATTCAGGACAACATGCGAGGCATCGAGAAGAAGCTGAAGCAGTCGGAGAAGAAGCTGGAGAGCATCCGGAGGAACCTCGCCAACCCCATGTTCCTCAGTCGCGCGAGCAAGGAGGTCTGCGAACGCGAGAAGAACGACGAGGTGGTGGTGGCGTCGAGCATCGAGGTGATGAAGAAGAACCTGAAGGACTTGGAAGCGCTGTGCGAGTTCAATCACTCTTCTGTTTGTTGAGCAAGTGTCACAAAGAGAAGTCTGAAATCAACTCTCAAAAGAACTCTAAAACAAACAAGCCACAATCAGACTTCATATTTCACATTCACAGGATTCTGAATGAGGAAATCGTGTGTTTCGGGAAGTCTCATCACTTCCTCCTTACTCATACAACCGTCCACAAACCCCAGCATCTGCGTCTCGCGCTCCTTCAACGCCTTCGAGTTCAAGTGCGAGCCCAGAATCTGCATCTTCTTCCCCGGGAACTTCACCGCCCTCAGCTCCTTCGACAGCTTCTTCTCAATCGACAGATAGTACTTTCTACCCATCACCACACCCACGCTCTCTCACCGAATCTCGCTGTAGCGTCGGTACACGCGCCAGCTCGCCATCGCCGTGTCCTCCATGCCACCCACCACCTCCAGACAGAACTCCTGGTAGCTGTTCGCCTTCACGTCGTAGCTTCCCGCCAACTTCCGCTCGTACTGCACATCCACGGAGATCATGCACACCGACATGATCGTCAGCGACCTGAAGTCCACCGCCGGCTTCGTGTACGCCACGCTCACCGTCGCCTCCTCGCGATCTAATCATAACTCATCTTCTGAACTCTTACCTCGCTGACGCACAAAGCCGTAGAAACCCGAACAGCACTGCACGATCTCTTTGACGGACCACGAGGGAAGGTTCAGAAGAATGCCGTACAACCGAGAACATATGTCCTTGTCCGAAAACAGGACCAATTTGGACTCGTTGTTGGTCAGAATACGCATCTCTTCGTCGTCCACGTCGATCTGAAGGCCCGCCACCGGCAGGTACCACAGCAGATCCGCGTTCGGCGACAGCAACATGCAGTGATACTGCGTGAGGACGAAATAGTGGGTATTTTTGTCAACGCAGCAGTGGAAGACGTATTGCTCGTCCGGCTCGCTCTCCACACGATAGCGCGTGGTGGCGGTGAAGTACAACTCCTGCCCGAACGCCATCTTCTCGTCGAAGCCGCGCAGCACGTGGTCGCAGAGAATGCACCGCGGCAGACGCACGCGCGCCACCTTCTCCTGGTGGCTGATCGAGTCCTTCGCCGTCTCCATCAGCTTCGCCGCGTCGTCCAACAGTCCCGACACGGGCTTGGTGACAACGCCCACGAGGCCCGTTCCCACGCCCTCGAGCAGACCCTTCACGCCCTTCTTCGCGCCACGCACAGGATCCATAACCACTCCCGTCACGCCCGACGTCAGCCCGTGGATGAATCCTTTGCGTCCCAGAATGCGCTGCTCCTTGTAGTGCTTGTTGAAGGACAGTGCCGCCACGCCGTCGCTCAGAGTGCCCGTCACCTTCGCCACCGTGTTCAGCACGCCCTTCGTCGTGTTCTGAATCAGCACCTTGCCTCCTTCCTGCACGCGCTTGTCGAAACCCTCGCTGTATTCCTCCTCCGTCGTCGGATCCACCACGAACGCTTTGATGCCGGACCGCACGTCGTTGATCAGGCCCACCGGGTTGCCCAGCAGGTTTACGCTGCCCAGCACCTTCAGCACCTGCTTCGTGACCTGCGGCACGAAGAACTTCGTCACAGCACGCACCAACTCCGTCTGGTACCCGAAGAACCGATGCAGCGTGTACGCCTGCAACACGATCTCCGTGTCGTCGATGTTCGCCACCAGACCGCACAGCGTGTCCAGCACCGTCTGTACCGGCACGAAGAACGACGTCGGCGGCAGGAACACGCCCGTCACGGTGGTCGCGGGGTCGATTTTGTTGCTCACCGTCAGACACACGTCGCTGATCGCGAGGTGCTCGATGAACAGCTTCGTGGAGGACGCGCTGCGCAACACGATCGATGAATTCGGGCTGAATTCGGGAATGTCGAAATACTGGGCGTTTTTGGCACCGGCGAGAAGGTGGAAGGGAATGTCTCCGATGAACTGAATCAGCGCCACGAGCAGCCGGTTGTCCATCGCCAGGAACAGCGGGTTGAGCGTCAGCTCGCAGGAGTGGATGCAAGGAACGGAGGCGTGGGGAAGCAACACCGCCGAGGCGGCGATAGCGGGCTTCTTGGGGTTCACTGCGCCGAGAAGAACCGGGCTCAGTGCGTTGAGGAGTTGGTTGTCGATCTGGAGAGTGTTGAGCGTCAGACTCACGCTCTGCTTTCGCGAGGAGTCGCAGGTGAGTGTGAGTGAAAGGTCCTTCAGATACGCGGTGAGAACCTCCACCGGCTTTGCGTTCAGCAGACTCACCGCCACGCCGTTCAGCGCCACACTCACTTGCGTATCCACGACCACTGAACGCTCGTCTGACACCCACTCCGTCTTCAGGTGACAGCCCGTCAGAGCGTCCGGCTTGCCTTCGTATCCATTGTACTCGTTGAAACGGCGAACCTTCACCTCCTTCTCAAACACCACGCTGTCCTCCTCGTCCGAAATCACCAGGGAAACCGTCGGCTTGTTCAGCGTAACGCCTGATGGCAAAAGAACCCTCGATTTCCACACCGCGTTGACATAGCCCACATTCACTTGACGGAACGGCGGCAACAGCGACAGTTTCACCGGGCGTTTCATCATCTTCAGACGATCCTTCATATTCCCCGCCTCGCCGCTCACCAGTGCGTCGTTCACGCTCCACAGCACCATGCCCACGCACACGCCACTTCGGTCGGCTTCGGAGTCCTTCACCACCTTCGTTACGATGTACCTGCCGTCCTGTTGGAGGCTGAACGAGCACCCGGGCTTCATCGAACGGATCACGAACGTCACTGGCGTCGCCGAATAGGCGGCAGGAGTGCTGAGCTTCTTCGCCTCGCCAAAATCGAGCCTCTTTCCGTCAACACGGATCGACGCAAACAGTCTCGATTTCGACGTCATGATGTTGTCGACCTCGTCCAGCTCCACCGCGAATCGGCGCGTCTGCTCGAACTCCTCGTTCTCCTCCTTCTCGTGCTCCTCCGTTGCCTCTCCCGTCTCGTTCTTCAGCGCCTGCTGCAGATGCACGTTCAGTCCCATCGCCTCCGAAACCCGTTGCGCGCCCACGTGCAGAGTCTCGTACGCCACGGCTGCGCGTGCAGTGGTCAGCAGTTGCAGTTGGCTGTCATCACAGAACTGCTTGCAGAGCAGCGAGGGCAAGTACCCCTTCTGCGCGTTCGTCACGCGGTTGTTCTTGCAGTGGACGATGTAACAGAAGAAGGAGCCGCCGCCACACAGCGCGCGCGCTTCCTCGTCCTGCCCCGCGAGCGTCAAGGGAACGCGGATGAAGCGAAGCTGGTTGAACTCCGCGAAGTCCTCAAGGTGGATCTCCGAGCGTAGCTCCAGCCGCGCCCTCTCGAACTGCACGGTGACCATCACGAAGAGCGAGGTGCTGGCGTGCTCGAACACCATCTCCTTGTCGAACGTCACGTGGGAACCCTTCTTCGCCTCCGTCTCGATCATGGTCTCCTGGTTGGTCACGCGCAACTGGATCGCGCACGGCTTGCGGCGCGGGTTGCTGATCGAGACGAGCTGCGACTTGATCCAGAAGTAGTGGTCGTTCAGCATCAGATCAATCTCGTCACTCGCTCCCTTGCCCACAATCACTGCCGGTTGCACGCCCGAAGACAGCGACGCCTGCGAGGTCGTGAGCGCGTGCTGCTCGAACTCGCTCAGGGCTTCCGTGAACGTCGTGATCTCCTTCGTGACGGACGCGTACTCGAAGCGCGCTCGGTTCAGCGCCTCCTCCAGCAGAATCTGCTTGTGCTCGAACTGTTTCTTCAACAGCCACTTCTCCTCCTTCTCCTCCGGACGCACCACCAGGATGAACGTGGCGTTCTCGTTCTCGACGCCCACGCGCAACGCCTCCGCCATGTCCTTGCGACGGATCACGCCCTTCTCGCCGCTCGCCTCCAGGTCCACGATCATGCACGGCGCGTAACGCTGCTCTGACTCGGCGAGCACGTTCTCAACGAAGAGCACGACCTGCTTGGTGCCGCACGGGTTCGGCAGCACGAACATGCGCGAGGAGAGCGGCGGCACCACGACCGACCACGCCAAGTCGCAGCCCATCTGCGCCACGCGCAGCGAGCTCAGACACGAGCGGTTGCTGAGGCAGTACGCCACGCTCTGCGGCTCGATGGACGAAAAGGTGATCACGCGCTGGTTCGCCTCGATCGCCGAGTCCATGCGGAAGAAGGACGGGTTCGACTCTCCGTACTCCTCCTTCATCACGAAGTCGTACTGCCCCGTCTCGCTCACGCGCAGAAGCGGGGAGTGCAGCTCTCTCCCCTCCTTCGTGAGAGTGAACGTGACGCCCGAGGACGACGCGGAGAACGAGTTCAGCTCCTTCATCGAATTGCTCTCCAGCGCGAAGGACGAGTAGCCATCGCTCAGCGTCACGTCCAGCTCGCTCTGGTTCCGGAACACGAACAGCGGGTAGATGGTGATCAGACGCGTCTTCGCGAAGGGCTCGCTCAGCTGCTTCACCGTCACCGAGTAGTACGTCTGGTTCATGTCGAACGGCGGCGACGGCGGCAGAATCACCTGCACGGGCTGGTCCTTCACCAGCGTCGTCACCGTGCTCCAGTTCGACGTCTTCTTTCTCAGCGCGATCACCGTCTTCTTCTCACGCTCCACGCCGAAGATAGCGGGCTGCAGCTTCTCCTCCTTCTCTCCCTCCAGAGCGATCTGATTTCCCGCCAAGAACTGCGTCGTCTTCTTCTTTCCATCCGTGATCAGCAACTCGTCGCCGCATCGGTTCATCACCCAGTACTGGCAGAACACCGACAGCACCAGCGCGCTCGACGCCGAGAAGCTATACTCGTAGCCCAGCACTGTGCCGCTGTTCTCCAGATCGCTCAGCTTGTAGTAGCCCGAGCAGTTTGGCTGGATGGGAATCACCTCGTTGTTCCATACAAACTGTTGGTTCAGCGGGCGGATCGCCACGAAGAACCGCTCCTTCTGCTCGCCGTTGACGCTCGCCACCTCCTTCTCCTCGCCAGGGCGCAGCGTGCCCGTCTCCACGGGGATCACGCCTCCTTCTCGCTTCAGAATCCTGAACTCCACGTCGATGGGCAGCAGGTTCTTCAGCAGCAGCATCGGCGAGCACTCCACCTCGAACACGCTGCGCTGACTGCCGTACGCGCCGAACACGCCGTCCACCGTCTCGCTCTCGATCTGTCCCAGCACGTCCGCGCTCTTCTTCTCCATCTCGTGCGGAATCGCCACCAGATGATCACTCTTCACGATGTGGTGGCGCACGCGAAGCAAGCAGTACTGCGGACGGTCTGGCGAGCCGATGTTGACGCATGTTCGACGCAGGTTCAGCGAAGTGATGTCGCTCTCGCTGAACGACGACACCAGACAGCCCGGGTGGGATCCCATGATTTCGAATCGACCCTTCATGCGTCTCTGGGCACTGTCAAAGACCGTCTCATCCTTCTTCATCTCCACGAAGGATTCCGCCGTGCTCCTGTAGCGACGAACACCCACGCTCGGTGTCTTGGTGTCGAACGCGGCGTTGTTGCTTCCAATGGGTGCTCCGAAGAAGTTGTCCGTGTCGTCCTCCAGGTTCTTCTGCTTCTTCTGACTCTGCTTCACCTCGACCTGGCAGCCCTGCACCTCTGTGTCCTCAACGAATCGACACAGCACGGGGATGTTCAGATGATTCACCACCGAGAACAGCGAGGAGAGCGTGATGCTGCGAACGCCGTTCTGGTTCGTGATGTGTACCAGCACGTCGTATAAGAACTCGCCGCTCAGCGAGTGCACGCTGAAGGGCAGCTCGGCCTCCGTGTCGCAGCAGAACTCGATGCGCGCGCAGTTGGGAATGGAGACGGACACGATGCGCTGGTTGTACGACTCGACGTTGCGGAGGAGAGGAAGTGACGGGTGCGCGGGAAGAGACGAACGACGACTCGAGTGCGCGGGAACGGAGAGGGCGTCAGATGCAGCGGGAGGCGTGGCGAGCGTTACAGAACGAAGACGCGACCACTCCTTCTTCTCGGTGTTCTCGTTGGCGAAGAAGGACACGGTTCGGGTCTCGTTCTGGGTGAAGGAACAGTCGAACAGCGCCTTCTCGTTCTCCTCTCTCCAACGGAAGGAGTTCTTGTCGCTCACCAACTCCTTCACGCCCGACGTCACGCGAACGAACGGCTCGACGGAGTACAGCTCCACGCTCACCAGGTGCGTATCCGTCGCATCCTGCATAAACAGCAAGCCACTCTTCAACAGCGTCCGCTCCCTCGCCTCGATTCGCTCCCACTCCTTCTGCAGCTTCTTCACCTCGTTCCCGAACCCGCCGTCGAACACCACTTCAAACTCGATGTCGTCCGAGAGCTGGTTGTTCACGTACACGTAGTAGCCGCTCTCCGTGTGGACGCTGTGGCTACGCACCTCGTCGAAGTCGTGGAGGAGTTGCAGCGTCGACGCGCAGAACGCGTGCGACACGTTCACGTTCATCATCTTCTCCGCCTGCAGCGTGCAGCTGCTCTGGCAAGGCATCTCGCCGCTCGCCGCATCGTCCGTCAGCTGTCGCTGCGTCACCTGCGCCAGCAGAGGCCACGGCTCGATGAGCGGCTCCCAGGCGATCAGCGCGTGATTGTAGAAGTCCGCGGCAAGCTCAAACTGGAGGAGGACGAAGAGCTGCGCGTCTAGCGAGGCGGAGAGAGTCAGCTCGGACAGCACACACTGCACGAACGGCAGCTCTGCCACGCCAATGTCGTTGATCACCTCCAACTGCACGGAGGGCAAGTGGACGCTCACGCTGAGGTTAAGCGGCCCTCGCGACACGATCAGAGGAAGCGCGATCACGGGCAGCGACGTCGTTGCAGAAGGCTGCTCCTGAGCGGGCTTGGAGACACCCTTCAGCAGCTGAGTGAAGTCCTCCAGGCAATGCAGAACGATGGAGATGTCGCGATACCCAACGGAGAGCTGGACGGAAGACATGCTTTGAATGGAGGTGTTGATGGTCCTGAACGCGTCCTTGCACTGCAGGTCGCAGCACAGACACCAGCTCTGCATTACATCGAGGTAGTCGCGCGAGGGCGTGAGGCACTCCTCCGTGCACTGGGCGATGCGGAAGTCGGCGAGGGATAAAGAGACGGAAGTGTCGAGTGTGCTGGTGAAGGAGACCGAGACGGTCGGCGAGACGGAGACGAGGAGGAGGGGCGACGCCCGAGCAAACGACGAGGGGAAGTAGAGCGTGAGTGGCGTGGCGGAGACCGTCACGAAGAGATGGGGCAGCAAGTTCGCCAGGAAGGGAGAGAGCGAGATTCCCTTCTCTCCAGTGGTGTTTAGAGCGGGGTTGGTATCTTCGGTGGTGATTGGAGCGGGGTTGGTATCTTCGGTGGTGATTGGAGCGCGCTTCGCGTCAACTGCTTCTTCATTGGAAGCAGAGCCTTCAGCAGCGGCTTCGGCGTCAGATGGAACGTCTTCAACTAAGATGGAATTGAGGGAAGAGGCGAGAGCGACCAACTCAACAAAGAGCGGTGCTACGAAGACGCGTGCTCGGTGCATGGCAACGCGCACGTGCGTCTCTTCATTCAGCAAACACAGCACGGAGAGCGCGGGCTCGTGATCGTCTCCCAGCAACACGGGACGCTTCAACAACTCGCTGATCTTCGCGTCCTGGCGAGCGTCAATCAGCGACAGCGAGGCCAGCTCCACGCCCACAGCCAGCTCGCTTCGATTCAGCTCACACCCCAGAGTCAGGTTGTTGAGCTCCAGCACGGTGAGAGAGTCCTTGTTGCTGCCGCACGCTTCGTTCTGCTCCGCCTCGGAATATCCACCTCCGTTCTTCATCACCTCCAGACGCACCGCGTCGAGTCGCACATCCACACGTATCTCGGGGCACTCTTCGCTTGAAGCACTGATAGGGGCCGGCTCTGGGAGCGATGGAACTTCCGAACCATGCTCATTTGATGACACTGTGTCTGCGACAGCTTCACTCGCGGGCTGAGCCACGCTTCCTTCAGACGCCTCAGGCACCATGACAGCTTCGCTCGCAGGCTGAGCCACACTCTCATACACCGTGACGGCGGCTTCAGCGAAGTTCTGGAGCAGTCGGTGTGTGATGAAGTCCAGTTGCTCCTGGTTCAGCGTGAAGTGCACCGGAGTCACGCCCACGCGCGCGGACAGCAGCGAACTCAGCTCCACGTCACACGTCACGCCCACACGACGCAGCAGGGACTGGCTCACCAGCTGGCTCTCCGCGTTGTGGTACACGCTCACAGCCTGCATGCCGTCGATCGACACAGACAGCTCGGACGCCGACGCGACGCCTCCTTTGTTGCTGGCGTCCACCTTGCCCAGCTCAAAGCGCACCAACTCTTCCGACGCGCTCGTCGATGGGATCAACACCACGAGGTTCTGCATGTCGACATGCACCTTGGGCAGGACGAGCGATGTAGAAGTGGCGGACTTGTTGAGGATGTTACTGGCGACGAGCGCTTGGAACAGCGAGGAGACGAGTTGGAGAACGGAGGAGTGAATGGAGGCTGAGGGGGCGGTGACAGCGGTCTCTGCCTGAGGCGCGGGCGACGCCAGAAGACGCTGCAAGCTGCCGTGCTTCAAGTACTCCAGCACCTCCTGCACGTAGCGGAACCGCAGCGTGATCACGGGCGCTTTGATCGAGCACGCGATGGTCGTTTCCTCGATGGAAATGCTCTTCTCGGCGTTCACCAGCAACAGATCCGCGCTGAGGAAGTCCTCGTCCTCTCTGATGTCGCTGACCTGCAAAACATGGGGGTAGCGCCCACAGCCCGAGGTGGTGTCCAGCAGCGAGACGTTGTGGAGCGCCGCCACGATGTGCGACGTCGCCTTGCCCTGCGCGAACGAGGCGTTCAGCTTCTCGAGCGAGAGCGTCGAAATGCACTCGTTCGCGTCCGTCAGAACGTCCACGCGGAGCGACGCCAGCTTCACCTTCAGATCCAGCAGGTACTCCTGCTCGTGCGGCGACACGGGCTTGTCCTGCGGCGGGGAAGCAGGTTCGGCGGACAGAGCGGGGAAGGCGGGAAGACCCGAGAAGAGTGGAAGCAACGACAGGAGCACGGAGGAGTTGAACGACACTATCCATAATACCCACGATAACTGGAATACCGGAAATAGGGCCGACATCGGCAATCACGACGGTGGCTGCCTGGAACACCTCATTCAGCATACTCAACTCGCCCACGCTGGCGAAGCGCAGCTGCAAGAAGGGCTCGGCTGGGTTCGTCGACGCCACGAGCTCGTAGCCCTCTTGCGAGGACGAGCGCGTGTAATCGCGAATGGCGAAAGAAGGGACGTTCACGGTGATGTCCATGTCGTAGAGGTGGTCCTGGTACGACATGCTGACGGGACCCATCTGCAGCTCCATCAGCTTGGCGTGCGAGTCCTCGGGACTGAACACGACGGCGGTGAGTCCGTCGAGCTTGAGATCGATCACCATGCTGGGCTTGTACTGGAGCAGCAGGAGGTCCTCGTAGGACAGGTGGACCACCCCGTGCGTGGGCTCCTCGTCCACGAGAGAGAGCGACGGCGTGACGGCGCGCGCGTCGGACACGGAGGACACGAGCCACGAAGTGTCCTGCTGAAGCGCGGACTGGTGCTCGCGCACCGCCTTCAGCAGCGTCTTGTGCAGTCGGTCGGGCGAGTCGGCCCACGCGTCGATCGCGTGGTCTGCCAGGAAGATGCTGCCCTCGTAGGAGAGACAGCTGAACAGCAGCTGCTTGGGCAGGAGCAGGATGGAGAGAAGGTCGATGTCCAGCTCCTTCTGCTTCGCGAGATACGACGTGAGCACGGGGATTGCCCAGTTCGCCGCCATGTTAATCACCTGCTTCGTCACGTTCAGCAGGATCGGGCGAATGGCGACCGAGAGCAGCATGGACGCGCTGCGCACCTCGTTCACCAGACACAGGTCCACGCTCACCGACACGTCGAACGGCTTCACCAACAGCGTGTCCTCGAAGCCCTCCGTCACCAGGTTGGAGCAGCGCGTGTGGCTCGCGAACACGCGCCCGCCCACGAAGCCGATCGCCACGTCCTGCACGCTGACCTGGATTGTGTTGTACAGGTCCTGCGGCGTGATCCGCGTCGCGTCGGACACGGGTTCCTTCGGCTGCGACAGCATCGTGATGTCGCCGAGTTGCAGCAGGAGCAGATTGGTCTTCGACCGATGCGCCGAACAGGAGTCGGGAATGATCACGTTGATCGGCTGCAGCGCCACATCCAGCGACATCCCGCGGTTCTTCAGCACCGTCGACACAAGCTACTCATCACGCCCACCGACCACTCCAACGTTCACGTCGCCGTTGCGCAGACCCGTGACCAGGTTGTACGCCTTCTCCTCGTACACGCTCATGTTGACGGTGTTGTTGGGAATGAGGAACTTCGCCAGCTCCAGCACCCACTCCACGTTCACCACCACGTCCAGCGACAGCACGCGGGCCTTCACGCGCACGTCGCTGCTGTTGTCCAGAGACGGCAGCTCCACGTGGCCCTGCAAAAAGGGGGATGCCACACGCCCGCGGAAGTTGGCGGGAAGCAACGGAGCCTCGCCACTCGCCTCGGACTCCTCATCCGTGGGCGTGGTAACCAGCGGGATCTGCAGCGGCTTGTTCACCACCACGATCTCCTTGTAGCGCGTCTTGTTGGGGGAGGTGTCCAGCACCTTCAGGTCGCTCAACATGAACCAGAGCTCGAAGAAGTCCTTGCGCTGGTACGCCTGCAGACACAAGCGATCGAGAATCACGTCCATCAGCTTGTCCTCCTCGCGCTTCAGCATCACCTGCACGCTGCCCAGCATGAAGTCTGCCGAGAGAATGATGTCCAGCGGCTGCCCGCCCTCCCACGGGTTCAGCTCCTCGTCCGACACCACCACGTCCTGGTACAGCTCCGTTCGCATCTCCTCCTCCTCCTCGTCCGACGAGGACGCGGCAGCGTCGATGCCGCCCTCGCGCTCGATCTCCATCCGCGCCATCTTCCGGAAGAGCACCGTGTTCTCCAGCGAGAACAGGTCCTCCAGCTCCTGCTTCCTCTTCTGCGCCTTCTTGTCGTTGCGCAGCGACTCGTACCCCTGCGCGTGGATCGACCGCTTGTACAGCACGATGTACTCGTTCCGCTGCTTCTTGAAGCGCAGGTAGTCCGCCCACGACGTGCTGCGGTGCTTCTCGCTCACCTCCTTCTTCACGCAGCGAATCGCGTACTGCCACCAGGCGCGCGGCGCCTTCGACACGCTCTTCTCGGGACGGTTGTAGCACTGCTGCGCGCGCTTGCTCTGCAGAGAGAGATTCGCGAGGAGCGTCGACGCGTCGCGGATTTGCTTCTGGAGGAGCGTCACGGTGAGTTGGGGCAAGGTGGCGGAGGCGATGATGATGGGCGATGCCGTGTTCACGTACTTCCAACACAGCGCGGCAAACTGCGCGGCAAACTGCAAATTCTCCAGCGAGCAGAACTTCGGGTACTTCTCCTTGAACTTGGCAATGAACAATTCCGTCTCCTCCTGCTCGCTCCGGCCGCGGATTCCGTCCTTCTTGATCTTCCCGTAGGCCTTCATGAACTTCTGATTCACGATCACCTCCTGATTCCAACCCAGCTCCTTCATGGCCGAAATCGCCGCTTCTTCTGGAGTAGGCTTACGAAGCTCAGTTCCACGGATATCGACGTGGAGAAGCACGGACAGCGAAAGCGGGTGGATGATGTAGTGCGTGGGAACCGGTAGTTGGGCGCAATCAGCCGGTTTCGTGAAGGCGTACTCCATATCCTTCGTCATGGCGATCGCGTTGGACGTGTTCACCTGGTACTTCGAATCGGAATCCCAGTACACGCCGAAGCGGTCGATCAAGATGTCCTTTGAGAACATGCCGTTATGCTGGACTGCCTTGGTCGGGCTCTTCGGTGGAGCAGATGGGTCACTTGGGTCCGCAGATTCGTTGTCTCGATTCGGAGAAACGATAATGCTGTGCAGGGACACGCCGCCACTAAACGGGTGCTTCGGATCCGAACTGTGGTCCTCGTAGCGGATGTGGATCTCGTCAATCCGCAGTTCAAAGTTGCGGATCACCTTGTTCAGCAGGTTGTTCACCAACGACTTGTTTTCCTTCTCATGTAGCTCCTTCTCCTTCGTCGCGTCCTTCTCCTCAATCGCCTTCAGGCGTTGTCGTTTGAGTTCGATGCTTCGCTGTTTGTACGCCTCCTCGTCGTAGTGCACTTCGGCACGCGGACACACCACAACGAACACATTCTTGATCGAAACCTTCGTTGGCTTTCTCCCAAGATCCTTCCAGGGAAGCTACATCGATCAGCACAGACAGCAACGCACTCGTACATTGATGCTCAGCTCACCGATATAGCCAGACTTGATTTCAACTGGGAGATCGAGAAAGTCGAGAGCCCCGGTCTTCATTTCCTAGACCTCAACACATTCGAGCAGGAAGCACGAGGTTCTTCCACTTTACGTCACCCTTCCACAGGGAGAGTCTCAAATCGTTCTTCTCAATATCCTTGATAAACTCTCCCAAGTATCGGGAAATCATCGATATTGCGAAGTCTTCTAGCATTCTTCACTATTGTTGCAGTGAATCACACGCTAGAAATACAACAACGAGCGCGCCACGATACAACCAAAATCGCCCTCCTTTCGGGAATTCAGTAAAGCGACCTGTCTTCAATTCTCCTCTATTCGTTTCGCTCCGCACCCAATTCTTCAACCAATGAGTGTATTACGCGTCGCCAATAGCGATAAACCATAGGACAGTGAGGGCTCCAAGGACGACTTCTTTCTGAGTTCTGACCATGACGGTATGGCTCGTTTTCCCCGCTTCATCGAACTAGAGAACGAAGACGCCGCTCTTATGGAAGATGACGTATCGGACGAGGAAGTGAGCGAGAAGGAATCCTCCGACGTGGAATCGGACGAGCACAATTCCTCAAAGAAGGTGCTGGGAGAGATGAAGCCGCTTTCCGAAGAAGCCATTGCCGAGTTCAACAACAAAATCAAGCGAACGGGCGTTGTAGGTGCACATAGACGAATTGATCGGTAGATATATCTCAGTTCCATTCCTCCCTACATGACTTGGCAGAAGATCATCTACTTGCTGGGCCAGTACGGCAAGATCAACCGCAGCTTCATCGTGGGCGACGAGAAGTCGGAGGCGTACCATCGCAAGCACCCGAATTCCCACAAGAGACAGCGATTTGTCGAGGGGTGGGTGGAGTTTGAGGACAAGAACGACGCCAAGACGTGCGTGGCCCAGCTGAACGGCAGAATTGTGGGAGGGAAGAAGAAGTCCGAATTCCACGACTACCTCTGGACGCTGAAGTATCTGAAGGGCTTCAAGTGGCCGCAGCTCGAGGAAATGCTGTCCTACGAAAAGCGGCTGCGCATGGACAAATTGAAGTCCGAGTTCGCCCACAGCCGCAAGGAGGACGAGGAGTACTTGGAGAAGGTGGAGAAGTCGAACAAGCACAAAATCGCCGTCGAAAAGAGGAAGGAGAAGGAGAGCAAGAAAGAGTAGTTTAGTTTCTTTCGCGTGTTTCCTCAACAAAAGCGCGATCATTTGAGATAATCGGAGAACAGCGGAATGGACATCAGCTGCTTGTACAAGGGATTCTTCATAATCGTTGGGTCCGCCTGCTGGATGGAGCTCAGAATCACTTCCGGTGGCGAGTTGTTCCTGTACGTCACACATCTCCCTCATTCCAACATCAAGCGCTCCAGTATGCTGACGCGCTGTTTCAACAGATCCACCTCTCTCTGCGACTCCCGCAATCGGTCAAATGTGATCGTATCTTCAGGGTAGTTGTATCGCTCACGATCCTTCGCGCCGTACAGGATGTACATGCCCTCATTCGGCTCCTGCGACGCCGGGACCATGAACTGAAAGATGTGCAGAGTAGCCAACAAGTTCGCAAGTCGAATCACATTTCCCTCCTCTCCTCCGAATACCTTTCCGATCTCCTACGCGTAAACGCAGTGAAGTAAAAGCAACGTCCACCTTTAGGAATCCCTTCTGGTTCACGTAGTTCAGCAGCCGGGCGATCAACTCGCCGTCCTCCACACTCTCTCTCGAAAAGGACTGCAACGCGTCATTGTCGTCGTGCGGTATCCGCGTGTGGGAGCATGTGAACGTGTTTCCGTCCCAGAAGGAGGGAGTGGGAGGAAGCATCTCCGTGTTCATCCGCGTTCGTTTGCTTGCCATTTCAACGCCCTGCTGGTTGTGAAGGAGAGGAGACGATCCGGCCGAGTGCACAAGGCGCGACTTCTGACTCGGATTCATCATGCCTGTCTGCGACGACAGTCCGCCATTCGAGTAGCTCTGTCTCCTCACGAGAGAGGATGGGATCGTTTGTGCTTGCTGCTGCGCGTACACACGCTTGTCAGGCTCGGGATACACAAAGACGTTCTTCAAGCTCTTGCTGTCCACAGCGAGCAACTGCGCCGTCTGGCCGATTCTACAGTTGAATAAAACGCCAGCACCTACACATTCACCCCGGGAGGCGGCGTTGCCTGCACTGTCGACAAGGGGAAGAAGTTGGACACGGTCACGTACTGCTTTCCGTTCACGTTTGCTTCGCATGTGCGGTAGTATGGAACCGCTATATGAATCGACGGGTCCGACTTCAGCGCCATCACGAAGGAGTGTGAAGACGTGCCGCAGATCGTGTACATGGTCGAGGCATCCTTGATCTGCTTCTTTGTAAACGTCTCGTTCTTCTTGTACACGGGCACCGTGATGTACGTGTTGCCAACATCGTTTGGACATCGCTCCTTGTTCTGCGTCTGACCACGCGCGTGCGTCTTCTCAGAACTCGGAATCGTCTTGATAATGTAGGAAGGGTTGAACGAGGGGGAGTTGCGCTTCATCCACGCACCAGACAACGCAATAAGGAAACCCGAAGGAGTGCCAAAAATCGGCCGTTATTCTGGAATCGGACGAAGCGCGAGGGAATGGAAGCACTGAAGGAGGAATGCGATAGCGCACCCACCCGCTCCACTCGGAGAGGACGCACAGAAAAACAGCAATCCTCATGAGTGCGCTGTCTCCGTTTCTAACGTATCTCTCCTTGCACGCCAATTCCGATTAGCTACTTGCCGGTTGTGGGATGTGCGTGTTGTATTCTGGCATTCTGCTCCTGCTATATCATCGTGAAATGCTACCACCACTTGCCCCAGTGGTTCGTTTTCCCGCCGATATCCTTCCTCGGCTACAGAATGCCCGAACACATTACCTACGCCCTCTTCTTCACATTGGGAGCCGTGTGCTTCTTCGTCTCTTTCTTCTATATCAGAAGGCACTCCTTCCAGAAGCACAGACTGTGGCTTCGATTGTCCTGTCTCACTCCTAGGGAACGGGATGAGTACTCTCAAAAGTGGATGCATAGAGCAACGGTGTATGCGCTGTGGTGCCCTCTCTTCCTCACGATTCAAGCCGTGATTCCCCTCCAAGCCGATATTCTGGATGTACTATCCGTATCTCCTTCACCATCGTAGGAAGGCGCCAAGGAAACAGTTTGGAGCATTGTTCACCAGGTGGTGGTTCTGATCCCTCCTGACCTCTAGGGATCTGCCGTAGTGCTGTTCATCCTCTCTCTGATCCACGCCTTCATCGTGTGCTTCTTCATTCGTCACACGGAGGACCACACCTACTCCAGGAAGTCCGTGGTGCTGAAGCACTTGGGATTGTACGGCATGTTCGCCGCGCTCGTCTTCTCCGTCATTTTCCACCCAGCGAGCAACGTGTCCGGCACAAGCGTAGGGATGATTGGGTGATGTCACGACCAGTCGCATGTCGCGTTCAACCTAGCTGGCATTGCGCAGTGGCTCTTCGTGGTGTCCATGATGCTGTTCTTCGGCTCCTACTCCATCGATTTCAAGGACAACGAGTCTGTGGAGTCCGCGACAGAACCGATCGTTCAACAAGAGAAAGAGTGGCGTGTTTGTTCCAAACAGGGGACTCGATCGATTGTTCCTTAAGGTACAGCGTCTTGTCCTTCAGCAGCTCCGTCAGGTCGGTCAAATACGCGCGATTGAGGCGGAACACGGGCATGTTCATGATCAGCACGACATAGAACGTCCACAGAATCGAGTCGCCACTCACGCCACGCATCACTCTGTTCAACTCCCACACGAACCGCTCATACCCGTTCAAGTACAGCTCCACGCCCAAATAGAGAAGGCACATCACGCACAACTGCCACGACGAGCCGCGATTCAGTGGGTTCTCAAACGCGTATTTCAGCCGTCTCCGCAACACACGACTCACCTCCTTCATCTGCTCCTCGCGCGCCGCCGTCCAGTCCTCCAGCTGCACCGAGTACTCCTCCAGCATGTGGCACAGACACACTGTTTCTGGCTCGATCAGGAGCGGCGACAGCGGAGAAGGAGACACTCGCTTCAGCACGGAGGACACGGTGCTGGGGTGCATGAATGCGTGCAGCAGGGGAACGGCTTGGAAGATAGAGAAGGCTGTGTCGACGAACTGACCCTTCTCCAGCTTGCGCCCATACGAGTCGAAGAACAGGAAGAACGGATCAATGGGCTGGTTGCGGGTGGAGGATTGAATGAACAGCAGCACGGCGCACCAGCCGGCGTGGCTCTGGTTTGCGCTCCCACACACACACTCCACATCGTCGTTCTTCTTGCTCAGAAAAGGGTATTGGTTTAGGAGCATTGTTACCTCTCCCTCCAAGTCCGTTTTCTCTCTTCCTTCCACCTCCCTTTTCACATCTCCCTCCACCTCTCTTTTCACATCTCCCTCCACCTCTCTTTTCACATCTCCCTCTCTCTCCCTCTCCTCTCTTCCCTCCATCCACCGATCCATCAGCACACGACACGCCGCCTCCACCGGACAGTGCGTCGTCAGCGATAGCGGCAGCAACACGCCCGTCTCCATCAACTCACCAAGATAGCGTCGGTGACTCGGGTGCAGACGGGCGAAGAGCGCGTCACGATCGGTGCGCTGCAGCACTGCCGGGTGGAGAGCCCGCAACACAACACAACAGCCAAACAGAAAGGAGGAATCGGCCTGTTCACAACACAACAGTCGTCTCCAGTACCCCTCGATCTTCTCTTCGCCGCCGTTGCTCGACCCCAGCACGAGAATGAAGTAGAACAAGAAGGCGTCCTGCCTCGCCACGTTCTCCAAGCACCCATCAAACACGGAACACACCGTCTTCTCCTGCAGATCCACGCCCAGCGCGAGGAACAGCTTCACGTACAACAGCCAGAGGAAGTCGCTGTGACGGTTCGCGTCCAGCTTCGAGAGCACGAACTTCACCGCCTCGTCCACGTTGTAGCGAGAGAGCGAGGGCACGGGCTTCTACGCGTGATCAGGATACAGTGCGGCTACGCTCAGCTCGCGGCGGATTTGAGGGATGTCGTTCGCGTCCTTCGTCAGGATCGAATACACCGATTGCAGCAGGGAGCGGGGCGAAAGGTCGCTGAAGACAGGCGTGCTCATGTCAAGAGGAATGTTGCAGTCGTCGCTGTCGGGCGCCTCGATCACCTCTTCATTCTCCTCTTCTTCGCGAACGCTTCCGATTGTCGCCTTTTCTATCCCTAAAGAATAGCATCAACATATACCGTAAGAATAGGGCGTGAGAACGCCTCTCTGGAAGGGCGCACGGATGTTGACGGAAGCGGCTGGTTTCTGCAAGGTCGCCTTCACGAAGAGACTCCGTATGTTCTGCATCATTCGCTCCACTGCCGCTCTGTCGTACCCCCTCCTTCCCGAAACTGCTTGCACGCGCTTTTCCTCCTCTTGGATTTTGTCTAGCAAGCACTGCGGGAAGGAGAGGAACTGAAACGACCGATCGCTCTTCTTGCTACTCCGCAGAAAGGTCTCCGCGAAGGATTCCGTCACTTGCTGCGGCGTTTCGGAAGGGACGAGCACACTCTTACTCCGGAACAAACGCTGCATTTCGGATTCGGCCTCCCTTTCGATTTCCACCTTCTTCTGTGTGTATTCTTCCAGTTCCCTCTGTAGCTGCGGAATCAAGCTTCGTTTCAACTCCAACTGCGTCTTCAGCTCCGAAAGACGCAGACGAATGGACTCCACCTCCATCTCCGACTTCTTCTCAATCTTGGTTAAGTCGGCGTTCTCCTTCTCAATCTTCTCCCTCTCATCACTCATCGGGGACAAACAATGCCGCTCAGAACAAACACGACGCAAAACCTAACCAAAAACTAAACACGGTATTTCCTCCGAAGCACATAACCACGAGCGTACGCCACCGTTTTGACCACGTCAGGAATCGACGTGTTAAAGTTACGATCCCGAATCCCCTTCTGCTGACACAGCAGCGACGATGGGTCCTTGTCACACTGCGGGCCCTTCTTCCCCTTCGCCCTCAACATCTTGTATCCGATGGAGGCATCCTCCGCCAATCTTCTGTAGCACGCCAAATACCAATACGGCGGCATCAGCTCGATCAGATAGGAGTTCGGCAGCATGAAGATGGTATTCGTCAGACCCGCTCCGTGCGCGGCCACCAGAATGTCAACAGCGAGGAACCGCTTCACCTGGTCCGCAGCCGACTCTCTTTCCAGCACAGTGAACTGAATGATCATCTGTGGATGAGACCCTCTTTCAAACCAAACCGTGTCGTTGTACTTCTCCTGAAGCGCTGCTAGCAGCTGCCGCTCGTTCAGAATCATTCGCTTCGTCACGCGACTCACCTGAACCAGATTCAGCTTCGATGAAACGGTCTTCATCACAGGCTTTACGCCCGCTCTCTTGTACGCCGCGGCTCGCACCATGTCCACAGCTAGAGGTTGTGGAATGAAATCACCGGCTCCTTCGGAATCCCAATTTCGCAGCACCACAAGGAATTGATCACAGAATAGCTTGCGCGGTTTCAGGAGAGCATCGTTTTGAATGAAATGAATTGTCGGCCGCGTCGATTGCGAAAATAGGTCCAAATACACGTATTCCATGAAACCGTGCCATTTCGTGAAAGACGGCGATTTCTGCCCCGAAACCACAATGTGCGAGATCTGCGCACTAAGCAAACGAAAACACGCCTACAGGCGGAAACAGGTACGGCATCATGGCAAGACGGATTAACTGACTCGATCCCTCCAAGAAGTGATAGATGTTGCCAAAGCTGCGAGGACGCACGACGGCCGTGTGGTTGCCCTGCCTGTGCAGCTGGCTCTTGGCGAGGTGCTGGTCGAGCGTGTCCACGGGACTGACTACGGCTTGAGAACGGCATTTCCCTCCCACAGTAAAAGTCCTTCGTCTTCAGCGTCTCGCGCGCCTCCTTGATCGCCTCCTTCCCCTTGTCGCCGTGGAGAACCACCAGGTTGTCCGGAGGGTTAATGCACGCATTCGTCAGAATGGCGTAGTTCACGGTAAACTTCCCCTCCGTCTCTCCATCGCTCTTCCGCCACCACGCCTCCAGCTCCTCCGTGTTCAGCGTGCCCTGCTGTGCAAGCAACTCGCGGTAGTACTGAAACTGCTCGTACCAATTCTCCTTCGCGAAGTCGATTCGGTTCTTCGCCAGATCGAGGGTTCCGTCCTTCGTGTATACCACCTCTTCCACCGGATTCGTTGTGAACGTGATGGGGTCATACACCACGTCATTGATCCCCACGGCAAGCTTCTCCGTGCTCTGTTCCGGTTCCTCCAGCTTCTTGTCACTCGATGCTCCAAACCGCTTGATTCTCCTCCTCTTCCGAGGAGGTCGTGATGACGGATCTGACGACACTGTTGCAGTCGCTTCCACCGCAGCAGCGGAAGTTGCAGGGAGGGTTGTTGCTGGAAAAGTCGAAGGAAGAGGCGTTGTCGGAGGAATGGGAGGAGGGGGTGTTGTTAAGGGTTCCGTAGCCATTGAAGTGACTTCCTCACTCCGTTTCACCTGAACAGCTTCCGTAGTTTGGGGATACGGCTGAGGAGACTCAACTTCGTCGTACACGTACTCTCTACGCGATCAGCGCTGCTCACTTTCCTTGTACATCTTTGAGACGATGAATGCAGGCTCTCGAACCCGGGGAGGACGAAAGGACCGTTGCATTACGCTCCAGCTGGCAAGCAGCGACAAGCACAGCAGCAACGGCAACACCAGCCACAGCGAGTGCTGCAGCGTTCTTGCGAGAGTCATAACAAACACAAGATTGCAACAGTTTGAAAGCCTACGCTTAGTCATCAAAAGGATTGTCATCCTCGAAGGGGTTATCAACAGAAGCCGCCTTCTTATTCGCCTTCTTGGCCTCCTTCTTAGGAGCCTTCGCTCCGGGCACATTGGCGGAAGGAATGTCGTCATCGCTCGAGGACTCGAAGGGGTTCGCCTCGTAAGCAGCCTACAGCTCACTCCCACCCCACTCGCCTACGGCCTTCTTAGCGGGAGCAGCAGCAGTCGCCTTCTTGGCGGGAGCGGCAGCAACGCCAGACGTGATCTCAGCGGGATCCTTGTAGAACTCACCACCCTTCTGGAAGGCAGGATGCTTGCACACGACGAAGCACGAGAAGATGCAGAAGATGATGCCGATCGTGCCCACAATAATACTCATCAGCGAAATCTTGTTCTCACTGTTCGTGCAGCCGAAGACCATGGCCACAGTGCTACGAATGAGTGGAGGCGGCGACGACGCACAAGAGAGTGAAGAGAGTGCGTCCCATGTAGGAATACATGAAGCCGAAGTACTTGCGAATGAAGTCCTCGAACTTGCCCAGACCGCTCTCAAAGAAAACAAGAAGACAGGAGAAGGCACTACGATCAACCCACGCCACGAGAACACTACATGCAGTAAACCATCATGAACGTGGATGTGAACCCAAGAGTGATCCTCTTCGTCAGGAGACCGAAGGGATAGCACAGAATCAGAGCGACGCCGAGGATAATGTTACCGTATCTCATCACGGTGACCATGGTCGATCCCTTTGCGGTGCTGATCCTACCCGTGAGCGCGCTGAACAATCGTGCACTTATCCGCAGCAAGGTTGGTAGCCTTTTTGATACCAGAGCCCACAGCACTAGCGGCCTTCTTTCCCGTCTCAAGAGCCTTGTCTACAATCGTATTTTCACCGTCAACTTCAGCCATTTCAACTTTATACCTTCAGAGTGAATGATAAATGCAATGAGCCTGTTAGATTATTCCGCCCATTGCACTCACTAGTGTTTCTTCTCACTCGATCGTCGCGTTCTTTCGCCGGGCGTCATCGTTTGAAACGGGATTCTTCACACTTCGCACGGATATCCTTTCCTGCCCATTCAAAACGAAGAGCGCAGGGCGTCGACAACAAACACGCATACCATCACACTAAAAGGTCAGCGGACTCTCCGTACTTCTGTCGCACCACCATGCCAATCGAGTTGGCCGACGGAATACGGTTTCTACATTCAACCCCGCTTCCCACGCCCTACAGTCCCATGTCAGAAGTGGAGAACGTCCTCCGGAACTCCTTTTCCTTCTTCTTCCCCTCAATCTTGTTCTTCGTCTCCATAATAGCCAGGAAGCTCTCCAAAAGCTACGACTCACTCCTCTCGCTCTCCCCCACTCTATACTCAACTAGTTTCAACAACAACAGGAACACGATCATCAAGGTCGCTTTTCCAGGGTACGGAGTGACTCCCGCAAACAGAAGCATCGACGCCACGGATGGAATCGAGAACAGCAGCAAGTACACAGCATAGCGAATGAAGCTATACGTGTACGTCGTAGCCGCGATAAAGGACGACAGCGGAGCCAGGATAATCGACAGCGGGAAACTAGCGAGTCAAGGCGCATCACCACACCAACAGCGAATAGGCGACAACTACGGCGATGGGCGAGCACGTCGAGGTGTGGTAAAGATCCGAACACCACATATTCACGCTCAGCAGACAGACGACTACTCATGAGACATCGCGCCCATTCCCACAGAAGAGGTCGAGCAGCGACAGCAGCATCAGACAGTACTTCACCACGAAGCGAACGCTCATGCTCTTCGGCGCCACCGGGCGTTTCATCAAGAAGCGATAGAGCAGCGTGTGGAAGGAACGCGAGAGCTGGATCTGGTCGGGCGAGAAGGGCTGTGTGATGTAGATCGCCTTGCAGGGCAGGTCCGTGTCGAAGAGCGAGTTGGACTGCTGGACGGACGACGAGGCGCTCAGTGTCTGGTCGGGGTCGCGGCGGTTCAGCGCGTCCTAGGATGGAGAGCAAGAAGGACCGCGTACGTCGCGAATCGACGACTTCTCTGGAAGAAGCGATGGTGCGAACGGAGAGTCGCCGCTCGAGAAGGTTTCTTTGGCGTTCTCTACTCCATCACAACTCCCGCCAACCAGCCACCGCGTCGGTATGACGAGTAGAGCGCGCGATCTCGAATGCCACGCTTCGGCTTCTTCAGGTGCATGGAGTCGCGGCGACGCATGCTGGAGTTCTGGCTGCGATACGCCGAGATGAGCAGCGCGAGCATGCTGGACCCACGCGACTGCACGGAGGACTGCGAGACGTAGTTCGGCCAGGCGACGATGAGGTCAAGCTACGCTGAACGGAGGAGAGAGAGGCTACGCGAATGCCCGCAGAGAGTAGGTACTGGTAGTGTGGGTTGTTGGTGTGGAAGAGGTTCATGATCTCCTTCATGTTCTCCTACACCTCACTGAGCTTGATCTCACCCACTCTCGTCTCGATCACGTCGCTTCGCGTCTTGATCTCCACGTGCTGCAGCGCGCGCAGGTAAATGTTCAGCTCCAGCAGGAAGTGCTTGTACTCCTTGTCGACGAACTTCTGCAGGTCCTTGCAGTTGGGAATGGACGACACGAGAACGTCCGAGAGATCTACCCAGTCACGCCACGCTCCACAACCCACCCAACGTGTACGGGTTCAGGAGAGTGCCCTCACCGCTGATGGCAAGCATGACTGGAAGAACGGGGGATCCCACCGTGATGCCCTCGGGGATGGGCGTGTTCTCCAGATAGAGCAAATCGATGTAGGCGATGGAGTACTTGTCGTCGTACCCGCACTTCACACTCTCCAACAGCGCCTGCGCGCGCGGACCGCGCAGGAAGAAGTGCGTGCCGGACGTGATGTACGACTCGAAGAGGAGCGCCTTGCGCTTGTGGAGGTAGTGCGACAGCCAGAAGGAGAGTGGCGGGAATACGAGCGCGACGAGCGAGAGTCTAATCATGAGAGCGACGCCTCACACGCCACAAGAAGCCGTTCAGGAAGGAGTGGTAGCTCAGCAGACGGTTCATCTCGTCGCGGAATTCCTCGTACTCGGGCATGAAGATCAGAGGCAGCAGGTAGTCTGGCGGGCGTGTTGGAATGCGCCACGGGTCCGTGAAGGTGTTCGAGCCGTTCAGGTAGATGCGGCCCACGTGCTCCATCAGCGTCGCGTTCGTCAGGTAGTGCGAGTTCACCTTCTGCTTCTGCCGCACACGGTCGATATCCTGCGCGTACCACGCCGTGGGCACCGACTGCTCGAGCTGCTGGTACTGGCGCAGTCGCATGCCTACGACTTAGGAGAAGCAGCCACGCGAACGGTTGAACTTCATCGTGAGCAGCGTGGTGACGCAGACCACGATGAACGCGACGACGATGAAGATCACCAGAACGATCGGTCCTCCGAACTGGCGCACGAACTCGTCGAACGGCGTCAGGCAGTCCTTGCCACGATATCCGACGAAGCACTTGTAGGGACAGATCTCCGACTTGCAGCCCTCTTCAATGTAGGTGGAGTGTGCGGGACCGTTCGTGCAGGGCAGGCACGTGGAGACGTCCTCCTCGATCTTGTAGGTGCCCGCGGAGCACTGCGTGCAGAAGATCGTGCCATAGCCGGGCAGGCAGGGAGCCAGCGACGTCCACACTGTGCCGTCTTCGCCGTCGAACACGCTCTTCGTGGTGTTGTTAGATGAGTGTCTCGAAATGCCTCCAGAGAGACTCATTCGCGAAGCACTACCAACACGTGCCACAGACGTATGGTTGCCCATGTGACCTCCCATCGCGCTGTACTCGCCGTCGAACTGGTCCATCGTCACCGTCTGCGTCGTGTTCATCACGAACATGATGCGGCCGCCACCGCCACCACCTCCGCCGTTCTCGCCACCATTGCCACCGTTGGCGTGGACCGCGCCGTGGAAGACCAGCGTGTTGGACTGAATGAAGATACTGCCTCCAGACCCGCCTCCCGAATTCTCCGCCGTGGCAACACCTCCATCGGACGAGATGACTACACCTCACGAAGGGACAGAAAGACAACTGGCCCGACCCAGAATGTGCGTCACGTTACTGATGATGACGATCACACCACCGCCGGGTCCGCCACTCTGGCTCACGCTGCCACCACCACTGCCCATGATCAGCGGATAGTTCTGCTCGTCGTACACGTCGCCGCCGTTCCCTCCCTCGGGATCGCCACCCTTCCCGCCCTTCCCGCCATGGCCGCCGCCGCCTGCGCAACCGAACGGCTTCTTCGACGCATGACCCGGCGAGATGCCGCGACCACTGGGACAGCCCTGCACATAAGGCCCGTAAAGAATACGCACAACGCCCGACGCGTCGATAATGCCGTTGACAGTGACTTCGCGTGAGCACACGAAGATAGAACCGCCCTCCACTTCCGATTTGGTCTCCAGAAGGATCGACGGCGCAACACTACAGGTCACGCGCGCGCCTCACAGCTACAGGAGCACGTAGTGGTGCGTGGCGTTGGCCTCGAACACCGTCCGGTTCGCCAGGAAGTCGTCGTACTAACTGTGAGTCGGAAGCCGCAACACCACCGTGGCGACGAACACGCGCTCTGTGAGACAGTCGCTGCGCTGCGACTTGATCGAGCCCTCCACCACCACGCTGTTGTTGGACAGCAGGTACACGAACTCCGAGTTCAGCGACCCGCTGATGGTGATCACGCCGTGCGACTCCACCATCAGCTGACTGCTACCCCTCACACACGCTCTCCACCACTCACTCCGACGTGTACTCGTCCGACACCATCCCGTCGATCTTCACGTCGTCGTCGCACTCCAGATGGAATCGCCCTCCGAACTTCACCGTCGACTGGGAGAACTTGAACTCGTCGCACTTCATCTCCACGCTCTTCTTCGCGTTCAGCAGCGAGTTCTAGAAATCACCCTGATTTCGGGCACGCACCTGCAGAATGCTGATCACGGGAGACAGAATGGACAGCTCGAACTCGTCCGATAGCGTGTACACACGACCGTTCTTCACGTTGAAGCCCCGGTTCAGGTGACCGATCGCCGGACCGTAGCTCAGCTGCAGCGGCGATATGAAAATAACCGCGGTTCCTTGCACCGTCAATCCCGTGATGCTCTCCTTCCGCAGGAACAGTGGCGTGCCCGCGGGCGACTTGGTGTTCCGATTGTCCACGGTTAAGTACGTGTTCTAGCGGTGAGGCGGCAGACGAGCGCCCACAGATACGTTCTGGAAGGAAATGAAGTGCGTGATCGTGCCCGCGCCTCCGATGAGCCCGCGCTTCCCGCCAAACGACAAGCCGCCATATCTAGAGTGGATTCGAGTGCGAGGAGTTACGCGGAAATCGCGTCGTAATTGGCACAGTTGAGCAACTCGTAGCGAAGGAAGACACGACCTCCGCCGCCTGCCGCGTAGCCCCAGTTCGGTGCGCCGTCCGTGTCGGGGTTGCCTGTTCCGCCGATGGCTGTGACGTGTGCGTCTTCTAGACGTGAGAGGAAGGCGATGCGGCGACGGTCAATAATGATCTCCTTCGATCGCATGATAATGCTGCCTCCACTTCCGCCTGCACCGATGTAGTTGGCGTCCTCACCGTTGGCATACACGCTTCCCAAAATGGTGATGACATTGGCCTCGAGCCAAATGCGTCCTCCGCCGTGCCTTCCCGTTCCCGAGCCCACTAAGAAGGAAACATTCCTAGGAGTAACGCGACAACGGAAGGAATCACTCATTCAGAGGATCTCCGATGATACCCGAGGCGTCCGTCGCATACGAGAAGACGTCGTCCACGTTTTGTCCTCCAGAGCCGCCATAGCTCGCTCCATTTGTGTAATCGCCCTTTCCAGGGCCCTCCGTGCTGCCCAGTTCCGATGCGTCGAATGTCGAATTCGCGTCAAGCAATATGGAGTATGCCTTGATGCTAATCGTGGACGCCTAGAATGAACCCCTGCGAACAATGCTACCCTGATTGACGTCATGTTCTCCATCATGAACGAGTCGTCGATCACAAACGATATGGAGCAGTTCTCACGCGCGCACAGGATTGCGCCGCAGCTGTTCTCGGAGCAGCGGAATAGTATCTTACCCTTTCCACTGTAGGAAAATGTGGAATTCTCGCTCTTCTGCACTTCAAAGAAACACACAACTCAAACAGAAAAGTCGTGGACCGAATTCACCTCACATGTTGTGTTGAGATTGCCCACATCACAGATGGAGGGAGAAAATGCCAAAGCAACACTTGACAGTAATACCGCCCCTAAATCGTGACCAATGCGCAGGATGATTTACATGATAGTAGTATAGTGCAGAGAACCATTCCTGTGGTTAGCAGAATGACATTCTGAATTGGGGATCCCTGTGGTTGAAGGGCGTACGAAGAGTGCTATCTGTAATGAGTGTTTTGATTGTGTTCTTTCCTGTGCATCTCTGATGGGAAGTGAAATGGGATTTGTACATTTCCATTGCCTATTCCATGTGCTCTTCTTTCACTTCTGAAGGTCGTACACTTGATTCAACTCCCACCCAAAATCGGCTCCATTTCCGCCTCTCTCATTATCCATCTCCGTTCA
>ERZ1106923.82-NODE-82-length-44016-cov-18.984009_pt1 | contig 44016 bp, 95 predicted proteins | sample MGYA00403657_ERZ1106923 | MGnify/ENA primary metagenome ERZ1106923 (study PRJEB35170, sample SAMEA104062425) | human gut metagenome | biome: human gut; feature: human-associated habitat; material: faeces | place: Denmark | collected 2012-06-19 ...
CTCTTCAGGTTTGCTCTCCTCTTCAGGTTTGTTTTCCACCTCCTCAGACCTCTCTTCGGGCTTCTTCTCCACAACCACTTCGGGCTTCTTCTCCACCTCTTCTGGCTCTCCACACACCTCCTCTTCAGGTTTGCTCTCCATCTTCTCCTCCTCGCCCTCCACCTTCTCCACCTCTTTCGGAAGCTCCTCTCCCTCCACTTCTCCCTCCGCTCGACGCTGCTCCTCCGCCATCCGCTCCTTCATCTGCTTCCTGTTCTCCAGGTCCTCGCGGATCTCGCGCTCCACCACCTCTACCCCTCACACATCACACTCGCACCCACGCATGATGTCGAAGTCCTCCTCCTCCAGCACGCACTCGCCCATGTCGTCCTCCACCTCGATCGTCGTCTACGCCTCACATCGCGCCACTCCCCACACCGACTGCAACGCCCTCGCCTCCAGCTCCATGCAGCTCCGCTCGCTCGCGCTGCACTGGCACTGGTCGCGCGGCTGGAAGCAGTTCATGCAGTAGCACTTCTGCAACGCCTCCAGCGCGATGCGACGACTGCCCTCCTCCTGACTCTTCTTCTCTACCCCTCACACACGCCTCACACACCCACCTGACCGGTTCACTGCGCTGATCGCCGTCTTGTCGCACTTGCACTCCTCGGAGGACCGATAACAACACGGACACAGCCCGCCCAACAGCTCCTTCACCTCCGCGTCCTCGCCGATGTTCCTACGCCTCACGCCCTCGCCACGCCCTCACATGTCCTCGTACTTCCTCGACTCGTCCACCGCCTCCACCGTGTGCTTTCTCTACCCCTCACACACGCCCCTCACACCCACATATATGTTCTTCGCCACCACTATGTCCATGTGGGACGACGTGCGCACCTTGTCCTCCGGCTTCAGCAGCCGGACGATCACGTGGAACTTCTGACCGTCCACGGTCAACACGATTCTCGAGTTGTTCGTCAGGGTCGTGTACGAGCGCAGGGCATTGCGGATCACCTACGCGTCATTGATAGCGTCGAATACGCACATCCAGCTCCACCAGGAACGAGTAGGAGGCAAAGATCTCGTCCGTCGGCTGGATCACCAGGGATTCCGCCTACTCCATCACAGATACGCACCATAAACACACCTTCTTTATCGAAAACTTCCCATACGAGAACTTCGCCCCACACTTGTCCGGAATGTGCAGGTAATTCATCATCCACTACAACCGTCACCCCTCTCCGCCGGAACCCCACCGTCGGCAAGTAACAGTCATGCTCGCCCGCACTCCACTCTATCACGCGACAGTACGTCCAGTGGTCCGACATGTCCGACGTCACCTTGAACACGTAGTACCCGAACACGTTCGGCTTTGACGGACGCAAATGGGCAGGAAGGATCGCGTAGTCGGAGCTCTCGTTCTTCATCGATTTCCGACTGATGCGATTACAGGTCAGCGGGTAATCCGTGATTTCCATCCTCTCTTTTTGAGTTTCGATCATTGACCAAATCGCCCCGATTTCGGGATTCTGTCACTCTCTCACTTTTCATTCCCCTCCGCGCATACACGATGCAGGCACTCGAGGTAGTGGAGACGCGACGAGAGTGAGGGATAGGAGCTGATCGACGGACTTCGACAGGACGGGAAGTGGGAGGAGGTGAAGAAACAGTACAAGCAGTACGTGAAGATCCTGAAGCAGCACAAGGCGTTCAAATCGAGATACCGAACCGAGGAGGAGCGCGTGGCGTACTCCGAAGTGGTCAGCGGTGTGTGGAGCGAGCTGAGAGAGTAGGTGAAGGCGGATCTGTCGATTCGGAAGCGAGGACGAGACCGAAGTGCGTGGAAACACCTCCAATTCGCGCTGAACGCATGCCCCGACTTTCCCGTTTGGATGCGGAGTGGTGTGTGAGGATAAGGAGGCGTTGGCGCTGGCCACTCTGATTCAGCTGGATCGCGAGCATTTCCCGAAGAACGTGAACCTGTTGCGCGAGATGACGTGGAGACGAGGAAGAGGATTTAGGAGTAGCGACAACTTCACGAGCAACATGAAGAAGAATCTGAACAAGATCAAGGCGCAGGCGCAGGCAATGATATCGACAGAGGAGTCCCAGGAGAACGGGTAGGTGTGGGAGTGGGTTGTGATGGAGAGAGGCGAGGGCGAGGAGGACGAGAACTCGGAGGAAGAAGGAGAGGAGGAGGAGGAGTATCCAGTTCAGAAGGAGGGGTGGAGAATCGTGTTCCGTCTCCACGAGGAGTGTGTGTTGAGTGGGATTGGAGCGTTGTCGCTGTGGGTGAGAGTGAGGGCAGTGAGGCGTAGATACGAGGTGAACGTGATTTGCGCCGGCGTGGCGCTGGGCTGGACGCAGTGCGAGGAGGGCGAGGGAGACGGACTGCTCTCGCTGTTGTGGGCGTTGTTGGAGCGTGCCAACGAGGTGTTCCACGAGGTGGACGTGGTGGGCGTGCTTGACCGTAGTCCTCTCCCGTGTGTCTTCTCTCCCACCCGCTGTACAAGGAGCGGATTCTGCACGTGTTGGCACGCCTTCCCCAGCGTCGTCTTCGCCAGCTCGCCGTGTCGGAGGCACTGGGTCTGTACCGCGCGTTTCTGTACTCGGCGGGACGCTACCCGCAGAGTCCCTTCCCCTCTTCGGACTACGTGGAGTTGAGTGTGGAGTTCGCGGACCTGTTGGTGCACGTGCTGTGGGACAGTGTTCTGTACGAAGAGCTGCCCGAGTCGGAGAGCGGGGTTCAGGTGCCGCAGAGCGCGTTGGAAGAGGCGATGGTGGTGGAGCACGTGTTGTGCGAGGAGATGGCGTCGATGGAGAGCGTGGAGCGTGTGTTGTTCGTCGCCCAGCTGGTGTACGACACGTATTCGCGTGCGGGACTGTACGGGGAGTGTGTTGGGGTATGTGTGTCGCGTGTGTGAGACGTAGTGTTTGGAGAGGACGGTGCAGCACCTGGGACACAGCAGTCTGGTGTGGTACCTGATCGCGATGTGCTACTACATGTCGACGAACTACGTGCTGTGTCTACAGTCCCTCCAGAAGTGCCTGAGCGATTTGGAGGGTAGGGAATGGCGTGGCGTGTGAGGGGCAGAGTATGGGAAGGACTCGCGCAACACGGAGCGTATCGATGGCGCGACGATCCGCCTGTTCTCTGCCCGCGTGTGTCTGGGTCACTTGAACCGCGTGGACGACGCGATCCAGTGGAGATGGTGTGTGGAGTTGATGTGTAGCTTCTCGGCGGAGGTGTTGAAGGAGAGCGTGAAGTCCGAGCAGATCGCCCAGGCGCTCCAGTTGACGGGCGTGTCGCACGTGTTGCAGGCGCGCGCGTCTCCCTTCTACTCGAAGCGTGAGCCGTTCTTGGTGGGAGAGTGGTGGGTGTGTGAGTGGTAGAAGAGCGCGATTCGGTACTTGGAGGAGGCGGAGGCGTACGACTCGTCGTCGAGTCCGTTCATCGAATACAACCTGTCGCTGGCTTACGCGGAGGCGAACGAGTCGTGGAGGGCGTACGAGAAGCTGAACGCGTTGGCGAGAAGGAATCCGTTCTTCGGCCCGTTGTGGTCGCTGCGCGTGTTGTTGTGTTACGAGGTGGAGGGACACGACGCGTGTGTTCGCATGTTGGAGGAGGCGGAGAGGACGATGGGACGCAGCGAGGAGTTGAGGTAAGAGAGGAGGAGGGGTGTGAGGGACAGGATGGCGCGTTGTCGAATGGAGAGGTGTGAGCATGCGTTCAAGGAGGCGAAGAGCTATGTGATATCCTGTGTGAGGTGCGTGTGCGTTCTTGACGGAAGGATGAGGTGGTGAGCGAGATTCGTGGGGGCATGAGCGACGCGTCGACAGTGAGTGAGAGCGATGTGATGGCGATTTCGAGGGAGACGAGTGTGTGGTGGAGGCGTGTGTGATGCGTAGACGGATCGCAGAGAGTGGAGGACTTGCTGTTCGCGTGTGCGTTCTACACGGAGAACGGGTTGAGCAACGAGTCGGAGAAGATTCTGAGCGAGATCGAGGAGTCGATGGAGTACCCGTTGAGCACGGAGGTGGCGATTTGGAACGAGGTGGTGTATGGCGTTGTGGCGTGAGGCGTAGAAGGCACGGGTGTTGTTTCTGGAGAAGAGGAAGGAGGAGGCGTGGGTGGCACTTCGTCGGGCGAAGCTGTACGGTCCTGAGTGCATCGAGACGCGTTTGTTGGAAGCGGGAGCGTTGATGGACGAGGCGAGTGGGACGGTGTGTGAGGGAGAGTTGTGTGAGGTGTAGTTGGAGGAGCTGAAGCGGCTGAGGGAGGACAGGGAGACGACGCTGGACTGTCTGTTGAGTCGCGAGCACGAGTGTACGAAGCAGTTGTTGTCGGCGGAGCAGATCCTGCACAGAGTGATCGAGGAGGACCAGCGGATAGCGACGGCGTGGAGCATGTGGAGCGAGGTGTTGGAGTTGTTGGGGAACACAGAGAAGGCGAGCGAGGCGTTGTTGACGGGTCTGGAGTGGAGCGAGGCGAACAGTTTTGACAGTGTGAGTCGCTATCCTGTGGTGATTTGGGGTGTTTGTTGCTCAGATTAGGGGTCTTCATGCCTATGTGTTTGATATACAGTAGTCTGTGTGCTCCTATTCGTCATGGAGTTGTCATTTGGATTGGTGTATATCGTTAGCGAAGCCATTCCTCACAGGGATCATTCTGTATAGGCAGTAACACGTGTGCAACAAGCAGGAGCATTGCTATCCATTCACATCAAACTTGGATATGATCCTGACCACATTCTCCAGGGTCATGATCAAGTACTTCTTCCCCGACTGGTGTACATACAACAGGGGGACGTTGGTAACAAAAAGAACGGTGGATACTTCGAGAACCCTCTGGTACTTCTTGATGAGATCACTACACATTATGTCCGAATAGTAGCGCCTTCTTGTTAAGCGTGCCGTAGATATGACCAGTGGGATCTGAGAACTCACAATAGTAGCCCGCTTCCGTTTTGCGGACACTCTCGATTTGAAGCAGCATTCTGTCTGTTTTCCTGATTTGACTCTCCATCACGTTGTTGATTGTTGTGTAATTCGTCGGTGGCGCTATTGTTGATACAAGCGAAGAACCGATTACTTGACAGGATTCCTTCTTTCATGAGAAGTGCATGAGCGAACTCCCAGCGCGTTTCGTAGTAATCGACACATATCTGAGAATCAGGGGAATAGCTAAGTTTTCACTTCTTTGTTGAGTATATCAGAGTTTGTAGTATTGGCTTGTTGTGCAGGCGCTGATACTGCTGTTTGAGAGGGAAGCGGTTCTGTATGGATTTTTGTATTCTGATTAGAAGGATTAGGACGTTTTTCATCATAGGACTGCAGTATGTTTCCTAGATCCCGTTTTCCTTTCCTTTGAGGAATACTCACGAACCATTACGAGATGGGTCTTTGTCATCAGTCAGAAACTCTTCCACGTATAGGGAAGCATACAAATCATCCGACATTCTTCATTACTGAGAAACAAACAGAGAGTATAATACACTAGTAAAACTCATCTTGCAGTGTAAGGCCCTTCAGGTCGTAAGCCTCGACTGTGCTCTTGGAACTACACTTATCGGCGACGGTACATGGGGCTCTTCCCTTAAAGAAGTCCATGTACCATGAGAACGGCTTGCACTTCAACTGTTCCTTCAGTGCCAACCGACTAGAGATGTCTCCATAGTCCATGACAGGGAGTCCGTCCTTGGTTTTGATCTTCTTCTGCTCGAGGAAACGCTGACGGGAGTCGCTGTCCATCCACACCATCGCCACACGCACCAGGTTGCGCGTGATGTCGTTGTTGTTCACCTTGTACGGGAACTTCGCTCGGAACGCGTGAGCCACGAAGCTGTCCTTCGCAACGCGGATCTGTCCTCCACACAGCCACGTGCGCAGCGAGATTTCGATGTTCTCGCCTCCCCAGCGTCCCATGCCGTTATCCATCTGTCCCGCATTCCACCATTCCTTGCTCGTGGAGAACATGCCCATGGTGATAGGCGAGAAGTCGTCGTCTCTGGAGCCGCCTCCCCAGATAATGCCCAGTGACCACGTGAAGGTCGCCGAACTACGGGTTACGGGACAGAGTGCACTTCAACCTTCCAATACCATAGTTGTGAGACATGGGAATAAAGGTGTCAGGGTTGAGCTTAAAGTTGACGAAGTTGACGATTGTCTTGGGGTTCTGGAAATGACATACGATACAGGGTCCTCACTTCCGAAAGGTACTTATACGGAGTGTCCAGCCATCGCGGACTGACGAAAACGTGACCATCGATAAAAGCGAGGAATCGTCCGTAGGCCTCATTTCCGCCTCTGATACGGGCATTAATTAGTCCGGTATTACTCTCTATCCATGACAGGAGAGACAAAGAACAACCGGTGCGAATAATGCGCACACGCGTATCGTTCTCCCAGCCCTTCACGGGAACATCAGAATAGTCATCTATGATAAGAACTTCCGTCAGATAGTTAGGATTCGAGTTCTGAAGGACGTTGTTGACTCTAGAGTTCATGGAAATCACAATCCACTACGTCTTTTCAAGCAGCGGCTCATTGAACGATACAATAATCACGCTAAATCCATTGTTGTTTTGCTCCTTCTCAATGTCTACACCCCTAACAGAACGAGTTGAATCCATACATGAAATCGTTTTTTCCGGCACGGAGGAGCTAATCCGCCTCAGATTTCGTTCCGTTGGCGTCACCAAGGAGGGAATGAGGACAAAGTAGTTGACCACGAATATGGACGCAATGACAATACACGATAATGTGAAAAAGGAGCAAATCTTCATCGTAAGAGTCAAATGAAAGGTTGCTTGACTAAACGATGTCCATTCTTTTTCTGTTTCTGGGGTTATCGTGTGCGTGATGCAATGAATTGTCATGAAATAGACATGGAATCTGCTGCTGTGCTGGAGAGTCCAGATGTAGTGAACTTGGATTCTGATTCGAGTTGGGGCATAAGGGGTGACTCAGGGGATGATGCCCCGGCTTGTGAAACTGAAAGCGAGGAAAGTGATTTGTAACCCTTGTCAAATCATGCTCAGCGCTAGGGATAATATATCATACGGAAATGATAGGAATGGGGATGACGGGTTGAATGACAACAACGGGGATGTGTATTCTTCCGGCTATTCTGAATCGGAAGCGGAGAGAAGCGTAGAGAAGGATTCCATGTCGCAACACAACAGATGTCTGACTGCATAGAGAAATCATCGATATTCTCGAGGTGACAACTACATCGCGCATCACTCTCTTTGTTATTTCGTCTCTGAAGTGTTATGAAGTGCACTGTCACGAATCAACGCTCCTCTCAACGATTGCTGACCGTATTGAGGTTTTTCGTGTGCTATGCGTTTCACATAGGCGTTGTGGGGAATCAGCAAGCAGTACTTCGTGTTCTTCGGCACCGAGAAGTACATGCCCGAGGTGTATTCCCGTCCCGTCGTTGAGCTGGGCCTGAGAGATCAGTTCTCGCTGACCCTGGATCTGGGATTCACGATTGTCGTGGACGGAATTCCTCGTTTTATCGAATTGCGCGTATGCAACAACATGAACGATTTCTACTTTTGCGTGGTAGCGAGTCTGCGTCTCCTCTGACCCGCAGAAGAAGTTGGTGGGGCCGCACTACCCGTTTCACATGTTCATCAACAAAAGAGAGTGGCTGAGCCTCAAGCTCCCTCCACTCCCGCTCTCCGCGGTGTTTTCTTCTCCAGACGTGCTTGTCGTCGTCCGAACGGTAGCTGCCGCGAGCTGCGATGACTCGTAGGGATGTGGCATTTCGATTTGGTATCACGGCATGGAGTGGAAGTGTGACGTGACGGAGTACAAGGACTGTCTGACCAGAGAGAACGACATGGACTTCGTGCGGCTGTACGAGGTGCTGATGCGCGTGCTGGGGGTGCGGTGGCCCATCCTCGTCCACCACCACAAGCGACTGCTGAACCCCACGACACATGTGAATCTTCTGCTGCTGAAGAAGGTCCGTCGAGTCGATGTCTATGACGTGGGGGCTGAGGCGCGGCTTGAGGCGTAGCTGTTCGTGCTGCTCCTGCCCACCATGAAGGTCGAGAACTACGTCGTCGTTCCCCACTCCACCTACGGAGAAGACATCCTTCTCCGGCTGAACGGTGCGTTTGGCGCGGGCGTTTCATCTATAGTGCCGATTGCGGCGAATCTGAACGACAAGGGCATTCTCGCCTTCTTCACCCAGTTCACGGAGGTGAAACTCCAGAGCGATCCCTCGTACACCATCGAGATCCACGGCGAGGAACTGACGCTCTTCGTGAACAGTGGGGGGTGGAGTGTTCGGTGATGGCTAGACACGATGATGCAGCGCTGGAACCGGCTGCTGACCGCTCAGAACGTCATCAACTGCCCCGCCTCGTACCATAAACGCCACGTCAAGCTGCTCGCAGACGGGATGGGGGCGCAGGATGAGAAAGGCGCGAGAATCGGAGACATGGAGCGGAGAGCGGACGCGCCGCCCACGCTCGGAACTCGGAAGAAGACGGTGGTGACGGAGCCTCCAAGACAAACGGAGAGGACTTTTGGGAGGCAGGACTGGAATCAGCGTCCCGTAGAGAGCTTTCCCAGACCAATCCAGATGAACAAGCAGAAGCCAATCCAGATGAACACGTCAAGACCGTTCCGGGTGGAAACCTCGAATTTGTTCCAGTTGAACGTTCCAAGATCAACTCAGATGAACAAGCAGAAGCCAATCCAGATGAGCATGCCAAGACCGTCCCAGATGAACACGCCAAGACCGTCCCAGATGAGCATGCCAAGACCGTCCCAGATGAACACGCCAAGACCGTCCCAGATGAACACGCCAAGACCGTCCCAGATGAACACTCCAGGATGGGATGATCCGGAAACAAGAAGATTGTCACGGAAGTGGAAGACGATCGTGATGATGCCCGAGAATGACTCCTCGGGGACTGAAAGAAGAGGGAGCCAAGCGCCTGGATTCCAGGACAGACAGGGCAATTCAAAGCCGAAGCGCCAAACGAGGGAGACGCAGAACGCTTCCGAGTCGAACAGAGCAAACGGGAAGGAGCCGAAGAAGGGCGCCATTTCGTCAGAGCAGAGAAGAAACGCTGTTGCCCCCAGAGAAAGGCCGCTTCCCACACGAGAACCGACGAAAGGAAATGGGTTCCAGTCGAGAGATGCTGCGGAGGAGCCGAAGGAGGGGAAGAAGAGACGTGGACGAAAGAAGAATTGCTTCTGTGTTTGTTTGGCAATACGCGACTCAAAAGAATTAGGAATGAGGGGAATTGAGAGGATTCACTTTGGAAATAATCGTGGAAGAATAATGGCAGAAGGGAACAATGAAAAGGAATAATGGTGGAGGATTAGTTGATGAGAGCCAACAATGATTCCTTATTATTTCTTGGGTCCTCTTTTTGGTTCCTCTTATTCCTGTTTGATTATTGTGTCATTCTTTCAATCGTGTGTGAACGGAGAGGTCTTTTCCATCATGTGTGAACGGAGAGATCTTTCAGTTCGTTGACTCGCAATCGGAGGAAAAGAGAGTGGGGAGAGAAACGGGGGTGGGAGACAGACGGTTGTCATTGTAATCTCGACCTGTTGCATGGAAGTCATTCTAAGCAAGATTGAAGAGCAGTTGTCGGCGCTCGATAGACAGTTGGAGTCAATCAGTATCCGCTCGTGATGATCGTGATCCCTAGACCCCTTGACCCGTTTAAGCAAAAAACTGAACATCCGCGTGTCGCTACTTGCGTGTATGCTTCTTCTCTTCTCGTGTATCATGTGCTACGTGCTATTCGGTCCTTCTCTGTTATCGTGGGTTTTTCGCGTGAAGAGCTGTGACGTTACAGGAATTTGGTGTGCTGCATCTATCCCCTCTTCTATACGGTGAGCATTCTTCAGAATCACACAGAAGAGGAGTACGTTGAGTGGTAGTGATGTGTGCGGACTGTTTACGCTTAGTATCATATACTGGATTGTGTTCGGAGTCCTGTACATCGTCGATGTTGCCTTCCCTTCGCTTTCTTACTAGTCGCACTGTTTATCGCACTTCACTGTAGCCTGCCCTTCTTCTACCCCTTCAAGGTCTCTCTTCTCCTTTCCTGTTTCACGAAGGACATCAACGTGAGTTCTCTTGGGGCCTGTGACGCGTAGCTGTCTCGTGTGATTTATGACAGCGTGTTCGTTGCGTACTTGGGATATCCGGAGAGTCTTGAATCGAAGAGGACGATTGCCGTGGATAGGATTAAGAACACGGACGTGAACACCGCTTCCGTGAAGAAAGACTAATGTGTTATGGAGTGTTTGTTGGAAGAAACAGGAACACTCGTCGTCACTCGAAATGGCACTCTCGCTCATATCCACCGTGTTTCTACTCATAATCCACCGCCACCAACGTCAACATGAAGGGGAACAGCTCGTCGGCCACAGGATAGCTGTCCCACGCTGGGAATTGCTGACAGTAGAGAAGACAGCTCTCGAGCAACGGGGAAAAACGTCTGTCTGCCGCCTTCTCCAGGAGTCGTTCCACGACCCCCTTCAGCACGTCCTGGAAGGACCCTCCTTTCAGCACGAAGCATGCTCCGTGAACGAGCTCGTTCCAGCCGCACGACCACGCGCCCGTCGTCGACTGCACAGGACGCTCTTTTCGCCTCACGAATCTGCTCACCAGCATCATCACGACCAACTCGGCTTCCTCGTCGGCCGTCAGCCCGTCGCTCGCCGCCAGCGCCGCCAGCGCCGAGGCCTGGGGACAGAAGGCGTCCACGGTGAGAGCGGCGTCGTTCATCCAGTCCTTCCATCCGTCCACTCCCTCCCGACTCACCTCGTCCAGCAACGACTACGCCTCACGCACACCCCCACCACGCACGCTCAGCTCCCACTCCTTCTCTCGCACATACGACGCGCAACCGCGGTTGTAACACGAGATCTCGTAGTCGATCACACCGAGTCGCGCCAGCTGGCTCTGGAGTTCTTCCAGCTCCGTTCCGAAGCGAGCGACGCGCTCCTCGAGCGACGCTGGCTGGAACAGTCCCGCGTTCTTGCTCTCTTGGAGCTGCGCCATGAAGGCACTTCGCGAAGAGTCAAGCTCCGCCACGAGGCGACGCACCTGGTTCTGGACAAACTGAGATCCGACCAACTGAATGAGAGCATGAACGGAAGAGTCGTCGTAGAAGTCGCACCTTGTCTCGCCCACGAAGAACGCCTGGTGCACGAGACTCAGTCCCGCGCCCTCCTCCAGCACGCCCTGCCGGGAGAAGACGTCCTCGAGACGGAGCGTTTCGCTGGTCATCCACTCGCTCTGACATCTCTTCATCTACACGTCGGTCCTCGCAGCGAAGAATACGATGACGGGGGAGGAAACGCCCTTCACGCACGACGCGACAAGCTGCAGCGAGGAGTGGAACTGGTGGACGGAAGCCAGCACGGCGCACGGAGAGCGAGAGGATTCCTGCAGACAGTCCTGGAGCACGGAGACGAAGCGAGCAACGAGCGAGTCGGCGAGTCGCTCCTCGGGTCTACGCGTCACCGTCTCGCGTCACCCCCACAGCACTGTCGTGGTGCCCAGCTTGATGCGCCGATAGGTCTCCAGCAGCTCGCTGCACTGCTCCAGATGCTCCGTGTCGAGCGCCCGCAGGGCCGCGGCCTCGGTGCCTCCCTCCATCAGCGTCTTCCACGCCCCCTCGACGGCGTCGACCACCGCGCCCACGATCTCCTCCACCAGCGCGAGGATCTGCTGCACGAAGGAGGCTTGGAGCGCGGGGGGAACGACCTGGGCGGAGTGGAGCATGGAGTCGACGACGTCGATGAAGAGGAAGATGAACGAGGGGTCCTGTCCCTCCCGCTTGTAGTGCTTCTCGCAGAAGGCGTAGAGCTGCTGGTAGAAGAAGACGACGTGGGGGATGGTGAACAGGTCGTACAGCCACGGGAGCGTGCTCACCGCCACCGTCGACGTGAGCGCGTAGAGACGGAGGGAGGGGAGGCAGGAGGCGTCGGGGGCGCGGAAGAAGGCGCGCAGCCAGTCCTCCCAGTCCATGGGGCGAGCGAGAACGGGGGCGAGGGGCGTGGACGAGAGCGCCGCCAAGCGGGTCTTGAGCGCTGCTGCATAGTGGAGCATGAACGGCTTGACGAGAGTGGACTGGCGCAGAATGGACTGTCGGAGCACCACGACCTCTCGCAGCAGCCGCGGGAAGGAGTCGTCCTTGCTGGTGGCCATCTCGTAGGCCTCGTAGGACGAGAAGAGCTGTCGCTTCGTCTTCAGACTGTTCGCCATCGCCCACACCACCTATCCGTCAGCCGCTCCCGCTCCGCCCACCTCCTCGATCGCCACCCGCACCGCCGCCGCGATCACGAAGAGATAGGGGCTCAGACAGCCGGGGTCGCGCTCGACGTTCTCCCTCCAGTGCTGGAGCAGGCGGATGCAGCGCTCGCGGTACAGTCTACACATGAGAGGGTGTGCGTGCGGCAACTGGTGCGTGGTCGCGCTGCTCGAGTTCTTCAGCGTCTTCGCCAGCGCGTTGATTCTGGCCTTGTTCTCCTTGCTCTTCGGGGTCGCCGCCAGCACGCCGCCGATTTCCCCGAGCGCGTTGAGCAGCGAGTGGTCCGAGAGGAGCACGTGGTCTCTACCGTTCACGCCTCTCGTCTCACGTACACGGTCGACAGCATCGCGAGCACTCCCTCCGCGTCCTGGTCACTCACGAGGCACTCTCCGCAGAGACTCAGAAGACAGGCCACACACGCGTCGCCTCTCGTCTCGCTCAAGTCCAGCCAGCGCTCCTCGCTCACTACGAGTGACTCCGTCTCGTTGCTCGTACACTCTTGGGGCGAATGCGCCGCCGTCTCGCACTGATACCACAGAACGGGATCCTTCTCGTCGGAGTCACGGACTGTCTGCAGAAGTCGGAACTGGCGATTGACGGGACCCTTGATCAGCCTGTATATGGCGGAATCTGGAGATAAACAACCACAGCGGAGAGTACGATAGGGGAGCAGCTGGGTTCTGAGAACGGATACACTACCACTGCAACAAAAGGGAGAGAGCTGGTCTTGTCCTTCCGTGCCGTGACCGAGAATGGCGTCCGACATGACCTGCATTCCCGCAATGATATTGCTGGGAACGCTCTGTAGCTGGAATGCAACGGTGAACGCCGAGCAGAGCAAATGAACTGGATAGAGCGCCAGACCGAGAGGCAGTGACGCATCTACGCACTGATCGATAACGGATTCGTCGAGCAGAGTGGGGGCATTTGCAACAACCGAGTTCAGAAAGGAGCAAGACGCTACACATGAAGAACCGCATAAAGAAAGACAGAGAACGGTAGAATAATGTTCCGCGATGACTTCCCTGTGTTGCTCATGATTCAGTACAAACCAATCATATCCTTTCACCCTTTTGTAGTCCTGTGAATTCAGCGTATCGAGAGAGCCGGATATCTACGCGATGAGGGGGAAGGGGGTTAACGAACATAGGAACGGAGCTTGTTCAGCTCCTGTGACTTGTATATACTGGAATCGGGCGGATCGGCGAAGAACAGAATCTCCTTGTCGAGTTGCCTGATGAGCTTCTATACTTCACTCCATATGAGCGGAATGCACTCTTCCGTATGTTGTCAAATTGATGAGTGTTTCAAACTTGGAACTATCCATTTGAAAGCAAACAATGGGGAAAAGGCGAAAGCAACTACTCTAAAGACGATCCGTAGAACGAATTAATGACGAAAGCGATGGCCGAGGCCGATCTACACATGCTCTGAAGCAGGATCCGTTGAATCTTGTCCAACTGCCAACGCTCAACCACATGCTCCTCGTTGAGGATCTACCCATAACGCCTGCATCCAGCACATGCGTCGTAAATCTCCCTGCCTCGCGCATGGGACTCTGTGATCCAGCGCTGGATCATGACGTCGAAGACCGCGTCGCCTCTCTCTTCGACCTCCTCCTCGTCGCTGCTGTACCACTGCTGTCTACTGTGAACTCAGGTGGCTGTCTCTACTGAGTGCACACGTCGTGGATGGAGCGAGCCGTCGAGGCGAGACTGCTGTACTATCCGTCACAATCACCATCCAGTCCCACCTCGTCCTTCTTGATCGCGTTCCCAACGTTGTCCGACAGAAGGTGAAGATTTCGATAGCCCGAGTGTTGCAAATCGTAGAGCAACCCGCCCTTGTCTCCCTCAGGGTACTCGGAACTGACTAGCTGCGTAACGTGGAACGGCTGCATGATGTCGCCGAGGAGATGGAGAATAAACACGAGAGCATCTCCCTTCTCCGCCTCATCGTCGGTGGTTTGGAGGACTTCGATTTGATCAAGCAGCGCGTTGAACACCATCGTATCGGACGAACTGAACACATCCTCTGAAAAGGGCTCTTTTGTCATCTGGGGATAATGGAGAGAACAGAGAAAGCACAATATCGTAATCGATGTCGTAGAAGTGCCACTCATATGTATGCCTGTACTTCCTCTCCCTCTTAATCCAATCCGGTAAGCACACCTAACGGTGATAACCACGATCGATTCCAGCTACGATGTCACCGAAATCCTGGATACGATCGGAGTGCGTCGTGAATAAGGAAGACTGAGCCAAATCCTTTTCGACGCCGTCCTAATCCTGACTCTCTTGTTCAATCGATCTACATATTGCTCCTTGTCCACGAGGTGCTTTGCAAGCTCAACGGACAGACGATGCGCCTTGCCTACTCGATGAAGAACCAGCACGCAACAATCACAACTCCACCCGGAAGAGAGTGCAAACAGCGTCGAAAGCAACAGAACAGTGAAACACCCAATCATTCTTGAAAGAAACAGCGGAGATAGGGATGCACAAAAACACAAAATGGGACAGTTCAGTACTCCAGAAAGGAAAAGACGCCATGGTGAGTACAGGGAGCGGGAACTACTGTAGTTTCCAACTACCGATGCAGTTGAGGACCCAATCCACTGTCACCGTGTCCAGGTTGCTTTTCGAGGTCAGCCGATCCACGACCTCCACGATCCTCATGCTCCGCCCTCGGTAGCTCATATCCTCCATGTCTCGCACGCAGCCGCATCGTTGCATCAGGTCGATCAGGATGTTCAGCGGAATCCCGTCCTTTGTGTCCTGCACGCGGATAAAGAAGAACACTCCGTTGAAGATACCTGGCTGCCCCTTCTCGTGTGCTACGCGCGACAGCTTCGGCGCGTTCTCCACATGCGTTTTGGTGTCCCCCTTCAGCTCGTAGGCATGGGGCGGAATGAGCGTGTCGGACGCCAGGTTGTCATCGATCCACTTCATGGACACGATCCACGCACCGCTACGCATCACAGTCTACACCCACCGCTACCACGCCAGTCCGTACAGGTACTTCACCGTGCGCTTGCACCAGCCCTCGGTGTCTCGGATCACCACGATATAGCGCTGCGCCTGCTGCCTCCGCTTCTTCCCCTTCCCCGTGTCCTCCGGAATCTCCACGGTGGTGGTGCAGGGCTGCGGACACGAGGCGTCCACGAGGTGCGCCTGGTGGGGGAACTCCTGCATCCACAGCACGTGGTAGCGCGAGGTGAACTGGCGGATGTGGTCGAGCGCGCTGCGCGAGAGCGAGGACGTTATGATCACGTAGTCGCTCACTACACATGACGGTACCCAGCTTGCTCTACGATCAAACCCGCTTGTCGTGTCATCGAGCTCCTGCTTCACGGAGGAGGAGCGTGTGCGCTTGCGCGACTTGGCCACCTCCGAGCCAGTCTTCGATCTCTTCTCGGAAGTCTTGACCTCACCTCCAGAAGCAGTCTTGGGCGTCTTCTCTTTGGAAAGTGGCTTTGGTTGCTCGCAGAGTGTCTTTGCTGGTTCGGAAGCACTCTTTGACTCTTCACAAGCACTCTTTGACTCCTCGGACGTACTCTTCGCCACCGCATCCGATTTTGGCTGAACTGCGGGATGTGTACACAGGTACGTGAACGCGTCGTTGCTACTGTCGTTCACGATCTCAAGACTGCGACCTTCTCCCAGCGGCATCACTTTGGAAGGGGATTCCTTTCTGCCACCCGCCGAACGGTGCTTACGAGGACTGCCGATCGGCGTTTGCGTCTTGAGCTCCTTCTTAATGTCGTACACGGATACCGTTCCCGCATCTGTGTTGTGAGAACGCTCCGGCGGCGTTTCTGTATTCAGACTGCTTCCAACATCGATGTCCTTGAACTTCGCCGACAGATTTGCCTAGCAGTGAGCCGTTGTCCCATCCAACTACGTAAGTGGGATCTAGACGAACACCCTTAGCGTCGAAAAGAGTTGAGCACACTGGACACTTCGCTCCCGCCTCCAGCAGCGTCTGTACGCATTTCCTATTTGTGAGGGCATCGGTAAATAGACGTACTCGCAAACGCAATGGTCACAATTCAAATGCTGCGGCTCCTTCAGTAATCCCTTGCTAGAGTCAACAGAAACACGGAAACCCATACCAAACACAGCAGGTCAATACACTCTCGATGTCTTTCATCGAATCTACTTGCTTTGATGTCAAGGAGACTGGAGTACTCCCTGACTTCTTTACCCTCTTCTTTGGTGCCATACGTACGCGTACACACAATGCGCTGCCTCAGACACTCAATGCACTGAAGAGTGATGACGATAATGGCGGGAGAGATTCAAATGGGTGGAACTGTGATATACGAATAACACGATTTGGATAGCAACGCGATAACCAGGGAAGCGGGAGGAAGAGCACTCTCTCGTTGATTACGCCCTGCGTTTTCTTCGGTAGTAGCTCCCATTCTTCCAGTTGAAATGAGCTGTCGCTTCGGTTGAGGGTCCCATTCGTGGAGTTTCGTTACACGACGGAAACACAATAATCCATTGACCAGTCTTCGACGATGTACAAGGTTGTACTCTTGGGCGAAGGTGAGGCGCTATCGTTTCAGCATGAGTTCCAGGACGTGTGGGGAAGAGTTCAATGCTGAAGAAGATAATGAAGGGTCGTTTCGAGGAGAACGAGGCCACAACAACGGAAGCGTCAAACTATAAGAAAACGGTGCAGGTGGACAATACGGTTGCGGCTCATCCATGTCCTCTTACTCATAGTCCGTAACGCTCAACATTTGGGACACTGCGGGACAGGAACAATATCATGCGCTGGGCCCTGTCTATTATCGAGATGCTGGTATGACGTAGTTAATCGTTGATAGGAGTAGACGCTGCAATCTTGGTGTTTGATATGTCTCTTCCGGAGACGTTTTCAATGGTACTTCACGCGAGGGCGTTGTTAGAAGTAGGTGAAGTCGTGGGTGAAGGAAATCAACCTTACGTGCGAAAAGCAAATGGTGTATGTAATTGCCGGTAACAAAATGGACCTGGTGGAGAATCCGAGTTTGGAGGAGGCGAGGGCGTTTGCGGATAGCATACACGGCATATACATCGAGACGTCGGCCAAGACAGGCAAGAATTTGGATGAAATGCTGGCGATCGTTGCCAGAGGTGAGCCGAACGGACGATGGGTCACGCATAGCTCTTTTAGAGAAGTCGAGAGAAATGCGCGAGAATGACGTGTATTCACCGTCCGCGCCTTTGTTGGTGTCCGAGGACACGCAGAAGAAGTCTTGTTGTTGCTGAATCTAGTTTGTATACTCTTGATGTTTTCGATTTTGCCGTGGTTTGTTCCACACTCCGCGGGAGTCATCTCATTCTTTCTCTATGTCATCATTCCTTTCCTGGGTAGCTGGAGCCGGGACGACGAACAACTCAGGAAGATCGATTGATCTGTTCCTGACTCAGCTCGAGTCGATGCCAAAACTAACCGACAAACGGCAGTCTGCGGCGGATCTGTTTGTTTGTGCTTGCGTGTTCCAGTGAGGAAATAGGACGCCATCAAAGAAGCTCCCGATTCCGTTCCTTCGTCCGTAATACCGAGATTGGTGTATCTCATCGGTGGAGGGATCGATGACGACGAGATATTGCAGAAGATATTGGACATACTGCTGTTCCTTACTGAATTGAAGCAGGTGGAGAATAACGAAATCCTCTTGATCGAGAATGTGTCTACGCTGCTATGTGTACGCGATATCGTGTGTGCATGATGGCTAGGAAAACTCCTACGTCGAAATCGTTCTCAGCCTGTTTGATTCCCCGGAAGTGTGGACTCGAATCAGCGCAATCCAGATCCTGAAGAACTGCATCACTGTGAATCAGAGTATCGTGGAGAAGTCCATTCTTGGCTGTCCCATGGGACTCCAGAAGCTGGTGGACGTGCTCCGCGACAACCGCGAGGAGGTGCGCAACGAAATGCTCCTCCTCCTCCGTTCTCTCACTCGCCGTAATCAGGAGATTTGCAAGTTCATCGCATTTCAGGACGGCTACGACATCCTCATATCCATCCTTCGCAAGGAGAGTGGGACCGTCGCCCGCGACTGTCTCCACGTGATATACAACATGGTGGCCAACTCCGTGCTGACGCTGAAGCTGTTCTCGCAGCGCTCCTTTCTCTTGGCCATCATCGACGTGCTCTCCGTCTCTGACATCGTCAGCCACTCTCCCGTCTCCCCCTCTCCCCAGTCGGACGTGTCCCTCTTGCCGGAAGAGCCGCTGAGCGACCACATCATCGATCTGACGCGGTACGACGAGCTGGAGCGCGTGAACAACATGGACATCCAGTGCTATCAGTTCGCCGTCTCGGTCAGGGTGCTGGGACGAGGTCACGCCTAGATACTGGAGCTGGTGATGACGCTGGAGCCGTATAAGAACGACGCGGAGAGTCTGCAGATCGCGCAGCCGATCATCGAGCAGAACTGCACCGTGCTGCACTCCGTCGAGCCCTTCCCGTGGCGTCACCAGTAGAACCCTCAGTACATCTACAACCTGCTGTACTTCACCCTCTACCAGCTTCGCCAGCGCTCTGTCGACGACGCCGGCGCAGAGGCCGTCGAGGCGAACGAGCACAGCAAGGACGACCTGCTGGACCTGTCGACGCGCTGCGAGCCGCTGCTGACCCTCGCCTTCCAGGTTGCGAGTGAGGACAGGGAGGTGGTGTGAGAGCTAGCGAACGACTCGCTCCTGAAGGACGTGCTGCAAATCACGCTGAAGACGGTGGACGGGCTGAGCGACGTGCTCTCCTTCCTCGTGGAGGGCGTGCTGCACAGCGACGCGCGGCACATCGACGAGGTGGGGCTGTACGAGGACTGCAGCGTGTACGTGCGGCTGTTCAGCGCGCTGTTCAAGTGCAGCACGGAGCTGAAGATGTACCTGATCAACAAGAGCAGCGAGTGCGGCGAGGTGCTGAAGGAGGTGCCGCTGGCGAGCGTGTGTGAGGCGTAGGCGCTCGTGCAGTCGATGGTCGCGCTGCTGAAGAAGGAGAACGTCGATGCGGCGCGGAACCAGTTCGTGCTGGCGTCGTCGGTGTACCTGAAGTGCTGTGAGGTTCGTTCGTTCGTCGGGAGTGAGGGCTAGGAGAAGAGCGACGCGTTCATGGAGCTGATCGTCACAGATGAGGAGGCGGCCGCCGTTCGCCGCTTGATCGGGTGTGAGTGTGAAGAAGTGAAGGAAAGAGAAGTGAAGGAAGAAGTGACGGAAGTGAGTGGAGAAGAGAAGGAAGAGGAGGTGAAGGAAGTGAAAGAAGAGGGAAAAGTGAAAGAAGTGAAGGAAGAGAAGGAAGAAGAAGTAAAGGAAGACGAAAAGGAAACCACTCAAGAAGAAAGCGAGACTCCTGAAACTAAAGTGGAGGCTGCTGCGAATGAAGAAGCGACAACAGAATCGCCCACCACACCTATCAACCCCCACAGCACCTACCTCTGGTGCCTCCTTTTGGAGATCGTTCTCCACTCCGACAGCGAGATCGTGCCCCACCTCGTTCGAGTGCTGCTGCAGGCGTTCGCGCACCTCTCCACCCCCTCGGACATCCCCTCCAACCATCTGCCGCTGATCGTCGCGCTCCTCGAGAGCGTCAAGGCCGAGGAGCAGCGCGGCGACTTCCACGCCCCCGTCTTCGGTAGGTGTGAATCTGTCGTGTGATGAGCAGAGATACAACTCCGCGCCTACTTCCACCTCTACATCGCGCTGTCGCTCACGCCGTCCTCCACGGTGAAGGAGTTCATCGCGCTGCTCGACCAGTCGCTCGGTCTGGAGACGTCCATCTCGCTCTCTGCCGTGACTTATAGCGTGTGCTGCCTCGCCCTGCGCTTCTTCTACCTCGCCAAGGTGCGGAAGATCGTCGCGCTCAACCAGCAGAACAGCATCAGCGAAATCGGGTTTGTGTCCGGCTCTCGTCTCACGCCAAGCATCGACATGCCGTTCGTGGTGCTGCTGGAGAGCGTGTACCACCGGTTCAAGAACGCCCTCTTCGACTTCTACCTGGCGCTCCCGCCCAGCGGCGACGAGGACACGGCGCTGGTGATCAACAACTACAAGGAGCTGATCCGCATCCAGGACGCCGACCAGCGGATGCTGAAGCTGGTGAACGCGTCGTCGAGCGGCGAGGGCATCGAGCAGATCGAGGAGTTCGCCAACAAGGAGAAGGAGGTGGAGGCGATGAAGAACACGATCACGGACCTGGAGCAGCAGGTGTTCGACTGGAAGCAGCACTTCTCGGAGAAGGAGGAGCTGCTGCGCGCGCAGGAGCAGAGCCACGAGCAGCTGGAGTTCGAGCTGGGGGAGGAGCAGAAGAAGAGCGCGGCGCTGCTGGGGGAGAAGGAGACGCTGGAGGAGACGCTGAGCCAGCAGAAGGAGGAGCACGAGCAGGAGATGAGCACGCTGATGCTGTCCTTCAACAAGAAGGAGGAGCAGATCCGCCAGGCGGACGAGGCGAACGGCCACCTGGAGAACTACATCAAGGAGCTGCGCGCGGAGCTGCAGCGCAGTGGGGGTCTCTGTTGGCCGTGACGACTAGACCAGAACGAGTCGAAAGAGACCAGTGCGGCGTACGAGGCGCAGCTCGCCAAGACCAAGCAGGAACTGGGCGCGGCGCAGTCAAGTGCGACGCAACTGGAGAAGCGCGTGTCGACCCTCCAGCGCGACTACGCGACGGTGGAGGACGAGTTAGAGGAGACGAAGAAGACGGTGATCGAGCTGATGGGGAGAAAGGACTGCTCCAAGGAGCTCGAGGACGTGAAGGGGGAGAAGGAGGCGCTGGCGCTGGAGTTGGAGAGGGTGAAGAAGGCGCGGGTGGGGTTGACGCGAGTGCTTCACGGATAGGACGACTTGCAGGTGATGGTGAACGAGCTGCAGGAGGAGAAGAAGATGATGGAGGAGCTCGTTCGTTCCTCTCTCACGCCGCAGTCTCCGACGGCGGAAGAAACGGTGGAGCCAGAGCAGCCCCAGTTGCCCCAGGTGGTGAGTGCTCAGGATTTTTTCGCGTCTCCCAATCCCCAGACGGAGGAACAGAAGAAGAGTGACTAGTCCTGTTTGTTAGACATTCTTCTCGAACGGGAATGTTTTCATACCGATTTCGTTTCCTGGAGTCGTATTACCTGCTGAACTATGCTGTGCTCGCTTTCGACTCGCTTTCATCGAACTAGGTAATCCTGTCGTATATTGTCATTCGACGACTCTACATGAATACCGCTAGCCTTTTCGTAGCACGAGACAACTCCTGGTTAGGATTATCGCGCGAAGCGGAGATTCTTCTCCTCGTGGGCATCATCCAGTTGAAGAATCTTCGGAGACGAGTCTGTGTGGATGTGGGTAATTGGAAGGGCAAATCACAGGCAGAAGACTGTCCAATCCGCACTAACGGGACTGAAGACGGCGATATTCATACTATCGTATCAACTCGACAGACGCGTTGCAGTCGTGTACGCAGTTGCTTATCTTCGTAGTGACCTTGTCACCGAATTGACTCCTAGTCCTCTATCTGTGTGTTTCGCCGCCTCGCTTCCATGGTCCCAGCAACGTGATTGACTACAGCGAGATGTCCTTCCGATCCCTCGTATTGGATGGTTGTCCTTGTCGCTCTCCCTGAGGGGTAGACCGCTTCTCGACACGCTACATCGTGATGTTCGATGCCAAATGGGCATCCGACATCGAGTATGTGAGAGCCCTATTTTCCTCGCTGTCCTGCAAGTGATGCTCCATCCCTTTGCTTATGTGAAGGTACGCTTCGGATTCGGTTGTGTTTCTGCACGTCGATATCACGAACTGCCATGAATTGGCCAAGGAGCTGAGAATCGAAATCGGCGGTTACTCGGGTGAGATTCCCGTGTTCATTTGCTTTAAGAACGTATGCATGGCAAGACACTGTGATGTACAGGGAAAGGAAGTGTGTCGTGTTCCCGAGATCTCGGAAAAGCCCAGGATCGGCTGTTTCAAGTGGAGCGAGGTACTGCAAATGGAGAGGCATAACGATTAGGAGGTGCTGTGTCGCGCCTTCGGGTTGACTGAAGAGGGAAAGAAACGCAAGTAGTTGTCTTCGATTCTGTTTGTTCGTTCATTTCGATGGTTTCCGTCAGCACTACATGAAAGATGGTGTTAGGAAAAGGGAAGTCGGAAATCGGGACTATTTCAGCCCCCTCTTTCGTCTTCCCGTTATTAATCTCACAAATCTGCATGGAAAACAGAGAAGGTTCTTCAGTAGTGGGTATCCAAGGCACCGCGAGTGCTTCCCAGACTCAGAATCCTTGTGATGACTCCCTCGTGTTCCCTAAGGATTTCGTGATTGAAAGGGAAGATACTCCCATTCTGGACGGAGTTCGAGAGGGAAGTGGAGAGGTCTTCTATCGCGCGACAACACACCCAGACTGGAGTGCGTTTATCTTAAGAGGGGAGTGGGTGGACGACGAGCTGCATGGCAAGGCCACTCTGTACCACAACACCCATCCGTTGTTCACCGCGAACTTCGTGTACGGTACGATGTACTTTAAGGGCATTCGTTGTGACGAGGGAATCGTCATTTCCCAGAGTGGATGCAAACCGATCCGATCCAAGAAGGTGGTTTCCGCGAAACCGACAACGGTGACGACGGTGTTCCCCTCCAAGACGGAGAGGACGGAAGCGAAACCCGTCGTTGTTACCTCCCCTTCCGAGATTGCGGAAGAGACAAGTGAGAAGGAGGTGGAGGAGTACAGCGACTACGAATACAGCGACGAGGACGATTACTACGTGGACGATGTGACGGTGAAGAAGACGCGCGAGGATCCGCAGAAGCGGCTGAAGAGCAGCTACAAGACGATTGTCCAGAACATGATTCTCAACGATCCGTCCACCCTGTACCACTACTACGAGGACGCTGCAACGCATTACACGACGCTGTTCATGCTCTCCAACTACAAGAGCGGCAACTACCTTCTGGCGACGCGGGAGCAGAACGGCATTCCGAACGGCAGCGGCGTCTTCTACTCGATGCAATCTCTGACGATTCTCTGCCGTTTCATGTTCCACCACGGCATCGTGACGGAGTGCATCATCGACGCGAAGGAGGGCGAGGCGAGCCGCCCCGTCGAGATCCTGGACGTGAACGACGACGGGGAGCGCTGGGAGGGCGAGATTCGGAACCTGCTGCCGAACGGGCACGGACAGTTCTTCAACACGGACAACGTGTGCATCTACGACGGCGTGATGGTCAACGGACGCGCCAACGGCCTCGGGACGGGCTACTACGGGGACATCGGCGTGAAGTCGTACTACGGGTACTGGAAGAACAACCGGCGCCACGGGTGCGGCGTGGAGTACGACCGGAACGGGGCCTTCTGCCGGACGGGACTGTGGTTGGACGACAGTTACGTCCAGATGAACACCCTGCCCTGCGACGTGTCCACTCCGCACCTGAACGCCTCGAGCTACAGCCAGCTGGTGCGCGTCATGTACATCAACGACAAGTCGCTCCACCGCGACGGCGTGAACACCATCTCCAACTTCCCGCTGCTGAAGGCGCTCTTCCTGGACTCGCCCTCCGTGGGGGAGTCGGAGTGGAGGGTGTCGGACATGCCCATGCTGGAGAAGGTGGTGGCGGGCATTCGGCACGACGGCTACTGGTGCAACCACTACATCCAGTTCGTGAACTGCCCGAGGCTGCGCGAGTTCTGGTCGATCGTCGACTTCTCCCACGGCACGGTGTACCTCCAGCCCGCGGACTCCACGGTGAGTCGCTATGCGAAGGAGCGGTTCGACGAGCCGTTCGAGCCTCGCTTCGTTCTGGGGGAGCTGGAGAAGTACATGAAGTGGAAGCGAAGAGGAACCCCGGAGGACAAGGAGGAGCTGCGGTACTACCGCGTGCTGAAGTCGCGCTATGTCTACCTGTTTGACCCTGAGTACCGCAGCACGGTGGACGTGAAGCAGTTGGAGGACATGTACGACAGCGGGAAGGAGGGCGGTTACTGCGCGCAGCTGAGTGCGGGCATCAATCAGCAGACGGGAATGAGCATCACGCACTCGGTGGACCGGCATGCGGAGATCATTTTCGCTTTTGAGGGTTATCTCAAGAGTAAGATGTGTTGTGTTTGTTGAAAATGGGGGTGTTGGGTTGAGAATGGAAGCGTTGTGTCGAAAGCCAAAGTGCTACACCCACTGAAGATCAAAGGGCTGCGCTTGCTGAAAGCAAATGCGTCTGGTGAAAACAAAGCAAAAGTGTTCAATTCCTCCCTCCTTCCCTTTCCTTCTCTGCTTCAGCTCGGATCGGCGTCGCTTGTCCTCGACCCACTTCTTCTTGACAAGGGGATCCACGTCTTGAACTAAACCAGCTCAGTCAAACCCACCCGTTTTCATTTTCCGTTCCTTTGGTTTGATGCATGCTCTATCCACCTTTTCTTGCAGTTTTCGCAGCGCAATTTCCTTGTTCTTGTCCTGGAAGCGTTGTTCGCTGGAAGTAATCACGAACTCTCCCTTCACGTTGATATTGTTCTTCTCCAAACTGATAAAGCGTTCCCTCACGTTTCTACTCGTGACTGCCAAAGAGCGCCCCAACTCCGGTAACCACGTTGCTGTATATACGTTGAAACGAAGTTCCGCTTTTGTATTCACTTTGTTGACGTTCTGTCCTCCTGCACATTAGGGAGAGAGCGGATTCGTACCCGGTCCCGGGGATCGAACAAAGGATACTTCGATCTGGTCCTCCGGTACTTGGATGTGCTGCGAAAAGGATCGTTTTGTGCTCGCCACGAAGCCCTGTGAAAAGAGACCACGGCAAATGCAGGGAATGGAAACGACCGACGACAGTCGTCCAATCATGGGTGGCAGTAGAGAAGACGGATTAGAAACAAAGAGGAAAGGAACATGATACAGCAATCGCGGAAAAGTCAGTTCGATTTCTCCTCCGTTGGAGGCGGAGAGAGGAAAAGGGACTTGTCATCGGAATCGACCAAAAAGGACTTCTGTGCGAATCCATAGTTGTCTTCGCCGGGGAACAGCACGACGAACTCGCTAGTCTTCTCCAGCCGATCTTCTGGCTTTCTACAGGTAATCGAATCGTGTGAATGCTACATCCGCTTGGTAAGCACGACCGACACCATCACGATGAAGTCCGAGTCGTCCGTCGTTCCCGAGAGGAACACGGAGGACTCCATCTGCGGACGGTAGACAACCGCGAGGAGGAGAATGACAAGGTTGTCGGACACGGTGGCGAAGACGGCGATGGCGACACGGTTGTCGTCCAGGCGAAGGAGAGGGAAGAGGAGGTGTCGCGTGAGAACGAGCGCGGACTTGAGGAGTAGTACGAAGAGCACGAGGAGGAACGTGCGGTACTTGTGAAAGCTAGAGATGAGAGCGCGAGGACGTGGGGACGTGGGGTGTGTGTAGGGGTTGAGACCGTCGCGGTACATGCGCTCCATCTTCATCCGCGTCTTGAAGATGGCGTCTAGGTGGGAGAGAGTCAGGAGAGGTACAGTTGTTCGTGACGAACATTTCCGCGACCATGATGGCGAAGATGGCGACGCAGAGCGAGTGGAACAGCGCCGTGTGCGACTTCTCCACGTTGAAGATCTACGTGAGAGGCGGCGATCGTGCGTACGAGCAAGAGGCCCTCGCTGCAGTAGAACAGAATGCTGAGGATGTAGTAGCGACACCACTCGCCCCCCAGCAGCGAGGCGAAGAGCACGCACCACCCCTTGCTGACCACGAAGAGACTAGATGGGAGGGAGCGAGAGAGCGTACACGAAGAAGAAGAGCGTGTCGTAGAGAAGCTGCACGCAGACGACCACCATGCCTTCGGCAATGCTGCCGATGCCCTTGTTGGCGGCTATGTCGTAGTAGACGACGGTGTTCGTCACGTCCGATATCTTGACGTAAAGAAGGAAAAGAGCGAGAACCAGCTTCAGAAGGAGAAGAAAGGAGAAGAAGGTGTGCAGAGAGGTGCTTTGGACGCGGTACTTGATGTAGAGAGTGATCCACCACGCGAACAATCCAAGGGAGATGAGGGAGGACACGAGATACGGATAGAACGCGGAGCCGTCAGTGCTCGAAAACGGAATTTGGAATTGCGACTAGAGTCGATTAGGTAGCAAAGGAGTACCGTTGTCATGAGCCGCAAGCACTCGTAAGGGTTGTCTGCGAACCGGGAGCAATTCAAGTTTGGAATCACGCCGCATTTGCTCTGGAGAACGTCGCACTCGCTCTTACAAACCGTCCAATACATCGTATCTAGAGTGGAGAGGAACGGTGACACCATACACGGATATGCATAAGGACACCGAGGATACATCTCTGCACATACGAAATCCATAAGAGACAGCTTGCAGGAGGAAGACAGAGACACGCCCTGAGAATACGAGTTGTACAATTCCTGTGCATGACTCGCCGAAAAAGACCCATACAACGACTCGATTCTCCTGTTCAGAAATGGGCAACACCATGGGGCCATACTCGTCTCCGGTCGTGTTTGCGTGGTCTACCAACCTTCCCACAAGCCACGTTACGGAAAGGCAATGACTTGTGTCCGACACGATGGATTGGGCTTCGTTGCATGTGAAATCGTCTAAACCGCACCCATACAATAGCAGGAAGAGAAAGACCAGCAATGAAGGGACGCTCATATGTGTTTCTGTCATCGACATGATGCCTCAATTGGTTTCCGTTTGCCCCATTTTGTTTGTCTGGAGAAATAGAGTATTGATTGCACAGGATGAGATGTGTCAGAGTAATCCTCATCCTCTCCGAATCCTCGTCCCCTCTGAGTGTTGCTATGGGCTGCACGCAGTCTGTTGTGAGCGGCTATGTGCCAATCACGGAGGAGGATATCCAGGAGATACCCCTCGTTTTTCGGGATCTGAATGCTCGCTACAGGACTCCGGGTATGCGGTACTGGTTTGACACGTGCAATGTCCGCGAAGGAACCCTCCCCTTGAAAGTTGACGTAGGAGCCACAAATGAGTATGTTCGTATAGGATACTACGTATTCGGTGGAATACGCGAGCGTAACAAAGTGCGGGTACTATCCGGACGAGCCGGATCACGATCTCCAAGACTCTTACACAATTGGCGAATCAACATTTGTCATCGGCGAAAAGGAGGAAAAGGGACTGTATCTAGCCGTATATGATGGACATGGAGAGTACGGAGGCGAGTGTTCCCGCTTTTGCAGAGATTATGTGAATAATCCGTGCAGCGGTAATCAATAGATAAAGGAAATCGTGTCGCGGGGAGTGGTGGATTCCAAAGACGATATTGGCTCGTATTTGTCCAAAAGTCTAGAGGCATGCAATCGCGAACTCCACGACCAGAAGTTTACGGGAGGGATTGACGATGTGTGCTCCATTTCTGTCGTTGATGCGTAGTCCAATAGCGGCACGACGGCCGTCTGCGTATCGGTTCTAGAGGACGATGTCGTGTGCGTCAACGTAGGCGATAGTCGCAGCGTCGCGGGTTTCATCACTCCCGACGACAAGCTCGTCACCGTTCCTCTGTCTCGCGACCAGACTCCCATGCGAGACGTCATTTCGCCCCCCACGCGTGATCCGTAGGACGAGCGAGCCCGTGTGAAGGAGTGCGGCGCGGACGTGTTCACGATAAGAGAGATCCTCTCCGCCAACAGTCCGCGCATGGAGCAGACCACGGAGTACAGCTACGACGACCCGCCGCGCATCTACCTGAAGAACACCGAGTTCCCTGGCGCCGCGTTTTCTCGTTCCGTGGGCGACTGCATCGCTGGTGGGGTGAGAAAGAGGCTGTGAGGCGTAGAGACGGTCGGTGTGGTGGCGAAGGCGGAAGTGACGCACAAGTGCCTGTGCAGCGGCGTGAATCACATCATGGTGGCGAGCGACGGCTTGTGGAACTTCACCGCGCCGGAAGAGATCACTGCGAGCGTTCGCTACTCCACGGACTTGGCTCGCACAGCGCTGTCCGCCGTTCTCATGGCGTGCGTTGTTGTGCGTTGTGCTGAGGAGTAGGTATGTTCACTGGATCCAGACCTGCTCCTCCTCGGACGATATCACACTCGTTGTCGTCCGCTTCCCCGCCATTCACCATCGCGAAGAGAAGGCGAGTGACTGGACGGAGACTTCTTGCTCTGTTTGTTCCAACAAGCATGACACTTCGTCTTTGCCAAGCGCTGTTTCCTTTTCTTTAGTGCCTTCCTCGTCTCAATCATCGGCATGGCGTGGAAGGAGTACTCCACTCTCGTTCGCTTGGGCGTGCACACACACAGCCGCCTCGTCTTCTCCATCGCGAACTCGCAGATCGGCTGCACGTCGTACGAAAACAAGCACACGCCGTTCTCCTCAGGCTCGCCGAAGGCGACGTACGCGGGCAGGTCCTGCCCCACCTCGTTCCAGCAGCCCTTCTCGCAGGGGAAGTACGAGCGGAGCATGGAGCAGCGGTTCAAGAACTGGAGCTGGTTGCCGTCACACACGTAGGGGTTCTGCGGATCCTTGCGAGAGAACGCCTCGCACACGTCATCGCACGTCTGGTCGTACTCGGAGAGCAGCACCACGTTCGAGCGGTCGTAGCGCACCACGTCCTATGCCTCAGCGCGGCCGCCCACACCTACCGACTCCGGGAGAACGTACCAGCCGTCGCGCCGGTCGATCACGAACACGTTCCGGCTCTGGTTGACGAAGTGGAGGATGCCGCGGTGCTCGCCGCGCCGCGCGGCGGAGAGACGAAGACGCATGGAGAAGAGGGAGTAGTACTACACGTCAGGCGAGAGCCGAGAGCCCACCTCGCTCGCCACGAGGATGATGATCTGGGTAAACGCGGCTTGACTGTACATGCTTCTGAGCCGCATGAAGTCGGGGTGACTCACCACCACGCGCGTCTTGTCCCGGCTGTTCAGGTTGCGGTACCGGTCCCAGTTCAGCGCGCGGTTCACCTCGCACTCCTGCGGCTCGCCGCGCAGAATGGCTTCCATGGGCACGTACATGGCGCTCGCGGCGCTGTCCACCAGGTGCGGGGGCAGCAGCGCGCTCAGCAGCGAGTGGTCGTAGTACGCCCGGATCAGGTACGACACGTCGCCCAGGTCCACGGGGTCGGCGGCGCCGTACCACTTCACGCGCCCGATCTTGGCGTTCTTCTTCCGCGTGACGGTGGTGCCCTCGGCGTACAGCAGGTGCTTCAGCCGCGGCAGCGCGGGGAACACGCACTCCAGGTCCCGCGCGCTCGCCTCCTGCCGGATCCAGTGGTCCCACCCTATGGATGACTCGTGCGCACCAGACCCACCGTTCGTGCGGAAGGTGATGGAGACGTTCCTCCAGAGCGTGTCGTAGCCGTGGCGGTTGAAGAGGAGTCCGAGATTGGGGAAGGAGGAGGAGCGGTGGAGCGCGAGGGGGTCGGCGTCCTCCGCCTGACTAGAGTGAAGAGGGAGACCAAGACGAACGCGTTGTCGTTGAAGAGCGAGATGCCGATGAGCGAGGGATCGGCGTCGACGACGGGGACGATCTGTCGGATGAAGTGGAGGGAGGTTGGAGCGAGCTGGAGATCGTCTTCGACGATCAGCACGTGGGAGTGGCCTCTATCCTCGAAGAGAAAACGAAGAATCGAGTTGTAGTGCATGTGGATGCGGAAGATTTGGCGGCGGTTGTCCCGGTTCACCTGCATGTGGTCATTGTGCTCGTAGAGGGTGACGCGATCCGCATTCTTCCCAAACGCATTCGCCAGTTCGACCTTCATCGTCTACATATGAGAAGCCGCAGGAATCGTCACCGCAGCAGACAGACGGTCGATGCAGCCCATAGAGAGGTACAGCCTATACTGCTCGACACCCGAGAGACTGAAAAGGGTCCGGAAGCAGTTCAAAATGGCGTCCTTTCTTGAGCATCCCAACACAACGAGGGCGGGATTCGAGAAGGTATTGTCTGGCAACGGATTAGGGCTTAGGAAGAACTCCATATTGGACAAAACACGCCTCTTGCTAAACAGTGGAGGGGAGGGTGATCGTGGAGGTAGAGAAGGAGTCATAAAGGACGGGGAAGGAGTCTTTGTTTCCATTTTGATGGTAGGAGCCACAGACTCCTAGGGATGAGGGACCACGAGCAGCAACAACGGAATTCGATGTCAATTCTGTGATTGCATAGTCCCGCTGTCTCTGCGAGTCATTCCTATGCACTGCCGGGGAGTCATCGAAAGAGACGGGACGATAAAGGGGCCCTCTATCCATCCTTCGCAGTGCCGTGAACACTCTATGAGGATGGTCAGCACCGATTCCCCATCTTGGGCACTCGCAAGCATCTTGGGAACACACTTACATCCAGTTGTAAAGGACAACTGCTAGGGCTGCGACAAAGGCAAACGCTAGGATGGTCGTTCTCATTGAGAGAGGTCCTTTTGGGAGTGTGAAGTCTTGGCTATCAACACCACTGCACGTGCATCACACTGGGCGAGGGTTTTCCTTCCTTTTCTGCTTGCGCGAAGGGAGTGATGTCGGTAATACGACTGAGGGTCTTTTGGAAGAGAAAGCAGAATCAATCAATTCCTAGCGTTGTAATGTCCGAGATTGTTGTGCTGCAATTTGGAGAAGCAGCGAATGCGGTGGGAAGTGTTTTTTGGGGACTTCAGGTATGAGGGCGTGACTTCTCTTTCTTACGGTAGATGGAACACGCAAAGTGGAAAAAAGAGAATGAAAACGAATCACAGCTGGTTGACACCTGTCTGCTGAATGAGCTGTCTTCTGGGCAATTCTTGCCTCGCAGCGTGATATGCGACAATATGGGCGGGTTTGGAATCATCAACCCTCAGACGGGCCTCTGCTCTGGTCATCGCGCGGACATGAGTGAGCGGAGTCGAAAGGATCTGACGAATGCGCAACAAACGGGATGGGATCCGTCGAGAGTGCAGTTCATTCAGCAGCAGGGTGAGTCTGCGTCTTCCCTTCAGGTTTGTCTTCCTATTCCCTTTCACCGTAGAACCACTGGTCGTATCCCTACCAATACGCGTACTCCCCGCGTTCCATTGTGGAGTTGCCTGAGAGTCACGCCTTGCTGAACCCTATCCATTCTATCGCGAGCTTTCTGAACGTGCTCTCCAACCAATCAACAATGGAGCTGCTGCAAGAGCGCATTCGCTACCAGCTGGAGCAGTGTGACGCTGTGAGCGGCGTTGTGGTGCTGGAGGACATTTCGCGTGGCTGGTGCGGTACGAGCATCCTCTCCGACTATTTGCGCGAAGAGGGCGTGAGCTCCCTTTTCACCGTGGGCGTGGAAGACGCGTCCGTTCCCGACGCCTCCGTCAACGGCGCGCTCTCCAGCTTCTCCTCGATCGAGCACAGCTCCATCTACACCGCGTGCAACGAGGATCCGTCCGTCACCGCGTCCTGTCTCGACTCCGTGCTCTCTCTGTCCGCCCTCTTCTCATGTGTCATCACTAGATGCCGGCAGCGGGACGAGCGGCGCCAAGTGTCCTTCCGTCAGCTCACGTCGCGGTTCGTGCTGGGTGAGTCGCGGTCGCTCGTTCACCTGAGCTACGGGACGCGGGCGACAGTGGGGCGGGAGGGGACGACCGTGGACTGCGACTGGAAGGAGTGCTACGCGAGCGAGGACGGAGTGGAGAAGGAATCAACGGAGGATGTGAAGAGTCACATTGTGGTATGGATTTGGAGGTGCTCTGAACCGCAGAGCATCGTCTCGCGCCAGCTGGACATGGATCTGAACCGAAAGCTGTTCGCGTTGAACAGCGCGTTTGTGCCCAACACCCTGTTCCACAACGCATATCCTTTTTTGCTGTATGACGAGACCTTCACAATAGGATTATCACCGACCCGCTGCTCTTTTCCATTCCAACTGTTCGTCGATTGCAAGCAGCTCGTCCTTCCCTTCTTCCATATATGGAGTGGTACACATCGGAAAGCAACGCATTCACTCCTATCCGACTCTCCAAACCGAAATCGTGCGTACGTTTCCTGTTGGGGTATGAAGAGTAGGAAGCTGCTGCTCTTCGTTTGCTGGCTCGATGCGCGAACGAGAAGGAGAGTCTTCGCATTGTGGCTCCTTCGGCGCACTATCTGGAATCGAGGGAGAAATCGGTGCGGTATTGGCTGAAGGCGAAGTGCAACGAGAATAATCGGGATGACGAGGTGGATCTGATGGACCTGGTGGATGAGTGTCTTTCCACGAAGGACCATCTGGTGCACGACTATTCGACGCTATAGCTTGCTGTTTCATGGCGCGGTTTGTTGGATAATTCTCGTTCACATCTTATTCGGTTACGTCCACGGTCGTCCCTACCGAATTAGGGTCCGACGAATCATGTATTCAAATTCTTACAATGACGATGGATTTCGATAAGCTGAGGGTATCTCGTAACGCGAGAGGTTCCGTGAGACGCAGCAACGTTGTCGTGGCGCCTTCTCCTCGTCCTGCTCCGTCACGCAGCCCTCGTAGCGTTTCCAGACCGAACGTGAAGGTAATCAACCAGCCCAGTTTGTACCAAGTTATGGTGTGCATGCTAAGTCTCTAGCGCAGTGACGAATCAGGCTTCCAGGTCTAGACGCCGAAATCAAGTCCAGCTGAACACATCCTTTGTTTTGAACAATACGATTGCTATGAAGAAGCAGCGTGGTGCGAAGCAGCCTGCTCGTGCTGCTGTTGGTTCTGGCAATGGAAACGGAGCGGCTAAGAATAACAATAAACAAGGAAATCGCAGAAGCAGAAGAAGGCAAAACCGCCGTTTGTCTTCTCAGCAGTTGGACAAGCAGTTGGACAATTACTGGGCTCGCGTATGATGTGTTGTTGTGTCGTGATGTGAAGGACGAAGACGTGATGAAGCAGAAGATGGATAGCGAGTTGGAGTCTTACTACGCGAGTAATGGTGCGACGATGCAGCAGGCGGAGGCAGCGCCTCAACCTGCTCAGCCTGAAGCGACTATGAACCCGACGGGGCAGAATTAGTGTACTATTGACTTTTCCCTGTTTGTTCAACACACAACACGATATTTCATAGTAGCGTTAAACAAATAGATTACCAGAGTCCGCTCTCCATCTCCTTGGGACACTCCCACTCGTACATCTTGCCAGGGCACGGAGGAAGTCCCTTCGCCTCGTAATCCTCAATGATCTTTCCCGCATCGAGCTCCCAGAACTACACGTCAATGAACGAGGACAGGCGCACAGGATGAGGAATCTGCTCCGGCCAGTACTCGAAGAGCTTGTCGTTGACCGCCTCCTTGGTCTCCGTGGTCCAGAGATCGAGATCGCCAGGCTTCGTGGGAGCGTTCTAGAAACCATGAACAGCGGAATGGAGCACGCCTACAGGATGCTCGAAGAGCTTCGCGTTGTCTCCCTTGAGGCTGTATAGGGTAACGTACTCCTCCTGCACGTCGCGGGGGAGAGACTTCATCTCCTCGCTCAGAATCACGTGGATGTCTCTTCCCATCTCTCTTGTGTCGTGCTGAATCAAATCAGTCTTGTAGTATCTGCTCGTGTCCTCCGTCGTAGGAATGACAGCCGTTTCACGGGAACTAGTCGGATAAGCACAAACGGATGTGTCCTACCCGGGGGCGGGATATCTATAGCCTTCAGTGGTAGATCCAGCGGGAGCATAACGCGTAGGCAACACATACGTCTCGTGAATTCTCAGGAACTCTTTCGTCTAAACGGTGAGTCCATTTCCCCAGTGATTCACAGCCTTATACGCCTTTGTGTCTTTAATCTACAGGATCACTCCCCCTCGACCACACAAGCCTACCGATGCAAACGATCTTCTCAGAACGGGATAAGCCTTCTGCATTGTGCTGCTTTTTGATCAAGAATGGAGAAGGGCGTGCGTGCAGTCATCCTTGATTATCATGCTTCTACACAATCTCGCGAAAGAGGAGTCGTCTGCTGCTATTCTCATTCCAGAGATGCTATGCATCGTGGATAGGCTCCATCACCACACGCGATAGGAGGGTTCCTGTTCATCCGTCCTCCGCTATCCACTGTTCTCTTTCACTTTCACAAGTTGGATTCTTCCCAAGGACAGGCTTTGGATTCGGATCTGTTCCGGTTCTCACACAATGCTGCTGACATACCTTCTATCTCTCCTATTTGGTCTATCTTCATTTGCTATTTCGTGCGGCTTTGTAGTTTTGCGAATGGCGCTGTTATACGCAGAAACCATCTTCCATTGAATCGAGCCCTGTAAGTGTGAGAGTCGCTGCGCATGGAGCGGGAATAGCGGTTTCTTCACCAACACTGGTTCCCCCTTCCTCTCCCTCAGAAGGTATTGGATTTCGGGCTCTCTTCATCGTTCAGGTAATGTGCACCCCGTTCGCGATAAGGGAGAAGCGAAGAACACCGCTTTGGGTCCATCTCCAAGCCCATCAACCAAGAAGCGTACTCTCTGTCTGTTCACTCCACTGTAGCATCTCAGCCTCTCACTCCGTTTGCGAATCGTCCTGGCAGCGCAACCACATTGCCGCCTCTGTTGGTTTCCGTGACTTCCGGTAGGGAAGTTTGCCTCCGATTTACAGTAGATATCATTGGCGGCGGTGTGTACTTCTTTCGTGGAAAGGTCAAGAGACGTCCTTCATCTTCTTTTGGCGCGTCTATCCGAAGCCACTCTCCTGGGCGTCTTCGTTTGCTCGATCTCTACTCGTTTCTGGAAGCGAATTTCCCAGCCAAGACCCTCATGGTGACCGTCTGCGACAAGGGCTACATCGCAACCTTCCGGAGGTTCTACGAGCTCAACCACTTCGAGACGTACTCCAACTTCCTCGCCTTCGTCATGGACGAGGCGGGCTACGAGGTGCTCCCTCCCACTGCCCCTCACGCGTAGATCCTCCTATCGGAGGGCTATCCCGTGTTTTACTACAAGAACGACGTCCTTTCCCAGAAGGACGCGGCAGCCTCCACGCGCATGTGGACCACCTCCGCCTTCGACAAGATGGTGCTGAAGCTCGCCGTGCTGCGCGACCTCCTCCTCCTCCGCTACACCGTGCTCTACATCGACAGCGACGTCCTCCTGTTCAAAGACCCCTTCCCCGCGCTCCGCCAGTACGACGGGTACGACCTCGCGGCGCAGCGGGACGAGACACTGTGCGCGGGGTTCATGTACCTGCGTCCCACGGTGCGCGCGTACAACATGATCGTGTCGTCGATCCAGCGGATGTACACTGCCAACATCATGGACCAGGACGCCATCAACGACTACATCCATTACTACCGACACATCAACTACACCCTGCTGCCAACCGACCAGTTCATGAGCGGCGCGCGGTACGGCGTGGACCACCAGTTCAGCACGGACCACGCGGGTGAGGGAAGGGAGTGCGAGTGAGGCGTAGCAAACGACTCGGAGATCATTTCATTCCACAACAACTACGTGATCTACGAGGTGAACAAGCTGTACAAGTGGCGCGAGCTGGGCATCCTCACCGACAACGACGCCTACTACGCGCCGGCGCCCAAGGGGTACATCATGATCGACGTGCTTCCCGGTACGACTGCTCGCCGCCTGTCACATAGAACCCTACCTGACCTCGCTCAGTCGCCTGGGCGCGCTGGTGAACCGCCTCCACCGCACGCTGATCCTCCCCGCCTTCAAGTGTCCGCCGCGCGTGCACGCGCCGCTTTGTAACATATGTGCCATCGACGACACCTGCTGCTTCCGCTTCCAGAAGAAGATCAACTTCAACTTCAAGGCGAGAGTGCGCGCTGGCAAGCCGCCTCACTCGTAGCAAATCCTGGTGGACAACCGGACATCGCCCGCGCTGATCGAGCAGTACGAGAAGGGACCTGTGTACACGTATCATGTGATTAACAAGGGACAACCTCACGTGGACGGGACCGACGTGCGAATTGGGCTGGGGACTCACGACTAGATCTACATTTCAAACAAATGCAGATTGAGCGAGATATTCCCCTTTTCCAATTCGTCAAGAATGGTGTTGTTCCATATAGCCAACCTTCCTCCCTGTCTCTACTGGAAGAAGTTCAAGTCCGTCCGAGTGGATTGCCGTGTTTGTTCCACACTCATCTTTCCGTATGTTACAGACACCAAGGCTTCTCGCCCCCGCGCTCTTCCGTCTCGCGCCGTCTGTCCACGCCTTTTGCAGGGGGTTTGGCAGGAGGCGACACATGGAGCGTTTCGAGTTGATTCGTGTAATAATCGTGTAGAAGAGCTGTCCTTTCAAGAGGAAGAAGAACCCAGTCCTCCTCTCGAACAAATCGCTTCGCGTGAGCGTTCTTGCGTGTTCTTCACTTTCAGACAATTCTTCGGGAGTTTTAGATCACACAAGTGGAGTGCAAACGAATTCTGCAGCTGTGGGAGAGAGCGAGAGTGTTGATGCCAGGGCTCCAAAGGAGGAAGAAACCACACTGCCCAATCGTCAGTACAAGCTGTCCAATCAAATCCAAAAGAGATCGATTGAGAGCTCGATCGACTCATCGGTCGAGTCTGTGATGCGGAAGAACGGACTCGAAGAGCTGGGGGTTGGGAATACAAGGAAACGAGTCCTTCCTGCGAGAGAGTTGCAGTCCCATGTTCCTTCTGAAGTGACGGTAACGAAGTACGGGTATATCGAGAATCGCGTGATCGGAGTGCTGGACGATATTCTGGACCATGGTGGATTCTTCTCCACTCCAACACGGAAATCCGTCACTTTTGGTCGGATTGAGCTGTCTCAGAATGGTCGCGATATCAACGTACAGTACCGCATTCACAGAATGGGGAGCGAGGATGCAGTACTGAGCAGTTTGCACAGGAGTGAGGACGAGGACTACGAAGACTTCGATGCCATCCGTGCGAGTGTGATGGTTTGGTGATGCGTAGCGATCGCAAACGATCGGTACATCGAGAGAAGGAATACGCGTCAATTCTCCCCTTCCAGAAGCGTTCTGGAGGTATTCGATGCTGAACAGACTGATGCGTAGAAGAAGAGGAGTATGCTGCAGAAGACACACCGTTACGAGCGTTACCCACTGTCGTTGGAGGATGTCCGCATTATTGACGAAATTGAGCGATGTGTGAAGCCGATTCGCTTTGAATTGTGCAAGCGCTTGAACATCAAGGTTGGTCTGTCGAGGATGCGTGACGCCATAGAGAGTTCCGCAGCTCCATTTCGTTCACTGTACCAAGTAGTATCCCTTTATCGGGTCTGTTTGTTGCAAGAGAATCGCAGTGAATTTCTTCGTCGCTTTGAGCAGGATGAACAACGGTAGAGTTCTACGTATGCTCACTCACCGCGCTAGAGTGTGAAGAGTGCGAAACCCTCCGTCGCAAGTACGAAGCTTGCTTCATCAACTGGTATTTGCATTCTTCCATAGTTGTTATTCTAGGTACGACAACGTGTTCGTGAAGGGAGGAGCGAAGGAGGCGGGTTGTAAGGAGCTCTTTGAGCCCTACCAGAAGTGCGCTTTGGTATTCCTTGGGCACGCGGATTTACTCACGTAGAACTGTCTGAAGCAGCTCCATCCGGATGGCGAGCTGGGAGAGTTCATATCCAACCCGAATTTGCAGTACACGGATGAATTCGGATCGGAGAAGAAGGAGTAATCCTCGTCTTCCTCTGAATCTGATTCTCTGTCCTTTTGCTCCCTTTTCCCTATTTGTTGTGCACACAGCTCTTCTCAATCGAAATTGATGCGAATCACGGTGGGTCCCGTCCTCCCCGTTTTGGGGCGTTTTTCCGTCATTATCCACATGAGGGTGTTTTCACCAATTCTGGTACGAAGAGTCTATCCTCTCGTGATCACGTACTGTTGTATTGATTCTCGTGCGAAGAGTACTGCTGCCCGCGGTGTTTCGTGACATGTAGAATGTTTCAGTGGCTATACGACGGAACAATTGGAAGCATGATGGCTCCGAAGGAGGAGACGATTTACGAAAAGGTTCAAGTAAAGTGCGCATTCGTGTTTTGAAATACAGAACGCCGTCTCTTCTGGCAATGTCGAATTGCTCAGCGAGTGCATCCAAAACGGATTCGACGTTGTGAACTACATTGAGCAAGAAAACGGACTGATTCATCTTGCCAGCTACCATGGTCAGTTGGTCATTCTCCAGCGCTTGATTACGCAGGGTATCTGCATCGCAGTCGTTTTAGCGTTAGGATGCAATGTGAATCAGCTTGGTCGAGACGGAAATACGGCTCTTCATTACGCGTGCTACAATAATCACGAAAACTGTATTATGTATTTGCTAAGTGTGTGATCGTTGTTGTCATAACGGGCAGATCTCGGCTGCAACATTCTTCAGAAGAATCGCAGTGGCGTGACTCCATATGATATGTGTACAAATCTTTCTATCCGCCAGAAGCTCCTCCTCTACGTGATGAAAGCAACTCCGGATACAACGGCTCCAGCCCCAATCACCACTGCGCCTCCAGTTCCCGCGCCATCCATTCCGTCCTCTGCTCCGGGTCCGAGCCCATCCTCCATGCCAGTGTTCTGCCACCCTGCCTTGAGTCGCAACGCGCATCACGCTCAGCCAGTGCCTCCTTCTCCGATGCCTCCGTCTGCTGTTCAGCCGATGGCTCAATCGATGCCTCAGCCGATGCCTCAACAAATGGCTCAGCCTGCACCTCAGCCGATGCCCCAGCCTGCAAGCCAGCCCGCACCTCAGCCTGCGCCAGCGCGTTCCTTCGGCCTGGCTACGAAGGGTCCTCGCGTGGTAGCAGGTACGGCGCACCCCACGATGGCGGCTCGGATCACCAAGTACGTTCCTCCCCATCCTGCTCAGCCTCACCCTCTTCCCCATCCTGCTCAGCCCGTGAATCAGCCTCTTCCGACTCCTGTTCAGCCTCTTCCGACTCCTGTTCAGCCTCTCCCCACTCCCGTGCAGCCAGCTCAGCCGATGGCGCAGCCTGCGAGCCAACCTCTCCCAACCCCTCTTCAGCCCGTGAGCCAGCCCACTACACAGTCCACTGCTCAGCCTGCTGTCCAACCCGCAACGCCGCCTCCCTCCCTCCCGCACTTCTCCTCCCCGACAGACACTCCCGCCTTTGTAACAAAGCCCAAGCCCGCCAAGCCGTATGCCTGGACGCCTGGAGTGAAGCGTAGAGTGAGACGCACGCGTGTAAAGCCCGACGGTTTCATCACGACGGTCGGCAATCCGGTAGGGATGCTGCGGCGAGTTCATTGTAGGAGCTGGCACAGAAGTACGGAAACAAGTCAGCGACGACTCCGAATGGAATGGCCCCCCCTCCCTCATCTATGTAGAATCGAGAACATGGTTGATTTGTTTCCTCGATACACGCTCATTCCAGCGATGGGATACGTTTTCTCCACACTTCCGCCTCCTTCATAATTACATCTGTTCATGCCCTTATACTAAGTGCATATGCCAAGAGTCGATAATGATGCACTTGCTTCTGCACCCACAAAAGGAAAAGCCTGTACGCTCTTCTTCGGAGTTGCCCTTACGAAATAGATTCCATCGTAATGAAATTAACATCTGGTGGACTTTCTGGTGCTATTTCAAGAACTGTTTGTGCTCCCTTCTCTCGCCTATCTGTTCTCCAAGAGACGCGCGTGACGGTGAGCTCCTCCACTCATTTAATCGTTTCCGAGAAGAATAGTCTCCTCCAAACGCTACGCAGCGTGTATTTGCGAGATGGTACACAATTATCCCCCATTGTGACTTCTAGGTCTCTCCGGCCTTTTCCGCGGAAATCTTGTCGATATATTAAGGTCTGTTCCTTATTCAGCTATTAACTATGGCGTATACGAGATTGTCTCTCTCCGTTTGCAAAAGAATCTCCAGTCCCATTCTCTGCTTCAGCGTCTGATTGCCGGAGGAAGTGCGGGAATGACTGCCGTGATTTGTACGTATCCCATCGACATTCTGAAGACGCGCGTGTACATTAGTCAGAAGGGGACGACGAACAAGGTGCTGAAGGGGATGCACACCGGCGTCGGAGAGTCGGGGGTTCGCTCTCTGTACAAAGGAATGGGGATCAACCTCCTTTCTGTCATTCCAAACATGGCCCTCAGCTTCACTTCCTACGAGTACATCCGAAAGTGGCTCCGAACGCATACGAATCTCTCCCTCGTTTGGGTAAGCATGTTGTCGGGAGCGCTGAGCGGCTGCTTCGCGAACACGATCACCTTCCCTCTTCACTTGGTTCAGCGTAATTTGCAGGTGGCTGGCATGGGGATGAACGTGAAGAAGTACAAGAGTGCGACAGAATGCGTGCGCTTCATCTACCATCAGAATGGGTTGAAAGGTTTTTATTCCGGTCTTCTTCCACAGTACTTGAAAACCATTCCCAAGTGTGCACTCTCCTTCTGCATCTACGAGGTTTCTAAGCAGCTCTGCGGCGTTTGATTTTGGTACCTTTAGAGCGTTGTTTGTTCAACCAACAGCGGACGCCTACGAATCGATACTCGCCTTCACGTTTTCCATCCAAATGCGCGCGTAGTATATGGAGTACAGATCCTTCACAAAATCACGGAAATCCACACGGTAATTGCTGTAGTAGAAGACGGTCAGTTTCTTTCTGTCGTACTGGAACTCCGCGTCAACAATGACGATGTCCATGTTGTGCTGCTTCGCCTTCTGCGTGCAGAGGCGTACGACACACTTCTCCTCCCTTCTCTGTGCGTTACCTCCCTCTCACATCCTTCACTTGGTCTTTTAAAAGACTGATCTCTATCTGACTTGCTTTGTTAAGGACGATTGGCATGGGTTGGTGAGTCACTACTAGCCATGATCCAGCGCATGGAACGATACGGTTCATGCACGGCTTCCGATTCACCACCTTCCCCATGTCAACCCCGCGATCTCCAGTCACACATACATAGTCCCCGATGTCTACAACGGAATCATCTTCAGATCCCATGCAGAGTCGCGTTGACCGCTTGAATTGGATCTCGAATACGAAGTAACACTTCTTCAACTGAGTACACGAAAGCGATTCTACTTTGTGTTGGCGCGTGTTGTCTACAGTGCGGTCCGCTATCTACTCTCAACGCAGCCACTTATCGATTACGTGGGTCAATCCACTGTTGCCCGTGGAATAGAGCCAGTTTGGTTCTATGTGCGTGTTGCAGTCTGGCTGGTGTTGCATGTAGTTCATCTCGGGCTCTTTCATGAGATGATCACCACTTGTGTATCTTGAAAAGGAATCGCGATGCAAACGATGATGAGAGTAGAGAGGAGGCAAGTTATAGGAAGACCGCGATGTACACGATGGATTCGACAGTCCATAAGTATCTGAGTAACGAAGAAGGGGACGATAGAGAGCATCGTCCGCTGAAGCAGATTGACTCTTCGACATCATGATCTCATGATCCACTTTTCCCTTGTTGCGCACCCCTACACTTCACTATCTCACAATCACAATACAGTTCTCTAGGGATCTCTGCTTGTAGTCGGAAAGGGGCAATTGAACTCCATTCCCATCTACGAAATACAAGAAGTCTGCATCGTACGATGAAGGCTATGCACTGTATGATTCACATCTTCCTGAGTGTGCTGCATTGGGGGTTCAGTTAGGCTTTCCATTTCTAGGTGAGATCGTTGTACTGATTCCAAGTCAGCTGTGTCCACTCTATTTTTGAAACCCATCGTCCGTCTTTCCTCGCGAAGACGATGAAAGCGAAGTCACGAAGACATATCCTTTCCTTTTCCTGTCCTTTCCTACTGGAGAAGACTCCAAAATGGGTATGATTCCATGTGACTCGGGTCAATTCCGGTTTGTTATGTATCAGGCTCTATTCCTGTGTACCCTCCTTTTTTCGCCCGTCTTGTGTGACGACAATGTATTCGCGTTGATAGTATGTCCCGCTCCCCAATCCTCATCGAAAGGTGTCGTCTTCTGATTTCTTTCGGAACTATCGCCACACCCGAAATGCACTGACCATTCGGCGTGAACTGATGGAAAGGGGTGTTCCAAAAGAGCATGTACTCCACTAGCGCCATGAATCACGCGAAGATCATCCTCATGGTAGCCGATGAGATGAGTTGTACAGCACGGAACAGCTATTATGGGCGGGGGCTCACCAATGAGTCGCCTCGTTGCTTGTTTCCACTCTCTATAGTGTTCATGGGTAGAGATGAAGAAGCGGTTGTGCAATACCGAGGTGATGACGTGACACTGGATTCCTTTGTTGGGATTCTGACGAGTACCCATCTCCATCGCTGTATCATGTAGACAAACTGCCCAGAAGGGTTGGAGCAACTCATAGAATACTGAGTAATCCGTCTAGTCGCCTTCTTGTCTTCCTGAATGGTCACGGAGGCGATCACTTTTTCAAATTCCGCGTTCGCTACAGATGTAGGTTTCATAGTTAGGAGAAGGAGGAGCTGAATAGTCGGATTCTCTCTTCTGTCCTCAATGACGCCTATTCCATGGGTCGTTATGGTGAGTGTCTTGTTCTGATTGATACATGCCAAGCTGCAACGCTTATCCCTTCTGTGGGTAGAGAGGGTGTGTTTTCACTCTAGAATCCGATTTCTCACTGCTCGTTCATGGCAAGCAGCAGCCTAGGAGAGGAGAGCTACTCCTATGGATTCGATCAGACGGTAGTCCACGGAGAGTTGGGTGAGTCCTAGTACGGAGTTCCTGTGGAGGATCGTTTTGTTCACCAACTCCAGCTTGCTCTGAAGGAGTGCGACAAGAGAAGAACAGTGCCCATCAACAGGATTATGAAGTACTTCGCTCCGTCGATAGTGCAGTCCACCGTATCGCTGCAGCTGGATGCAACTACCAAGAGCCTGTGCGTCTTCTTTTCCATTTGGGATTCCTTTCTGGAAACAAGCAGAGCACAGAGAGATAGAAATCACGTTACCGCTCAAATCTTGGCAGCCTCCTCGATCGTCTTGGGAGAGTAGTTGTGGGCATTCATGTAGTCCATGAACTGGCGAGGCAGCTCGTCAAGCAGCGTGGCAATGATCTCCTCGCACGACTTGTTACGCAGCTCGTTGAACACGACAAACTGAACCATCTACTCCTCACATCGTCTCGCCGCTCTCACATCACGCGTCACTTCCTTTCCCTTGAACGAAAGCTTCTTCTTGTCTCCGTCCAGCACCTCCATGAAATGGAAGTCGGAGTCGCCCATGCCAATGATGATGATCGACAGCGGGAGCGAGCTGGCGTGGTGTTAAGACTCTAGCACACTCTCCGTTCAGGATATCTCAATGATCAGCTGCGTCGTCTCCACCTGGTCCACAATGCAGCAGTCACTCACGATGAACAGCACGACGTACTCCCTTCCCTTGCACTTCTCCGCCTCCTTCGCCCTTCTATACGTCACACTCCTCGCTCGCACCCACTCGATGCCCAGCTTCAGAATGTCCTGGAAGTACGTGGGGTACGATGGCATCAGCGAGCGCAGCATCTTGCGGTACGCGCTGATCACCGCGTCCGTGCCCTGGATCTGGGGGCTCTTCGGGTTGCCGTTGAGCGGGAAGGCTTCCTGCGTGCAGAGCGTGGACTCGAGGTTGTGGCGCGCGCTGGGACGGATGTGCGACTGGTCGAGCTTCAGCTTGTCGAGCTTCTCCTTGAAGGAGCTGACGAAGAGCATGTCCGCCTTCTCTGTGAATGAGAGCTGTGGAGAGTCCTCACCTTCTTCAGACTCCCCGATGGGGGTCAGTGGCGAGATCGGCGCGTCGTCTCGCGCGGTGGGCTTGTCTTCCGGCTTCTCCTCCGTGGGTTGAGGCACCTCAGGCTTCTTCTCTTCTTCTTCCTCAAGCTTCTTCTCTTCTTCAGGCTTCTTCTCCTCTTCCTCCTTCTTCTCCTCAACCGTCACCTCCTCAGGCTTCTTCTCCTCTTCCTCCTTCTTCTCCTCAACCGTCACCTCCTCAGGCTTCACTTCCTCCTTCTT